>Ga0074044_10001443_pt1 | contig 21447 bp, 22 predicted proteins | sample BogForMeECP23OM1_FD_94443 | JGI IMG/M metagenome (GOLD analysis project Ga0074044, IMG submission 94443) | Bog forest soil microbial communities from Calvert Island, British Columbia, Canada - Bog Forest MetaG ECP23OM1 | ecosystem: Environmental > Terrestrial > Soil > Wetlands ...
ATCGTTCGGGAAAGTCGGTAAGGATTTCCGCGGCGACTTCGCCCTTGCGGCCCCGGGGACGCAGGATGCGGGCCAGCGTGACGTATGCCCCAGGCAGGGAGCCCACTACTCGAGAATCTCCAGGGTCAGTCTCTTATGCATTTTCATACCCGCGGCGCCGAGGAGCGTGCGGATGGCTTTGGCGGTGCGTCCTTGCCGCCCGATCACTTTGCCGAGGTCATCTGGATGCACGCGCAATTCGAGCACGGTCACCTGCTCACCGTCCACCGCGCGCACCTGAACCTCGTCGGGGTGGTCCACCAGGGCCCTTGCGATGGCTTCCACCAAATCCTTCATGCCGCCTCCTCAAACAGACTCCACGCTTACGGTCTGTGGAAGCGCGTTCAGGAACATGAGTTGAGGCCTTCTCCGCAGGCAGCACCCCGCCCTGCCGAGCCGTGCCCGGGCGAACCCGTGGAGCCTCAGGCGATCTTCTGCTTGCGGATGAACGTGCGGACCGTGTCGCTCGGCTGTGCGCCGTGGCCGAGCCAGTGCTTGACTCTCTCTGCGTCCAGCTTCACCTCCGGGGGGTCCTTGAGCGGGTTGTACGTTCCCACAATCTCAACGAAGCGGCCGTCGCGCGGGCGGCGCCTGTCAATCACCACCACGCGGTAGAACGGCTGCTTCTTCTTTCCAATCCTGGATAGACGAATCGTCAGCACTCACTTCCTCCTATGGGGTCGAAGTATATTACCGGAAAAGATGTTTGCCGGGTAGCGATATCGCGGGATCAGGACGGACGGCCCAGTTTGCCCAGCCCGCGGCCTTTCATCCGCGCCATGGAGCCGTACTGCTTGAGCATGCGGCGCATTTCCATGTACTGGCGCAGCACGTCGTTGACGTCCTGGACGGTGGTGCCGCTGCCGCGGGCAATGCGCTTGCGGCGCTTGCCGTCAATCACGTTGTGGTCGGCGCGCTCCGCCGCGGTCATGGAATTGATGATGGCTTCGACGCGCTTGAGGCGCTTCTCGTCCACCTGCGTGTCTTTCGGCAGATTCTGCAGCGGTCCGATCTTCGGCAGCATGCCCACGAGCTGTTCGAGGGAGCCCATTTTCTTCAACTGCTGCAACTGGTCGCGGAAATCTTCCAGTGAAAAGTCTTCGTGGCGCAGCTTCTTTGCCAGGGCTTCAGCCTGCTTGCGGTCCACGGTCTGCTCGGCGCGTTCGATGAGGCTGAGCATGTCGCCCATGCCGAGGATGCGGGAGACGATGCGGTCGGGATAGAAGGGCTCGAGCGCGTCGTATTTTTCGCCCAGGCCGACGAACTTCACCGGTGCTCCCGTGACTTTGCGGATGGACAGCGCGGCGCCGCCGCGGGCGTCGCCGTCGAGCTTGGTGAGGACAATTCCGGTAAGGCCGAGCCGGCGGTGGAACTCTCCGGCGGAGCGGACCGCGTCCTGGCCGATCATGGCATCGGCAATGAACAGGAGTTCGGCCGGCTGAAGCTCCTTTTTCAGCGCAGCGAGCTCGGCCATCAGCTCGTCGTCAATGTGCAGCCGCCCGGCCGTGTCCACCAGCACCACGTCGCTGGCGGAAAGCTTGGCCTCGCGCAGCGCGGCCCGGGCGATGTCGAGCGGCTTGGAGAGATTCGCCGCGGGAAAGCAGGCCACGCCCGCGCCGCGCGCCACCTGGGCGAGCTGCTCGCGGGCGGCGGGACGATAGACGTCCGTGGAGACGGCGAGCGGCCGGTGGCCGTTCTGCTGGAGCCAGCGGCCCAGTTTTCCGGTGGTGGTGGTCTTGCCGGAGCCTTGCAGCCCAACAATCAGCCAGACGGAAGGGGGCCGCGAAGCGTAACGCGGCTTGGATTGGTCGCCCAGCAGAGCGCCCAGCTCGTCGCGGACGATCTTGACGATCTGCTGGTCGGGCGAGAGCTGAAGCATCACCTCGGAGCCGGAGGCTTTGGCGCGGATTCCTGCCAGCAGATCGTCGGCGACTTGCAGGTTCACGTCGCCGTCGAGCAGAGCGTCGCGGATTTCTCCCAGCACCGCGTCCAGGTGCTCCTCGGTGAGCTTGCCCTGGCCGCGCAGGTTCTTGAAGGCGCGCTGGAATTTTTCTGTAAGCGTTTCAAACATATCTCGAATTTACTGACCACTATTCCGTGTTCCGCCGGAACCTATATTTTAGCAGGCCATGACGGTCCTTGCAGGCCGCCCGCCACCTCTCGGCGCTCACGCTGCCGGTTCTGGGAAGAAGGGCCGCGCTACTGGGGCGGCTCCAGCTCGCTCGAGCCGAGCAGGGGCGAATCCTTGGGGAAAGCATCTCCCCAGATGTAGTGGCTGAACCAGTCCAGGTTCGCCTTCATCACCGCCCGGTTGGATTTCGGCTTGGTGATCCCGTGCCCGAATCCGGTGTACAGGATGAGGCGCGAGGCCACGCGCTGGTCCTGCAATCCGCGGTAGAGCTCGAAGCTGTCGGGCACCGGCACGCGCTTGTCGCCGCTTCCGAGTTGAATCAGCGTGGGCGTCTTGGCCTTCCGAATCGCGGTAATGGGCGATGTTTTCGCATAGATGGCCGGATCGTCCCAGGGAGTCGCATGCAAGTACTGCCGCGTGAACGGGGTGATGTCCGTGCTCACGTAGTAGGTCATCCAATCGCTGATTCCCGCGCCGACGGAGATGGCCCGGAAGCGGTCTGTGTTGGTGGTGAGAAACGCGGAAATGTACCCTCCCTGTGACCATCCCATCGAGCCCAGCTTCGTGGGGTCCACAATCCCCCTGGCGATGAGCGCATCCACGCCGCTCATCACGTCCCACATGTCGCCGACGCCCAGATTCCGCACGTTGAGCGCGCGAAACGCGGCGCCATAGCCGGCGCTGCCGCGATAATTGGGTTGCAATACCAGCGCGCCCCTGGAAAGAAAGATCTGGACGGGATAGTACGTGTCGCTGGGCGAGAGCGCCGGCTCCGAAACACCCGTCGGGCCGCCGTGGATCAGCACCAGCAACGGATACTTTTGCGCGGGATCGTAATCGGCCGGCTTGCGCAATACGCCTTCGATCATCGCGCCGTCCTGGCTCTTCCACGAGACCACTTCGGCGGTGCCCAGCGTCCAGTCGCGCACCTGCGCGGTCATGTCCGTGAGTTTGCGCGGCGAGAACTGCGCCACCGGAGAGACAAAGATTTCCGCCATGTGCGCGGAATCTTCCGCTGCGATGGCCATGGAGGTGAAATCCCTGTTGAAGGAAACCTCGTCGAGGATCAACGTGTCCGGAGCGGTGATGCGCACAAACTCGCGTGATCGGGGATTCAGGCGAAACAGGTGCGCGTAGGTCTTCTGCTGCGCGGCGAAATAGATTCCATCCGGCCCCCAATCCAGCAGGTGCGGATCCTCGTCAAATTTTGCGGTGAGATCCTGCACGTCGGCCGGAACTTTCGCGGGTTGGGCCAGCACGCGTTCCACGTCCACGACGGCGATATGGCTATTTGCGTAGTAGAAGTACGGCTGAGCCAGGGAGGTGGAAAAGGCGATCTGCTTGCCGTCGGGAGAAAATACCGGACTGCCGTCCGGCCCTTCGAGGGTCACGATGGGCTGGACGGCATTGTCGTGCGCCAAATCCACGAGATAAATGTCTTCGTCTCCCGCGAAGGCCAGGAGCGGCGAGTGCGTGGCGCTGAAAGCGATCCGGTTGGAGTCGGGTGACCAGGAGAACCCGGAGACGTTGAGGGAGGAATCCCGGGTGATCTGCCGCGCCTTCTGAGGCAGAAATTTCACTTCCGCGGCAGCCACGTCCACGGTCCACAGTTGATTCTGCTTAAAGTCCTGCTCGACGACTTCATAGTCGCTGAATTTTTCCTTGCGATCCTTCTCGGCCTTCGATTCCGCCGCCGCAGCGGTAAAGGCGATCTGCTTCCCGTCCTTTGACCAATGAAAGCTGCCGATGTCGGTGGGGTGCTGAGTGAGCTGCCAGGCCTCCCCGCCCTGGGGGGAAATCAGCCAGATTTGGCGGGCCGCCGGCTTGCCGTCGCCGGAACCGGCGCCTTTCTTTTCCTCCTTCTTCTCGTCCGTTTTGTCTTCTTTCTTCACATCTTTCTGTTCTTCCGGGAGGATGGCGTTTGGTTCCCGCTCGGTGATGAAGGCTAGCCACTGGCCGTTGGGCGACCACTCGGGAGCATCGCTGGACTTCTTGCCGCGGGTCAGTTGGATGCTTTCGCCGGTCGCGACGCGAACGAGCCAGATCTGGCGAAGGTAGGCATTCTCCTTCCAGTCCGTTTCGCGAACGCGGTAGGCGATGAAGCGCCCGTCGGGAGAGATCCGGGCGCCGCTCAGCGTTTTGAGCTCGAGAGACTCTTCGAGCGAGGGCGAATGTTTGGTCTGCGCGGCCAGGCCCGCGGCAAATAAAGTGAACAGAGCCAGCGCCAACTCCATGCGAGTGACCAGTTTCACGTGAGCACCTCCTGCATATCGCCTCTTTCCCAGTCGGTGCGGAGGGCGATTCCGCGATTGCGCCCAGGCAATATACGCCGCCTGCCTGCGCTGCGCACGCCGCTCGCTCGGGCAGGCGTGAGACAAAGGAAATCAGGACGCCCGGGCCGGAGTCTTCCACTCCGCCAAATCTTACAGTTTGACCGCGCGGAACGCCGCGTTTACACTGTTTGTTTCGCATACGTCTGCCGGCGCAGCCCGTAGAGCCGCGGCGCCAATTCCCAGCGAGGAGAGAGTTCTTTGCCCAAGCGTACGTTTCAACCCAAGGTGCGCCGCCGCCACATGACGCACGGCTTCCGCGCACGGATGAAAACCAAAGGCGGGAGAAAAGTCCTTGCGGCGCGCCGCAGGAAGGGGCGCCACGAACTCACGCGCGTCTAGCGGGCGGCCGCCCGAGGTCCATGCCCCACTTTGTCCGGACTCCCCGAGGCCGGGGGGCCGGGACCGGGGCCGGCTGAGGCGCCGCGCGGAATTCGACGCCGTGTACCGCAAGGGCCGCCGGCGTTCCAGCCGTCAGTTCACCCTGTTTTTTGCCGCGAACGGCCTGGCCGAAAGCCGGTTGGGGATGAGCGTGGGCCGGGCGCTGGGAGGCGCGGTGGTGCGCAATCGCATTCGCAGGCGGGTGCGCGAAGTTCTGCGCCTGCATCGCGGGGAGATTCCATCCGGATGGGACATCATCGTGCATCCGCGCGCATCGGTGGCAAAAGCCGAATTCGCGTCGCTCGGCGACGAGTTGCTGGGCCTCGTGCGGAACTCCCTGCCGCCATCTCCCGTTCCACAGAGTGTGGAGAAGGGGCCAGGGGAATCCCCGGCGAATCCGGGGCCGGGGGCGTCACGCAGCGGGGGACCGGCGTCATGAAGAAGATCTGCCTTTTTGCCGTGCGGGCCTACCAGGCATGCCTTGGACCCTTTTTCGGGGGCAACTGCCGGTTTTATCCTTCCTGCTCGCACTACGCCTGCGAGGCGATCGAACGCCACGGCGCGCGGCGCGGCTCGTGGCTGGCCCTGCGCCGCGTGTTGCGCTGCCATCCCTTCTCGCAGAGCGGGATTGACCTGGTGCCCGACTTGGCCGATTTGGAGCCCGTGGGGGGCATTGAGGGGGCCGCGGCCGGCCGAAGCCCGGCACGACAGCAGCCTGGAGGAGCCTTCGCCCGGTGAAAGATTTCTCCGATCTCTCCCAAGAAGTTCGAACGGTCTTGGCCATCACGCTCTCGATGGTGGTGATCTTGGTGTGGGGCTACTTTTTCCGGCCACAGCCGCCGACACAGCCGGTAACGCAGCCTGGGGCGCAAAAGTCCGCCGCCACATCTCCCGCGGGCGGACCTGCACAGGCGGCTGCTCCCGCAGGCGGAAACGTTTCGGGCTCCGGGGCCCCGGGCCCGACGGCCGCTTCTGCCGCTGTCGCGCCCGCGCCACTCGCGGCAGCCAGCGAGCAGGCACTGATCGTCGAAAGCAGCGTTTACCGCGTGGAGCTTTCCAACCGGGGCGCGAGCGTGCGGAGCTGGCAGCTCATCAAAGAGAAAGACGACGTTGGGAAGACGCTCGATCTGGTCCACGCCCCCGTCTCGCAGCAATCGGGCCGGTGGCCGCTCATGCTGGCTCTGGAGGACCCGCAGCAGGAAACGGCGACGAACGGGGCGCTCTACGAAATGACACCGGCGCCAGGCAGCGTGCAGGCTCCGGCCGAAGTGGAGTTTACCTGGAGCGACGGCCATCTGGCGGTGAAGAAGCGGCTGAAGTTCGAGCGCGATTATGTTGTGGCGATCGAGACCTCCGTGACGCTCGACGGAAAGCCTTTGCCGCACGGCGTGGCCTGGCGCGGCGGCTTTGGAGATGTGACTGCGTTCGCGGCGCCGGATCAAGTCCGCGTGGTGTACAGCCACGGCGGCTCGCTGAGCGACATCGCTGCGAAGAAAGCGGGGGATGAAAAGAATCCCGAGAAGCCGGTGAGCGTTGCCGGCGTCTACGACTTCGCGGGAATCGTGGACCACTATTACGCCGCCGCGTTTCTGCCCAGTGGCGATCCGGGCGTTACGCTGGAGCACTGGAAGTACGACCGCGAAGTCGAAGTGGAGGGGAAGAAGGAAACTGAGCCGGTGGTGGAAGTGGCCGCGAGCGCCGCGGGAACGAGTCCCCTGCGGCTGCGACTCTTTGTCGGGCCGAAGGATCTGGACGTGCTGGGGCGCATTCGCCCGCCGCTGACCGACCTGGTGAGCTTCGGCTCATTTGGAATTATCGCGCGCCCTCTGTTCGATTTCCTGAAGTGGATTCACCGCTATCTTCCGAACTACGGCTGGGCCATCGTGGTGATGACTGTGGTCATCAACATGGTGCTCTATCCGCTGAAGTACCGCAGCTTTCACCAGATGCTGAAGATGCAGAGGGTGATGCCGGAGATCAAACAGATCCAGGACCGCTACAAGAAGTACTCGATGCGCGACCCGCGCAAGCAGGAAATGAACAAGGAAGTGATGGCGGTCTACAGCCGGGAAGGAGTGAACCCGATTGGCGGGTGCCTGCCGATGGTGATCCAAATGCCCATCTGGTTTGGGCTTTACCGGATGCTCGATGTGGCTTTCGAGCTGCGGCACGCGCCCTGGATGTGGTGGGTTCACGACCTCTCCTCCCGCGATCCCTACTACATCCTACCCATCCTGATGTGCGTCACCATGTACTTCATGCAGAAGCTGACTCCGGTGACCACCACGGACCCGGCGCAGCAACGCATGATGAACTTCATGCCGCTGTTCATGGGTTTCCTGTTTTTCCGCATGGCCAGCGGGCTGGTACTCTACATCCTGACGAGCAACGTTGTGGCCACGGGACAGCAGTGGTTCCTGTACCGCGTGATGCCCCCGGCGAAAGAGGGGGACAGCAAGAAGAAGATTGCCGCGGAGAAGAAGGGGAAATAGGCCAGCAGAACGCGCGCGCGGACCCGGCATCCATGGCATTTCGTTACTTCACCGGCGAAAAGTTTGAGGCCCAGGCATTCGCAGCGGATCTCGCGCCGCTGGTGCGCACGATGCTGGAAAAGGCGCGGCTGGACCTGCGGTGCGAAATCGTGACGGGGGAGGCGGCGGCTAAGGACGGGAGCGGGGCCGCCGTGGCGGTGCTCTTCGAAGGGCGGGACACGGAACTCCTGCTGGAGCACAATGCCGAGCTGCTGCTGGCCTTCGAACACCTGATGATGCGCTGCCTCCGGCTCGATCCTCGCGCGCACGAACTGGTGCGGTTCGACGCGGGCGAGTTCCGGGCGACCCGGCTCGCGGAATTGCGGCTTTCCGCGCAGGTGGCGGCGCAGCGGGTGCGCGAACTCGGCCAGCCCTTCCGCATGAGTCCCATGTCGGCGCGGGAACGCCGAGTGATCCATCTGGCGCTGGGCAACGAGAAGGGCGTGCGGACGGCGAGCGAGGGAGAGGGCGAACGCCGGCGCGTGGTCGTCTACCCTGCCGAGAAAAGTTAGGGCGCTGCGTTGCGGCGCGAGCAGCGGAGCTCCGGCGTCCCCGGCGCGCGCGGGGATTTTGCCTCAGCCGGCCGATTCCGAGGCTCCCAGGTAGGCTTCCCGCACGTGATCGTCCGCGCGCAGCTTTTCGCTTGGACCTTCCATCGCGATGTGGCCGGATTCCATCACGTAGCCGTACTGGGATACGGCGAGCGCATAGTTGGCGTTCTGCGCGGCGAGCAGAATCGTAACGCCCTGCTGCGCAATCTTGCGAATCAGCGCGAACACTTCATCCACAAGCTGCGGCGCGAGGCCCAGCGAAGGTTCATCGAGCAGAAGCAGCACGGGATCCGTCATCAGGCCGCGGCCGATGGCGCACATCTGCTGCTCGCCGCCGGAAAGCGTGCCCGCGGCCTGATGGCGCCGTTCCCGCAATCGGGGAAACATGGCGTAAACGCGCTCGAGGGATTCGGCGGATTTCCTGCGGAACTCGCTGGGGAATGCCCCCAGCATGAGGTTTTCCTCCACGGTCATGCGCGGCCAGAGCTGCCGGCCCTCGGGAATGAGCGCGAGCCGGTGGCTGACGCGGCGGTGCGGGCGCTCGCGGGTGACGTCGCGGCCCTGGAGAAATATCCGTCCGCTCTTTACGGGCAACACGCCGATGACGGCGTTCAGCGTAGTGGTTTTTCCGGCGCCGTTTGGGCCGATCAGGCAGGCCACGCAGCCCTGGGGCACGACCAGTGAGATGCCCCACACCACCTGGACCTGGCCGTAGGCCAGTTCCAGGTTCTCGAGTTTCAGCAGCTCATCCATTGACGGCATCGCAGGCGTGGCGCCTGCGCCTCTGGTGTTCGCCCCCATGCAACGGAATCAGCCCTCCGCTTTCTTTCCGATGTAGGCTTCGATGACCGCGGGATCGTTGCGCATCTGTTCCGGAGGCCCCTCGGCGAGTTTTCGGCCGAAATTCAGGACGATGACATGGTGGCAGGTGGAAAGAATCGCGCGCAGGTTGTGCTCCACATAGATGATGGTGGTGCCCAAAGACTGAATCCGCCGCAGCAGGTCCAGAATGGACTGCATCTCGCTCTCGGTGAGTCCGGCGCACACCTCGTCGCAGAGCAGCAGGCGGGGACGGGCGGCGAGCGTGCGGGCCAGCTCCAATCGCTTCAGATGGCCCACGGAGAGCGTGACCGCGGGCATGGAGGCGTGCCCGTGGAGGCCGACGAGTTCGAGGATCTCCATGACTTCCTTTTCCACGTTCCGGGTGCGGCGCCCGCGGCCAAAGCAGAGCCCCACCTCCACATTTTCGCTCACAGTCATTGAACGGAACGGCCGGGTGATCTGATGGGTGCGCGCGATGCCCGAATGCACGGCCCGGAAGGACTTCACACCGGTGATGTCACTTCCCTCGAAGCTGATGGCGCCGGAAGTGGGGGCCTGCGAGCCTGCGATGATGCTGAAGAGGGTGGTCTTCCCCGCGCCGTTGGGCCCGATCAGGCCGACAATCTCGCCTTCGCGGATGTCGAAGCTGACGCTGTCGAGCGCGGCCAGCCCGAAGAAATACTTGGTCAGATCCCGGACCGTCAGGATGACTGCCATCAGGCGTCGCGCCCCCGCTGGAAGAGCCGCCTGGCTCTTCCCAGCAAGCCCATCAGGCCGCCCGGCTCGAACAGAATGATGAGAATCACGAGCAGCCCGTACAGCAGCAGATGGAACTCAGGGAAACGCGCGGCGAGTTCCTCTTCGATCACGCCGTAGACGCCACCGCCGAGCACCGGTCCCCAGATGGTATTCACTCCGCCGATGATGGGCATCAGCAGAATGGCCACGCTGCGCTGAAAGGCGAATACCCCATCGGGAGAAATAAATGCGGCATACCGCGCATAGACGCCCCCGGAGGCGCCGGTGAGGGCCGCGGCCAGGGCGTGTGCCGCGAGCTTTAAGGCATAAGGATTCACGCCACTGTCGGCGGCGGCCTCCTGGTCGTCGCGGATAGCGCGCAGCCCCAGCCCGAATCGCGAGTGGCGCACCAGCATCGAAACGCCCACGGCCAGCGTGGCCAGGACCAAGCCCGTGTAGTAATGCTCGGCCTGGCGGAAGGGGACGTGTTCGACAATCCGATAGCCGCTGGCTCCTCCGGTGAAGGCCAGGTTGGTCATGATCACGCGCACCGCTTCGCCCACACCAATTGTGGCGATCGCGAAATATGGCCCGCGGAGGCGGAAGGTTGGCAAGCCAACGAGGAGCGAAGCCACAACCGCCACGGCCGCCGCAAGCGGATACGTGAGGTAGGGGCTGAGACCCGCGTTGATGCCCAGCGCCGTGGTGTAGGCCCCGAGGCCGTAAAAGACGGCAAATCCGAATGAAACCTGCCCGGTAAACCCTCCGAGGATGTTCCACGCCACGCTGGCGGTGATCAACAGAAAAGTGAGAAAGAGCACCTTGACTCGATTTGCGGCCAAATGGAAGAGTGGCAGAAGGGCCAAAAGAGCGAGCAACAGGAAGGGGGGAAGCACGCGCACGACGCGCGCCATCTTCCCGGCCGCCTGCGCGCTTGCGCTCACCTCAGGCGCCGCTTTCGCGCCAGAAGCCCGGCCACTCCGCCCGGCAGCACGATCAGCGCGAGCACCAGCATGCCGAAGGAAATCGCAGGCTGATAGCTTGCGGGAATGATGAGAATGCTGAAGGTTTCCGCCAGCGAGAGGATCAGCGCGCCGATGAACACACCGGAAAACGATTCGATGCCGCCGAGCACGATGATCACAAACGAGCGCAGCAGGAAGGGGCGGCCGAAATCCGGACTGAATGGAAAAAGAAGTCCGAGAAGTCCGCCCGCGGCCCCGGCAAAGGCGATGCCCACACCGAAAGTCATCCGCGCCGTGCGTTCCACGGGAACGCCCACGATGCGACAGGCGTAGCGGTTTTGAATCATCGCGCGCACGGAGCGGCCGAACCACGTCTTGTGCAGCAGGAATTCCAGGGCCAGCAGAGACACCAGCGCGCTGGCAAAGACAACCAGGCCGATTTTGGGGATGGTGATCTCGCCGAACCGCAGGGTGGCAAACGTCATGGGCGTGAGGATGGAGCGGTCGCTGGTGCCCCACACCAGATAACCCAGGTTCTGGAGCACGAGCCAGAGCCCGAACATGAGCAGAAGCGAAGCCAGCGTGGGTTCGTCGGAGACGGGGATGCCACGTCCCAGAACCCAGTGCACCAGCATGCCCACGAAATAGAAGGCCGGGAACGCCAGTAGGACACCCGCCAGCGGATGAATTCCCGCGCGCTCGTGCAGCTCATAGACAAAATACGCGCCCAGCATGAGGAACCCGGCGTGCGCCAGGTTGACGATTTTCATCACTCCATAGATCACCGTCATGCCCACGGCCATGGCCGCGTACGTTCCGGCCAGAAGCAGGGCGGAGATCAAAAGATTCAGGTAATCAGCAAACGTCATGCGGTTCCCTGATGCCGCGCGGGGCGGCACGGCGTTCCCTCACTTCAAAGGATGCCATTGCGTGCCCGCGACGCCGGGCTTGGAATGGCAGGTTCATTCCGCCGCTGGCCCTGCGGCCCGCGCCGCGCTAGCGCTGCGGCTTTGGAGCCACGGGCTGGCCGGTGGCAACGTCTGGAGGAAAAACGATATCCACTTTACCGTCCGGCTTGTTCTGTACGATCACGTAGGGATAGGCTGCCTGGCCGTTGGCTCCGAACTTGAGCTTCTGGCCCGGGAGCAGCGAGCCCTTCAATTCCGCCGAACGCAACTGATCGCGGATGGCGGTCTTATCCAGGCTGCCGGCCTTCTCGATGGCTTGCGCCAGAATGCGCATGGCCTCATAGGCAGTGGCGGCATACCAGGAATCGGGCGCATGGCCGGTGGCCGCGGTGTAGTCCGCGTTGAACTTTTTCACTTGAGGATAGGCCAGGTCAGGCGACCACCAGGTCCCCGCAAAAATGTAATCCACGCCGCTGCCCAGGGCCTTGCGCGCATCCGCCTCCGGGCCGCGGGCGCCATAGCTGATCATCTGGTGGTACAGGCCGGCCTGGAGATACTGGCCGTGCATCTTCACGTAGTCTTGCAGGTGGGCGTCGGACAGAAAGATGTCGGCATGGGCGACCTTCACCTTTTGAAGAATTCCGGAGTAGTCCGTTCCTCCCAGGTCGAATTTTTCGTCGAAAACCACCGTGAAGTAGCCAGGGTGTTCGCCGATCCACCGCTTGATGCCGTTGACATAGTCCACGCCGTGGTCGGTGTTCTCCACGGCCAGGGCGATTTTGAGGCCCTTTTTCAGTTTTCCCTGGTCCGCCAGGGTTCCCAGAAACTGCGCTGTGGTATAGCCCAGGGAATCGATGGTGCTGAGCGTGCCAAATGAGTACTGGTAGCCGCGGCTGAAAATGCTCGAGGCCGCGGCGCCCGGGGTGATCCAGGGGGTCTTGTAGCGGTCCGGCATCACCGATTCCGCTTCGCCCAACGCCGTCGAATAGCCGCCGATCACCGCCACGACGTTGTCGGAACTCATGGCGCGCTCGGCGAGAGACGACGAACGCGCCTGATCGGAGCCATCGTCGTAGAACACCGCGCGGACCGTCAGCTTCTTTTTCAGGCTCTTGATCAGGATTCCACCGCCATCGTTGATCTGTTTGATGGCCAGATCGATGCCCTCCCGCTGGTATTGCCCCGGGCGCGCCTCGCGGCCCGTGATGGGCATCACCACGCCGACAGCGATATCGGACTGAGCCCGCGCCGCGGATGGCAGCAGGAACGGCAGCGCGGCGAGCGTGGCCGCAACGCCGATCTTCGACAGTCTGTGCAGGGAAATCGAACGGAAGAAACTCATCGCAGGTTGCCTCCTGAATTGTGATTTCGGGTCGGGAGCCCTGGCGCCCCTTGATTTCGGGCGCATTATAGGCACAAAAACAGTGGCGGGCGGACGATTTTTGCACGGGAGGCCGGCGGCGCGGCCACTGCAGGCTGCACTATTCGATCACCCAGCCCTCGCGGAGCACGCGCCCGGCATCGTCGAACGTAACGCGCCAGGTAAACGGCAACGGCGCCTGGCGCACGGGCCCTCTCGTCCAGCGCAGGGGAATCCGCGCGAAACGCAGATCGGTGAACTCCGCTGTTTCCACCCCCGGCGCGTGCCCGCAGACCACCACGGGAAATTCCGCGAAGTGCAGATAGGCGCGCACTTGCGGAATGTTCCACAGCACGGCAGGACACGCCTCGCCGCTTCTGGCGGGAACGAAAATCGTGGACACGCGCGCCGAAGGAGGATCCGCGAGCGAAAACGTCCATTCGCGGACGCCCTCGTCCGTGGCAATGAGGCCCAGCCATTGCGTCATGTTTGGCGGCATGGGGATAGCCTGTGCGTTGAGCACTCCTGGGCCAACGGGCATCTGCTCCGCCACGCGGTCGAGCGCCGCCATCTGCGCCCAGGCGTCCATGCCCAAATACACCGCAGCGGCCAGGACGCCGATGCGAGCCCAACCCCGTCCCGTCAGGGGGAAACTGCGACCGGCGAGTGTGAGGCCGAGCGGAATCGCCGCGGCCAGAAGGACCGCCGCCGGAATCTCCGCTGGAGCGGGCCGCCCCAGCGCATAGCTGCCGAGCGAGTAAACGCCCGCGAGCGCCGCCATCAGCACAAGGAGCCACGCCGCCCGCCACACCCGCCCTCGTCCCGCGGGCTCCTCCGCCACCCGTGCGAGCAGCAGGAAGTACAGCAGAACGCCGGTCAGGGCGAGATCCACGATGAACGTCCAGTTCCAGGAGACGCGCGTCCACGAAATGGGACTCCACACCATCGTGCCGAACGACGTGATGCAATCGAACAGGATGTGCAGGCCGATGCCGCAGCCGAACAGCGCCGTCAGCGCCCCGCGTCCCGGCGCGGGAATCCCCCGCCTGCGCCAGAACCAGCCAACGGCCACGGCGAGAACGAAAGCCCACACCGGCAGGCAGACCAGCGAATGCGTCAGGCTGCGATGGATGCGAATTGTGGCGAAGCCGTCGGGGTCGAAGGGCTTCGCGAGGACGTCAATATCCGGGAAGATCGAGCCGAGCACCACGGCCCAGCGGGCCGCGGAGGCCATGCGCTCGTCCGGGAGCTTTGGAGGAAACGCGCGCGCAACCAGCGCGCCGGAAAGTGCATGTGTGACCGGGTCCATGAAGGAATCTGCGGCCTCAGAGCACGCGCAGCAGCGGCGAAGTTTTTTCCGTCGCGTGGCCGATCGCGCGTGCCTGGACGCCGTGGCGTTTGAGCGCCGCGAGCGCCGCGTCCGATGCATCGGGCGCGATGCTGACCAGCAGGCCGCCCGAGGTCTGCGGATCGAACAGCAAATCGCGGGATTCCGGCGCCAGTGATTCCGCAAAGCCGACGCACGGGCCGATGAAGTCGCGATTCCTTTTCAGCCCGCCCGCCAGAAAGCCCCCGCGCGCCGCTTCCACCGCGCCCGCCAGGAATGCAATCCGGCGGTGCTCGATCTCCAGAGAAACGCCGCTGGCCGCGGCCATCTCCCGCGCGTGGCCCAGCAGGCCGAAGCCGGTAACGTCGGTGACGGCATGGATGGGGTTCTCGCCGACTGCGGCAGTCAGTTCGTGGAGAGCCTCGGCCGCGTCGCGGTTGAGTCGCGCCATCGAGGTGATCGCTGCGGCCATGTGGTCTTCCGACGCGCCTCCCTGTTTCAAGGCGGTGGCGAGCACGCCGGTGCCAAGCGGTTTGGTGAGCAGCAGGACGTCGCCCGGCCGGGCGCCGGCGTTTCTCCAGACGCGTGCGGGATGCACCAGGCCGGTGACCGCGTAGCCGAATTTCAATTCGTCGTCATTGATGGAATGCCCGCCGATGATGGTGCAACCCGCCTCGGTCATTTTCTCCAGGCCGCCGCGCAGGATGGCTTCCAGGACGTCCGTGGACTCATTCGGCGGGAAGCACACGATGGAAAGCGCGGAGATGGGCCGCCCGCCCATGGCGTAAACGTCGCTGAGCGAATTGGCCGCCGCAATCTGGCCAAACTGCCCGGGATCGTCTGCGATGGGCGTCAGGATGTCCACGGTCTGCACCAGGGCCTGGTCCGCCGGGCCGGTGCCGAGCAGATACACCCCGGCGTCGTCGTAGGTGTCGAACCCTACGAGCACGTTCGGGTCAGATTGCCGCGGCAGGCGGCGCAGCACAGAGTCCAGCGTCCCGGGACTCAGCTTCGCCGCTCAACCCGCGGCTTTGGCCCGCGCCGTCAGTTTGACGGTCTCCGCCAAAGCAGTGCCCTCCTGATGCTGGTTCGTTCCGTGAGTCAGTATATCGCGGCGGCTAGAACTGCACGACCGCGAGGCCGGGGATCAACCGGAAGTGACGCGCGTTCGCTGTCAACACCGAAAAGCCGAGCGACAGCGCGGTCGCCCCGATCAGCAAGTCCGCGAACGGGATGATCACGCCCTGGCGCTGCTGCTCTCCATCCAGCTTTCCGGCCAGCATGGCCGTTTCTCTGGTGTAGGGATAGACGGTCAGATCCATCAGCAGTTCTTCGAGAAAAGTCTCACGGCGAAGACGTACTTCGGGAGATTGCGCGCGATAGATGCCGTGGATGATCTCCGTCAAGCCCACGGCGGAGAGCGCGGCTTCCTGATCGCCTGCGACGGCCATCACTCGTTCGATCAGCCGTTCGACGGTTTCTCCGCGGCGTTCCGCATCGATCACCACGCTGGAATCCAGGATTAGTCCCATGCAGGCGGGTTGAGCGGTTCGCGGTGGCTTTCTACCGCAGCCGCAACGTCCTTGGCGAAGTCCTCATCAATGGTAGCCATCGAGCCGTGCTGGCGGGCAAGGCGGAGGGATTCCGAAAGAAGCCGGACAGAGGGCTCGGCGGGATGGAGAACAGCAACAGGCCGAGCATCGTGTTCGATGATAACCTCTGCGCCGGCTCGCACCCGTGCCAGAAGCGACGCGAAGTTCGTCGTCGCCTCCGCTTCCGAGATGTGGATCACGTGCTTGGCCATACGAAAATTATACATGGGTATTCCTGGATTCGTGACTCTGCCGCTCAACCCGCGGCTTTGGCCCGCGCCGTCAGCTTCACGGTCTCCGCCAAAGCAGTGCCCTCCTGATGCTGGTTCGTTCTGTGGGTCAGTATATCGCGGGCGCAGACCGGCTGTATTCATCCCGACGCAACGAAGGACGCAGGGGATTCAGACATCCAAGTGAATGGGATCGCCAGAAAGATGATCAAAACCGTGCTGAGGGCGGAGCCCGTCAGCGGCTGCGCGCGTCGTCGCCGGATAGGGTCATGCAGGTGGAGCTGGCGCGGGCCACCAGATTCCCCTTTTCATCCGTGACGTCGCATTCGACCAGGCCGATTTTGCGGCCTTTTTTGACGATGCGGGCGGAAGCGCGCAGGCGGCCCTTCCACACCGGGCGGAGAAAATTAATCTTCAGCTCGACGGTGCTGAAGGATTCGCCTTCTTCCAGCTTTGTGGCGTAGGCAAACCCCATGGCCGCGTCCGCGATGTCGCAGAGCACGCCGCCGTGGAGCGTGCCCATGGGATTCCAGTGGCGCTCGTCCGCGTCCATTTCAAAGACTGCGGCGCCATCGGCGGCGGAGAGGGGATGAAAGCCGATGAGCTGCGCGATGGGCGGCGGCGGCGCCTCGCCGGAGATGACTTTCTTGGTTATTTCGTAGGCGGTGGTCACGGCAGCCTCGTGGGTTGCTGATTCGAATTGGATGAGCGCCGGCGCGCGGGGTTACGCGCTCCTCCGGCCGCCCGCAACATTGCGTGAGGGCCGGGAACGCTGCTCAGAGCCCGGCGTTCTCCGCGGAAATCTTTGCAATCACGGACCAGTCCGATTCCTGATACCCGCGTGCGAGGGCGGTGATCATGTGGTCGCGGATCAGGCTGGCCAGCGGCAGCGGCACCTGCTTCGATTCCGCGGCGGCCAGCGCCAGGCGCACATCCTTCAGTCCCAGGGGAAGCAGAAATCCCGCGGGCAAATAGGATTCTTTGGCGATCAGCGAGCCGTAGGTTTTGTACACGGGAGCGGGAAAGATGCTCGTGGTGATCAGGTCCAAGAACTGCGCGGGCTCGATTCCATATTTCCGCACCAGCGCAAACGCTTCGCCGAGGCTTTCGATCACCGCCGTGAGCAGGAAGTTTCCAGTGAGTTTGATGACATTGGCCACGTGCGGCTGCTCCCCCACAACGTAGGTACGCTGGCCCATGGCGTCGAAAAGCGGCTGGCAGCGCGCGAGAACGGCGGCAGGGCCGGCGGCGACGACGAACAGCTTTGCGGCCGCGGCTGCTTCCGGCCGGCCGAAAACCGGTGCGGCCACGTAGGCGCTGCCCGCGCGGGCGTGCGCCTCGGCCAGGCGGGTGGAAAGCGCGACGCTGATCGTGCTGAGCGAAACGTGGACGGCGCCCGCCGAAAGCGACGCGAGCACGCCGCCATCTCCCAGGACCATGGCCTCAACGGCGGCATCGTCGGCGAGCATGGTGAATACCACGTCGCCGCGGGAGGCTTCCGCCGGGCTCGCGGCCACGCGCGCGCCCTGGGCGGCCAGAGACTCGGCGCGCGCACGCGTGCGGTTGTAGACGACGAGCGCATGGCCGGCTTTCAGCAGATTTTCCGCGATGGCACGGCCCATATTTCCCAGGCCGATGAATCCCACATTCATGGTTTGCCTCCTCTTGAGTGCCGCCGGACGTCTCGTGGCTGCGATTGCCGCTCGGCGATCGGATCACGCATGGTCGTCGCGAGGGTCGTCCACCATGGCGGTCGCAGCCTCTCCCTCCAGGCTGCGCTGCCAGGCCGTGGTACGCCAGTTGTAGTGCGGCTCGCCAGCGGGAATCCACGGCGGCAGCGGCAGGAGCAGGCGTTGCGCCAGCCCGTTGACGTATGGCTCGTACATCAGGCGAAACTCACGCAGGCGATTTTGAGCTTCTGGCGCGGCTCCCTCGGCTGCGCAGAAGCGAATGCCGGTGGGGGCGAGTGCCGCGCGCAGCCGCTCGAATTCCGAGGGCGGCAGGCGGTCCGGCTGAATGGGCTCCGGCCGCGCGCGCAGGGCTTGGGCGATGTCTGTAACCGCGTGGCGCGCCATGGCAAACGTGAGCCGCGCCTGAAGGGTCTTCTGCTTTTCCATGGCGACCATGGAAAGCGCGCAGGTATCCATGATCACGGTGAGCGCGCCGAGCCATGACTGGTTGTCGTGCTGCGAGCGGAAATAGACCAGCAGGGGATAGGAGAGATGGCTCTCCAGCACCTCGGCTGACCAGCGCTCCCATTCCCGCAACAGCTCGTGAACCGCGCCGCGGTTTTCCTCGCGTCCATACCGCCGCAACAATTCCGAGGCGGAAGGCGGCGAGCCCGCGCGGGCGTCGAGCAGCGAAATGGTGATCTCACGGCGGGAAAACGCCTGGTACAGGATGGGCAGATAGCCGATGACCAGCGCCAGGAATCCGAAGCCCAGACCGGCTTCCACCACCGCGACCGTGCGGCCCGCGGCGCTGCGCGGAATGACGTCGCCCAGCCCCAGCGTGAAGAATGTGCTTCCGCTCAGGTACAGGTCGAGCAGAAAGCTCATCGGCTCGCCGGTGGACATCACGGCACCACCGACTCCCGCGTGCACCAGCGAAAATCCGAACACCATCCCCAGCGCCCAGGTGGTCATGAGCATCAGGATGGAGAGCGGGCCGTAGACGCTCAGATAGACTTCGCGGAATTTCCCCGCGCTCATCCTTCGCGCGATGCCCGACCAGATGCCCCAGGTGAAGATGTAAAACAGGCGTGCGATGCGCAGTTTGCGGGTCACCCGCCGCGGCAGGATCACCGTTTCGAAAGCGTCCCACAAGACGGCGAGGACGAACGCAAATCCCAGCGCGGTTTCAAGGATTCTCATCGTGTGGGTTCGTGGATCCCGCGGCGCGGGGTCGCGGGATCAAAACTGGATCACAACTTTTCCGAAGTGGCTGCCGCTTTCCAGGTGCCGCAGCGCGGCAGGCGCTTCTGCAAACGGGAACGTGCGGTCCACCACGGGGTGCAGGCTGTGCGCGGAGATGGCGCGGTTCATTTCCTCGAACATGGCGCGCGAGCCGACGAAAAGTCCCTGGATGCGCACGGCACGGAACAGAATCATCGTGGTGCGCACTTCAGCGCTCGCGCCGGCGAGCACCCCGATCATGGTGATCATCCCGCCCATGCGCACGCAGGCGAGCGAACGATTGAACGTGCCCGCGCCGCCCACTTCCACGATGTGGTCCGCTCCCCGGCCGTCCGTCTGCCGGCGCACTTCTTTCTCCCAATCGGGCGTGGTCTTGTAGTTGATGCCGCCGGAGGCGCCGAGTTCCCGCGCGCGCGCAAGTTTCTGGTCGCTGCTGGAAGTGACGATCACGCGCGCGCCTGCCGTTCGCGCAAACTGCAGCGCGAAAAGGGACACGCCGCCGGTGCCTTGCACGAGCACCGTCGTGCCCGGCTGCACATGGTCGGCGACAAACAGAGCGTGCCAAGCCGTAACCGCGGCGCACGGCAGCGTCGCCGCTTCCTCAAAGGAAAGGTGCGAGGGGACAGGCAGGACACTTTCCGCGTTGAACAGGGTGTATTCGGCCAGAAGACCGTCCACATAACAGCCCAGCGATGAATCCATTTTCTCCTGCGTCGGCGGGCCTTCGATCCAGGTAGGCGAGAAGCAGCCCACCACGCGGTCGCCCACTTTTACACGGCTCACGCCAGCGCCCACGGCGGTCACTTCGCCTGCGCCATCGGAGAGGGGGATGCGCGGCAGCGTCTGGCGCGGCCCGTAGCCGCCCTTGATCACCACCAGGTCGCGGTAGTTGAGCGACGCGGCGCGCATGCGGACAAGCACCTGGCCCGGCCCGGGCTGCGGATCCGGCAGCTCCACGAGCTTCAGATTCTCCAGCCCGAAATTTCCCACGATTTGAAATGCCTTCACTGCAAACCTCCCCGCCCGGTGCTCGAAGGGAACGGCAAGGCAAGGCCCCTGCCGCCGGTGAGCGCAGGCAGTGCGTTCGCCAACATCTTCCGCCTGCGGGATCTACGGGATCAGAACGATTTTGCCGTGGGCTCCCGGCTCCATCACGGCCTTGTGCGCCCGCGTCGCTTCCGCCAGCGGAATCTCCTGGCCCACCACGGGGCGCAGGGTGCCGTTTTCGAGTCCCGCGAAAATAGCGGCATGAACGCTGGTTAATTCCTCCGCCGGAGCCACCAGCAGGGACATGCCCCGGATGCTGGCGTCGCGGCCCATGATGTCCCGCGCGTTGATTTCCGCCGTGCCGCGATTTCCAATCACCACCACGCGGCCGCGCGGGGCGAGAAGCGCCAGGTCTTTTCCCAGGTTCACGTTGGCCAGCATCTCCAGGATGATGTCCGCGCCGTGGCCCCCGGTGAGCGAACGCAGATGCTCGAGATAATCCGGGGCGCGGTGATCCAGCGCGTGATGGGCCCCTTCCCGCAGGGCGAGTTCCCGGCCTTTTGGCGTACCCGCCGTGCCGATGACCACGAGTCCCGCAGCGCGCGCCAGTTGGAGAGCGGCCGTCCCAACTCCGCCGCTGGCGCCGTGAACGAACACGATTTCCCCCGCGCGAGCCTGCCCAATCTGGAACAATGCGCGGTAGGCCGTAGCGTAGGGAACGTTTACGCCGGCACCCTGCGAGAAACTGATTTTCTTTGGCAAGGGGTGCGCCTGCACCTCCGCGCAAACGGTTTTCTCGCCATACGAGCCGCTGAGCGTTCCCGCAGTGTAGACCCGATCTCCCTCGCGCACACGAGTCACCCCCTGGCCGACCGCCTCGACCACGCCGGCAGCATCCATTCCCGGCGTGTACGGGAGCGACGGCTTGAAGGAGTACGTCCCGGCGCGGATGTAAACGTCCACCGGATTCACTCCCGCGGCTTTCACGTTGATCACCACCTGGCCGGGCGCCGCCGAAGGAGTGGGTACCTCCTCCAGGCGCAGCACCTCGGGCCCGCCGAATTCATGCACTCGAATTGCTTTCATGACGCTTCCTCCGGGCGGTAAACCTATCAGATTCTGGAACCCAAGGGGACGTTATACGTGGGAGAAGGCCCGCGCCACAGCTATCCCAGCATACTCCGGTCGCTCACGCCATCTTTGGAAAGAGTCCGCCGGGTCTGCGGCGCGCGCGATTAGGAAGACGTGGTCGCGGATGCCGCGCGGATCGGGATGGTCAGCGGTTGCTTCCCTTCTTCTACGTTGGTCATGTGGCAGCGGCCATCCAGAATCCCCCCCGCCTCGATCACCAGGCACGGCGAGCGGACCTCGCCGCGGACAATCCCCTTGGCAAGGATCTCCACGCGCCCCTTGGCTGAGATCACGCCCTCAAAGCGGCCGCCCACGACCACATGGTTCCCGTCGATTTCGCCCTCGACGCGCGCGTTTTCACCGATGACGACGGTGGAATTGGAGACGATTGTCCCTTTCATCTGGCAATCTACGCGGAACGTCCCAGCCAGTTCGATGCGGCCTTCCAGGGTCACCCCTTTGTCGAGAAAGCCGATCCACTCGCCGGACGGCACGGATCCCTTTCGGTC
>Ga0074044_10001444_pt1 | contig 21443 bp, 17 predicted proteins | sample BogForMeECP23OM1_FD_94443 | JGI IMG/M metagenome (GOLD analysis project Ga0074044, IMG submission 94443) | Bog forest soil microbial communities from Calvert Island, British Columbia, Canada - Bog Forest MetaG ECP23OM1 | ecosystem: Environmental > Terrestrial > Soil > Wetlands ...
TCGATTCTCGAAATGCTGTCGGAGGGGATTGCGGCGCGGCGCGGGCGCTATGGCGCATATGTGCATCGCGATCGCGTGAACGGGAAGTTGCGGGCGCGTCGCGGGGCGCGGCTGGCGGCCATCACCAGCGGCGGAGCGATTCCTGACAATGCGCTGTATACCGTGGTCGCACAACCGGACGGCGTTGTCGTGGGAACCGTCGACGAAGATTTCGCGGTCGAGAGCAATCGCGGCGACATCATGCTGCTGGGCAATACATCGTGGATGATTCATCGCATCGAAACCAATGCTGGACGCATGCTGGTGCAGGATGCGCACGGCGCGCCGCCCACGGTGCCGTTCTGGCGGGGCGAGGCGCCGGCGCGGACGCCGGAACTGTCGGAGCATGTTGGAGAGCTGCGCGAAAAAATCAGCGAGATGCTGCCGCCCACTTCGCCGGTTGGATTTTCCGCGACGCAGCCGGAAGTCGCTAGCGTCGTTGGTTTTCTAAAAGAAGAATGCGGCCTCGACGACTCCGGCGCCGAGCAGATGATCGAATACATTTTGCAGGGGCGCGCCGTGCTGGGCGCCGTGCCCACGCAGAAAACCGTGATTGCCGAGCGCTTCTTCGACGAAGGCGGAGGAATGCAGTTAGTGATCCACGCTCCATTCGGCGGAAGGATCAACAAGGCTTGGGGACTTTCGCTGCGCAAGCGGTTCTGTGTGGGTTTCAATTTCGAGTTGCAGGCAGCGGCCACCGATAACGGGCTGAACATCGCTTTGGCCGAGCAGCACAGCTTCCCGCTTGGCGATGTTTTTCATTTCCTGCAGGCCGATACGGTGCAGCCGATTCTGGGGCAGGCTGCGCTCGATTCTCCGATCTTTGGCACGCGCTGGCGGTGGGATGCGAATCGTGCCTTGGCGCTGCTGCGGTTTCAGAACGGCAAGAAAGTTCCGCCGCAGATTCAGCGCATGCGGTCGGACGATCTTCTAGCGTCGGTATTTCCGGATGCGGCGGCGTGCTTCGAGAACATCGAAGGCGAGCGCAAGATTCCCGATCATCCGCTGGTGGGTGAGGTGATGAAAGATGTGCTCACCGAAGCGATGGACGTCGAGGGGCTGAAGTCGGTCCTGCGTGGCATGGCTTCCGGTGCAATTCGCGTGATTGCCGTCGACACGCCCGTCCCGTCGCAGTTCTCACACGAGATTCTGAATGCGAATCCGTATGCGTACCTGGATGACGCCCCCTTGGAGGAGCGGCGGGCGCGCGCGGTCAACATGCGTCGCGTGCTGCCGGAGTCGGTGCTGGAAGAAGTGGGTGGGCTGGATCCGGGTGCGATTGCTCAGGTACGGGAAGAGGCCTGGCCAGATGTTCGGGACGCGGATGAGCTGCACGACGTTCTGCATACGCTGGTAGGGCTGCCGGAGAATGCTGCGCTGCCAGGGAGACTAGCCATGTGGGGACAGCCGCTCCCGGCTGTTGAGTCGAGCGAAGCTCGACTCGGTCTTGCCGAAAGCGGATCAGCCTTTGGCGAGAGCGGCTCAGCTGCGGTGAGCTGGGCGGACGAGGGCGTCCGCCCCTACGCGATCGGTGCTGCGAGCGAGTGGTTGCGCTACTTCGAGAGCTTGCTGATCGAAGGCCGGGCTGGCGTCGCCTCGGTTGAGGGACGGCGCTACTGGGTTGCAGCGGAGCGGGCGCGAAGTTTTGTGGCGCTGTTTCCCGGTGCGGAGTTTGAGCAAACTTTGGCGGACGTCGAGACGGTAGGCGTTTCCAGAGATGACGCACTGCTCACTCTCGTAACGGGGTGGATGTCGCACTTGGGGCCGACTACTGCGTCTGAGCTTGGCGATATCTTGGGATTGGCTGCTTCGGATATTGAGAAGGCGTTGCTCCGTATGGAGGCTAGCGGGACTGTGCTGCGCGGAAGTTTTACTGGTGCTTCCCACCGAAACCCTGTCGAGCTGCGCTCGACTGGACAGCCGGGGGCGGCTGTCCCCACACAAACTATTGCTGCTGCGCCGGAACGCGGGACTGAGTGGTGCGAACGGCGGTTGCTGGCTCGAATTCATCGGCTCACGGTGGGCATGCTGCGTAAGCAGATTGAGCCGGTCACCGCGGCGGCGTTCATGCGCTGGCTGATGCGCTGGCAGCATGTGGCTCCCGGGACGCAGGTTACAGGCGAGCGCGGCACTCTCGAAGTGCTGCAGCAGTTGCAGGGATTTGAAATTCCGGCGAATGCGTGGGAGCGCCAGGTGCTGGCGCGGCGAATTGCCGACTACGATCCGAAGTGGCTCGACCAGCTTTGCATGACGGGCGCGGTGGGCTGGGGAAGGTTGTCGCCGCATCCGGCGACGCTCGATACCGGCGGCGCGACCGGCGCGAAGGCGAACCGCGGAGACGGAGCGGACGCGGCGCCGGCGCGGCAACGGCGCGTGATTCCGACCAGCGTCGCTCCGATCACATTTTTCGTGCGCGAGGAGGCGGACTGGATGACTCCGCGCCATGCCGCCGGTGACGAGGCTGAGGCTCGCGGTCTCAGTCACGGTGCGCACTTCGTGCTCGATTTCCTGCGTCAGCGCGGCGCGTCCTTTTTCGCCGACATCGTGCGCGGCACTGGCAAACTGAAAGCCGAGATTGAAACCGCGTTGTGGGAGTTAGTCGCAGCGGGGCTGGTCACGGCCGATGGCTTCGATAATCTGCGGTCGCTGATCGACCCTAAACGGCGTGCAGGGCAGGGAACTGGGCGCAGCACGCGTCCGCGACACAACGCCGGGCGGTGGGCCTTGCTGCACGCGGATGTTGCAGTCGAACGGCCGCGCGCGGTCGAAGCTGCCTGCTGGATGCTGCTGCGGCGCTACGGAATCGTGATTCGAGACGTGCTGGCGCGAGAGGCGAACCTGCCTCCGTGGCGCGAGTTGCTGATGGGATTCCGTCGGCTCGAAGATCGCGGCGAAATTCGCGGCGGTCGGTTCGTCGATGGATTCCTGGGCGAGCAGTTCGCGCTGCCCGTAGCGGTTGAGTCGGTCCGCGGAATGCGAAACCTTCCGCTCACCGGTGAGACCATGACTCTGTCGGCGGCCGATCCGCTGAACCTGGTCGGGATTCTGGTGCCTGGGGAAAGAGTGCCCGCGATCTCGGGAAAGACCGTCAGCTACCGGGATGGGATCGGAGTATCCGCCGCGGATTTGATTCCGTCGAATGAGCCGAGCGCGGCTGCCGCCAGTTAAGTCGTCTCCCTCGTATCGGACTAAAGGCTCTCTGCCGGAAGACAAAAAAACAAAAAAGTCAGAAGCCCGATGAGGGGGTCCCCCGGGCTCCTGACTTAGTGATTCCGGCCGGAACAGATCGAAAGCGCTTCCCCCATCGCTTTGTGCCGGGTCACCTAAAGCTATAGCTTGCATTCTGCCTTCCAATTCCTTCGGGGACCGAACTCTTTCCCGATAACGAGCGTAACCATTTTTGTGACAAGGAGATAACGAGGGGAAAGGCATTCCCTCGCCGGAGCGCGACCGACCGCGTCCCCACTCCAAAAGCTATCTGATCGGATAGTCCCACTCACCGTTCGGATATTGGAAGATCAAGCGATCCGGGCTGCATTTCCTCCGGCGCTGTGGTAGAAAGTCCTGCACGCTGCGGGGGCCTGGATTGCAACCCAGACTGTTGGCCATCGCCGGACCGTTAAAAGATTCGACCATCCCATTGCCTGACGGCGAAGTCACGCTGGGCCGGGAGCCTACCTGTGCCGTGCCGGTGGTCGATCCGTCGGTTTCGCGGAAACATTGCGTATTGCGGCGCGAGGACAGCCGCTTTCAGATCAAAGACCTGGGCAGCCGCAATGCCACCATCGTGAACGGCTTGGCGGTGAAGGAGCAGTGGCTGCATCACGGGGACGAGATCGCCGTGGGCGACTCGGTTTTCCTGTTTCTACTGGAAGACGAGGACCGGGCTCCAGCGAGCCGGGTCGAGTTCGATGAAAGCCTGCCTCCGGCCGAGACCAAACTGATCCATCCCAAAGAAGTCGTCTACCTGCAGCCGGATCGCCTGCTCCGGGAGTTGCCGGCCACGTCGCCAGTGGCGCGGAACCTGAGCGCTCTGCTCAAGATCAGCCGCGTGGTGCACGCCATTCCTGACTTGGAGGAGCTGCAGGCCCAGTTGCTGGATCTGATCTTTGAAGTGGTGCCGGCCAGCCGGGGCGCAATCCTTCTGGCGGACAAGGGCGCGCACGAGTTCAGCTCGCTCTACGCCCGGACGCGGGAAGCGGGGCAGGCGCAGCTGGTGCGGGTCAGCCGCACCATCGCACGGCAGGTGATGGATGAGACGGTCGCCATCCTGGGGGTAGATGTGCCCGCCAGCGGCAAGCTGCGCGACGTGGAGAGCCTCGCAGCCTCCGAAGTGCGCTCGCTGCTCTGCGTCCCTCTCACAGTGTTTCAACGGGTGATCGGATGCATTTATTTGGACAGCACGAAACCCGGCACCCGGTTTCACGAGGATCATCTGCAACTGCTGGCGGCGATCGCCGGAATTTCTGCGGTCGCACTGGAAAATGCGCGGCGCCTGGCACGGCTGGAACAGGAAAACCAGCGGCTCACGGAGGTGATGCATGAGGAGAGCCTGGTCGGCGACGGCCCGCGAATGAAGGAGGTCTACCAGCTCCTCGGCAAAGTTGCGCCGTCGGAGTCGACGGTGCTGATCGAGGGCGAGAGCGGGACTGGCAAGGAACTCCTGGCGGTGGCGCTGCATCGCAACAGCCCGCGAAGCAGCAGGCCATTTATTGCGATTAACTGCGCGGCGATTCCCGAGGCGCTGCTGGAAAGCGATCTGTTCGGCCACGAGCGCGGAGCATTCACCGGCGCGGCCACGCTGAAGAAAGGCCGGCTGGAAATTGCCGACGGCGGCGTGGTGTTTCTGGATGAGATCGGGGAACTGGCTCCGTCACTGCAGGTGAAACTTCTGCGCGTATTGCAGGAGCGCTCTTTCGAGCGCGTGGGCGGCACGCACACGATTCAAGTGGATATCCGCCTGATTGCGGCCACCAACCGCGACCTGGAAGAGGCTGTACGAAAGGGCGACTTCCGGCAAGATTTGTACTATCGCCTGGCGGTGGTCACGATCACGATGCCTCCGCTGCGCGAGCGGAAAGAGGATATTCCTATCTTGGTGCGGCATTTCGTACAGAAGTACGCCAAACGATGCAAGCTGAAGCCGAAGCCTGTCTCGCGCGAAGCCATGGCCGCGCTGGTGAATCATGACTGGCCGGGGAACGTTCGCGAACTCGAAAACGCAATCGAGCGGGCACTGGTACTCGGGTCATCGGACATGGTTTTGCCCGAGGACTTGCCCGAGTCTTTGTTGGAACACGCGCCGGCAGAAGACATGACGGAGGGCAAGTACCACGCTAGCGTGAAGGAACTAAAGAAACATTTGATTGTCGATGCGGTGGAACAAACGCGGGGGAACTATGTGGAAGCGGCCGGCATCCTGGGTGTGCATCCGAATTATCTGCACCGGCTGATTCGCAATCTGGGGCTAAAAGATGTGCTGCAGGAGTCGCTGCGTGCAGGCTCGCGAAGTGGTGGTCCTCGAGTGCGGTAGCCCGCAGCCCGAAAGCCGAGGCCCGAAGCTCCAGCGTTCACGGTAACTGCATTTGCAGCAGCCGCGCCGGATCAAGATACGTTCCCTGCCAGCGGACCGCCACGTGCAAGTGCGGGCCGGTGGCGCGGCCGGTGCCTCCACTCAAACCGATCTCCTGTCCGCGCTTCACTACGTCGCCTTCCTTTACTTTGAATTCAGAAAGATGAAGGTAGAGCGTGAGGAAGCCCTGGCCGTGGTCGATCACCACGAAATTGCCTTCATAGTAAAGAAGACGAGCCAGAATTACGGTTCCAGCGTTCATGGCGGCGACCGGCGTTCCAGCGGGAACGCGAAAATCGAGACCCTGATGCGGACTCTGCGCCACGCCGTTGAAGATGCGTTCCGACCCGAAGACGTCCGAGATCGGCGCATCCGCGGGGGCGGCGAACTTGCCCGCCCATTGGCGATTTGGTGTCACGACACTCAGGTAATCGTGTTTGATCTTCACGCCTTCGGCAATTTGCTGCTGTTCCTCCGGAGTGGGCTCGGTGAATTTTTTCTCGACCGTGAGTTCAACTTTGATTTTCGGATACTGGGCGCGAGCGACCGCCAGGTCACGTGTGAAGCTCACCGGCGTGCTCCCTGCCGCGCGCACGCCAGTCAACGCGAGCGCATACTTGCCCGGAGCCGTCTCGATGCTCACGCCCCCCAGCGCGAACCAGGTCTTGGTCGAAGCCGTGTAGCTGAATGTGAGCTGGTGGCCGAGCCACGAGCCGGTCAGAGATTCGAGTTTGGCCGGCGACTTTACTTGAAACAAGACAGGAGCGCCGTTGAGCAGGCGGGACGGCTCGGTGCGGACGGTCCAGGTTGCGGCCGACGCCGGGAGGACGAAGAGCATGAGGAGCGTGGAGGCGGTCATCAGAATCGTGCTGTTTCGAAGCCGCCGATCGTCGGCAGAAAAGAGATCCATGACCTGCAAAGGAATCACCCTACCAGCGTAGCACTCCACGGATTTCCGGCGGCTATAATCCCCAGGTGCGAATCCGGTTGCTTACGGTTTTGAGCGCAGTTCTGTTTTGTGTGCTCGGAATAGCGCAGAACGCGCCCAGGCTTGTGTTGCGCGCCGACCGTGTGGTCGTGCTCAAGAAAGGGCACAGGCTCGAGCTGCTGAACCGCGGCAAAGTGGTGAAGACATATAAAGTGGCCTTGGGCGGCGATCCGGTCGGACCCAAAGCCAGGCAGGGAGATCACAAGACTCCCGAAGGAATCTATGTTCTCGACTCGCGGAATGCGCACAGCCAATTTTACAAGTCGATTCACATTTCCTATCCGAACGGACGCGATCGCGCGGCGGCGCGCCAGCAAGGGGTTTCGCCGGGTGGGGATGTGTTCCTGCACGGACTGCCAAACGGCTACGGCGCCGTCGGTGCCGCGCACCGGCTCCGGGATTGGACCGACGGCTGCATCGCCGTTACCGACGCCGAAATGGACGAGATTTGGAGAGCCGTGCCCAACGGAACCCCGATTGAGATCAGGCCGTGAAGGAAGGTATGTACGGTTCGCCCGATTTTGTCATCTCAATGGCATGACCCGACACATTAAAGAATTTCCCCGACACAGCCTCCGCGCTCCCGCAGAGCCATCGCCTTCGCCCATCCGAGAGCCAGAGAACCCTCCGGAGAACCCTAACGTTCCCGTGCGCGAGCCAGAACCGGCGGAGCCGGGCGAAATCTGAGCGCGTTTCAGGTCGAAGGATTTAGAGAGCCGCCACGGTGTAGCGGATGCTGGCGTAAGGATTGGTGGACCTGGTCGGGATCGAACCGACGACCTCTTCCATGCCATGGAACAACAAAAATAGCAAGTTGCTGACGGCAAAGGCTTTAATAGTCGGACGAGTCGGCAAAAACCGTTAAAATCGGCGCATTTTGCTACCAAAATGCTACCAAGATGCGTGCTACCAATTTGCTACCAAACTGATTTGGGCCAAAGGGCTGATCGCGGGGGATCAGCCCTTTTTCGATTCCATGATCGTTCCTGCCGAACTCCGTAGTGACTCAGCACCCGTCTTCGCACGTTCTTTCTATAGCTAACTTCGATAAATGTTGTCGTTGTGCCATCTCAGGAACTCAGCAGATGGCCTTCGATATCCAAACTCCGGTAGTCGCATGTTCTGGCCGTGGAGTGCGTAATATTCCTTTCCATTGTGGAATTCTTCCCGGATCCGTGAACTGACCTCGATTTGATGGCTCGGCGTCACCGTCATGTAGCCGCGATCAAAGAGGGTGTGGAGGTCTTGGCGGAGCAGGATGCCGTTTGAAAGCACATGCGTGCCACCCGAGGAGTACGGTCTGATATGGGCAGCTTCGAGCACATGCAGCACAGGGGAGTTCGTGAAAGCACACCGTCTGTCGTATGAATCGGTCACAATGAGCCGAAAAGAACCTTGCCCGAGACGGGGGAACACTGTCACCGGATCACCATAGCGGGCTTGTGGCTCTTCAATCGGCTGTCCCTCCAGACTGGATGCGCTCATCAACGGTTCGACTCGGTGCCAAATTTCCTGCCCGTCACTTTCCGAATCGTAACCCCGACCCCGGACGATCTCCCGTTTCCAATCTGGCAATGGGATCCAGTTGGCTCGATCAAAGAAAAACGGGGACTCCAAGAGAATGCAGCCGATCTGGTAGTCATCCGTAGCACCCGGATTCGGGGCTCGTCGATATCGGGCGATCCTAGCCCGCATATCCTCCTCAGTTCGTGCCCCGTTCTTTTCTCCGAATGCCTGCCAAACGATGCTGGCGGGCAAGATCGTGAAGTGGCTGAAAAATCCACCGCCGACGACGTAATCGTCCGGGCTATGCAGTTTGAAGAAGAAAGGCTCCCCGATCTGGAGAGCCCGGAACTGTTGCTGCCCGCTTGGCTGCCAGAAGTTGACCTCGTCGAGCCCGTCCAGGCGGGACAAGAAACCGAACCAATCACGATCCGTGATACCGACGAAGAAGCGCACACGCTCTCCTGCAAACAGATCAAGTGAGAAGCTGAATTCTAAGTCGTGCCCCCGTCGATTGGGAAGCTGCCGCAGAGTATCGAGACCCAATAGGCAGGCGTGGCTCGCGACGCCTGCGGTGGTGCAGATGGCGGCGATGGAGGCGGGGGGTGGCACTGGGGGAGGACTCCATGGGTCGCCTGCTCGTTCATACGAGTAAGCAGAGTGTTTCCCTGGCCGACGCACGTCCGGCATCATTCGATGTTGTCGCGTTTGGCGAGATTGTGTTGCCCACACAATATCTGGATATTCGCAGGATTTTTCGACGACCCACCTTTCGAGTAAGGGATGATGTGATCGAAATGGAGGCCGGAAGTCGTTCCACACTTCTGGCACTTTCCCTGATCGCGCTTCCATACTTCTAGCTTCACCCAGCTCGGTATAGGTCGATCGTCTTCCAAACTTGGTGGAGCAATTGCGGGACGATGATGATCGTCCGTGCCAGCGAATCTGAGCTTGAACTTGAAAACTTTGCGCCCCGCCGATTCTTCGGTCCAACAATCGATCAATTCAAACACGCCGTTGTAGACCCAAATGCCAGACCGTATTTTTTCTTAGACACTGATCCTCTCCGGCGGTGCTTCCCCCTCCATGTATCGCCGCGCAGCTTCTGCGAAGAGCCCGTTCTGTGTGGGTGAACCACCCGGATGACACTCCGGCTGATCCACTTGCTTTGGATCAGGCCCGTTTACAATTCTCGCAGAGTCGTGTCCCTCGTAAATCAAGACCCGGCCCTCATCCTCAACCCGATCGGTGTATGGGGCCCCCGGACGGAGGCTCATCAGAATGATGGTATCGGTCCCCCGCAGGCGGAAGTTCATGCCGCGCTGGAGATTCACGCCGATTGCCGAACACATCTCCATGTAGGAGATGACCTCGCCGGGTTGGAATCGCTCGGACAAACCGAATGGATTATACGACGGTCGGTGCTACTACTGGTTGCGGTAGTGGCAGCGCTCCGCAACGGGATAAGGCCCGCTGACAAGCGCTCACCGAGTGCTGTTCCTTTTAAGGTTGTTCGGTCCGATGTTTCTGTTGTTCACGTTAGCATGTTAAGATCGCCACACTCGACTAGGAGTTATAAGGAAAAAGATGAACGGCTTATGGACGGCCGAATTCGGTAGCAGCACCGGCACGTTTGGAGGCGGGGTAGCCGTCTTTCAAGACGGAAGAATCATGGGAGGCGATGGCACTTACTTTTACTTGGGAGAGTACAAGCTCAAAGGAGACGGCTTCGAAGCCGTCTTAAGGGTCTCGCCTTTTATTGACGGAGCGGAAAGTGTGTTCAAAACCGTAGGCCACGAGCTCACCTTGGAACTAGCAGGGTCGCTTATAGGCGAAAGCCGAGCAATCGCCCAAGGATACGCGAGAGAAAAGCCGGATCTCAAGTTTGGAGTGAAGCTGACCAAGCGCGGCTGAAGGCTCAAACCTAGAAATGACAGATCCAGAAAACAAGGAGCCGTCGAAGGCTGACATTGATAGCGTCATTGCCAAGTTCAACGCCATGGAGGACAAGCTAGGCGCACTTTGCGCGAGGACGAAGAGTCTAATTGAGGCGATTTTGCAAGATGCCAATATCCGATATCAGTCTGTACAATTCCGAGTAAAGACAGAAAGAAAGCTCCGGCAGAAATATCTCGATCCGGCAAAAAGCTACAGGCAATTGGACGACATCACTGACTTGGCCGGACTCCGGGTTATCACTTACTACGAGGATGACATAGATCGTGTAGCCCAAGTGATTAAGCGGGAATTCGATATTGATTTGGCGAATTCAGTTGATAAGCGAGATACCGAACCCGACAGATTCGGCTACAGCGCACTCAACTATGTGTGTCGGCACTTAGCAAAACGCGCAACTGATGTCGAGTACAAGAAATTCGCTGGCATCCGCTACGAGATACAAGTCACGTCGGTGTTGCGCCACGCATGGTCCGAAATCGAGCATGAATGGTACGACCTCAAGAGCGCCTACCCGAAGGCTATCAAGCGAAGATTCTATAGAATCGCCGCCCTGCTGGAGCTTGCTGAATCAGAATTCCAGGACATAAGGAAGCAAAGAACGGATTATGAGCGGTCTGTGAGTGTACGAGTCGAAGCCAGAGTCCCCGATCTTCCCGTGGACGCGGTGTCGCTGAAGCCGTTTATCGAACAAGAACCGATTGTCAGCGAAATAGACAAGTCACTGGCATCAATTTTGGGTCTCGACCTTACAGCTGAATTGTCCGATCGCGTCGTCGAAGCGAGAGCCAAGGCTGTGAACGCCGTGGGGATAAGAAAATTGCAGCAGCTTCGCGATACGCTGCGAGAACATAGTGTCGCCATTCCAGAGTTCGTGCGTCGGTGCCGTGAAGAGCTCTGGCCTGCGCCACCATCTTCATCGACCAGCGTAGGACAATGCATTTATCACCTGGCAGTGTTTCTTTTGAGTGCAAAGGGAAGGGAGCAGATCCTAGAGTTCCTGAAGGAACGCGGCGCTAAACCTACTTGGGATATCGACCGTCAGGTTGCTATCGCTCAAGAGATCGCTGCCAAATAGAGTAGCTAGCAAGAGTGCTTTGCTGTGCGCTATTTTTGTAATAGGACTTCAGGCTATGTTGGGGAGTGCAGGTTTCAGGACGCCAGACGTTTTCGATTCCTTCCAGATTTCAAAAGACAAGAGCTTAGTCACCGAAATCGATCGGTGGAAACCCGTCTTTTCTCAACCATGCGAGACCCTTTGCAACGGCACAGAGACAGGTTTCGACTTCCTGCGGTTTAGCCGCATCTGGCAAGACGAATCGATCTGGTGGAATGTGACCAAAAATGGAGAGCACACCGTCTTGTACCGCTCTGTTGAGTGATGAACCGCCGCTGAGCACTACAAAATTAATATTCTCAATTTTGCCGACCGCATCGAGTACTACTTGCGCGATCTTAACGGCCATTCGCGTCATGATCGGTTGAAGAGCCAACGCCAGGTCAGGCCGCGTCAGACTTATACTTCCGATTTCGGATCCAGGAAATTCAACGTCAGCCTCAGGTACGAGAGAGAGCTTGATTTTCGCAGCTTCGACATTTCTCTTGATTCGGCGGCGAAGAAGTATATTTTGCGAACTGAACCATTCAGACAATCTTCTCCCACCTTTATCCAGGCAGTATTCCAATATCCTCTGGTCCATACGGGAGCCCCCTTCCGAAAACCCACCGTACGTCACTCTCGCTGGATCAAATCTTCCACCTGCTTCCATGGCGATTACACTGATATCTAATGTTCCCCCGCCGTAATCGAGAACAAGAGTGTTGCCTGCTTCCAAGTACTTGTACGCCCTGGCAGCAGCAACTGGCTCGTAGTACAAATGCACGCGTTCATAACTGCCAGCATCTCCTACCAGCGCTCTCTTCGCCGCTTCGCGAAGTCTCTTCTTTCCCGCTTCCTGAAAGCTGGCGGGCACACCGAAAATTGCTTCGCCCCGATCCTCTACCCTTGTGGCGCGCTCAACGAGACCCTTGATCAGCATCGCTGCACGAGGCACAAAATCTCGTGGTTCTAGGGGTATGTCGCCCTCATAAATGGCCTGCCTCAGCATCCTTCGCTCCAGACTCAGGAATCCCCCTTCTTCCCTCAGCCTTCGGACCTCCCCGGTTTCAACCAAGGTCGGCGGCTCTTTCGTAGTGCGATCAAAATGAAGTTTCATCTCTTGAAGCAGCGAGATATCATGGCGAGTCCCAAAGTAATGTCGCAACGCTTCATTGCCAAGTGTGATGGCACTGACCCTGCATTCGTGACTTTTACACTCGGAAATAGCTGACGGCATAACGTTCGGATCGAGACTGTCGGGGTCACCATATTCAAGCTTTTGTATTCGAGGTTCGGTGTCGCCTTCGGCAAAGACCGCCAAAGAGGAGTTAGTCGTTCCAAAGTCAATCGCGATCATCTTCTGCTCCAGACTGCATAGCCGTCGCGCTATCCAAGATCTTATCCGCCACCTTAATGCCCGTGCTAAATATGCGTAAACGACCCGGCCGTCCCGCTTCTCGAACGATCCGGTATTCTTCGCCTGATTCGGAACCTTTTACAACGCCACCGAGACGAGAGGTCACCGCATCGACACCAATCTCCGCAAGAACGTCTTTGAAAAAGAAGTATCCAGCGAGTTCAGTTTCAATGTCGGAAAGAATACTACGAATGGCGATGGCCAGATCTAGTAACACATATTGGCGGATTCCGTTTATTTGTTCTGCAGCCCGAGAACGTAGAGCCGCGACGAAAGCGTAGCTCTTACAAATAGACTCAAAGATCAGGTCGTATTTTGGCCAAGTCCCGCGCTCGTGGAAGAGATATTGAAACGACCACGAATTTGCCCCTAGGAAAAGAGCGAGTTCGTGAGGATGCGTTGGTTGGCGATGAAAGTATTCCTCCAATACGCTTTTGTCCTCCTTGAGACCTCTTGGACTCTCGAAGGACTTCGCCAGATTTAGACTGGGATCTAGTGGAGGAGACTCTTTTTCTCTCCATTCATTCAACGCGCCGTATAGTCTCTCAATACCCGAATACAGAGGCGAATCTTTCCTTGTATTCAAGAGTGCGGCTTGAACTCCTCCCCTCAAACGAGAAAAGAGTTCAGATTTTGTGCTAGCGCGAACACTGCGCCACGCTTCGGGAAATTCAGTGAGGTACTGCCAATCGGTAACTGTGCTGGCTGATAGTTGGCACGCCAGAGCTTCCTTCAAAGACGTATCGTTGAGGCCTTGACCAAAGCTCGGACTAAGAGTCCCTCCTTTAAGGAATACGGGAATTAGGACACGCATCATCCAAGATCGGCTCTCGGAAACATCCCTGTTCTGATTTTCTAACCCCGACTGTACGATCTGTAAGGCATCTGCATGGCTCAACTTTGTACGCACTGCATCAAGCAGCCGCAACTTTTGTTGATCGTCTCCGCTGTTCGCCAGAGTCCAAAATCGGCGCTGAATCAGTGAGCGAACCGGCTCATTCTTCAATACATCTCGGCTATGAGGCGGCAAACGACGGTTCACTTCGCTTCGTATCAGCTCCATAAGAATCGATTCCCGCCCAGGAGTGTTACTCGCTGCAAGAACCTCGATGCTATCCTGCCAATAGCGCTCAGATTCGGGGATCTCTGTCTTAGCCTCTATCAGTAGACGAGCTAGTTGAGAGTCAATCGGCAATAAAGAACTGAGAAGAGACCTCCATGGGGCCCTAGGCAGCTTAGCGAAATCTATGCGCTTGACAAAGTCAGGGTTGTCCGCGAGCCACGAAGCCAGAGCCTCACGCTTTTCGGAACGTGCTGCTTTCAAGAAGACTTTTTGAAAATCCTTGCCTTGTACACGCCGTGCCTCGAGAAGGGCTGCTTGTGCGGACACAGATAGGATAGGCGATGTTGATTTGCTCCAAGCCCCCAGTTTTGCTGCAGATGCGCTGAGGACGGCAGATGCGTTCTTTCTGAGAGCATCCGTCAACGCGGCCGAATACGCGGGTCGCTCCTCACCTTCTAAAGTCGTAAGGTGTTCAAACGCCTCGATTAAAGGTTCGGTCCCATCGGAAAGCTGTAGCACCTCTACGACGATCGGATCTGCTGATTCTAAAAGTAATCGCTTTGCGCCCTCTGCATCCTCTCTTTGTGCAGCGGCAAGCCAGACGAAAACGCTCAACCTGAGTCTAGCAAACCTTCCGAAGTATTCAGTGGGCAATTCCCTGACAAGCCGCTCCGCAGTACCCCAAAGTGAACCCCTGATATCAGCAGCCAACTCGCCTATGTATCGGTTCTGATGCGGAACCTGGAGAGAAGTGATCCCGAATAGCAGGTCGATATGACTCGCGTCACTCATATCCGGCAATCCCTGATTCTGGAGCTTTAGGGCGTTACTAGAAGATTGCATATAACGACGAAAAACTTCGACCAGCGGGTCACGAGGAAAGCCGGCGATACAAGTTTCAATAAAGTTCGGGGCTTCTTGCGAAAGGGCACACAAAATGGGCACACGATTCTCATCTGAAGCGCTGCGGAAACCCCTTACGAACGCGATTTGTTTAAGGCTGGCTGTAAGCCCTGCCAAGGAGGTAAAGAACTCGGGGGCAAGTGTGCCTCGCGCTATGCCCCAAATGAGCTTTTCGAAATCTTGAATGTGTGATCGGTCTTCTTTGTCGAGATCTGCTTTTAATCGAGCTACGTCAGCGGACGAAAGTCTTCCCCATTTTTGGGCAACTGATAAATCCTCAGAACGTTTGAACCAATTTTCGGCTATGAAGTGCAGCACCTTCTGGACGTCCGCCTTGGTGCCACCGCCATTGCTTAGCCGAGCCCATATGTCTGCAACCGGAACGGATGGACTCCTCGGAGTTGCTAACAACGACGCAAACCTGTCCTCCAAGAAATCTCTAACGAATTGAGGTTCATGCTGACCGTCTTTACCCGACAGGTTGTACCTGAGGCTCGTCTTCGGTCCTCGAATCTTTAGTTCCCAGACATCGTCATTCATCTCCGATCCGAGTATCGAAATTCGCCAATCTCCAGACAGCCGACTCATGACTTCACGGACGACATCTTCGAATGCAGCTTTGGCTCTCGGATCTCCAATCTCGGACTTTTCAATGGAAGTCGGCATTCCGTGCGATTGCTCCTAGTGGTTTAACCGACAATCATACAGTGTGCCAAGAATCGAAGGCTATTTTGCGTACAACCTGTTTTCTGATGCTGAAAAGTGCATTGTGCGAGACTCGATAATGTGAGCGACGGAGGTCGCCACCTTGTTCGGTTGCGATGATGCGGCAGCCACCACAGAGTTAGAATAACGAGGCCACCCGAACCACTTGGAGCCACCGGCACGCCGCTAGACTATAGGCTTAAATAGTTCCGGGCGAGTCTCTCTCATCCACTTCTCCACGTCCGCGCGCAGGCTGGTCGCGAGTTTGAGCATTTCGTCCGCTTCTTTGTCCGAAACGGCCCCAGCTACATCGTAGCTGCTCACGTTGCGCTTCTTGCGAAAGCCATCTAGGGTGTCGATGAATTTTCTGCCCGGTGCAGTCGTGAACTCCAGCGATTGGATGACGCGGTAGTGATGATTGTCCCGTGCAGCTCTGTACCCCGCAGCAGACAGAGCGGCCGTTGCCGCCTGGAGTGCCGCATTGTAGGCGATCGTACACCGCCAGTCGGCGGGCAACTGTTTCACTTGGCAAGCCGAGAGATCCCGATCCGAAATCGCCAACAGGTTCTTGATCTCTTCAGGGCTTGTTGTATGTTGAACCAACCAACTATTTTGAAGCCAACTTTGCAAGCTCATTCTCAGTCCCCAACACGAAAAGTCTTTTCTCTTTCATTACACTACGCAAGAAATGGTTCCCTGCCACCAGCTTTGATCGGAATTCCGACACCGGAAAAACGGTCGGGTTGATCTCCCTGCCGAGCGTTCTCTGTGCCAGACTCAGCGCGGAAACAACGTCGCCGAACGGTGCATCACCCAAAACCATCAAATCCACATCACTATCCGCTCGCTCTTTCTGACGCGCAACCGAACCATATACGAAAGCAATTTGAATTTCTGCTCCCAACGACGCCAGAGCCGAACGGATGACATCGTGGATGCCAACCGTCTTGGATATCAGACTCTTAACTTCCGCAAAAATCGGGCTTCGTGAATTTGCGCGATATAGGACCTGATTACCCTGAACCGTTCTCACAATGAGCCCCATCTCCGTTAGGTGCTTCAACTCTCTCTGAAGGGCACCGTGGCCGGCACCAACTGCTCTGACAAGCTGGCGCAGGTAGAATGACCGGTCTGCATGGCCGTAAAGCATGGCCAGCAGCGCGCTACGCGTCTGGCCAAAAAGCCCTCGACCCGCGACTTCGAAGTCTACTTCCGTACTCATAATGGGTACGATTGTACCCCAATTGGGTCCTGTACTCAACCCCGCAGATCCCAATAGCGACGGATCAACTTCAGTTCTCCAGCGAAGAACTCTCTGAGATCGACTGCAGCTCACGAAAGATGTCGGCGTGATGCTGGCCCAAGTAGCGGGCAACACGGGCATTGCCAAGCAACTTCGCGAGGTAGCCGCGCGCGAGGACCAGGTTGAGGACCTGATTTCCATGAGATTCCTCAATCAGCCCTAAATCGCGTTGCAAGACTTCCATCTCTTTCTCCATTTTCGCGACCTGTTCCGGGGTCAGGCCCTCGACCACTTTGTGTTTGTCAGGATCGACAAGCATGTCGGAGCGGGTGGCTGCGAAAAGAGCTTTTGCATAGGGCACCGAGAAGTTCCCCGTAGCCACGAGAAGGTCGGCTACCTCAATTTGGCGCATTGGTTTTAGCTTTCGTAGGAAGGAGAACACTCCGAGCGACACGTGTTTATTCTTGAGGATCTCGATGGCCTCTTTGCAAATACCCTTCAGCAGGTCCCGCTTCTGCCGGATGATAGCGACATCCACTTTCAGTACCTTGGCGATCCGTTCTTCCGAGACGCCGTGCCGAATCGCTTTCAGGATCATGTTGTGTTCCTGAATCGTGGCCATCCGGTTCACTCTTCGATTGTACGTGTAGGTTTCATCATCAGTCGCGATTAAACAGCGCGCATGAGTTTCGCCGATCTGCCTCAAGACCTCAAGGCGCACGTGGCCATCCAGCAACAAATATGTGTCCGGCTGGCCGTTGTGTGGAAATACGATCAAGGGCTCAATGATGCCGACTTCGCGCACGGAAGAGAGGACCTGCTGGTACTTTTGGCTGGACCGCATGACAGGCTTTACCTGCTTGAGTGGCAGGATGTTTGTGAGCGGCACCACCACTCCTTGGGGATTAAATGCGATCGACACCTGCTTAGCCATATTCAAGCCTTTTCAGTGATCTGAATCCGCTCCGCCAGGTAAGCGGGCAGCGACTCCAGTCCTTCAGCTCGCAACAATGTGGTGAAGTTCTCATCGCGGAAAAGATTTCTTAGAGCGGACACAATGAACAGCAACCGGTGTTCCGTCAGCTGTGACTTCTTCACCAGGAGTTTTTGCCGGTCGGCTTCTTGACGATAAACACGAATCAGCGACTCTGCTGAATGCAAGCCGTCATTTCTACGTCGAACACCTGGGGTCGACCGTTTGCCATTGGCTTTGCGCAGCTCTATGATGCGACGGACAGTAAGCAGCTTACGGCCGCGGAGAGTCTGATCCTCATACGCTTGGCAGAGGGCTTGCTGAATACCTTCTTCGTCGGCATTCGCGATCTGCATCGCAACCGACAGCGGTATTCGGCCTTTGTCAACGGCATGAAGAAGACGTTCTTCGCCGTTTTTCAACAGATGCGTGATTCCCACAACGTAGCTCCTTGCAACATCAATCTTCTTCGCAATCTCATTTGTGTTGTAACCTCGCAACTTCAGACCGTCGATCTCTCTGAGCAACTCCAACGGGCGGATTTGGCGCCTAGCAATGTTTTCTACCAGGCTCATTAAGAAGCATTCCTCCCTCGATGCTTCCTTCACAATCGCAGGGATCTCAACTTGGCCGAGCGCCACGAAGGCCTCAAGTCGACCTTGGCCACACACCAGATCGTAAGATTTGCCATCTGTGGGTTCGATCCGACGAGCGACGGTAATGGGTTTCTTGAGACCAAGACTGGAAATATTGGCCACGATGCCTTGGAAAGCGTGCTTGTTCCGGCTTCGCGGATTGAGGACATTTATTTGATCTATGGGGATCATTTGAACGGTCGGCGCGGCATCGTTCATGCGGCCCCCGTTATCCTTGCGCGCTGGGCCATGCCAAAAAAGAAATCGAGGGTCACAAAGCGATATGTATCCAAACTGACCGCGTTATCTTCGGCTAGCAATAGTTTTTCAAAGGTCATGTCGAGACTCGGCAGGAGATAGTAATCGAGAGGGCTCTGATTATCGGCGGCCATTCGCACTGCAACGGTGATGTCTGCGTTCAAACCCTCATCCATGCGAATTAACCACCGAAAGGCGCCTGAGTCTCCTTGACGGCATCGGGCGATAACGAGAGCTGCGGTGAATTCATCATTCACCAACAACAAGTCTGTGGTGGGGTCGCTGCTCACAGCACCTCCGAGCTGGCGAATATTGTCAATGACATCGGCGACGATCTTGGGATACATCAGGCGCAGCTGACGGTTTGTTTCGACGAACTGGTAGTTGCGCTCGGGAGTGTACCCGATCAAACCGTATGCCCGGATCAGGCTGCTAAATCGGCTACGATAGACCGTACTGGACGCCATGCCGTCAGTCTCGTCGATCAGGAGACCAGACAGACGGCCGGTGCGCTCCAGCAACCTGCGAAGTTGGTCCAGTAGTTCGTCATCGGTGTATCTGCGACTGCGTTCGCGAATGATGCTCTGCGCCCTCGTAAACAGGTCTGCTGGGACGATGGACTCGAATGCCGCATCGCTACGAATCCACATCTCAGGCGGGTTCAGAACGCGCTTTTTCTTCAGCTTGAAGGACATTCTGTTGTAAATGTTGTTGCCAACGTACTTCTCGTTCGTCAAGATTTGGTGAATCGTGCCTTGAGTCCAGGACCGTGCCAAGTCTGTGGTAATGCCGCGTTCATTCAACATCTTGGCGAGTCTTGATTCGAGCATTCTTTCTTCCACAAACATGCGGTACATCCAACGAACGATCTCCACTTCCCCGGGAGGCCCGGGAACCAGAATGACGCGGTCCGTCTGGATGCTCTTTTGCTCTCCCCGGCTGAGCACTCCTTTGTATTGGCCGGTCACGTCACGCAGCATCCGACGAAGCCCAAACCCTGGTGAGCCACCCTGGCGAAATCCGAGTTCGATAAGGCGACCCTGCCCGATAAAGACCTTGGCGGAAAGCTCGCGGCTGTACTCACCAGCCATGGCCCGCTTCACGCCTTTAACGATTGTCGAAATGGGGCTGCCGTCATTCTCAAATTGCTCAGCGCAATAGTGCACATCGATCTTTGCGCGTCGGCAAATGTACTCGTAATATGCGCTCTCGTCCGCATCCTGGAAACGCCCCCAACGGCTGACATCGTAGACAAGAATTGCGCTGAAGTCCGCTTGGCCATTCTCTACATCATGGATCAACTCTTTCAGAGCATCTCGACCGTCAATTCGAAGGCCGCTCTTGCCGGCGTCTGTGTAGGTCCGTGCGATGGTCATGCCCCGGCCCTCAGCGTATTGCTGGATGACTTTCCTTTGGTTGTCGGTAGAGTACTGTTGGTGTTCCGTCGACATGCGGACGTATTCCACGACGCGGGTCGCGCCAGTGCCGGATTGACATGATGAAGTCTGCTGTCGTCCCGTTTCTTCCATTTCTGACAGTCGTCTGAAGTGTGGATTTCACGCGATGGGAACCAGGGCGACCCAAGAGTCACTGCCGCTCTTGCGGATCGCTGGCCGGCTTGGTGACCCTGGCAGGAGATCACCTTAGCGCCCAAAGCTGGATTCTCCAGACATTAGTAGTTATATGACGAGCAGCAAACCAGGTTCAAAGAGGTGTTCTTTACTGCCTGATCTAGGCTGAGGAGCGCGGAATCCCAAGCACGATGATGATTTTGGTGGAAGCAAAGTTGTTCTTTTCATATAACCCATCTTGAGAGACGAGCCAAATGCTTGCATCGAGCGACCGAAGATCGATAGCCGAGTTGTTCTTTACCAATTTCAAGAGCTGGTTCAGTTCAGACGTTAAGCGGGATTTCTTGGCGCTGACACGGTCGCCAGCTCGCCGCTTTGCCCAATAGCGTTTCATATAGTGAGGGTTGTTCTCGCGCCACTTTTGCTGACTGTCGCGGCATTGCTCTCGATAAACGGGATCTTCAACGAGCTTTTTCCGATGGTAGTCTGTGCGGCGGCGACGCTGACAATTTCCCGAGCTGCAGACTTCTTGATCCGGGTGGTACCTAGAAGGTCGGAATTGATGAGTGCAGTACCTACACACTTTTTCTTCCATGCTAACTGTGTAAATCTTCGCACGGAATCTTCGCTTCCAGGGGAGCGCGTTCCCTACACATAATTAGCAGTTTTGTTGGTCGCGCGTCGCTGCATACTGAAGCGCTGCCGGGATGCGCCCAGCTTCATGTCGTCCTGCCATCCCCGGATAGTCAGCGACAGAAAGCCGAGGCTGTAGCGGTCTGTGTCAAGGCCGGACAACGTCCGCCGCGGAGCGGTCGCAGAGCCTTGACACAGACCGCGCTTCGGCTACACTCCCGCCATCCAGGGAATGGTTGCTACTGGTTTTTATCCATGTGTGTTTGGTGGCTGCTCCGCCAAAATCTCTTGAGCCCAGCGATGTTTCTTCGCCTTCACCTGCCGCGTGATTTCGTCGTATTGTTCAGCGTCCAGCCATTCCCCGCGTGACATGGTAGAAAGTACGTGGGTCAGGAAAACTTGCAGACCAACGATCTCCGTCAATAATCGCTTTCCGTAGTTGAAGTGGTCACCGGAGCTCATGTGGTCACTATCACGAAGCTCTCGAAAGAGCGATTCGCGAATCCATTCGCTAAGCCGGAGGCCACGCTCTGCCGCCGCGCGTTCGAGCTCGGCGAACTCCGAGTGAGTCACCTTGGTGCTGGCAGTGCGAATGCGGAAATTCTGTGATCTGTTCTTCTTTGCAAAAGTGAGTTCGTCGCCCATAGTTACCTCTTTTCAACAAGTGCACCTGAGGCGCTCTGAAGCGCCTTCGGAACCGCAGGTCATTCATTCCGAACGGGTCGCTCGGGAGCGCCTCGGAACGCTCTGCAGCACCCTCGAAGGGGTGGAGTGTCGAAGCGTCAACCCGGTGCAAAGCACCGAAAACACCGATGGCAGTACCAATGCACATTGGAGGTCACGATGCTGTAGCACCGAAAAGCCGTTGAGATGTAGCGAATGAAA
>Ga0074044_10001446_pt1 | contig 21424 bp, 18 predicted proteins | sample BogForMeECP23OM1_FD_94443 | JGI IMG/M metagenome (GOLD analysis project Ga0074044, IMG submission 94443) | Bog forest soil microbial communities from Calvert Island, British Columbia, Canada - Bog Forest MetaG ECP23OM1 | ecosystem: Environmental > Terrestrial > Soil > Wetlands ...
CCAGGCGACTAGGAAGGCATGGCCGATTACATATACACGCTGGAAACCCGGCTCTCGCCGGACCAACAAAAGGCAGTCACCCTGGTTTCAGACGCCGCCAAAGCGGCGGGGATGAATCTCTATCTGACCGGTGGCGCCATCCGCGACATCATTACCGGCTTCCCGATTCGTGATCTGGATTTCACGGTGCAGGGCAATGCCCTCAAGCTCCAGAAAGACCTGGAGCGGGCGGGAGCGGTGGTGGGTGACGCCGACGAAGAAACGCGGGCCTTGCTGCTGACCCTGCCGGGCGGCGTGCGCGCCGAGATTGAAATGGCGCGCTCGGAGCACTACGACAAGCCGGGCAAGGCTCCGCAGATGGCTCCAGCGACCATCATTGAAGATCTTCGCCGCCGCGATTTCACCGTGAACGCGATGGCTCTGTCGCTGAACGAGGGATCACGCGGGCTGCTGATGGATCCGTTCAACGGCTCCGCCGACATCGAAGCCAAAGTGATCCGCGTGCTGCATAACTACGCGTTTCTTGAGGATCCCTCGCGGTTGATCCGCGCCACTCGCTTCAGCACGCGCTTCCACTGGCCGCTCGAGGAGCGGACGCAGGCGCGCTACGAATCGGGAAAAGAAAACGGCTACATCGAGAACATCCGGAGTTCGAGCATCGGATACGAGATCGAGCAGTTGGCGTACGAGGACGATGCGCTCGGTATCCTGAAGGCGTACGAAAAAGAGGGCTGGCTGAAGGTGCTGAATCCGCGCTGGAGCACGGCCAAAGTGGATACGGCCGGGTTGGGCGCGCTGATGAAGACACGTCAGCAAATGAACGAACTCGGCTATACGCCGGAGGTTGCGCCGGCGGTGCTGCATTTCCTTACCGAGCGGCTGGGTGACAAGGATATTTCGGATTTGCGGCGTGCGATTCCGCGCAAGGATCTGGTCGAGTCCTGGAAGGATCTGGATGCGAATGCCCACAGCTTGGCCAAGCGCTTGACCGGGAAAGAAGCGGCCACGCCGTCGCGGACCTGGCAATTGCTGTCGTCCGCGCGTCCGGAGATGATTCTGTTCCTTGCGATCACGGCGCGGCAGCAAGCGGTGGCGCAAAAGATCAAGAATTTCTTCACCAAGTGGCGGCAGGTGCAGCAGAAGATTCCGTTGCCGGAGATGACCGAACTGCACATCACGCCGCAGATGGCGACGTATCCGAAGATCGCGAACGATGTGTTTATGCTGTTGCTGGATGGCAAGCTGCGCTCGCGGACGGAGACGCTGAAATATCTCAAGCCGCTGGCGCCACCACCACCTCCGCCGCCACCACCTCCCTCGGCCAAGCGCGGCAGGGGAGCCAAGGCTGCGGCGGCCGCTGCGGCGGCAGTTCCGGCGGCGGCGAGCGGCAAGCCCGGTGCTAAGGGGAAGGGAAAAGCTGCGGTAACCCCGGCCGCGCCTGTCGCGGTGGTCCCGGTGAAGCCGGCAGCGGGGAAGGCTGCGCCGCCAACGAAGCCTGTTCCTCCCGCAAAGCCAGCGAAGGTCGCCAAGGTGAGGAAGCTGGCCAAGGCTCCAGCCGTCAAGAAGCCGAGCAAACCTGCTAAAACCAAGAAACCGGCCGCTAAAAAGAAGGCAAAGGCCGGCTCCAAAGGCAAGAAAAAGCGCAAATAAAGGGCGGTTTTGGGAAGAGAACTGCGACGGCGAGACTTTGTCCGCCGCTGGCCCGGGTGCATTTCCGAGGCCTGAAAACAAGTCGGAAAGTAGGCTATAATGAGGTATGCGGCGCTGCTTGTACATAGCGACGTTTAGCCTGATTTTGCTAGCCCTGCCCTTGTGGGCACAACGGCGTGGCGGCGGTGGCGGTGGCGGTGCTGCCCACATTGCCTCACGTGGCGGGTCTGTCGGGCATTCCTCTGTCGGGTCCTCCTCGGGTTCGTTTCACAGCGGGAACTCTGGCCGCAACTCCGGCATTCGTCTGCAGATCGGGAACCCCTACAACCACCGTCGAGGTTCTTACGGACGCCGGTACTATCCTTACTCGGCCTATTACCCTTATTACGGCTGGTATTCCGATCCGCTCTATGACAGTGGAGATCAGGACGCGTATGCGGACGAGTATTCCCCCGCTCCCTATCGCGAAAACGACCGCGAGAACGAAGGATTGCAGCGCGATGTGGAAGCGCTGAACGGAAAGATCGACCGGCTGCAAGCCGATGTCGAAGCGCGCAATCGGCCGAAGCCCGAGCAGGAACCCGCAACCGCCCTGGTTTTCCGCGACCAGCATGTGGAAGAAGTACGCAATTACGCGATTGCTGGCGGAACCCTCTGGGTGCTCAATGAGCAAGCCGCAAAGAAGATTCCACTCGCCCAACTCGATCTTCCTGCCACGGTCAAGATGAATGACGATCGCGGCGTGGATTTTCAAGTGCCGGGACCAACGCTCCAGCTTATGATTGTGCGTTAAGCAGAGCGATGGGCGGATCTCAGCGTTATACCAAACTGCACCACTTTCAGGCGTTGCGCGATATCCTCCAGCCAGTAGAATGAATCCGATCCGCTATTGACCAAAGCCGGCGCCTGAAGGCGCTCTGATTTAATCACGGCACTTACGGTATGCCTGAAGGCATACCCTGATACGAATCGTGCTTGCGCCACGACCTGATAAGAGCTAAGAGCTTCATGAGCCAAAATCAATTCGTCCACCTGCACCTGCATAGCGATTACTCCCTGCTCGACGGCGCTTGCGACGTCGAGAAACTGGTGGATCGGGTTCAGAAACTCGGCATGCCCGCGGTCGCCATGACCGACCACGGCAATATTTTTGGCGCGGTGCATTTTGTGAATGCCGCGCACAAGGCCGGGGTCAAGCCGATCGTGGGGTGCGAACTCTACATCTGCAAGAAGGACGACCACGACATCTCGCGCACTCCTCCTGACGGCGATACCTATAACCACCTGCTGGTGCTTGCCGAGAATGAAGAAGGCTACCGCAACCTGGTGAAGATCACGTCAGAAGCCTCGCTGCACGGCTTTTACTACAAGCCTCGCGTCAGCAAGAAATTCCTGGCGGAGCATTCCAAGGGGCTGATTGGTCTTTCCGGTTGTCTGAAGGGCGAAGTGGCCGAGCGGCTGACGGAAGGGAACTACGAGGCGGCGCGTTCGGCCGCCGGATTCTATTGCGACCTTTTCGGCAAAGAGAACTTCTTCCTCGAAATCCAGGATCAGGGGCTGGAGATGGAGCACCGCATCCATTCGGGGTTATTCCAACTGGAGAAGGACCTCGGGCTGCCCCTGGTCGCGACCAACGACAGCCACTATCTTTGCGAAGACGACGCACACGCCCAGGATGTGATGTTGTGCATTCAAACGGGGAAGTCCATCCAGGAAACCAACCGGATGAAGTTCGAGGGCACGCAGTTCTACGTCAAGAACGGCGACGAGATGCTGCACGTGTTCAAAGACGCTCCCCAGGTGCTGGCGCGTACGCTCGATATTGCTGAGCGCTGCAATCTTCGACTGGAAAAAGTCCCCAGCCCGTTTCCCCGCTTCGACGTCCCCGACGGATTTACGCTCGACACTTATTTCGAGCACATCACACGGCAGGGATTCGCACGCCGGATGGAGAATCTGCGTACTGCGGCGGCGAACGGCCGGCTCAAGCATTCTCTGGCGGATTACGAGCAGAGATTGGCGCGCGAGATCGCCATCATCCAGCAGATGAAGTTCTCCGGCTATTTCCTGATCGTTTGGGACTTCATCCGCTACGCTCGGGAACGCGGCATTCCGGTGGGCCCGGGGCGCGGATCGGCGGCGGGCGCGGTGGTGGCGTATTCGCTCGGGATTACCAACATCGATCCGCTGCAGCATGAGCTTCTGTTCGAACGCTTCCTAAACCCGGAACGTATATCCATGCCGGATATCGATATTGATTTCTGCATGAACCGGCGCGGCGAGGTGATCGAATACGTCACTCATAAGTACGGCCGGGAAAATGTTGCGCAGATCATCACCTTCGGCACGATGGCGGCCAAGGCTGCGATCAAGGATGTTGGCCGCGCCATGGATATGCCGTACAGCGACGTGGACCGCATCGCGAAGATGGTGCCGACGACGCTGAATATCAAGCTGGACGACGCGCTTCAGGAGTCGGTGGCGCTGCAGGAGGCGTACCAGAAAGATCCTCAGGTGCGACAGTTGCTCGACACGGCGCGAAAGCTGGAAGGTCTGGTGCGGAATTCCGGCGTACACGCCGCGGGTGTGGTGATCTCTCCGCGTCCGCTGATTGAACTGGTGCCGCTGCACAAAACCAAGAACGATGAAATTGTCACCGCCTTCGACATGGTGGCCATCGAAAAGATGGGCCTGCTGAAAATGGATTTTCTCGGGCTGACGACGCTCACCATTCTCGACGACACCTTGAAACTGATCGCGCAGAGGGGGACGAATCTCACACTGGACGACATCCCGCTCGAAGACCATGAGACGTACGAGAAGGTCTTCCACAAGGGATTAACCTCCGGCGTGTTCCAGTTTGAATCGCACGGCATGCGGGACGTTCTCCGCCGCTATCAGCCGAACTCGATCGAAGATCTCACCGCCTTGAATGCTCTTTATCGTCCGGGGCCGATCCAGGGCGGAATGATTGACGACTTCATCGAGCGCAAACATGGGCGCCGAAAGATCGAATACGAATTGCCGGAACTGAAAGAAATCTTGCAGGAGACGCTGGGTGTCATCGTTTATCAGGAACAGGTAATGCAGGCGGCGAACAAACTTGCCGGCTACTCCCTGGGAGAAGCCGACTTGCTGCGGCGGGCCATGGGCAAAAAGAACGTCGAGGAGATGGCGAAGCAGCGCGAACGGTTCGTGCAGGGAGCGACGCAGCGCGGATTTCCGCCGAGAAAGATCGAGAAGATTTTCGATCTGATGGCGCAGTTTGCCGGATATGGTTTCAATAAATCGCACTCGGCGGCCTACGCGCTGCTGGCGTATCACACGGCGTATCTGAAGACCCATCATCCACTCGACTTCATGGCGGCGTTGCTGACCTCGATCACGGGCGACACAGATAGTGTGGTGAAGTACATCAACGAATGCCGCGAAATGGGAATCGCGGTCGAGCCGCCCGATATCAACGTCAGCGATGCGAACTTTACTCCGCACGGGCAGGCGATCCGGTTTGGGCTGGCCGCGGTGAAGAACGTTGGCGGCAATGCCATCGAGTCGATTGTCGCCGGGCGCAAGAAGGTGGGGCGGAATTTCCGGTCGTTCTACGAATTCTGCGAAGAAGTGGATTTGCGGCTGTTGAACAAGCGCGTGCTGGAGTCGCTGATCAAGAGCGGCGCCATGGATTGCTTCGGGCGCCGGGCGCAGCTCATGAAGGCGCTCGATACGGCGATCGAACAGGCCCAGAAAACGCAGCGCGATGCAGAATCGGGACAGCACGGGCTGTTTGGCGTGTTTGCGGACGAAACCGCGCAGCAGGCGAATGACGCGCTTCCCGACGCTCCGGACTGGGATGAACATACGCGGCTGGCGGCGGAGAAAGAAATCCTCGGTTTCTTTATTACCGGGCATCCGATGGAAAAATACAAAGACAAACTTGCCGATCTGAACGCGCTTTCCACCGAAGATATTTCGGCCCTGAAGAAGTCCACCGCCAAGGACGAGAACATCACCACCGCGGGTTTGATTTCAGGGCTGCGCGTAGCCAAGTCCAGAAGAGGCGAGTTGTGGGCGCAAGCCGCGCTGGAGGATATGTCAGGGAAAGTGGAACTGCTGGTTTTTCCCGAGGCCTACAGGAAACTTGCGGAGAAGGTGAAGCTCGAAGTTCCCGTACTGATTCGCGGCGGCGTGCGCATTGAAGAAGGCGCGAATCCGAAAGTCACGGTCAACGACATCATTCCGCTCGACGAAGCGCGCGTGCCGTTGCCGAGAGCGCTGCGTATACGGATTCCTCTCGGCAGCGCAACCGGCGGCACGGTGGATGCGCTGCACGAACTCTTCAGCGAGCGTAAGGGCGAAGCGAAGGTATTGTTCGACGTGGAGCGGGAAGGCGATTTCATGGTGGTGATGGAAGCCGAAGGCTATAATGTAATGCCGGACCGCAGTTTTATTGGGCGTGTGGAAGAGCTGTGCGGGCGGGGCAGCGTGCGCGTTATCAGTTGATCCGTAACAGGGTTACAGGTTCGGCCGATGCGACGAACGAAAATAAAGCCGGCAGCGAAGTCAGATCGTACCGCGAACCATGGTGCGGATAATGCCGCTATCGCCGGCGCGGACTTCATGCTCTCGATGGTGGAACAGCATCACACGCAAAAGAATGGGAATGTCATCAAGATGGATTCTGGATTGAAAGCGCAGCAGGAGCTGGAGAAAATCGAAGAGCAGATCACGCGACTGCAGGCCGTGGAGGGGCAGAACGCGGAAACGCAGCGCCAAATCCAGCAATTACACGAGCGCGTGGACGGCCTTCGCCGCGATATTTCTTCGCAACTGAACGCATGGGAGCGCACGGAACTGGCGCGTCATCCGCAGCGTCCCTACACTCTGGACTATGTCGAGCGGATTTTTACCGACTGGAGCGAAATCCACGGCGATCGCGGCTTCCGCGACGATCCGGCGATTGTTTGCGGCATGGCTCGCTTTCACGGCGAGGAAGTGATCGTGATCGGGCAACAGAAAGCGCGCGACGCGAAACAGCGCGTCTATCGGAACTTCGGTATGTCGCACCCGGAAGGATATCGGAAAGCGCTGCGGGTGATGAAGATTGCGGAAAAATTCAAGCGTCCAATTTTTACGTTGGTGGACACCGACGGCGCCTATCCCGGACTGCACGCCGAAGAGCGTGGCCAGGGAGAGGCCATCGCCCGCAATCTGCTGGAGATGGCGCGACTGGAGACGCCGATTATTGCGACCGTGATTGGCGTCGGCGGCAGCGGCGGAGCGCTCGCGATTGCCGTGGCCGATCGCGTATTGATGATGGAGAATTCGGTTTATTCCGTAATTTCGCCGGAGGGCTGCGCGTCGATCATGTGGCGCGATCCCACCAAGAAACGTCTGGCGGCGGAGGCCATGAAGATCACGGCGAAAGACTTGAACGAACTGGGCTGCATTGATGGCATCATCCCGGAACCCGCCGGAGGCGCCCATACCGACCATGCGCAGGCAGCGGAGTTACTCGACCGGGCGCTGCAAGAGAATCTGGCCGCGCTCAAGCGTCTGCCGCTTGGCGATCTGCTGGAAACCCGCTATCAAAAATTCCGCAATATGGCGCAGTTCTTCCAGGTGGAAGCGTAAGAACGGCGAGGCCACATGCCGCTGGTGTTTGAATGGGACTCTCGCAAAGCTAAGAGCAACCAGCGAAAGCACGGCGTCAGTTTCGATGAAGCGTGCACGGTCTTTGATGCTGCTAGGGCGACGATCTTTCCAGACGCGGATCATTCCAATGGCGAGGAACGCGAAATCATTGTGGGGTACTCAATTCTCGATCGCGTGTTGCTGGTGAGTTTTGCAGAACGCTCCATGGACCGAATTCGCATCATCAGCGCTCGCCAAGCGACACGAAGAGAGCAGAAGGACTATGAAGAAAACATCGGCAGTTAAGTCTCGCGAGTTGCATCGCTCAAAAGACCTGCGAAGCGAATACCGGTTTGACTACGCGAAAGCCCGGCCCAACCGATTCGCGCGTAGCGCCCGGGCGAAGTCGGTCGTCGTACTGCTTGCACCGGATGTCGCGAAAGTGTTTAAAACGGGCGAGTCGGTCAACGATGCATTGCGGGCGATCATGAAGGCAGTACCGCGGCGAAAAGCGGCAGCCAATTCGAACTGAAATGCCCGGCAACCGGTGCGCTGCCGCCGAGATTGGTAAGGCTCCTTCTACAGAATCGGCAAATGCAAACAGGGCTGCACCAGGAAATCCAGCGAGTTGATCTGCTGCAATGCCTGTTCTACACGGTGCGCCTTGCATTCCTCCAGCGTAATCATGAAGGGCAGATGCGACTTCGGGTAGCCCGGTCTCTGCTTCACCGAATCGATGTTGATGCCGCACTGGGAGAGGATGGTAGCGAGACTGGCGATGATGCCGGGCCGGTCCTTCACCAGAAAGCGCAGATAGTGCTTGGCGGTGAAATCGGCGGTCACGGGGGGCGTTCTCTCGACCGGCTGCCCGGCGTTGCTGGGCGTCATTGTGGCTTGCTTTGCGCAAGCGATGGCTAGAATGTCGGAAACGACCGCGACCGCAGTTGGATGTCCGCCTGCACCATGGCCTCCAAAGACGGTTTCACCACCGTATTTGCCAGTCGCCACGACCAGGTTCTGGCTGCCTTCCACGCGAGCCAAGGGAGATGACAGTTCGACTAGCGCCGGCTGGACCGCGGCAAACAGCTCGTCACCCTTCAACTCAGCCCAGGAAATCTGGCGAATCGTGCAACCCAACTGGTTCGCGTATTCAAAATCAATGGAGTCGATGGCGGAGATTGAACGCGCCACGATGCTCTCGGGTGCGACGTTGCAGTGCAGTCCTACTCGCGCCAGGATGGCGAGTTTGGCCCGCGCGTCCAGGCCTTCGATGTCTTCGGTGGGATCGGCTTCGGCGAAACCCAGTTTCTGCGCCTCGCGCAGAGCGGTGGCGAAGGGAATGCCGTTGGTCTCGATCTGGCTGAGAATGTAGTTGCACGTGCCGTTAAGAATGCCCCGGATCTTAAACAGTTCATCGCCGGCCAATCCCTCATGCAATCCGGAAATTACCGGCACACCGCCTGCGACCGACGCGCCAAACTGGATCTGCTGATTCATCTTGCGGGCCAAGTTGATCAATTCGGGGCCGCAGCGCGCGATCAATTGCTTGTTGGCGGTGACCACGGATTTGCCCGACTGGAGCGCGCGCCGGATCCAGTCTTCGGTCGGCCGAAGTCCACCTATTAGCTCGACTACGATGTCCACGTTCGACGACAGAATGTCGTCGATATTTTCCGTCCACTGCACCGAGGAGGGAAGCCAGTCAACTTTCTTTCGCGCCACGTTGCGATTGAGGACGTGCGTCAGACGGAGATGGGTGTTCGAGCGCTCGCAAAGAATTTTCGCCACCGAACTGCCGACCGTACCGAAGCCGATGAGAGCCACGTTGCAGTTTTGCGCGCCGACGTTTTTCGCGTCAACCGCAGCGCGGTTGCGGGTGCTATCCCGTTTCGAGATACCTGTCATCGTTCTATTATCGCCGAAGCGGAATGGCGGCTGTGTAGCCTGCGCCGAACGTTAACCCAAAGTCCCCGCCCAAGCGGAGCTTGAGCGCTTGCTGACATCGTCAAAAGCGATCCCCGAAAACGAAGCCCGAGGCCCCCGCAGCGTAGGAAGGCTCGGTGCTGCCCTCGCGCTGTTGTTGCTCTTCTGATTACCTCTGCAGCTTCATGGCGCGTATAATTAGGAGTTTTCCTGCTGCACTCCGCAAGACTTCCGGGCGAATGGGGTTTGCCCGGTCATGACAAGGGAAGGTACAAGGGATGGCCACTACGGATGTCGTGCCCCAGGAATCATCAGGGCAACTGGGGCATAAGCGTGTTGTCGTCATTAATGACATGAGCATTCAGGTTGCTACGGTGAATGGCTCGGGGTCGCAAAGTTCCAACACAGTTTTGTTGCGCAGCATTTTCCAGATGGGAGTACCGATTTCGGGGAAGAACCTGTTTCCTTCGAACATTGCGGGGCTGCCGACCTGGTTCACGATCCGCGCCAGTAAAGATGGCTACATCGCGCGCAAGAAAGAAATCGACCTGCTCATCGCCATGAATGCGGAGACGGCGCAGGACGATGTGAAGACGCTGTCGGCGGGTTCTGCCGTGCTCTATGACGAGCCGCTGGCGCTGGACAAGGTGCGCGACGATTTGATTTATTACGCGGTGCCTTACGACAAGCTCGCGGCAACCGTGGGTGCGGAAGCCAAGCTGCGCAAGCTGATCAAGAACATGATTTATGTCGGGGCTGCGGCACAATTGCTGGAAATTGATTTTGTCGAGGTCGAGAAGGCGATCCGCAAGCAGTTCGCTAAGAAAGCAAGAGCGGCGGCTTTGAACCTGGCTGCTGCCAAGGCAGGCCATGATTATGCCGCCGCAAATTTGAAGAAGCGCGATCCCTTCTACATCCAGCGCATGGACAAAACCAGGGGCAAGATCATCGTCGACGGCAATTCCGCCGCTGCTCTGGGATGCATGTTTGCCGGTTGCACGGTGGTGACCTGGTATCCGATCACGCCGTCGTCGTCGCTGGTTGAGACCATGATTGAGTACATGAAGGAACACCGCGTCGGGCCGGATGGCAAGGCGACTTTTGCCATCGTGCAGGCGGAAGACGAACTGGCTGCGGTGGGCATGGTGATTGGGGCGGCGTGGGCGGGTGCCCGCTCCATGACGGCTACCGCCGGTCCCGGCATCTCGTTGATGGCGGAGTTCACCGGCCTGGCGTATTACGTGGAAATTCCGGCGGTGATCTGGAACATTCAGCGCGTCGGGCCATCGACCGGCTTGCCCACGCGCACCGCGCAGGGCGACGTGCTTTCGACGGCATTCCTCAGCCACGGCGACACCAGGCACATCATGCTGTTTCCGGACTCGGTCAGCGAGTGCTTCACGATGGCGCAGGATGCGTTTGACCTGGCGGAGCGCTTTCAGACTCCGGTGTTTGTCATGTCGGATCTCGACCTGGGGATGAATAACTGGATGTCGGATCCGTTCCCTTATCCTGATAAGCCGATTAACCGTGGAAAAGTCTTGAGCAAGGCAGATCTGGAAAAGATGGGTGGGTTTGCCCGCTATAGGGACGTGGATGGCGATGGCGTTGGCTATCGCACGCTGCCGGGAACGGATCATCCCGCGGCGTCATATTTTGCTCGCGGCAGCGGACACAATGAAAAGGGGCAGTACAGCGAGCGTCCTGATGATTTCGAACGCAACATGGAACGAATCAACAAGAAGTTCGAGACGGCTCGTTCGTTCGTTCCGCGCCCAGAAATGGTGGGCAGCGGCAAAGCGAAAGTCGGGATTCTTGCTTACGGCACGACTCACTGGGCGATCATCGAGTCGCGCGACCAATTGTCGAGTGAGCACAAAGTGGAGACGGATTATCTTCGAGTGCTGTCGTATCCGTTTACCCGCGAAGTTCACGACTTCATTGAGCGGCACGACCGCGTGTATGTCGTCGAGCAGAACCGCGACGGGCAGATGGCCAGTCTGCTGAAGCTCGACATCAAGCCGGAATTGACGCCGCGCTTGCGGTCGATTTGCCATATTCACGGATTGCCTATCGACGCGCGGTCGGTAACCGACGAACTCATGATGATGGAGGGTAAGTAAACATGGGGACGACCACGACTAACACGCCGCCTGCTCCTGCTCCAAAGACGAATCGCATTGGATTGCAGGTTATTGACTATCGCGGCGGGAAGACTACCTTGTGCGCCGGTTGCGGGCATAACGCGATTTCCGAACGCATCATTGATGCCATGTACGAGATGGGCGTGAAGCCCGAGCGCGTGGCGAAGTTCAGCGGGATCGGCTGCTCGTCGAAGAGCCCGGCTTACTTCATGAACCGCTCGCACAGCTTCAACTCGGTGCACGGCCGCATGCCTTCGGTGGCTACGGGCGCGATACTGGCGAACAAGAACCTGATTGCGCTGGGCGTGACTGGCGACGGCGATACAGTCTCGATCGGCGCCGGACAGTTCGTCCACCTGATGCGGCGCAACCTGCCGATCATCTACATCATCGAAGACAACGGTTGTTATGGTCTGACGAAAGGCCAGTTCTCCGCGACCGCCGATCTGGGGTCGACGCTGAAGAGTGGAGTCGTCAACGACCTGCCTCCAGTCGATACTTGCTCCATGGCGATTCAGTTGGGAGCTACCTTTGTGGGGCGGTCGTTTTCCGGCGACAAGCGCCAGCTTCATACCATGCTCAAGGCAGCCATCGCGCACAACGGCACGGTCATGCTGGACGTGGTTTCTCCGTGCGTTACGTTCAATGACCACGAGGGCTCGACCAAGTCTTACAAATACATGCAGGCGCATGAGGAGCCGCTGCACGAGGTGAGCTTTGTGCCGGCGTTTGAGGAGATTGACGTTGAGTACGATCCGGGGACGACGGTTGAAGTCACCATGCACGACGGTTCGAGCCTGCGCTTGCGCAAGCTGGAGGAAGAGTACGATCCCACGGACAAAATTCAGGCCGTGAAACGGTTGATGGAATCGCACGCAAAGGGCGAAGTGCTGACCGGCGTGTTCTACATCAATGCCAAGGCGCCGAGTTTTATTGACATGTTGAACGTCACGGATGAGCCGCTGGCGACCTTGCCGGAGTCGATGACGAGACCAAGCCGGGAAGTGCTGGCGAAGTGCATGGAAGAGCTGCAGTAGAGCAGTGGTCAGTGGCTAGTGGTTAGTGGACCACCGCCAACCACCAAACACTAACCACTACCCACTGACCACTAACCCATGGTCAGCACAACGCGAAATCTCGCGCGACCGCTGATCATCTGCTCGTAGGCCTCGGCCGCCTTTTCCAGCGGATACTTTTCGATCATTGGTCGGACTCCCGAGAGCGCGCTGAACTGCATGGTGTCTTCGGCATCCTTGGCGGTTCCTGACGGCCAGCCCAGGATCGACTTACGTCCGGAGATCAACTGGATAGGTGAGACCGTGATGGGCTCAAAACTGGCGCCCACCACTACCAGCTTGCCGTTGTTGGAGAGTCCGTTCACCAGCGCGGATATGGATTTGGAATCGGGCGCGGTCGCGAGAATTACACGGGCGCCGCCGAACTTCTGAAGTTCCACGGCGGGATCGCCAGCCGCTGTATCGACGAAGTGAGCGGCCCCGAGTTTGCGCGCGAGCGCTTCCTTGTCTTTGCCCCGGCCGATGGCAAAAGTTCGGAAGCCCATCTGCCGCGCGTACTGAATTCCGAGATGGCCAAGTCCGCCGATACCTTGAACGGCTACCAGATCGCCAGGGCGCGCACCGGCGTTGCGCAGCGCATTGAAAACCGTGATGCCCGCACACAGCAGCGGCGCGGCTTCGGCTGCGGGGAGATCGTCGGGGATGGCGGCAACCGCCTCGGCGGGCGCAACCATATATTCCGCATAACCACCGTCATGGCTGATGCCGGTAATTTTCTGGTTCTGGCAGAGATTGAAATCGCCGCGGCGGCAGGAATCGCAAGTGAAATCATGACCTCCGTGCCATCCGACTCCGATGCGCTGGCCGGGTTTCCAGTTGGCAACGTCAGCGCCGACGGCGTCGATGCGGCCGGCGATTTCGTGTCCGGGAACGCGCGGATACTGGATGCCCGGCCAATAGCCTTCCTTGACCAGCGCATCGCTGTGGCAGATGCCACAGGCTTCAACTTTAATTCTGACCTGACCGCGGCCGGGTTCGGGAATGTTTCTTTCGACGAGTTCGAAATTTCCGCCGGCTTTGCTGACTTGGACAGCTTTCATCTTAGACATAGTTCTTTCCTCATGAATTCAGGTTGGTGGAAATATTAACGGAATCAAACAGCGCAAAGACAATAGATGCGCTATGAAATGACAAAGACTCAGGCTTCCGCAGAGGGCACTACCGGCCGAAGGCGCCCGGTTTCCGCTAGACAGTTTTCCTCAACTCTCCCTCGAAGGAGTGTTCGGGACTGTGGCCGGGCTCGGGGAAATCGCTGTCGGCGCCGTCCTGCATGGGGTCGGGGTTGCGGTGCGAAAGCTGGTCTTTCATCGAGTTGTTGCCGGACTGGCTGCGCTCGTCCGGCTCCTTGGAACCTTTCCCGCGGTCGGCATCATTGTGAAGATGGTCGCTGACACTTTTCGTCATGGCAGGCCTCTCAATACATGAGTGAATAAATTAATGACAACACGTCAGGTTACGCCGAATGCCGAGAGCGGGCAATATGTTGCCCATCCGTTTGTACTTGCAAGTTGTTGTAATGGTTGCGATAGGTAAATTTAATAGTCAATTAACCTGATCTTGAATCTAAAATAGAACATGGTTAGTAAATTTCGGAAACACTATCTGTTTGCCAGCGACTTCGATCAGACGTTGACCTTCAACGATACAGGCTACGTCCTGAGCGAACTGCTCGGCATTTCGGTTGATGAATTTGAGCGCAAGGCCAAAGGCATGGCCAAGCTGAACCTGGTTCAGCAGGGCGCCGAACTCGCTTATCTGCTTCTGCACGATCCCGCGTATCGTACGCGCGTCCGGCGCGATCACCTGGTGGAGGCGGGCAAGCGCATTCGCCTCAAGGAAAACATCAAGCAGGTTTACGAGATACTCGACCGGCGGATCGATGGATATCACTTCGACTTTTACGTGCTCTCGGCTTCACCGGTCGAGGTGATCCAGTCGGCGCTCGAGGGGATTGTGCCGGAGGACCACATCTTTGGCACCGAGTTCAAATACAAAGCCTCAGGCGAGATCGAAAGCCTGGTGCGGGCTACGGCCGGTTATGGAAAAGTCACTCGGCTGGATCAGCTCGAAGAAGAACTCGGCATTCCCGCTGACCATATTGTGTACGTTGGCGACGGCAGTTCCGACATTCACGTGATGCTGCACGTGAACCGGCGCGACGGTTTCACCATCGCCGTTTCGGAATCGATACTGGTGGCGCAGATCGCGAAGCGGACGGTGCTGGGCGACAATGCCCTGGCGACGCTGGTGCCGATCCTGGAAGAGATTGCCGGTTGGCAGCGGCCGCAAATCCGCGCGCTTTTCGAATCCTACGGCTTTCTGATTCAGGGATGGGATCGGGTGCAGACCGACTGGGTCACGCTGCGTCCCAGCGGCGTGGTGGTGGAGAGGGCGCCTGCGGCGGATGTAGTTTAAGGCTAGCGGAGGCAGGTCTCCGGGATGGCTCGGATCAAGGCCACAGCTGCATCAGATAATTGTAGGAGTCGCTTTCGCCGACCACCATCCAGCCGTCGCCGAGAAACTTGGTCGACATGCGGAAATATCGAACCGAACGGCCGTCCGGCGGTGGACCTCCGTCCACGGTGATTTCCGCTCGAACGAAGGTTACCGGTCCACCCATCTTGCCACGCGCTGCAATCGAGGTAAATTCCACATCCCGCTGAACCAGCGGCTGCACCGGTTCGACCGGCGAGCCGGCGCGAGCCTCCGCGACTAGACGCGCAACATCCTTCGGGCCGCGCCCTGAATATTCGTTGAGCAGTTCGACGCGCACAGCATCTCGCATCGCGTCGTCCACCGGGCGGACGTGCAGGTACATCTCGATGCCCCAAAAACCGAGCACTAATGGGAGTGCGACGAGAGCATGCCAGCCTTGCAACTGGAAGGTGTATTCGGCCATAGCTTTCCGTAACTGATCAACGCTTTACAGAGCCATTTTACTGCCGTCAAAACGGAGTTTCCGCACGGCCCGGACAGTCGAAAGGTCAACAACTGAGGGGTTCGGTATTTCCATCGAATGGCGATGCCAAGGCAGACGCGGCTATGAAACATTAGCGCCTTTTGGGGCGTGAAGCGCTAGTCTAGAGCGAGCCTCTCCGGACGGACTGGAATCAGGACAAGCAACTAATTTCCACGCGCCGGGTTCTTATTGAGCTAGGGGTTCTGGGTCACCGATGGGCACAGGATTCCATCCAACCATTCTTATTAGTATTGAGGCGTTCCATGAGGCTGTCCCGCATTGTTCTAGTAGTCTTGATCGCCATCTCTGCCGCGGCCATGGCACAGCAAGGTGAGTCGATTCCCCGAGGTCTTGAGGCCTTGCGGCAAGGCGCGTCCTCGAAAACCGAGTTCACACTGGACCACTCCATGCTGGTATTCGCGGCCAAGATGGATCCGGACAACGAGGACCTGCGCCGCGTGATCGCAGGCGTCAGTGGGATCTCAGTCCACAGCTACCATTTTCCGGGAGCCTGGACCTATGATCCGCAAGCTCTGAGCGCGGTGAAAGAGGAGTACCACGCGGCGGGCTGGAAACAGCTGATGAACAACCACGAGAAGGATGGAGGCCCAGGGATGAACGACCTCTGGATTCGCCTGGAGAACAACGCGATCAGCAATGTCGCGGTTCTACTCTCCCGGTCGAATGAGGTCACCTTTATCCTGGTTTCCGGGTCGATCAGTCCGCTCGACCTCTCGCATCTCGGCGGACACTTTGGCATCCCTAAGATTGAGGGCGGGGTGGCAGTGCCCAATACTACGCGACGGCCGTAATGCAGTTCTGGGACAGGCAATTGTCGCGGCCAATCCCAAAACCAACTTCAAACGCAAATGCAGCAGCAGCGGACAGGAGTGTCCGCTCTACACGGGCTAGTGGCTTTTCGGCGCCGGTCCGACCTTTCGTAGTCTCTCCCGGGCTTGGGCAGCTTCGTTGGAGCGCGGATAGCGCTGGATGACGTGCTTCAATTCCTGGGTGCCCTCGTCTTCTTTTCCGAGTTCGAGGAGCGCGTATCCTTTCTTGAGTTGGGCGGTGGCAGCCTTGTTTCCGCTGGGAAAATTCTGCAGGACCAGGTCATAGTTCGCGACTGCTTTCGCGTAATCGCCGGCCTTGAACTGAATTTCAGCTAGATAGAAATAGGAATTCCCGGCCAGATCCGTATTCGGATAAAACTTGATGTAGTCGTTGAATTCCTGGGTGGCCAGGTCGTTGTTGCCGCCGTTGTAGTCGCGGAGAGCGTTGTTGTAGAGCACGTCGGGCGGAGGGGCCTGCGCCATCGCCTGCTGCTGTTGCTGCGCTTGCGCCTGCTGCGCGGCCAGAGATTGCTGCGCCGCCTGCATGTCCTCAAACTGCTTGCTCAGCTTGGCGAGGCGGACTTTGAGTTCGTCCATGGTGTCGTTCAGCGCTTGAATCTGTCCGGAGATCTGGTCAACCTGCCCGGCGCGATCCTGCTGCTGTTTGTTGATGGAAGCTTGCAGACCGTTGATCGCGGCGGTCACTTTGTTGGCAGCGTCGGTGTTCTGCTCCAGCAGGTTCTTCATGACGCCCATGCGCTCGTCAAAGGACTGTTTCATCTGGGTCATCTGCTGCTGCAACTGCGTGATCTGGGTTTGCAGTTCGATGATGTCCTTGTTGGCGGCGTAGGCGGGAGCAATATAGATCGCAAAGAACAACGCGAGGACGAGCGAGGTGCGATTCGATTTCATAGTTAACCTGTTGGATGTTAGAAACACTCTGAGCCGTGGAGCGCCGGGCGTCCCCGCCCGGCCACGTTAATGCCGGACCCTTCGACTTCGCTCAGGGCAGGCTCGCGAGGCGCCCTTCACTCCGCTGGCTATTCTTACTTTTCGTACACGAAGTGGCCGCGGCGATTTTGCTGCCAGCAGGCTTCGTTCGATTCGGTGCAGAACGGTTTCTCTTTGCCGTAGCTGATGGTCTTGATGCGATCGCCGCCCACTCCAGCCTGGATGAGCGCATTCTTCACTGTGTCAGCGCGATTGGTGCCCAGGGCCAGGTTGTATTCGGTAGAGCCACGCTCGTCGCAGTGTCCCTCGATCGTGATGTGGATGTTGGGATGCTGCTGCAGGAACTGGGCATCGCCCTGCAACGATCCTTGCTCGGCCGCGCGCACATCGTACTTGTCGTAATCAAAGTAAATGTCCTTGACGTTTTGCGCAAAGAGTTGCTCCTCGGTGGCGGAGGGAGCCGTTGGCGGCGGTGGCGGAGGCGGCGCGTTGACAGTCACGCGAGCAGTGGCGTCCTGGGTTCCACCGGCGCCTTTTGCGATCAGGTGGTAAGTGGTCGAGTCAGTCGGAGTCACCTGACGCGAGCCGCTCGTGTCCACCGGGCCGATGCCGTCGATGCTGACGTCGGTCGCGTTCGTAGTCTGCCAGGTCAACGTTGTCGCTTGACCCTGGTCGAGAGTATTCGGGTTCGCCGACAGCGAGGCCGTGGGAGCGGTTGGCGCGGGCGGCGGCGGGGGCGGCGGCGGAGCGACCTTCTTCGCGCATGCGGCCAGAAACATGATCGTCCCGAGTGCGAACACCAGGGTGCTCCATCTCGCCATCGTTAGTGTCATCGAGTGCTTCACCTGATTCCTCCAGTTTGTTGTGCGCCCGCATTGTGGCGTGCAATTTGCAGCTTTGCGGTAGGGCGCTCTTGGCCAGCCGCTAAGCCGTTCTAGTTCCAATACCAATCTACTTCCAACTCCAGTTGGGCTGCGTGTTAGTGCCGTTGAAAGTCAACTGTTTCACGTTCGAGCCGTCCGCCAGCATGGTCCATATCTGGTCGCTGCCCGAACGGTGGGACTGAAATACGATGTGCCGCCCATCCGAAGACCAGCAGGGAAAGTCGTTCCGTCCCGCGTCGTGAGTGAGTTGCACCCACTGCTTGCTGGCGACGTCCATCAAATAAAGATCGTTGGAACCCGGCTCTCCCGGCCCGTACTTGCGTTCCCAGGAAAAGGTTAGAAATTGTCCATTGGGCGCCCAGTTCGGAGAAACCGCATAGCCTTGATCGGTGACTCGCTGTAGGTTGGTGCCGTCGGCTTCCATGGTATAGATCTGGGGCAGTCCGGTGCGCCCGCTGACGAACGCGATCTGCGAGCCGGTCTTGCGATTCCAGGTTGGCGAAACGTCCGGCCCTTGATCGTTGGTCAGACGGCGCAAATTTCCTCCGGATTGATCCACGACAAAAATGTTGGGGTAGCCGTTGCGCGAGGACGAGAAGGCGATCTTGCCATCGGGTGACCACGAAGGCGAAAGATTCATGCCTCCAAAACGTGCGAAGGCGACCATGCGGTTGAGATCGAACGAGTACATCATGATTTCCCAACCACTCTTTGTGACCGAACTGAAGGCCAGGCGCGAGCCATCGGGCGAAATGCGTGGCGAAAGGGAAATAGTTCCCAGGTGCGTGATCTGCTGTTGGTTCGCGCCGTCGTAGTCCATCATCCAGATTTCTTTGTGGCCGGTCCGCTCGCTGACGAAGTAGATCTTGCTTTCGGCGATGCCGGCTATGCCTCCGCCGAGGCGAAAAATGATTTCGTCGGCAAACCGGTGGGCGATGACGCGCACCGCGTCGGTCGTTGCATTGTCGGTGTACTGCTTGCCGAGCACTTGCGGCGATTTTTCATTCTTGACGTCGTAGAGCCATCCCTGCACCGTAACTTTGCTGGCGGCTGCTCCGAGGTTTCCGAACGCGAGCATGGAGGCGTTGGGCGGCGGGGAATTCCATGCCGAGAAGTTGACCTCGGAGGGTTGCCCCGGTTCCTGCAACGGATAAAAACTCTTGGAGACGAGATCGAAAATTCCAGCGTTATCGAGATCGTTCCAGAGCACGTCATTGAAGGTCTTCAGAAGTTCGGCATTCTTGGCATCGGCGGTCGAGGGCTTGAAGTCGGATGCAGCCAGGCGCACACGCTCGACGCCGAGCCCGGTGCCGGTGCGGATCCAGTCCTGTGCGAAGGCGGTGCCAGCCAACAGAAGCAATAGCGCGATAACGATGAATGCTGAGAACTGGCGGCCCAAGCGGGATTTCAGATCGTGGCGCGGCGTAAGCCCCATGCTTTGCGAGCGAAACTGCCTCCATACCATTGGATGTCGGACGGGGCGAACTGAGATGCTCAATTTTTGCTCCTGTTTGGTTGGCAGTCGTTGGTCGTTAGTCGTTGGCAAACCCTGCGAACGACTAACGACAAGCGACCAACGACTGATCTACCGCTTGTAATCGAACCAGAACTCTACCGATACTTTGCTTCCCGAATAGTCCGTGGGCAACGGGCCGAAGTTATCAATGCGCTGAAGCGCCCGGACCGCCGATTGGTCGAGCGACGGCACACCGCTTGACTGCTCGATCTCGACATTCGATGGATGTCCATCGCGCGCGATATCGAAGGTCAGATAAACCCGTTTAGCCTCCGTGATCCGCGGATCGACTTCATACTTCAGCCAGTTCTCGGTGACTTTCCGCTGTACGGCTTGGACGTACCACGAGAACCGGCTGCCGAAATCGCCGCCGCTTCCGGTAAATCCAAATCCGCCTTTGGCGCCACCGGCGGTCATGGTGTACGGCCCGCTGACCGGACCGCCCTCGCCATATGGAATCTGATTCGACTCGGGTGGTTCCGGCTCCGGTTTTCGTTGTGTCGCGCTCTTGATGGGCGCGGGCTTCACTTTTGTCTTCGTGTTCTTGTCGGGAATCGGAATCGCTTCCGGCTCCTTCTCCTGCACCGTGGGCTGCGACTTCGAGAGTCCCTTGGATTCGGTGGCCAGCACGTTCTGCGTCTCCGCGGGATTCGCAGGCAAGGGAACTGCGCTCACCAGCGTCGCTCCCATGGCATCTCCGCCGCCTCCGCCGCCCCAACCTTCACCGCGAAAGCTGGGAATAAACATGGCGTAGAGCACAACGAATGCCGCGAATCCAAGATGCAACCCGAGCGACCAAGCCAGCGGTCGGCGCAGTTGGCCGTGCTCGGAGTAAATATCGAAATTAGCGATGGCCGCCATGAGTATCCATCGGCTGCGTAACGATGCTTACGTTGCTGATGCCCGCCTGCTTGATCGCGTCCATTACGGTGGCGAAGGCGCCAAACGGAACATCTTCGTCGGAGCGCAAGAAGATCGACTGGTGTTGCGGATCACGAATCTTGCGCTTCAGGGTCGCTCCGATCTGGTTAATGTTGATGGGATCGTTGCCCAAGAAAACTCTTTGCGATTTGTCGATGCTGATGACGAGGCGCTCTTCGGTAATCTCTTTGACGGTGCGGGTGTGGGGCACGTTAACTTCGATGCCGGACTGCAGTATCGGCGCGGTCACCATGAAAATGATGAGCAGCACCAGGACGACATCGACCAGCGGCGTGATGTTGATGTCGGAGAGCGCGGTTTGAGTGCGTCCGTTGGCGGAGGTGAAGGCCATTAGCGTCGCGCCTCGGTTACCGCCGGTGTCTGCTGCCGCTCCACCAAGTTAAGCATCTCCAGGGTGAAGTCGTCATTGCGCGTTGCCATTTCACGAATGGAGCCAATGACTAAGTTGTAGGCGATCACCGCAGGAATGGCTGCAGCCAGGCCGGCGGCAGTGGTAATCAGAGCTTCAGAAATCCCCGGAGCGACCGCGCGCAAAGTCGCTGCACCGGCCGTGCCGAGTCCGTGGAAGGCGTCAATAATTCCCCAGACAGTTCCGAACAGTCCGATAAACGGCGTGACCGCGCCCGTAATTGCCAGCCATGGGACGTTGCGTTCGAGGCGAGTGATTTCCTCGGAAGACGCGATCTGCATGGCGCGCTGAATGGCGACAAGGTTGTGGATACCGCCCGTCGTACCCATCTGGCGTTTGAATTCATCGACTGCGCCTTCAAATACTCCCACCAGCGGGCTGGGACGGAACTGTTCGGCCACCGAGGCAATGTCCTGCATGCGCTGCGCCTTGCGGAAAACGCGGATGAAGCGCCCGCTCTGAGCGCGCGCGCGGCGGATCAGCCGCCACTTGGAAAGAATCACGGCCCAGGA
>Ga0074044_10001447_pt1 | contig 21410 bp, 23 predicted proteins | sample BogForMeECP23OM1_FD_94443 | JGI IMG/M metagenome (GOLD analysis project Ga0074044, IMG submission 94443) | Bog forest soil microbial communities from Calvert Island, British Columbia, Canada - Bog Forest MetaG ECP23OM1 | ecosystem: Environmental > Terrestrial > Soil > Wetlands ...
CCTGTAAGCGTGGAATTCTGTCCCGAGGCGAGCAGGGCCACGGCGAACAAGGTGCTCGCCAGGCTCGCGCCCAGCACGGGACTCAGAAGTTTGTAGGCATCGCCGATTTCCGCCACGTGTTGCATGCCCCGGGTGTGGAAAACGGCGGCGCCGAGCACCAGGATGGCCGCATTGATGAAGAAGGAGAAGCCGAGTGCGAGCGAGGAATCCAGGATGCCGAAGCGGATGGCCTCGCGTTTGCCGCTCGCGTCCTGCCGGAAGCACCGCGTCTGCACCAGGCTGGAGTGGAGATAAAGGTTGTGGGGCATCACCGTGGCGCCGAGAATTCCGATGGCGATGTACAGCATCTCGCCATTGCGCAGGATTTCCGCTGTGGGCACCAGGCCCCGCACCGCGGCTCCCCAGATGGGCCGGGCGAGAAGCAATTCGTAGGCGAAGCACACGGCGATCACGCCAATCAAGGAGATCACGAAGGCTTCGATCCAGCGGAAGCCACGGCCCTGAAGCGTCAGGATCAGGAGCACGTCGAACGCAGTGATCAGCACGCCCCAAAGCAGCGGAATACCGAAAAGGAGTTGCAGCGCCACCGCGGAGCCCAGCACCTCGGCGAGGTCGCAGGCCACAATGGCGACTTCCCCTCCCAGCCACAGCGCGATGGAGGTGCGGCGCGAATATTGCTCGCGGCAGGCCTGCGCCAGATCGCGGCCCGTGGCCACGCCGAGCTTGACGCACAGGGCTTGGAGAAACATGGCCATCAGGCTGCTCAACAGGACTACCGAAAGCAGCGTGTAGCCGAACCGCGAGCCGCCGGCCACGTCGGTGGCCCAGTTGCCGGGGTCCATGTAACCCACGGCGATCAGATAGCCCGGCCCGGCAAAGGCGAACATCCGCCGCAAGAATCCCGCGCCCGCAGGCACGCCGATGGTGCGGTAGGCCTCCGGCAGCGAGGGCATCCGCGCGCCGGGAATGGCGCGCTCCGCCGCGCCGACGAGAGCCGCCTCGCCGAGGGGCGCGGGGTCGAGCGCGTTTTCGAATGCGTCCTGCATCACTGGAGTCTTGGAATCTATTAATCTAGCTTAATGCAGGAGATAAAGTAGCGTTAATCCCGCCTCCCAGTCAAGATTGATTTCGAGAAGCGTGCCGATGGGCGAAACGCGGAGCGGGCAGCGCCGCGCCCCGGCGGCCTCTGCTATAGTGGTGCGCGGCAAGAGGAGGCGAGCATGACGGATCAGCCGAAACCCGAACAACAGCTCCAGATCAAGGCGGACGAGAAGGAGCTCCAGGGGGCGTATTCCAATCTGGTGATGATCCATCACAACGCGGAGGAGTTCACGCTGAACTTCATCTACGTATTTCCCAACGCGCCGCAGGGAAAACTCATGTCCAGCGTGATCGTGAGCCCGGGCCACGCGAAGCGCCTGCTGCGGGCGCTGGCGGAGAATATCGGGCGGTACGAGTCACAGTTCGGGCAGATTCCCGAGGCGCCCGCGGGAACAGTGGAGCCGAAAGTGGGATTCGTGCACTGAAGCCCGGCCCGTCCCGCCGTGAAGGATCTGAGAAGAACGTAAATGGATTTCCGGGTGGAGGCGATGACCGCGGAAGACTGGCCGGCAGTAAGGGCCATCTACGAGGAAGGCATCGCCACGGGACTGGGAACATTCGAGACGGCTGCGCCCTCGTGGGACGAGTGGAATGCCGCGCGCCTGCCGCACTCGCGGCTGGTGGCGCGGAGCGCCAGCGTGCTGGGGTGGGCGGCATTAAGTCCGGTGTCCAGACGTTCCTGTTATTCGGGCGTGGCAGAGTTCGCCGTTTACGTCGCGGAGGCGGCGCGCGGTCAGGGCGTTGGGCGCGCGCTGCTGGACGCTCTGATCGCATCGTCTGAGGCGAACGGAATCTGGACTCTGCAAGGCGCGACCATCGCGGAAAACGCAGCGAGCATTGCTCTCCAGCTCCGGTGCGGGTTCAGGATCGTGGGACGGCGCGAGCGGATCGCGAAGCGTGACGGTGCGTGGCGCGACACTATCCTGACCGAACGGCGCAGCCGGCGGGTCGGTGTGGGGTAAGGCAAGATACCGCGGCGTTCTCGAACAGAAGATTCATCGCCCGCTGCCGCGGGCTCGGAATGAATGTCCTAAGGTAATCAGGTCCTGCGTTCGAGGAAGAGCGCGCCGAAGGTGAATTTTCGATCGGGGTAGCGGCGATCCAGGGCAAACCGCGCGCCGGTATCCTGAAAGGGATCTTCTCCCATCCAGGAGAGGCCGCTGGCCTCGACCAGACGTTCCACCTCTTCCACGTTGCGGACCGCGCCGGGCTGCGGTGCCTGCTCGCCAAAATCAAACGTCAGCACGAATACGCCGCCCGGCCGCAGCAACCCGGCGAGGCGCGCGATGACAATCGCCTGCCGGTCTTTGGGCAGATGCTCGAGGACGCTTGCGGAGATGACCGCGTCGAAGGGCGTCCACTGCCGCGGCGCAGGCGAATCCACCAGGTTGTGCGAGCCGACGCGCAGCGGCCAGCCGTGCCGGCGGGCGGCGCGGCGCGTGGCTTCGCAGAGCCGCTCGTCAATGTCCAGGCATTCCACCTGGCATCCTCGTCCGGCGAAAAGATAGACCGGCAGCGTTGCCGCGCCGCCGAAATCCAGAATGCGCGGCCGCCGCTTCTCTCCGGGCGCAAACAGGCACGCCGCGCTCGCCGCGTACTCCCACAATTTGTGCCGGCGGACAAAGACCCTGCGGCGGAGCACGCCGTTGACGGCAAAGGGCGTGCCGCCGAGTGCCAGCCTCGCGGCGAAGGAGCGGAAAGCGCGCACCCAGTGCGCCATCTGCGGCAACGCGAGATCGCGGGGATCGTAGGTACGGCTGGGAAAGGGCGGCGCGGCCATGAGAGCACTTCTTTTACCGTTTCGCGCCCGGCGGCGCAACCGCCGCCTGCCCGGCGTGTTTAGCCGTGTTAGAGTACGTTGGAAATCGCCATGAAGCAGTTTGGCCGCTACGAAGTGCTGCAAGAAATCGGGAGTGGCGCCATGGGCGCGGTGTTCACGGCGCGCGACCCGACCATGGACCGCGTGGTGGCGGTGAAGACGATCCACGCCTCGGCGCTCATCGGCCCCATGGCAGACCAGTACCGCGAGCGCTTCACGCGGGAAGCCCGCGCCGCGGGCCGTCTGGCGCATCCCGGCATCGTCACGGTGTTCGACGCGGGCGTCGAGGGGGACACTCCTTACCTGGTGATGGAGTTCGTGCCGGGGCGCACCCTCGATGCCGTGCTGAGCGCCGGCGAGCATTATCCGCTCGAAAAGGTGTTCGAGATCGGGCAGCAAATCGCCGAGGCGCTGGCCTTCGCGCACGCCAACGGGGTGGTGCATCGCGACATTAAACCCGCCAACATCCAGCTCACCGGCTCGCCCGAACGCGCCAAGATCATGGATTTTGGCGTGGCCAAACTCACCCAGGCGCAGGTGACTTCCACCGGCACGCTGCTGGGCACGCCGGCGTACATGGCCCCGGAGCAGTTTACGGGGATGCCGCTTGACGGCCGCTCGGACCTGTTTTCTCTCGGCGTGATCCTCTACTGGATGGCTACGGGGGACAAACCGTTCACGGGCGACACGATCACGGCGGTTTCCTACAAGATTGTTCACACCGAACCGATTGCCCCGAGGCAATTGAATCCCGGGGTGCCGGCGGCGCTGGAAGCCATCATCCTGAAGTGCCTGGCGAAGGACCCCGCGGCGCGGCATCAGACGGGCGACGAGCTGGCTGCGGACCTGGCAGCGCTTCGCGCGGGCGGGCCGACGGCATCCAGTTCCGGCATACGCGTTCCGCCAACCGCTGGCGCCAGCCCCGGCAGCACGATTTCGAGCGCGGTCACCATGCCTTTGAGCGCGAGCGCACAGTTGCGCCGCTCCGGAATTGGAGCGCAGGCTACGCCGCCTCCGCCCTCTGCGAGCGGAGGGGTGGCCCGGCCGATTCCGCCGGCGGCGCCGCGTCCTCCCGCGCCGGAGATTCCGCGACACGTGATGCCGGCTCCCGAGCCGCAGCGATCGAGCGCCAAGATGTGGCTCTACGTGCTGGGCGTGCTGATCGTTCTCGGAGTTCTGTGGGGCGCCGGGGTGGCGAAGAAGAAAAAGGAGCAGGAAGCCGCGGCTCTGGTTGCCAGCCAGCAGCAGCCTCCGCCGCCCAGCGCGCTGCCCGCCGCCACTCCCACTGCCGAGGCAACTTCATCCACCGCAGCTCCAGTGGTGCCGGTGCCGCCGCCCGCGCCAGCAGGAGAAACAAAGGCCGCAGCGCCTGCAAAGCATACGGCGCCAGTCAAAGTAGAGAAGGCCGCGCTCCCGCCCGCGCCAGAGCCCCAGCCGGACATCAGCGGCTTTGCGCTGCGGCTGGAAGTTTCCGCCAGCGCGCCGTGCAGCGTGGAAATCACCACGGACGATAATCCCATGCAGATGCATTCCCTGCGCGCCGGCGAGTCGCTGAAGGCCGGCGCGGGCAAAATTTTCCAGGTGCGCACGGACAACGCCGGGGCGCTGCACCTGAAGCTGAACGATCAGGACATGCCCGAACTGGGGCCTATGGGCTCCCCGCGCACCGTGCGGCTGACGGCAAGGAATCTCATTGCCTCCCAGCCACGAAAGATCACCGAGAAACAGGGCAGCGAGTCTTCTCCCCCGAGCCGCGGTGCGGCCGGGAAGACGCAGGTGGACGTGGAAGTAACCAACATGCCGAAGTTTGCCGACCTCACCGTCTGGGTGGATGGCCAGGTTTTGTTCGAGCGCGCCGGGGTGTTGCTGGGCGGTGCTGATTCGCTCTCCCGAATCGAGTCCATCTCGCCGGGTACTCACACGATTTCTGTGTTCCTCGGCAACCTGAAGGCGGGGAAAGGCGTGAAGCACGAGATCTCTGGAGATTTTTCTGCCGGGCAGGCTCGCTTGTTGCGAGTCGTCGGGCACTTTCAAGGCCGCCGCGAGCCAGGGATGTTTACCTTCGATCTATCGTTGGATTAAGGAAGGGCCGAAGACGGAGCCGGCGGGTGAAGCCGGGCGCCTTCAGGCGGAGAGTTTGGTTTCGTTGACCGCCGGGACTTCGATCACCCACCCCTGATTTCTTTCCAGGAATTGAAGACCCAGTGCGAACCCCTGCCCCTGGAGCGACTGGCAATAGGTGACGCGGGCAAGGGAGCGAAAACCGCCGGGGAGCGACGCGAGATAGAGCTTGTCGTTCTTCCGCCAGGGCCGCACGGAATAGACGCGGGCGCCATTGGCGCTCACGTTTTCCGTAAACGTGCTCTCCGTCCCCTGGACGTTGGCATGGCCGGAAAGCTGCACCGCAATGGCCATCGGGACACGTTTCTCAGCTCGTTCCACCGCATTCGACTTCATCGCCTGGCCCCTCCGACAGGTGTGCGCCTGGGAGGCGGAAGGGGTACCAACCATGCATCCGCCACCAGCCGGGTTGCTCCAAATATCGTCCCTCTGGCCTCTGGGGTTGTACAGGGCCGACTCTCGGGAGAGACACCAACCTGTCACGGGTCATTTGAACGTTACGGTTTGGGGGCGGGTGGAGGAAGATCGCGGGCGACGCATTGGCTGGAGAAGCCTGCGGTCTTGTGCGCGCCGTCGCAGAAGGGCTTGTTGTTCGAATGGCCGCACCGGCAGAGCGAGATGGCGCTTCGGCCGGCGAGGCCGAAGGCTTTGCCCGTGCCGTCGACGATGGTTATGTTGCCTTCGATGAAAAGCGGGCCGTTGTCGCGGGGCGTAATTTTCGCTTCTGACATTTTCGGATGTCTCCTGTTCGGGATTGGCTCCGTGCTCTCCGTTGCTCCGTAAACTCCGTGTTCAAGGCCTTCTCTGTGCCGCCGCATCTGCTCAGGGCCGGGGCGGCGGTTGCTCGAATCCGCGCTGGATCGTGGCCGGAGAGGAGCACAGGCTGAAAGCCTGTGCTACCTAATACTTCGGCACTTTGGGATCTACCTCGTCGGACCAGGCCAGGATGCCGCCTTTCAGGTTCCAGATTTTGCGGAAGCCGGCCTGGCGCAGGAACGCCACCGCATCCGCCGAGCGCTTTCCGCTTCGGCAGTGGGCCACGATTTCGCGGGAGCTGTCCAGCTCGTTCACGCGGCGCGGCAGATCGCCGAGAGGAATCAGGTGGCCGCCGAGGTGGCAGATTTGGAATTCGTGCGGCTCGCGCACGTCCAGGATGAACAGTTCGTCCCCGCGGTCGAGCCTCACCTTCAGCTCGCGCGGAGTGATTTCCGGGACGCTCACCGTGGAAGCGGCCTCCTCGCCGCGGATGCCGCAGAATTCCTGGTAGTCAATCAGCTTGGTGACCGTGGGATGGCTGCCGCAGACCGGGCAATCGGGGTTTTTGCGGAGCTTTACTTCGCGGAAACGCATCTGGAGCGCGTCGAAGAGCAGCAGCCGGCCGACGAGTGTCTCGCCCTTGTCGAGGATGAGCTTGATCGTCTCCATGGCCTGGATTGAGCCGACGATTCCAGGCAGCACGCCCAGCACGCCTCCCTCGGCGCAGGAAGGCACGAGGCCCGGCGGGGGCGGCTCGGGATAGAGGCAGCGGTAGCACGGCCCGCCGGGATATCCGAACACGCTGGCCTGACCCTCGAAGCGAAAGATCGAACCGTAGACGTTTACTCTGCCAGAGAGCACGCACGCGTCGTTCACCAGGTAGCGCGTGGGGAAGTTGTCCGTGCCGTCCACGATGATGTCGAAATCGCGGAAAAGTTCGAGGGCGTTGGCGCTCGAGAGCATGGTCTCGAACACCGTGATTTCGATCTCGGGATTCAGGTTAGCCAGGCGCTCGCGGGCCGCTTCCACTTTGCGGCGGCCCACGTCGCTGGTGCCGAAGGTCACCTGGCGCTGGAGGTTGGTGAAGTCCACGGTGTCGAAGTCCACCAGGCCCAGATGACCGACGCCGGCGGCGGCCAGGTACAGCCCCAGCGGCGCGCCGAGGCCTCCGGTGCCGATCAGCAGGACGCGTGCCTGCTTCAGCTTGAGCTGCCCCTCCATGCCGACCTCGGGCATGATCAGGTGGCGGCTGTAACGCAGGATCTCTTCTTTGGAAAGCGTGACGGCGGGAGCGGCTTGGGGCGGCGTGGTCTTGGTGGCCATGGCTAGGATTCCATCGGCGGGACAGCCAATCCTGGCGGTGCTGTTCTCGGCAAGGCAAAAGCTGCACAGGCAGGATTGCCTGTGCTACCACCGGCGATGGAGGGGACGATGCTGATTGTATCGCCGTCCTTAAGCGGGGTGGCTTCCTTCTGGAGGTAGCGGATGTCGTCGTCGTTCACGTAGACGTTGACGAAACTGCGCAGGCGGCCGTCGTCCTGGTAGAGGTGGCGGCGCAGGTCGCCGTGCTGGGCGATCAGGCTGCTGAGGGCTTCGCCCACGGTATTGGCAGCGACGTCCACGTGGTCATGCTTCCCGGCGTAAGGCCGCAACGGCGTGGGGATGATCACTTTCACTGCCATCGAACTCACTCCTCCTCAGCCTAATTCGATGCGTTCGGCGGCATATCCGCTGCGATCGTCGGCCAGGCGCCACGAGGTCATCTCGCCCGGCTCGCGCTCGGCCACGCTCAGAATCACGTAGCTATACCACGGCCAGGCGTGCTCGCGGTCGAATTCACTGGGCCGCGCCGGATGATCGGGGTGCGAATGATACCAGCCGAGCAGTTCGAGGCTGCTCGCTTCGGCGGCGCGTTCGGCGCGCAGCACATCTTCCGGAGCGACGGAAAAGCGGTTGCGCGGGGAATCGTCGCGGCGGTTTTCGAGCGGCAGGAGGGCGGTCACCTCGCGCAGAGCGGCATCGCCGTTCCCATCCGCGGCCACCTGGCGGCCGAGCAGCGCGCCGCACACCTCGTGCGGGTAGCCGCGCGCCCCGTGCGCCCGTATTTCTTCTCCCACCGCGGGACTCAGCTGCAGACGCATGGCTATTCGTGCTCCTGCCAGAAGCGCTCGGTCAGATATTTTTCCCCGGAATCGGGAAAGACCGTGACGATCACCGCGTGCTCCCCGCGAGCCAGTCCAGAGGCGACGCGGAAGCTGCCGGCGAGTGCCGCGGCGCTGCTGGGACTGACGATCATGCCTTCCTCGTGAGCCAGGCGCATGGCCAGATTGTAGGCGTCCTCCGTGAGCACCTCGAAATTCTGGTCGGCCACGGCCGGATCGTAAATCTTCGGCACCAGTGCGGTGGGCATGTGCTTCCAGCCTTCCAGGCCGTTGAACGGCCCATCGGGCTGGAGGCTGATGCAGCGGATGGCCGGGTTGCGTTCTTTGAGCCGCCGGGAGGTGCCGATAAACGTCCCACTGGTGCCCAGTCCGGCGACGAAATGGGTGATGCGCCCTTCCGTCTGCGCCCAGATCTCCTCCGCCGTGGTGCGGTAATGCGCCTGCCAGTTCGCCGGATTGCTGTACTGGTCGGGATAGAAGTATCTCTCCGGGTCGGCGGCGTAGAGTTCGCGCACGCGGCGGATGGCGCCGTCGGAGCCTTCATCTCCCGGGGTGATCACCAGCTCGGCCCCGTAGGCATGCAGGATGCGTTTCCGCTCCTCGGAGGCGCTGGAGGGCAGGCACAGCTTCACCGCGTAACCGAGCGCGGCGCCGAGCATGGCATAGGCGATCCCGGTGTTGCCGCTGGTGGCGTCCAGAATCGTCTTGCCGGGCAACAGCGCGCCGCTCCGCGCGCCGGCGCGGATCATGCTCAGGGCGGGACGGTCTTTCACAGAACCGCCTGGGTTGTACCATTCCGCCTTGGCGTAGAACTCCACGGGACGAAATTCCACGCCCACGCGCTCCAGGCGCAGGAGCGGCGTGTTGCCGATGCGGTCCACCAGCGACATGCCCAGTAGCCGGGCAACGGCGGCAGCGGCGACTCCTGCGGATTGTCTTCCCCTATTCATAATGAACGTTTGGAAATTAAGGCAGCGCGAGGCGGACCGGAAGGCGCGCCTCGCCTCAATCTATTCGATGCGACACGAGCGGAGAAGCTGCATGGTCATGTTGGCTATGAGAGTAGCAGAAGGCGGGCCGGAGGGCAAAACCATGCGGCCCGCTGGCCCGGGAAGCCCGCCATCCAGTTCTGCGGTGCGGCATGGCGCGCGCCTTGGATAGCTGGTTTGTATCCGAGAACGGGACTTATGCGGATCGCGCGGGATTTCACTTGTTCGATAAGTACGTCAAGCAGACGCCGAGTCGAAATTATATGGCAATCCGCACCACAATGGGTACCCGCCTGTATAATTACCTCGGATTAAAGTAGCCGTGAGAGTGCAGAGCCATGCCCAATTGGAACCGGATAATCGTCGGCGACGCTTTTAAACTGCCGTCGCGCCACTTGAATTATTATCGCGATATGTTCTTGATGTGGCCGATCCTGCTGTTCTCCATCGGCGCAATCAGTACCATCATTGAGCCGCAGTCGCCCGCTCAGCGCGTCTTTGGCTTCAAACTGGCCGCTTGCGCGGTTTTTGGAATAATGCTGGCAAAGGAAAGACTTATTCTGATTGGCGGTGGAGCTGGTTTTGTCGCCTTACGATTGGCATTTGCGCTTGCCCTTACTCAAGACTGGAGGGCCTACTTGCCGGGACTGTTGGTATCCGCTGGAATTGTTAGCGCCATTCTGGTGACCCGGCGGCAGTGGAAGCCTAGCTATGAATCGCCCGCGCCCGGGGAGGCGAATGTTTTGAGCATCCTGGTCGGCGTAGCCGGCCTTGGTGCGGCCGTGGGGATCGCTTTCTGGCTGAAACCATAAAACAAGAGAGGCCAGACTTTTCTCACACAGGTCACTTCGGCTGAGCGGGTGATTTTCCCAGATTATTGTTGTGAAATCACTCTGTCGACAACTGCGTATCCTCGGCACCTCGGAATACGCCCGATTGGTCGCATAGCCCGCGAAGTGCGTCACGCTCCAGAAACGGTGATCTGGGATACTGGCCCATAATTGCCCACCCCTGCCGCGGAGCGGGCGCGGCCGCGGGGTCTGCGGTATAATGGCTTTCCCATGGCTCGAGGCTGGGAAAGCAAGGGCGTCGAAGCGCAGCGCGAGGCAGCCGCCGCGGCTCCGGCTAGAAAGAAAAAACCGGAGCCCAGCGCCCCGGCGGAACAGGACCGCGTCCGCAAACGCGAGGATTTACAATTAGCACGCAAACGAGTGATGGCCGACCTGGCCACAGCGCGCCATCCGCGTCACCGGGACCTTTTGGAACGCACGCTGGCCGACCTGGAAAAACAGATCAGCGCCCTTGGGGGCGAACTCTAGCCTATGTGGTACGTCAGCGCACGGTTCAGCAAAGAGCAGATCGACACGCTGCCCCCGGCAGGGTTCACGGTGAACTCGACCGGAGGCGTTGTGCGCGTGGAGCGGTACGGCTGCGGCGCAGAATTCCGCCGCACGCCGCAGGGCCGCTACGAGATGACCGAGCTTCCCACCGTCATTTCCGGCGGGCTATTCACGCGGCTGTGGGACGCGGGTTACCAGAAATTCCTGCTGCGCTCGGATGGGAAGAAGCTCCCGGCGCTGGCCTCGCAACTCTCCAGCCTGCGGCGGTTCAATGAGGACCTGCGCAGCGTCCTCGGCCTGACCACACATTACAACGAAGGACTCGGCTCGGTTTGCGAGATTACCGCCTACGACCGGGTGAAAGGCCGCCCCGGCGACGTTCCCGACGATTCGGTGGGTGCGAAGGCGGAAGCGAAGCACTGAACTGAAGCGCGATGCGATACATGACACTGCCATCCTGCCTTACGCCTTCTTAGACACCTGTTCCAACTGCCTCCTCATCTGCCGCTCATCGAGACGGTGTTTCGCGGCTTTGCGGCTGCCCAGGAAGAGCACGGGCACGTCGTTGCCGTACAGCGCGCGCAGCTCGTCGGACTGGTCCACATCCACTTCGGTAAGGCGGGCGCCGAATTCGCTCGCGATGGGCGCGAGCGCCGCTTTCATTTCGTCGCACAGATGACATCCGGCGCGCGTGTAGAGCGTCAGATCGAGCGGCCCGACGAGCGCCAGCCGCCCGGCCTCGGTCCGTCGCACGAGTGAGTCGTCCGCGCCGCGTGCGAGCAGGCCCTCGCGCACGAGATCGGCCAGCACACCCTCGCAGGTCTCCCGGCAGTGCGCGCCGTTGCGGGCCAGCGCGTCTTCCAGGGTGCGGCGTGGGAGGACGGAGGAGCCCGCCAGCTCAAAAGTATCAAGCGCGGCACGCGCGATAGGATTCATTCCCCACAAATCTTATACTCCCAGAAGCAGGGCTGCCACCCGCGCGGGCGGCCGCGGCCCGCCAGGGGGTCTGGGAATATGGGCCGAGTGCTGGCGCTGGTAGACGATCTGTTCTTTCGCATGAAGCTGGTGGAAACGGCGCGCCTGACGGGCGTGGAGTTGGCCTGCTTTGGCGCGCCGGACGACCTGGTGGCGGAAGCGCGCGCCCATGCGCCCGCGCTGGTGGTGGTGGACCTGAACGCGAAGGAGAATCCGCTGCGGGCCATCGAGCAACTCGCCCCAGGCAACTCCGTGCCCGTTGTCGCCTTCCTTTCTCACGTGCAGACGGACCTGGCCGAGAGCGCGCGGCGCGCGGGGTGCACCGAGGTCATGCCCCGCTCGCAATTTTCCAAGGAGCTTCCGACCATCCTGGCCCGGGCAAAACTGGCCCCATAATCAACCCGTGAAGAAAACGAACAAAAGACTGCTTCTTGCGCTGCCGCTTCTGCTGGCCACAGCCAGCACGCTCGCTGCGCAGGAGAAGCCGGCCGCTACACCTTCGGACTCCCTGGCGGACGCCCTCGCGGCCGCGTGCCGCGAGCAGCCCGCCGAATTCTCCCGTTTTCTCCCGGAAGAAAGCGCGGCTGCCTACCGCGACCTGCCGCAGTTCCAGCAGCAGGAGCTGATGCGGCGGCTGGTGGCCGTGCGCGACGCGGGGAAGCCGCTGCGCTCCACATCATTGGAGGGCCCGCCCGTGGTGCGGTGTACGTCCGTATCGGAAACCACGGAGCTGCGGCTGGGCCGTGAGCGTGTGCACGGCAATCTGGCCTTTGTAACTGTGACCGTGCCGGGGGGCCGCGCCGTTGATTTTGGCCTGGTGCGCGAAGCGGGGGGCTGGCGGCTGCTCTCGCTGGGCCTGCTCATGCTGAATGTTCCCGAACTCAAGAAGGAATGGGCGGCGCAGGAAATCGTGACGCGGGAGCTGCGTGCCGTGGCCTTGCTCCGCCAAATTGCCGGCGCGGCGGAAACCTACCGCAAAGGGTTCGGCATGCTTCCGGAAACGCTGGTGCAGCTCGGCCCCGCGCCAAAAGAGGGCATCTCCCCGGACGCGGCCAACCTGATTGACGCCGAGCTGGCCGCCGGCGCGAAGGACAACTATTCCTTTCGCTATCGCGTGTTCAGTTCATCGCGTGATGCCGATGCGCGTTACGAGATTATCGCCACGCCCATCCAGTACGGCCCCGGTGGAAAACGCTCCTTCTATCTCGACTCCTCCGGCGTGTTGCGCGGTGGGGACAAGAACGGCGAAGTGGCCGGTCCCGACGACCCGCGATTGAGCGACAGCATCCCCGAGGAAGAGAAACCCGATTAGCTGCGGCCCGGCGCCCCATCTCCGGGCTGCTTCGGATATAATCCTGCTACTCCCGAAGGTTCGGGACAGGAGGGATATGATCGGCACACGCACCGAGGTTCTCCATGGCCGCTCCAGCGAAGGACTCTCCTGGGCGACGCGCCTGGCCGGGCGCGTGTTGCTGGCCAACGTGCTGCTGGTGCTTTGCTCCCAGATCGCCTTTCCCCTGCCCTGGACGCCGGTGCCGTTGACTCTCCAGACGTTTGGCGTGCTGCTGATCGCCGTGTTTTTTGGCGCGCGTGCGAGCGCGCTGGCCGCGCTGCTCTATCTCGTCGAGGGCGCAGCGGGCCTGCCGGTTTTCCAGCCGTTCGGCGCTCCGGGCGCGGCGCGGCTGTTCGGGCCGACGGCGGGATACCTGCTCGCGTTTCCCGTGGCTGCGTTTGTCGCGGGCCGGCTCGCGGAAATTCTCTCCGCGCGCGCGGGCGCGGGCCGCGGCATCTTTGCGTGGCTCAGGATTGCCGCTGCCCTGCTTTGCAGCGAGGCCATCATCGTTGTGAGCGGCTGGGCGTGGCTCGCCCTGCTCCTGGGCGGCGGGGCGGCCCTCACGCAGGGCGTGCTGCCGTTCCTCGCAGGCGATTTCCTGAAGGTCGCGGCGGTCGCCACGATCGCCCGGTCGCTTCCCGCAAAGAGCTGAGATCCGCCGAGAGATGCGAACTCCGACGCACGACGAAGGGCAGAGTTTCCGCCTCCGGTGCGGCTGGATTGGAATCTTCTGCTGCCTGCTTTTCTCCCCCGCGGCCTCCGCGCAAGTGCCGCAGCCGGGGATGGGAACCAACGCCAGGCCCAGCATCACGGTCCCCCGCGGGCCGCTTCCCGTGTTCGCGCTCTACAGCAGTTTCTGGGTGAATCTCCATCACGTTCTCTATGAGCAGGCGCGCCTGCGCACCGAGCGGCCGGTGGCGCGCACACAGGCGGGGGCGGCGAACCCGGCGCGCCCGCCGCTCGCGCTTGACGCGCTCACCGACAAGGAGCGCCGGGACTGGAATTCGGCCGTGGACGAGTACGAGGTGAAACTCGCGGCCCACGACCTGCTGTTCGATCAAGACATGGTGCTGATGAACAACCGGCTGGCGGAGATGGGTGACGACGAGACCGCGGAGGTCACCGGCTTCCGCTCCGGCGTGATCGCCGCGCTGGCAAAGGCCGCGCCCGTCTACCGGACGCGCTGGTGGCCGGAGGACGACCACGCGAACCGCGTCTGGATTGATGCCGTGGCGCCGATGGTGGAAGAGATGGGCGCGCAAATCGCGCGCCGGCTTTCCTCCATCTACCACTCGCCCTGGCCGAAAGCTGCCATCCACGTGGACGTGTGCGTGTACGCGGGAGTGTTTGGCGGCTACACCACGCTCGATCCGCTGCACATCACCGTCTCGAGCCGCGATCCGCGCAACCAGGAGCTGGCGGCGCTCGAAATGCTCTTCCACGAGGCCTCGCACGGCCTTGCCGATCCCGTGCGCACGGCCCTCAACCGCGAATTCCTGGCGCAGGAGAAGCCCATCCCGCGCGACCTGTGGCACGCGCTGCTCTTTTACACCACCGGCGAAGTTGTCCGGCAAATGGTCACCGGCTCCAGCCACGAGTCCTACAAGCCCTACGCGGAGCAGAATCATCTGTACGAGCGCGACTGGCAGACCTATCAGAAGGCGCTGGATCGCGACTGGGGGCCGTACATCGAAAACCGCTCCGATTTCCCCACGGCCATCAAACGCCTCGCCAGTGACTTGTAGACCGCGCCTTTTTGAGCGCCGAATCCTGTGGATACCTCGTTTGTCGCCTCGCGGCTTCTGTGCTAGTCTCGATTTCGTCCGCCGGTCACGCACACTGATGCGAACGCCCGGCCCGGCGGGCTCTCGTACCAAACGTCCCACTCCCTTCCGGGAACATGCCGGGCGCCCCGCAGGTGGCGGGGCCGGCTCCAGCGGACCAATGACCATGGAAGAAATGAGTGGCGCTTCGCAATCCGCAGGTGTCGGGCAGAAAGGCGCCATGGCTATCGCGCGTGGACCGGAAACCTGGGACCTGACGCTGGCCCATTCGCCGGATTCCGACGATGCCTTCATGTTCTACGCGCTGGCCACCAACAAGTTGCGCGCCCCCGGCCTGCGCTTTACCCACACGCTCTCCGACATTGAGACGCTGAACCAGGCGGCTCAGGATGAAAAATACGACGTGACGGCGCTGAGCTTCTCCGCCTACCCGCTGCTGGCCTCGAAATACGCGCTGCTGGACTGCGGTTCGAGCTTCGGCGACGGCTACGGGCCGCTGGTGGTGGCCTCGCGGGCGCTGAAACCCGCGGACCTTGCCGGGCGGCGGATCGCCGTGCCGGGGATGCTCACTTCTTCTTACCTTGCGTTGCGGCTGCACACCCCGAAGTTCGAGCCGGTGCCTATTCCCTTCGACAAAATCATCGAAGCCGTGCGCAACGGCACGGTGGAGGCCGGCCTGCTGATCCACGAGGGGCAGTTGCTTTACTCCAACGCGGGCTTGCACCGCGTGGTGGACCTGGGCACGTGGTGGCGCGAACAGACCACGCTTCCGCTTCCTCTGGGCGGCAACGCCGTGCGCCGCGCGCTGGGGCCGGAGGTGGGACGCCGCGTGGCTCGCGCGATACAGGAGAGCGTGCAGTATGCGCTCGATCACCGCGAACCCGCGCTCAGCTACGCGCTGCAGTTTGCCCGCGACATGGACATGGAACTGGCCGACAAATTCGTGGGCATGTACGTGAATTCCTGGACGCTCAGCATGGGTGAAATCGGACGCAGCGCAGTGCGCGAATTGCTGGCGCGCGGGCACGATGCCGGGATCCTGCCCTCCGTGCCGGCGATTGATTTCGTTTCGCTGATCCACGACGGGAACGCCGCCTAACCGACCGATCCCTGACCCAGAAGACTCGGCGGCGGCCGGGGAGCACTCCCTGCCGGCTGCTTAGTTGGTGCACAGGCGGAAAGCCTGTGCTACTTTTGCCCTTCCATGGAACTGATACTCGCCAGCGCTGGCAGCTATCCCCGCAGCGGTTCCGGCGTGGGCTTGCAGGCGCTGGTGCACGCGCGCGAAGCCGTGGCGCGCGGGGAGCAGACCGCCGCAGACCTCGCCGACGCGGAAAACTACATGGTGCGGCGCGCCATCGAGGAGCAGGTCACCGCGGGATTTGAAGTGGTGACCGACGGGCTCACGCGCTGGCTGGATCCCGTCTCCCACCTGGCTGGAAAGCTCGACGGCGTGGAACTGGGCGCCGAGCGCGCGCTTCCCGGCGGCGGCAGCTACCGTGTTCCCGTGCTCACCAAGCGCCCCGCGCGCCAGGCCCCTCTGCTCGCTGAAGAATATCGCTTCGCCTGCAACGCTCTGGGCACGCTCCTCACTCCCCGGGCAAAAGCGGGAAAGCTGGCGGTGAAAGCTGTTCTCACCGGCCCCTTCACGCTCGCCAAACTTTCCGAGTCGAAAGACCCGGCCATGGCCGCGCTCGAGGCGCGGGCGGATGCGTTTGCGGCCGCGCTCGCCGCAGAAGTTCTAACGCTGGCCGAGGGAGGGGCGCAACACATCCAGGTGGACGAGCCGGCGCCGTTCGACTCCCCCAGCGAATGGGCCGTGCTTCGCGCGGGCTTTTCCGCCCTGGCAGCCGCGCGCGACGCCGCGCGGAAGGCCGGGCGCCGCGTGGAGCTGACTCTGGCGCTCCCATCACGCGGCGCCGCCGCGCAGTTCGACTCGCTCGCCGAGCTTCCCGCGGACGTGATTGCGTTCGATCTTACCGGTGACGCGAAGCTCTACGACCGCCTCGCCACGTCGGGCGCGCCGAAACCCGTCCATCTCGGTCTGATCAGCGGACGTAGCGCGGTACTGGAAGACACCCGGGAGCTGGCGCGCAGGCTGGAAGCGCTGCTTCCGAAGCTCGCCGCGGGGCGCGTGTTCCTGGGCCCCGCAGACGGCCTGGATGCCCTGCCGCGCGAATGCGCCCGGCAAAAACTCGAACTCATGGCGCGCGTGCGAGAAATCGTCGCAGGCCGCCCCGTTCCGCTGTGAGTCACGGCAGAAGAGCCGGGGCCGGCGTGCAGACCGGGGTGCTGAGACGGCCCGGTCCCCTCACTCCGTTCGTCGCCGCAGTGCTGGCTGCCGCGCTTGCGGTGTGCTTTCTTCCTCACGCGACGGCGCAGACCGCGCCGGCGGCCGCCGCGCCCCAGGCTGCCTCCCAACAGCCCCCGCAGCGCGATCTGGTTGCAGGCGAAATCCCCCATCCAAGCTGGCCGCCCGCTTCCGTGCGCGCCCACGGCGCCATGGTGGTGAGCGATGAGGCGCTGGCGAACGAAGCAGGCCTCGAAATCCTGCGCCAGGGTGGAAACGCTGTGGACGCCGCCGTCGCGGTCGCTTTCGCGCTCGCGGTGGTCGAACCGCAGGCCGGAAACATCGGGGGCGGCGGCTTTCTGCTCCTGCGCATGGCCGACGGCCGGAGCTCGTTCATTGATTACCGCGAAACAGCGCCGTCCGCCGCCACCCGCGACATGTATCTGCGGCCTGATGGGACGCTCAATTCCCAGGCCGCCACGCTGGGCTATCGCTCCTCCGGTGTTCCCGGCACGGTGGCAGGCCTCGATTTCGCCCTGCGCGTGTGGGGAACCCTGCCGCTCGAAAAGGTGATGGCCCCGGCGATCCGCCTGGCCGGCCAAGGCTTTCCGGTGAGCGAAAAACTGGCGCGAGCCATCGCCGCGGCCCGGGAGCGCCTGGAGCGCTTCCCGCGCAGCCGCAAGATCTTCCTGCGCAGCGGCAATCTCTATCATGCGGGCGAAATCTTCAAGCAGCCGGATCTGTCGCGGACGCTCCGCCGCATCGCCCGGCACGGCGCGGCCGAGTTCTACTCCGGGGGGACGGCGTTCTCGCTGGCCCGCGATTTCCAGCGCAACAAAGGACTGATCAGCTCGGACGACCTGCGTGGTTACCTTCCGAAAGTCCGCGAGCCGCTCCGCGTGCAACTGCGCGACGCCACGGTGCGCTGGGACATCTATTCGTCGCCGCCGCCCAGTTCGGGCGGAGTCGCGCTGGCCGGAGTGCTCCAAATGCTCGCGCCGGTGGACCTGGGCCGCTGGGAGGGCGGCGCGGAAGCTCCCGGCCCGAGTGGGGCGGCGCGCTCGCTGCACTGGATTGCGGAATCGCTGCGGCGCGTATTTGCCGACCGCGCCACCTTTCTGGCCGATCCGGACTTCTTCCACGTGCCCATGCGCGGCCTGGTGGACCCGCGCTACGCAGCGGAGCGCCGCGCCACGATTGACGGGGAACGAGCCTCGGCTTCGGCGGACGTACGCGCCGGAAACCCGCTGCCCTACGACGTTGTGGCGCCCTCCGACCAGCACGTGGCCGGGCGCAACGATGCCGGCGCGAGAGAGCAGGCGGAGCGCGAGGCCACCCACGGCGGGCACACCACGCATTTCTCGATTGTGGACGCGGCGGGAAACGCCGTCGCCAACACCTATACGCTCAACGAAAGCTTCGGCTCGGCCGTGACCGCGCCGGGGGGCTTTCTGCTCAACGACACCATGGACGATTTCACCACGCAGACGGGCACACCCAATAAATTGTTCGGCCTGGTGCAGTCGGAGCAGAACACCATCGCCCCCGGACGCCGTCCGGTCAGCTCCATGATGCCGACCATCGTGCTGCGCAACGGGCAACTGAGTTTCGTGGCCGGCTCGCCCGGCGGTCCGCGCATCGTCTCCGCGACGCTGCTCGCGGTGCTCCACTGGATGCGCTTTGGCGGCGATCCGCAATCGGCGATCAACGCCCCGCGGATTCATCACCAGTGGATGCCCGACGTTCTCTACGTGGAGGAAACCGTTCCGGCGGAAGTGGTGCGCGCGCTCGAAGCTCGCGGCCACACCGTCAAAGTGCGCACCTGGATCGGGCAGGTCGAGGCCATCGGGATTGATCCCGTCACCGGCGACCGCCTGGGTGCCGCCGACCCGCGCCGCGCCGGCGCCGCCGCAGGTTTACCCTGAGGGATGAAGGGCTTGCCCTGAGCAACGCAGCGTTCACTCGGAGCGTCTAAGCGCAGGACTTGCCTTGGGGCGCTGAACGGTGGAATTGTAAGAATCCCGCGGAGGAGGAGAGATGAGCACAGCGCGTGTTCTGGTCGGCACAAAGAAAGGCGCGTTTATCCTGACGGCAGACGGCAAGCGCCAGAAGTGGGACGTCAGCGGCCCGCATTTTGCCGGCTGGGAGATGTACCACCTCAAAGGCTCGCTCGTGAACCCCAACCGGATTTACGCTTCACAGACCAGCGGATGGTTCGGCCAGATCATCCAGCGCTCCGATGACGGCGGCAAAACCTGGTTCCAACCGGGCACGCCTCCAGGCGAAGAGAAGGGCCCGGGGGGAATGCCGATGGGCGAGAGCAACAAGTTCGTCTACGACGCGTCTCCCGAGACCGGCAAACCCCTTACCACCCACCAGTGGTACGACGGCACCCAACATCCCTGGGAATTCAAGCGCGTGTGGCATCTGGAACCTTCCCTTACGGAGGCCGATACGGTCTATGCCGGAGTGGAGGACGCGGCCCTGTTTGTCTCCCGTGACGGCGGACAGAATTGGAAGGAGCTGCCCGGCATGCGCGGCCACGGCACCGGGCCCAAATGGGGGCCGGGCGCGGGCGGCATGGGTTTGCATACCATCCTGCTGGATCCGAAAAATCACAACCGCATGTACATCGCAATTTCCGCGGCCGGCGCCTTTCGCACCGACGACGCCGGCAAAACCTGGAAGCCCATCAACAAGGGATTGCATTCGACCTACATACCTGACCCGGATGCGGAGATCGGCCACTGCGTGCATCGCATCGCGCTGCATCCCTCGCGGCCCGATGTGCTGTTCATGCAGAAGCACTGGGACGTGCTGCGCACCGACAATGCCGGGGACCAGTGGCGCGAGGTGAGCGGCAACTTGCCCACGGACTTCGGGTTCGTGATTGACGTCCACGCCCACGAGCCGGAAACCATTTACGTGGTGCCCATTAAGAGCGATGGAGAGCACTTCCCGCTCGAAGGCAAGCTGCGAGTCTATCGCAGCCGCACCGGCGGAAACGAGTGGGAGGCACTCACCAAAGGCCTGCCGCAACACGATTGCTACGTCAATGTGCTCCGCGACGCCATGGCCGTGGATTCCTTCGATCCCTGCGGCGTGTATTTCGGCACCACCGGCGGCCAGGTGTATGCATCCGCGGATGACGGCGACTCCTGGGCTCCCATTGTCCGCGACCTTCCGGCGGTGTACTCCGTGGAAGTGCAGACAATTCCGTGATCGTGGTCGTGCTGCCGGCCCATCTCCGCACGCTCGCGCGCGTTCAGGGAGACGTGGAGCTGGACGTGGCGGCGCCCGTGACCGTGCGCTCGGTGCTCGACGCGCTCGAGGCCCGCTATCCCATGCTGCGCGGAACCATTCGGGATCACGTCACGCTCCAGCGCCGCCCGTTCCTGCGCTTTTTTGCCTGCGAGGAGGACCTGTCCCTGGAGCCGCCCGACACGCCGCTGCCGGAAGTGATCGTCTCCGGAAAAGAGCCGTTCTTCATCATTGGCGCCATCGCCGGGGGCTAACCCTCGGGGAGCCCTGCACCGAACCCGCGTTAGCTGGTTTTTCGAGTTCCGTACGTCGAATTTCGCTTACCATTCAGGCTTGGTTTCCGGGGGTATAATCCTCACATGAGGCAAGAAGCCACCGAGCTGCTGAAGAAAGCCCTCGCGCTCTCCGCTGAAGAACGTGAGGTCTTGGCGGTGTCGCTCATGGACAGTCTCGGCTCTGCCGAGGACGGAGCTGCTGTCGAAGCCGCGTGGAATGAGGAAATCGCTCGCCGCATCGAAGAACTAGATTCAGGTAAGGTCGAGGCCATCCCCTGGGAAGAGGTCCGCAAGCGGATTACATCCAAGCTCACGCATGGCCGTTAAACCCGTACAGTTTCATGAGCGAGCCAGTGCGGAATATGAGGCGGCCGTTGACTGGTATCTTGCGCGCAACGAGTTGGCGGCTGCCAGATTTGTCGCGGCGCTCAGCCAGGGCGTTCAAGCAATTTCTGGATCGCCACGGCGCTGGGCCAGCCATCTACTCGGCACCCGCAGATTCCTGCTTCACCGGTTTCCATTTGCAATCGTCTACCGCGAGCTTCCCGCCGTCGTCCAGGTGCTGGCCGTCGCCCACTGCCATCGGCGGCCGGGTTACTGGAGAGATCGACTGACCTAGCAGACTCCGCCCTCTCCATGGGCAAGCTCCCTGCCGCCCGAAAACTCGAACGGCGCCAAGGTCTGACATAATAGAAGTCCCCAGCCCCGCCGCGGTGCGTCCGGAGCAACGCTCCGGGGCCCGCGCGTGAGACGGACAGGGCTGGGCCATGAGACTCATGCGCGTTCTTTCGACATATCTGTTCCGCAGCCAGCGGCTCGGTCCCGGCCTGCTTGACGAAATCGAGCAGTCCGGAATCCCGCAGCTCGAGATCTTCTGCGCGCGCTCGCATTTCGATTACCGTTCGCCGCAGGCCGTGCGCGAGCTGGCGGGATGGCTGGACGGCCACGACCTGTGCGTGCATTCGCTGCATGCGCCCACCAGCCGCGAAATGGGCGCGACGCGCGAGAATTCCACGCCCATTTCGATTTCGGACCTGGAACGCGTCCGCCGGCTCGACGCCGTGGACGAAGTAAAGCGCTCGCTGGAAATCGCGGAGAGCATTCCCTTCCGCTTCCTGGTGCTGCACCTGGGCGCCGGCCGCGAGGCCCTGGACCCGCGGCGGCTGGAAGCGGGGATGAACTCGCTCGAACACCTGTGCCTCTA
>Ga0074044_10001449_pt1 | contig 21399 bp, 16 predicted proteins | sample BogForMeECP23OM1_FD_94443 | JGI IMG/M metagenome (GOLD analysis project Ga0074044, IMG submission 94443) | Bog forest soil microbial communities from Calvert Island, British Columbia, Canada - Bog Forest MetaG ECP23OM1 | ecosystem: Environmental > Terrestrial > Soil > Wetlands ...
GCCTTGTACATGATGTCGGGGCGATGATTGCGGATTGGTTAGAACCCGCCATTTCTTCTTGGCACCGGGGCGCAGCGCACAGTTGCGCAGCCGGAGGGCTGGTTCTGTCACTCGGAGACGCACTCGCACAGGCTGAAGTGTATTGTCGCGCACAAGCCGACCTTAAGGCAGCGCAGCGAAGCACACTCGAAATGGTTCCGCATCCAACCCTGCCGAACATGTTTGTTCCTGCACCGGGCTGCGTGCTTACCAACTTGTGGCTACTTGCCTGCGAACTTCTTTGGCGTGGATTGGCGGGATTTGCGAATGGGCTGGCGGCAGGCTACATGTCTCATCTAGTCCTTGATGCTGGCACACCACGCTCAATTCCACTACTCACGAACGGTTTTTAAACTAAACATAGGCAATACTTTTTGCATCAGGTGGATGCTAATGTCTCTGTTCGTTATCTTCGACACTTGTACACACGCGAGCTATTACGGGGATGTTCATCAGGTCTTAGCGTTCCCGGAAGGAGCGGTGATCCGGTACGAGTACAAGCGTGGCCTATTCACGCCTGATGCGGCTCTGGCTATAGACGATCTAACTCGTCGTCCGTTGAAACTGCCTATGCCAGCGTTGCTCATGTATGGGCAAAAAAGGGGCTTTGTACAAGGTAGCAAAGACCCTCAGACTATGCTCACGACCGCAGACAGCGTATTCGTGCCTACCCGATCTGCCAATCTCGTAGCCGTGGCCGTCGATAAAGCACCAGTTGAACGGCAAGACGTGCTGTACCTCCACCTCCAGCTTCGAGGGTTCGTTGACCCCGAATTACCGCTTGTGGGCGAGCTGGTTGAAGCGCTTGGAGCGCTGAATTCTCTGCCGTTTGGTGACCGGCAGACCCAGCACAAGTGGATTTCGTTATTCCCGCCTGCCGTGGGTGATAGAGAGGCGGATTTGATTAGCGACGATCAGAACCTGTGGCCAAAAGTAATCGACAAGTTAGTCGGCATTGAAACTCAGTTCAAACGAGATGTGTTCTGGCGCGTTCGGTCTCTTTCAGAGGAGAAGGATGGTGCGGAAGATCGAGAGGTACCACTTGTTGATCGTCCGACAAACGTGCGCGTTCATAGCGATCGCTGGCGTCGCGATTACCCTCTCACCGAGTCCAAGCGTTATTCCGTGAAAATCCAGACCTATTCACCTCACGCGCACGGACAAGATGTGCCAGCGGGGTCGTCTCTCGCTATGACTTCCAGTGATGACGACGAAGGTTTGCTTAATCTTGCTGCGGACCCGCTTCCCCTGGTTCCGAACCAGACCGATTCAAAGCGTTTTTCCATTTCAACGGATAGCGCCCTTGATACTCGATACACAGGTATCCATCTCGAAACCCAGGTTCCCAACAAGGCATCGGACTATCCCCCCGGTTCGATGTGCACCCTTACCTTTGCAATTCGTAAGCAACGCTGGCGGTTGGCACTAGGCAGCATCTTTGTTGCGGCTGGAATTGCTTTGGGTGGCTACATTGCGGGAGCGAAACCCAGTGGACTTTCCTCAGCGATCCTCAGTGTCCTTGCACTGCTGTTCGGGAGCGTTGGGGGATGGTTCCTCACTCAGCAATTCAAGATCGGCAAGTAACGCCTAAGGCTGAGGATCAACGATGGTTAGCAAATGTGAAAGACGAATTCGTTCAGCTGGAAACGCGCGGGCCCTATTATTGCGACCTTGTCGCGCGGTCCGGTGATCGTCCTTGTGCTCTTCTTTGACGCTTTCTCCGACCAGTTCGGGAGCAGGTAAGAATCTACGGCTCCATACTCCAACAGCTCGCTCCCAGTCGATTAAAGGACGCTCGCGGAGCGGGCGGGGCAGACCGGCCCGAAGCTTGTCGAGGGTGTCTTCCCCGAGCATACCGATATGTACACCGATTTCATTACCGTCGAAGATGGTCTGAGGCAGCCCCAGGCGATGAAGCGCAAAGCTCATCGCAGCGTGCTCGGGCGATTTTAGATCAGCAAAGCGTGCAGGTTGCTCTTGTCGAAATATCGCGCGGGCTAAACTCCACACATCTTCATTCAATAGGACTTTGAATGATGCGCGCAGCGGTTTAATGTTTTCATTACGTCGGATTTGTGTGTAAAGGTCGCCTTTGGCACCAGGAGCGGCAGAGCTACCGGGCGCAATCTGATGAACTCGATGACCGCGGAAAGGAGATCCCGAGGTGCCTTTCCCGGTTGTCGTTACGATTGCTGCCAGATCAGCACTTCCGTCGGAATTTCTACGTGATTTCTTGAATGCATCCAGACCCGTTGCGGTAAAAGGGGCGATAGCGGTAAGCCACGCACCAGAAAGTATGTTGTATGGCGGCACTGCACAGGCTATCGACAACTGCATGATTCTGTCGAGACCGAGGAGGCGCAACGCCCGCGCTGCTGGATCATGCTTTCGGCTCGTACGCGGATAGTCCGGCGCCCATCCGAAACGGCGGTCGCGAATTGGCTGCGAGAAGCGTGCGCTGGCTAGTATTGCTCCGCCGAAAAGACGCGTACCCCCCGTCTGGCCGACGTCCCAGATCAGCAGTCCCATTCGTCTTCCTACGAGCTGTCGAGACGTTACACTCTGAGAAAGCCTCAAATATTCCATAATTCTAGAGTGATCGGGATTATTGAAATTCGCGATTTCTAGCACCGGACGCACTGCGCTCGGCTGAAAGCTCGCCATGTCCACAAAAAAGTGGTCGTAGTCGTTTTCGAAGGAGAGAATTTGGTTCCGGTGTACTTGCAGTACCCTTCGATGAGAAGCACGATATGCGTCATCCCAAAAGTGTTCGTCGCTGATCGCCGCTGGCAGTTGAATTTCAGCAGTAAGTGTGCCGTCGGGGTTTCTGTTTAGAGAATGTCCCAATGGCTTTAGATCGCGGAATAAGGCAACGACAAATTCAGCCCAATGAGGGTTGAGGGAAACCCAACGGAGACGCTGCATAGCGAACAGCCTTCAAGTCGAGGTCAGGGAGCCTAACCCACGTCACTGCGCCGTTTGCATGTCTATACGGAATAGGGTTTTCAAACCACTTGGGGCTGGTGAAAACATACGCATAAGTCTTCGGATAAGGTAACCCTTCATTTGTGATCTCTTCACGCTCACCTTTCGGCAGTTCGAGCGCACGTTCTAGGTCCTCAATCTCAAGCGGACCAAGAACACGCACCAAATTCGCTGTTCCGTAGGCGCGTCCTGTTCCAGATTTGACGATTACAACGGGCCCGCGAATTTGGGTCGGTCGTCCCCGAATTTCCCAGATTTTCTGACCATTGAGAATCTGCGAAGCGTACGGGTCTTGGATTATGAGCCCTCGGGGACCAACGTCTTCACTCTTCCCTTCGACTGTGGTCGCGTCGGCCCTTACGCGTGCTCTACGCTCCTGCGGGTCTTCATCCATCCATCCGAAAAGATTCGGTGTATTCATGATCGGACCTTCATCCTTGGTCCCTTCCGGAAATCACCTGACGAAACTGGTTTCGCCACCATAGACGGATTACAAAATAATACGAACGACGTCACTTAGATGCAATACGGTGGTGCGATCCCCACAAGTCTGCTTGTATACCATTGATTATACATGCATTATGAACTTCAAAACCACATCTCGCGAAAGTGCCGTACCATGGCTCGACGTGAAATCACGCTCGTCCTTAGATTCTGAGGAAACCAAGCATCAGGAACCGTGGCGGAAAGTCTCGATTGAGTCATCTAGAAATCCAGCTCCAAAACGTAGGATCGGGGCACAGGGAACCGGACTGATATTCTTTGACTCGGTATATGGGTAACAAAGCCCGAGGCGATATCGGCGAAGTGTTCATCAGCTACAGCTGGGACAGCGAAGAACACGTCCATACAGTTCTTGATCTCTCGAACCGTTTGCGCTCGGAAGGCGTGGACTGTGACCTCGATCAATATGAACAGTCGCCGCCCGAGGGATGGCCCCGATGGATGGATCGGAAGATCAGGGACGCGAAGTTTGTCTTGCTGGTATGTACGGAAAATTATTACAAACGGGTGATGGGGGAGGCGGCCCCCAACGAGGGCCTCGGAGTTCGATGGGAAGGCGGTCTGATTTATCAGCACATTTACAACGCTGGCGCACGGAATACAAAGTTTATTCCTGTGTTGCTGCGAAGAGAAGATCAGGCGTTCATTCCAACGCCACTCCAGGGAGTCACGCACTACCTGGTGAGCACCAAAGGCGGATACGACAGACTATACGCGCGTCTTCTAAATCGTCCACTGACCGAGAAACCTAAGCTTGGTCCACTGAGGTCACTTCCTAAGAAGGATGTCAAGACCAACTTCTCTGTGTTCCTGTCGACGCCGATCGATCCCGAACTCTGGGACGAAGCGAAATGGCGAGGAGTGTTTGTTCGCATCTATCAGAGCGGACCGCCCGACTTCGGCTTAGCATTCTTAAACAAAACAGCGGCGCGCAAAATTTTCGAACAATGGCGTCAGCGTTATGGGCACCGTGATGCCTTTGAGGAACTGCGAATCTCGATCATCGAAGGCGAAGTGCGAGGCGAGCAGTCCGGGTATTCGGTCCACGTCGGCATCGATCTTGATAACACAATCAAACGATATCGTGCAGCCGGCTTGACCATAAACGCCGATCGCGACGGATTTTTGACCCTCACTCGCATTCATCGCATGAACCCGGCTCCAGGTTCCACAAATCTGGCGATGTTCAAGCAGGCATATCAACATTTCAAAGTTTACACATTGATGCCGGGCGCTCTGAAGCCCGATCAATCCGACGTGATTCCTATTCAGGGGCTCGGGATCTACAAAAGCCTGATCCACTTTCGCCGCGTGGAAGAGATCGGGCCGAATGATGAGGACTCGATCGTCTTAGATTCAGGAACCGTTAAACGTCCCCTCACGGAATACGGCGAGAAACAAAGGCGGGGAAAAAAGAAGGAGAAACGATGATGATCCCTCGAAGGTCATCGCCAAGGGATCACTTGCGCATCGTCGCCTTTCTCGAGCCCAATTATTGATCTGGTGAACCCAGCGCGCCGATGGCTCTTTGTTTGCCCGATTGTTTCCGCAGATCGCGGAATTCCGATTCCTCCACTGCCATTACTGCTTCACCTATGCTCTTGTCTGATTTGGCCTGTGCCAGGTTCCGTTCCAGTTCCGAGCTTCGGGAGATCAACCGAGTTTTTCCTCCCAGATCCTCGCCTCGTGTAATGTTTTCGCCAACTTCGCGAGCCGTAGAGTTTTGTCCTTGACTCGCAAGAGAGGCACACAACTGGCGCACTCTTGGGGCATCAAAAGCACGGATATTCAGGTTGATTGGTAAAGGGTGGCTGATCGGCCGCCAGTCGTGAGGAACGCTCGCGGACTTAGGCGATGGACCCCGCATTTGAGGTTGTATTGGAAGACTAAGGCGAGTTCTTGCGGGAAGATGGGGTTGTAGTTCTCGATGGAAACCCCACCGGAAATCCAGAAAAACATGACCGTCTACAAAATCGACACCATCGATGTAGACGGAAAACCAGAAGTACAGTTTAAGTCTTTGAAAAGATTGGTCGGGGAGAGAGGATTTGAACCTCCGACCCCCTGGTCCCGAACCAGGTGCTCTACCAGGCTGAGCCACTCCCCGACATGCGCGGCGGGGCACGAGAGGACTTGCCGGTGCCCTGCGCAGAACTGAGTTATTCCTGGATTATAACATTCGTGCCGGATCCGGAACTGCACGCCGCTTGCCGGGACTCGCGGCGTCCGCCATCGCGATAAAATCCTGCGACTGAGGCGGGCTCGAAGTTGTCCGAAACACGGCGTGCGGCTACGATAAGGCTTCGCCCTACACTTCTCATGAAGACCCTATTCACCGCACGCCGCCTCTACACTCCGATCGAGGAGATCGAGAACCCCCTGCTCGTGGTGGAAGACGGGCGGATCGTCGAGATTTCCCCACGCTCGGCGCGGGAGGTTTCCGGCAAAGTGGTTGACTTCGGCGACGCGATTCTGACGCCGGGCTTTCTCGATATTCACATTCATGGGGGAGCCGGGCTGGACCTGATGCGGGCGTCGCCGGACGACCTGCCGCGTCTCGGCAGATTTCTTACCACCCACGGAGTGACAGGATACTTCCCGACAACCGTCGCTGCGCCGCTTGACGCAACCTGCGCAGCGCTGCAGCGGTTGGCCGATGCAATCGAAAACTACAGCGGGGCGGACGGTGCCGCGCAAGCTCGCCCTCTCGGGATTCACCTCGAAGGGCCGTTTCTGAGTCACAAGCGGCGGGGAGTTCATCCGCCGGAGAATCTGGTCGAGCCCACGATTGCGATTTTTGACCGCCTCTGGCAGGCGGCGCGCGGGCATGTGCGCATGATGACGATCGCGCCGGAAATTCCCGGAGCAATGGAAGTAATCGCCGAGGCGGCACGGCGGAATGTTTGCGTCAGCATCGGCCACTCCGACGCTGAAATGTCGACCGCACTGGAAGCCGTCACCGCCGGCGCCCGCCATGCCACCCACACGTTTAACGCTATGCGCCCACTCGATCATCGCGATCCTGGGATCATCGCCGAAGTGCTCATGGATGACCGGCTCAGCGCGGACATGATCGTCGACGGAATTCATGTTGCCCCGCCGGTAGTGAAACTATTCCTGCTGGCCAAGGGACACAAACGCGCCGTGCTCATCACCGACGCGATCTCGGCGACCGGCATGCCTGACGGGCGTTATCAGTTGGGTCCGATCGAGGTCGACGTCAAAGACGGCAAGTGCACTTCCGGAGGCAGCCTTGCGGGCAGCGTGCTCACTATGGATCGCGCGGTGCGCAACGTCACGCAGTTTGCCGGCTGGAGTTTGCGTGACGCGGTACGGGCTGCCACGGTGAATCCGGCGCACGCGGCGACACTGACGGGCCGCGGAGTTTTGGCCGCTGGAGCCGAGGCAGACTTCATCGTGATGAACGCGGCGGGGGAAGTTCTCAAAACCATCGTTCACGGGCAGGGATTTGAAGCTTGACGCGTTTCAGGAGTGGTTAGAGAGACGTAATGAGTACGTCTCTACGAAATATTTAGTTGGGCTTGCGTTGTTTCGCCTGGGTCATGTGGTGAAGCAACACGACTTCGTCGGCGCGCGAGAGTTGATCAAGAAAAGAGTTCTCTACTTTGGGGCTCTCATCCGTGGCTGCTTTCGCGGGAGCGGATTGGCGTAGTTTGTCCCCGAGTTCCGGCTCGTTGTTCATGACCTGCGAATAGAACCAGAGAAAATGCCGCATCTGGTCGAGGGCGGAGCGCAGCGTGTCGATGGGCTCGGTTTCCGACAGCGAGTTCAGCGCTTCCATCAGTTCCGGGTCGCTGGGAGCCTCCATCGCGGCGCAGTTCAACTCGCGCTGAATGTTACGCAAGTCTTCCGTGACGCGCGCGATCCGCAAGTGAAGGTCGTTCATGTCGTCTCTGACCATTCTGTGTGCCGTTCCAACATCTCATCGGCAGAGCGTGGCTAGTAGATGTCCCACGGGCATGCGCTTTGGTAATTCTGGCATTACTTTGGTCCGCTCCAGGGTCACGACGGTGAAAAGCCGCTCTGGAAAAGGCTTTCAGCGCAGGTGCGGCGCGGAATTGAGAAGGGGCAACGAGGCGGTCTTCCTTCGTCGCGGTTTACTGCAGCGACCTTTAGTGCACTCGGCCTCTGCTCTTAGGTCACATGGATTCCGATGTCAGGTGTAGCGCGACTTGCGATCCTCAGCGGTGAGGATGCGAACGCTTTTGTGATACAAACTCGCGGTGAGCACAACCGGACAGGAAAGCGCCTCCAGCGATGCAGTCTCCAGCCATCCAGTCACGGGCCATGGATTAGTACGCGCCATCGGCCGCTGGAGCCTGGTCGCGCTGGTGGTCAACTCCGTTATCGGCAGCGGCGTGTTTGGACTGCCTTCCGTTGTGGCGGGACTGGTGGGGCGAGCCAGCGTTCTGGCGGTTGTACTGGCGGGGGCCGCGATTGCCATCGTGATGGCCTGTTTCGCGGAAGTCGCATCCCAGTTCACAGCCACTGGCGGTCCTTATCTTTACGTTCGCGCCACTTTCGGACGGCTGCTGGGAATCCAGGTGGGATGGCTGGCATGGCTTGTCCGCCTGACGGCTTGCGCCGCCAACGCGAATTTATTTGTCACCTACCTCGGAGAATTCAGGCGCGGCGCGCTTCAACCCTTGCCCAGATTCGTGATCCTCACGCTGTTGATCGGCATTCTCGCGGCAGTCAACTATCGTGGCGTTCGGGTGGGAACGCACGTGAGCAATTTTTTTACCGTGGCCAAACTGGTCCCTCTGGGCCTGGTGTGCATCGTCGGGGCGATCTACCTGATCGCTCACGGCGCGGTTCCAATAAAAGCGGTCTCGGCCGACGCACATGCCTGGTCGCGCGCCCTGGTGTTGCTCGTCTTTGCCTATGGCGGCTTTGAAGCGGCGCTGATGCCGATGGGCGAGGCCAAGGATCCACGCCGTGATGCCGCCTTTGGCCTGTTCACTTCGCTGGCCATCTGCACTGTTATTTATGTTTTGGTTCAGTGGGTCGTGGTCGGTTTGCTGACCGATCCCGGGCACAGCGATCGTCCGCTGGCGGACGTCGCTCGAATCGTCATGGGACGCGGCGGGGCGGCGCTGGTCGCCGTGGGAGCGCTAATTTCGGTTTACGGATATCTCAGCGCGAACATTCTCGCCATCCCGCGCATGACTTTCGCGCTGGCCGAGCGCGGAGATTTCCCTTCGATCTTCGGGGCGGTGCATTCGAAGTTTCGCACACCGCATTTCTCGATTCTGATTTTTGCGCTGTTAGTCTGGATATTGTCTCTGTTCGGCAGCTTCGCCGGGAATGCAACGCTCTCAGCCGTCGGCAGGTTGTCGTATTACGGGCTGGTATGCGCCGCGCTTCCGGTGCTGCGGAGAACGCAGCCGACAGCATCTGCATTCCGGCTACCGGGAGGGATGGTTTTCGGAGCGTTAGGAGTGCTGCTTTGTTTTGGGCTACTGCTGAGAACCGATCTCAGCAATTCGCTGGTTCTGGCAGCGACGGTGACAGTGGCGTTTTTGAACTGGCTGCTGGTGCGAAAACGAGTGCCGTCGTAGAGACGTTGCTTGCAACGTCTCTGTTTGCGCGTGGGAACTGTGGCTGAAACGTTCACGCTAGATCCGGCGGCGAGAGAGACGTAGCGGAGCTACGTCTTTACGACGGATTCATCTCTCAATTCCGGCTTGCTCCAGCGCCAGCAGAGCCTTCTTCCGCTCGATGCCCCAGCGGTATCCGCCCATGACGCCGTCTTGACGCACCACGCGATGGCATGGAATCGCCACGGCAACCGGATTCGTGGCACACGCGCGGGCCACGGCGCGGGCAGCGGTGGGCCGGCCGATTCCCTTCGCCACTTCACTATAGGATTGCGTCGAACCGAATGGGATCGACTGTAAATACGTCCAGACACGCCGCTGAAACGCCGTGGCGCGAATATCGAGCGGAAGAGAAGAATCGATATCTCCTCCCCGCATTTGCTTGAGCAGAATCTCGGCCCATGAGTGCAGACCGCTGTCGTCAAGCTTGCGCGTGGCGAAAGGGAATTCGCGTTTCAGGCCCTCGATCAGCTCGCCGTCGGTGCGGGCGAACTGGATCGCGCAAATACCGCGCTCGGTAGCCGCGATCAGCACGCGCCCCAATGGCGAATCGGCGCACGTGTAGCGAATCACTGCTGCGATCGCTCCGCGGCGATACTTATCGGGCGTCATGCCGAGTTGTGACGCCGTTCGCTCGTAGAGGCGGCTACTGGAGCCGTAACCCGCGTCATACATGGCGCGCGTCACCGAGTCCCCGGCTTGCAGATTGCGCTTGAGCAGCCGCAGGCGGCAGGAGTCTGCGTATTCGCGCGGCGTGATGGCGAGAACGGCCTTGAAACGGCGTTGCAGGTGAAACGAGCTCTGTCGAAACTCCTTGCCCAGGCGATCGAGAGTCAGAGGCTCGTCAAGATGCTGCTCGATAAAGCGGCAGATAGCCTTGACGCTGTCAGCGGAGTCATTGCTGCTGGCCGACCGCGGACGGCAGCGTAGGCACGCGCGATAGCCGGCACGCTCGGCCGCGTCGGGAGTCAGATAGAACTGAACATTCTCGCGGCGTGGCCGGCGTGCTGCGCAAGAAGGACGGCAATAGACTCCCGTACTCGAGACGGCAAAAACAAATTCTCCGTCGCGGGAGGCGTCACGGGCAATGACAGCCTTCCAGAACCGGTCGACTCTTATGCTGGCGGCCGCTTCCACATTAGACGGCTTAGCCGGGTCGGATTGTGAATTGGACATCGCGTTCAGGCTTTCCGCTGCGAGTATGGCATTGGTTGTCATGGCAAGGAAAGCGTACTGCGGGGCCGCCGCAGTGGACTATCCGATTCTTGCGGCCAAACCAAGAACTCAGAACCTCACCAAGGACTTGTGACCTTCGCTGGCCGCCGGGTTAGAGACTCCACGGCTGCAAGGCCTTTCTGCTGGCGTATCTGCTTCGCCACCACTTCTCCGCCCCTTTTGTAGACTTTGTACGCTCGTGAGTGGGCCTTCGATGTGATCACTTTGTAGAACTGGCCGTCGACGAACTCAATCGCGCAGTTGTTTTCGATCGCAATTCCGATGCCTCCGATCTTCCGAATCATTTCCCGAAAGTGCTTCCTCCGTGGGATTCCCAGGGTCATGCTGTTGTAGTGCGGGCAATGTATTCCGCGGATGAGTCCCAGGCCCCTGACGTTGATGTATTTCCAGTCGCGCGGGCTGTAAAAGGACATGGAATCGGAGTGTCCGGAATCGAACCAACAGATTGCGCCTGCACTGATCCCGGAAAGCACGGTCCCGTTCGCGTAAGCCTCTCGGAGAAGTTTGTCGACTCCGGTTCGCCTCCACACCCGCATCATGAACAGGGTATTGCCGCCGCCAACGTAGATAACATCCGCCGATGACATCTTGCGTCGGATTTGCTCTCGCGAAGGGTGCTCCCTGACCAGGTAGAGAACATCGGTCTTACATTTCAGAAAGTCTCCGAAATACTTCTGAATGTGCGCCCAGTAGCGCTGAGAATCAGAACTCGCCGTGGGGATGAACAGCAGCTTTGGATGCTTCTTCCCCGAGAGTCGAATGAGCTCCCGATCGATGGCTGCGGTTCCCCGAGTTCTGATCTCCCCTCCGCCGATGGCAACAATTACCTTCCGCATAGGATCATCTTAACTTCAAATTTGGGCGACCACGGGCAAGACCTGCAACGACGAGGTCGTCGCCCGGCACAGTCACGAAGCCCGGAATTGAAACTTCGATTTGCACGTTCGCGCCTTAGCGGTTAGATTTCTCCCGAACGTTCTTTATAGTTTTTCAGATCCATACTTTTCAGACCCGAGGGCCGATGCAATGAGGACCGATGCAATGAAGAGCAGACGTTTCATGATTCTTGGCGCCTTCCTGGCGACGCTGCTGGGCTCAGGCCTGGCGCAGCAGGCAACGAAGCATGTACTGAGCGGCGACGAAGTAAAGAAGGCCGTGCCCGCAGAGTATTTTTTCCGAGGCCAGAAGGCGCCGGTGCAATTCCGAAATGCGGTCGGCTTCCAGCTCGCGGACGGCAAGATGATGCTGGCCGCGCTGGTCGACGCATCGGGCTACTCGACGGCGATCCAGCAGAAATATCAGGGCCTGCTGATCACCGAGGTGAAACTTAATATCGGCGGATCGCACCTTGCCCCCGGCCAATACGGCTTCGGCTTCACCGCCGATGGCAAGTTTGCGGTGATGGATGTTGCCAATACCGACGTCCTCAGCGCAACGTCGCAGACCGACCAGGCCCTGCAGCGTGCCGTTCCTTTAAAGCTGGTTGAGGACGGCGAGGGCTATAAGCTTTACGCAGGCAAGAAGTGGGTGGGAATCAGGGCGGAGTAACGTTGTTGGGTCGTAGGTCCTGGGTCTTGGGTCTTCGGCCGTCGCAATCACTAGGAAGAAGAGCTCTGCTCTGTTCGAGCCTACGACCCACCACCTAAGACCCAAGACCTTCCTAATGCGACAGCGGATGAAACGGTCCCAACAAAGAGTTCATACCCGCGCGCTTCCGTAATTCGGTCAGCAAGGCGTTGGCGGCGTTTTGATAAGTCTTGTTGGGGTCGGAAGGATCGGCCCAAACCGCATCGTAGATAATCTGCGCGGCTTCTTTGAGATCGAGATGCAGCGCGCCCTCGCAAACATCCAGGCGCTCCTGCAGGCGTTCGTAGCAGGCCTTGCAGATTTCAGCGCTGGCGGCATCACCGGTATGCTCCCCGATGATGCATTCCGCTCCTGCCGTGTTCGCCACTTCGGCGTGCGCTTCCATCAGCTGGGACTTGAACTGGCGCAGAAATTCCTCCCGCTCCTGCTCGACCGCGGTGCTGTCGGGAATCGGATCCGGAACCACTGCGGCGACTCGGGCCGGCACTTGAGGAACGATCGGCGAAACACGTTCGGTGTGATGGCAGGTGGGGCAGGAATCAAGATCGGCGGCATAGTAGAGCTTGCACTTGGAGCAGGGCAGGCCGTAGAACGCCACCCTTGGTGCGGCATCCGATCGCACGGCCACGTTTTGCCGGGATCCATCCTGAGTGAGAGCTGCGGCCGGGGGCTTGGCAGCTGGGGCCTGCTGGGTTCGTGTCGCGTTCGTCGGCATCGTAAATCCTCGTCGGTTCCCACGCGTGGCTGAGGCTGATGGGGTCGGGCTTGACTCTTAGTGTAAGGAGGGAAAATCCCTTCGCCTATGCACCGTAGTACATCGGAAGATATTGTCCGGCCGGGCCATGGCGCCCACGGGCTTCTGTGGCGAGGCTTGGGTGACGAGGCTTGAGGCTTGTGCAGAATGCGTTTACCGCGAATTCTCTTTCATCAGCTTGAGCAACTCCTCGCGGCGGGCACGGTAAAGCGCGCGATCAGGATCGATCTTTGAGGCCATTTCCAGTTCGGCCAACGCTTCCTGATACCTGTCCATGCTCATGAGGCAGGCGGCAAGCGAGTAGTGATTATCAGCCGAAGCGTTGAGGCGCAGCGCCTCGCGGAACTCTTTTTCCGCGGGCGGCAGTTGCTGCTCCCCAAACAAAGCCGTGCCCAGCAGATGGTGGGCCAGCTCAGAATCGGGGCCAAGAGAAACAGCGATCCGCAACTCGTGCACCGCTTCCTCAGGCTGATTGTCGAGCAACAGGGCCTGGCCGAGGATGCGGTGTTCGGCCGACCCCGTCGGATTCTGGCGCACGGCAAGCCTCAGCTCGGCGACGGCGCCGTCATAATTCTTCTTCGCCATGTAGGCGCTGGCCAGGCAGGCGTGCCCCTGCTGCCACTCGGGATGCTCACGGTAAAGTTGGCTCAGTTCTTCGATAGCGGCGTCAAATTTTCCCTGATCGCAGTAGGTGTTGCCGAGATTGTTGCGGATCGAAGCTTCTGCTGGGGCAATCCGCTTGGCTTCGCGATATTCGCTCACGGCTTTGTCGAGATTGCCCTGTTCGTGCAGAATCAGCGCCAGGTTGGAGTGGGCCTCCCAGAAAGCCGGCCGCAAGCGGATCGACTGCAGGTAGGCGGCAATCGCTCCGGAAGCATTTCCATCCGCGTGCAGAGCAATGCCCATGTCGTAATAGGTGTCGGCGTTATCGCGGTCGCGCACCAGCGATTCGGCGTAGGCATGAACCGCTGCCTGATACTGTCCGTTCGAGTACAGGCCAAGGCCGAGATATTGATAAGCTTCGGCGTTTTTCGGGTCGATGCTCAGTGCGGTGCGGGCCTCGGCGATGGCGTTCGGGCCGTCGTCAAGGCGATAGAAAATGTAGGCCAGGGCGCTGTGGTTCTCGGGAAGATCGGGCATCAGTCGTGTGGCCGTCGTCACCTCATCGAAGGCATCGTCCCACTGCTCCTGCTGGCGGAGCATGGCGCCCAGGGCGAAGTGCAGCGCGGGATTCTGCTCGTCAGAGCGCACGGCCTCGCGCAGCTCCAGTTCGGCTTCGTGGTAATGCTGCTGGCGAGCCTGCGCGCTGGCCCGCAGGACGTCCTCGGGGATGGCAGGCCCCACTTGGGCAGATTCCCCGTTTCCGAAACTCAAAATTCGAATAAGGTCTTTACCGGCTCCGGCGGCTTCAACCTGATGGAGTTCGGCGTGGGTGGGCAAAGAATCAAGACCGCGCTCTTCAACCAGTCGGGTGAGCCGGGCGCTGGAAACTCCCCCCGTCAGCCACGCGACCAGTTGCGTCGTGTTGACAGGCTTGCTGTCAGCGGCACAAGCAGCGGGTTGAGCCCCCGAAACGGCGAGTGCGAAACTGAGTAGAAACAACGACGCCTTGACTCTCACCGGACTCCCCGCGGGCGTGAATTGGCGCTTGCAGGCGGCTTTCGAAGGAACGGGAGATCGCAAGCGCGTTCGCGAAAACGCCTCCTAAACCATAGCCCGACCGCCAACCCGTCGGTAAGGTCACGGAGGTAATGGGCACTGTAACCCGGCAGTGGAACGCCTGGTCCGGGACACGGGGCGGATTCCGCCCAGGGATAGTGGGCCAGTTCGAACTTGCCTTGAAAGGGCGCGGCTTCAGCCGCGCCGTAAGTTGCGCAAAGTCAATCGCGGCTTTAGCCGCTGAGGGCATGCGTCTCACCCACTACCCCGCCCCACCCAGGTTTGACTTCGCTCCGAGGCTGCCGTAACCTATTGTGTGTAGCAGTGTTTGTACGTAGTATTGTGACCCTTGGAGGTTCCGATGTTTGAAGGTCTATTTCAACCGATGCACCTGCTGGTGATTTTCGCGATCGCCCTGCTGATCTTCGGTCCCAAGAAATTACCTGAACTCGGCAAAGGGCTGGGCGAGGGGATCCGTGCCTTGAAAGACGGCATGAAAGATCAGCCTCCGCAGCCTCCGACTGATCAGAACAAGAACACCGAAACCAAGGCCTGACCTGGTTCCCGGCTGAGAACGCAGGCAATGTTCTCTGGTTTCCAAGCTCCTGGACTCTGATTCCGCCGCTCTGTCTCTGTTTTCCAAGGTTTTCCCGGGCTCCCAGTTGATCTCGCATTCTTAAAAACTCTAGGTTCTGGAGGTAATCTGTGTTGCATAGGATTGGACTGCTTACCCTAATTGCGCTCTTTTCCCTGCCGCTGGCCTTGGCCGCGGATCAGGTCACATTAAAGAACGGCGACCGGCTCACCGGCACCGTGGTCAAGGGCGACGGAACGACGCTGGTTCTGCACACTGACGCGCTGGGCGACGTCACCATTCAGTTTGCCGCGATTCAAGACATCAAGACCGACCAGGAACTGCACATCACCGTGAAGAATGGCAAGACGATCGTCGGGCCAGTGACCACCAGCGACGGCAAGATTGAAGTAGCTACCAAGACAGCCGGCACGGTAGAGGCCGTGCCTGCAGACGTGACCCTGATCCGCAACGATGCCGAGCAGACCGCTTACGAAAAATCGCTGCACCCTGGCCTGAGGCATGGATGGACGGGCGGGGCGGACGTGGGCTTCTCCATCGCCCGCGGAAACAGCGAGACCGAAAATCTTGCCCTCGCCTTCGACGCCGCGCACACCAGCTTGAACGACAAGCTGACGCTCTACGCCAATGTGCTCGACACGAAGAACGATCTCTCGACTCCGACAACGGTTGCCAGCCTCGAGCAGGGCGGCTTACGCTACGACCGCAACTTCGACTCCCGGATGTTTGTGTTCGTGGCCGGGGACTTCATGAGCAACGCGCTGCAGTTCCTTGATTTACGCCAGGTTTACAGCGGCGGCTTCGGTTTCCACGCCATCAAGTCTGATAAGACCACACTGGATCTGCTCGCCGGCGTCAACTATACGCACGAAACGTATTCGAATGGCACCGAGGTCGTTCCAGTCACGACTCCCCCTACATTCGTTTCCTACGGCGTAACCAATCGCTACGTGGCGCTCACCCTGGGCGATGAACTGACCCACAAACTGGGAAAGAGCACCAACGTCACGCAGAACCTGTATTTTTACCCGAACCTGCAGCAGACGGGCAATTATCGGGCGACCTTCAACCTCGGCACAGTAACGAAGATCAGCAAGTGGCTGGGCTGGCAGAATCAATTCGGAGCGATTTACGTTTCCAATCCGCCGACCGGAGCGAAGTCTGACGACATCATCATCACCACCGGCCTGAACGTTACGTTCAGCCACTAGAGCAGCCGATCGGAACCGGAAAGAAGCCGCCCGCAGAGGCGGCTTTTTTCTATTGCGGTCCAACACCGGTCGCGTGGGGGCGGACGCCCTCGTCCGCCCGGCGGTGAAACGAACGATGGCACTTGGCAGGAGCATCTGCAACCAAGTACAGTACTGTCTTCGCTCGTGCCAGTTCCTAAGTCCCATCCATCAGGAGTTCGCTCCATGCGTCACGCGGTGATTGTGTCGGTGGTTCTCTCATGTCTGAGCGTTCTCGGCCAAGCCCAAACCGCCGAAGAACTCGTCAACAAAAACATTCAGGCCCATGGCGGGATCGACAAGATCAAAGCCATCAAGTCCGTCCGCATGACTGGCAAGCTCAACGTTGGAGGCGGCATCATCGCTGCCCAATTGCAGGAGAACCAGCGTCCCAACCTCGTGCGCGAGACTTTCTCGTTGCAGGGCATGACCGCCGTGACCGCCTACGATGGCGCGACCGGCTGGCAGATTCAGCCCTTCGGCGGACACAAAGACCCCGAACTGATGGGCGAAGACAGTCTGCGCGGCCTGCTGCTCGATGCCGACTTTGACGGCCCGCTCGTCGATTACAAGGAAAAAGGAAACACGGTCGAGTACCTCGGCCACGACGTAGTCGACGGAGATGACGCGCTGCGGTTGAAGGTGACGCTGAAAAACGGCGACATCCTCTATTACTTCCTCGATCCGGACACGTTTCTGGAGATTCGCAGAGAAGTGCAGCAGTTCATTCGCGGCTCCATCAACGAGAGCGTAACCGAGATGGGCTCGTACAAACCGGTAGCCGGGGTGATGTATCCCTTCTCGATTTCGCAGGGATCGAAAACGAATCCCGCTCAGCAGACCAGCACGATCGAAAAGATTGAAGTGAACGTACCGATCGAAAAAGCAGACTTTGCCGTGCCGGCTTCGCTGAAGCAGGCGCCCAAGCCCGACGCCGACAAGAAATAGAGGGATCATCCCAGGCGCGGTCAGAAGAGATCGCGTGACAGTATCGATTGAATGAGGACTCTCAGAAAATGAACGTACGCACAATTTCTTATCGTTTCCTGATCATGGCCGGCATGGCAACGCTATCGATTGCTGGACCAAAGTCGACCGCGCAAAGCAACTACAAGTTCGATGCCGCCACGGTATCGGGTTTGCCGGCGCGCAACATCGGCTCGGCCATGATGAGCGGCCGCATCGCGGCCGTCGACGCAGTCGATCAGGATGGACGCATCACCGTCTTTGTCGGCGCGGCCAGCGGTGGCATATGGAAGTCGGTGAACGGAGGCACGACATACACGTCGGTTTTCGATCGCGAGAGCGCTCAGTCGATTGGCGCCGTCGCCATTGATCCGTCAAATCCGAAAACGGTATGGGTCGGCACGGGCGAGGCCTGGGTTCGCAACAGCGTTTCGATTGGCGACGGAATTTACAAGTCCACCGATAACGGTGAGAACTGGACTAATGTCGGCCTAAAAGATAGCGAGCACATCGCGAAAATCCTGGTCGACCCAAAAGACGGCAACAATGTTCTGGTCTGCGCCACCGGCCATCTTTGGGATGACAACGACGAGCGCGGCGTCTACAAGACCACCGACGGCGGCAAGACCTGGAAGAAAGTTCTCGCCGGAGCCAACGGCTCCTCAGGCTGCGGGCTGCTGGCCATGAGCCGCCAGGAGCCGAAAACGATTTACGCCTCAATGTGGGATTTCCGGCGCCAGGGCTGGACGTTCCGCTCGGGCGGCCCCGGCAGCGGATTGTTCAAGTCGACCGACGGCGGCGATCACTGGAGCGAGATCACCGACGCGAACGCCAAAGGACTTCCGGCCAAGCCGTGGGGACGTGTGGCGGTCGCAGTCGCGCCGGCGAAGCCGCAGGTCGTCTACGCCAACATTGAAGTCGAAAAAGGACGCGGGCTCTACCGTTCTGACGATGCCGGCGCCAGCTGGACCAAGCTCGATTCCAGCAACTTCATGGTGTGGCGTCCGTTTTATTTCGGCAACCTGATCGTCGATCCCACCGATGAAAACAAAATCTTCAAACCGGATCTAATCCTGCTCTACAGCACCGACGGCGGAAAATCTTTCAACGTAGTCTCGGGCGGAGCCCATGGCGACTTCCACGATGTCTGGATCGATCCCAAAAATCCGAGCATCGTAATTGCCGGCGACGATGGCGGACTGTGGCGCAGCGAAGACGGAGGCAATCGCTGGAAACACCAGCTCAACCTGCCGGTCTCGCAGTTCTACCACGTCAGCACCGACAACTCCGATCCCTATCATGTCTACGGCGGGCTGCAGGATAACAGCGCCTGGGTCGGAGATTCGTCGTACCCCGGCGGCATTTCGAATGCACGCTGGGAAAACATGTATGGCGGGGATGGCTTCTGGATGTTTGAAGATACATCCGACCCGAACTACATCTACGCGGAAGCGCAAGGCGGCGAGATTGGCCGCGTGAATCGCTACACACACGAAACTCGCAGCGTGAAACCGCTGCCCAACTATGGCGAGAAGAAACTGCGATTCAACTGGAACACGCCGATTCACATGAGCCCGAACGAAAAAGGCACGCTCTACATCGGGGCGCAGTTCCTGTTTCGTTCGCGCGATCACGGCCAGACCTGGGATCGCATTTCGCCGGACCTCACTACCAACGATCCAGAGAAGCAGAAACAGGAAGAATCCGGCGGCGTCACCATCGACAATTCCTCGGCGGAAATGCATACGACGATCTATTCGATTTCCGAATCGCCGAAGAATGGCCAGGTCATTTGGGTTGGCACCGATGACGGGAACGTCCAGATCACGCGCGACGGCGGCAAGACCTGGACCAATGTCGTCGGAAACGTTTCGGGCCTGGGCAAGAATTCGTGGGTCTCGACCGTCGCAGCCAGCCATTTCGATGAAGCAACCGCCTATGTCACTTTCGATCGCCACACTTTCGGCGACATGAAGCCCTACGTCTACAAGACGACCGACTACGGCAAGACCTGGACGCCGCTCCCCGCGCAGGAAAGCGGCGCTCGCGGGTACGCCCACGTGATCACCGAAGACACGGTCGACCAGAACCTGCTGTTTCTTGGAACCGAATTCGGATTGTGGATTTCCGTCGACGGCGGCCAGCACTGGGCGCAATACAAAGGCAGCAATTTCCCCGCGGTTGCCGTGCGCGACATCGTCGTGCAGGCTCGCGAGGGCGACCTGGTGTTAGCCACGCACGGCCGCGGCATCTGGATCATCGACGACATCTCGGCCTGGCGCGCTCTGACGCCGGATGTCATGTCCAAAGAAGCCACTCTGATTCCGGGACGCGCCATTCAGTACTTTGAAACCTCGGGCGGATGGGCGGAAGGCGACGAGTCGTTCACCGGCCGCAACCGGCCGACCGAAGCTCAGATCACGTATTACCAGAGAGGTCGGCACATCTACGGCGATCTGAAAATCGAGATCCTCGATAAAGACGGCAAGCTGGTCGACACCGTGCCGGGAAGCAAGCATCGCGGTCTTAACCGCTCCAGTTGGTCGATGCACGTGAAAGCGCCGGCCGTTCCTCCCGCGGCGAGCATTCTGTTTGAGGCGGCACAGGGGCCGCGCGTTCTCCCCGGCATCTACACGGTGAAGATGACCAAGGGCGACAACGTTTACACCGAACAGTTGAACGTGACTCTCGATCCGCGGGCGAAGTTTTCGCTCGAAGACCGGAAGGCGCAGTTCGATTTGACCATGAAGATTTATCACACGATCGAACACATGACGTACGCGGTCGATGCCATCGAAGGCGTTCGCGATGCCGCGAATGCACGCGCGGCCAAGCTCACCGACAAAGATCCCCTGCGGAAGCAACTGCACGATCTGGCCGCGAAGTGCGACGAACTCCGCTCGAAGATCGTGGCCACCAAAGAAGGCGGCATGATCACAGGAGAGGAACGCATCCGCGAACTTCTGGGCCAGGTCTATGGCGCGGTCAACGGATACGAAGGGCGCCCGGCCGACTACCAGGCAGCCCGCGCCGATTCGCTCGCCCACGAACTCGAAGACGTAATCGCGGACTTCCAGAAGACGGCGCAGAAGGATCTTCCCGGCATCAACGCGGGACTGAAAAAGAAAAACGCCGAAGCAATCACCGTTCTCACCGAGGCCGACTGGCAGAAGATGCGCCAAAACGAAGGCAGTTCCGGCGGCGCCGCAGGAATGCGATTCTTCGCCCACCAGACGGATACACACGATACGGATAACGACTAAGCGCACGTGTGACGTGCTCAGCGCCCCGTTACAGCGCCCTTTTTGTTACGGCGCACTGTCATCCTGAGGAGGGCGCAAGCCCTCCGAGGGACCCTACGTTCCGCATACACCACCAGTAGCGCCAGCGGGGAATTCCCGCTGCGCACGCGCCGTGGTGGTTCCCATCCGCAGCAACGAAAGTCTCAGCCCATGTAGGATCCTTCACGGCGGCTTCGCCATCGTTCAGGATGACAAACTCTTGCGGCATCATTCTTCATTTCCGCCTCAGGCCGACACTGCCAAATTTTCTCGAAACGCGATTTGATTCCAATCGTGGGTGCGAGTAGATTGGTGTGTCCCAACGGCAGCACTGATAAATGCCCAGGAGATTCCCCATGTTGAAACGTTTAACTATCTGCATTTTTCTCTTCGCTGGTCTGGCCGCATTCGCATTCGCGTCCGACGAAAATGTGTGCAAGGGCGATCCCGACAAGTGGCAGCAACTTTTCAACGGCAAAGATTTAACCGGCTGGAAGCACGTCGGACCGGGCAACGACACGGTGGAAGACGGCCTCATCCACACTCACGGCGGCATGGGCCTGCTCTACTGGACGGGCGGCAAGATCGGCAACTGCATGATCCACGTCGTTTACAAGATGCGCGACGTGAACGACAATTCCGGAGTCTTCATCCGCATCCCGCTCGAGCCCCGCGAAGAGTGGATGCCGGTGCACTACGGCTTCGAAGTGCAGATCGACAACAATCCGCAGGCTTCGGGCGAGGACGAGTATCACGAAACCGCCATGCTGTATTCGTTGACCAAGCCGCTGGTGCCGCATGCCTGGAAGCCGGGGCCGGAGTGGAACACCATGGACATCACCCTGGACGGATCGCGCACCATCGTGATGCTGAACGGCGTGAAGGTCACCGACTACACCGACGGCGATCCGGTGCCCGCGCGCAAATTCGATTTCGAGCCGCA
>Ga0074044_10001450_pt1 | contig 21396 bp, 18 predicted proteins | sample BogForMeECP23OM1_FD_94443 | JGI IMG/M metagenome (GOLD analysis project Ga0074044, IMG submission 94443) | Bog forest soil microbial communities from Calvert Island, British Columbia, Canada - Bog Forest MetaG ECP23OM1 | ecosystem: Environmental > Terrestrial > Soil > Wetlands ...
ATCCGCGGGACACCAGCGGATGCAGCCAGAACCCCTTCCCGAATCACAAGATCGCTGAGACTGGAGAGAATCTAAGTCGCGAAGTCCATTTTTCCGCAGCCTGCTAGTAAACAAGTTCGTCAAACAGACCAAGATCGACTCCCGGCTTGCGCACCAGTCCAGCCTCGACCAGGTTGGGTTTGTCGAGGCAGAGCCCGACGAAGGGGCAGGTTGTGCATGGGTTTTGGGGAAAACGAATCCCACTATGCGGCAGGAACAGCCCCGACTCGATCCGTCGGGCTGTGTCATCGACCAGGGTCGCGAACTCCTGGCGTTGCTCGTCAGAAATGGTGGCCCGCAAGTACTGGACTTCAACCAGGCGCTTGCGGACGAAGACAACCTGGGCGACTTCGTCGATGCCGGTCATCCACGAATAGCAGACGAGTTGCGGATCGAGTGCGGAAATGCCGGCCGGCTCTTCTGGATATCGTGCGGAGGTAGTCTTCCATTCCAGAACGCAGGGTGTGCCGTCGAGTTCACCAATGGCGTCGATGTAGGCGACAAAATTGTTCCCAGAACCGAGTGCCCGATTGAACTGAATCTGCTGGGTGGAACGAGGGCGCCGAATGCGAACACGGCCGTCTTGGGCAAAGCGCTCGAGCAACTGGATGCCTTGTTGCAGCATGCGGTCCCAGGTGTCGTTGCCCGAGTAGGTCAGGCCCATGTCCTTGCACAGGCCCCACTGCTCGAACAGCACAGCCGCCGGGTCTTCACGGCGAAACAGGGCGGCAACGGCCTGCTCGAAGGCTCGACCAAAGAGCATGGCGGCGCGAGTGTCTTTCTCTTGCCAGCCGTCGAGGTAGCGGTGCCGGTAACGGCGGGGGCAGCTAAGGTATTGGCTGATCTGGGTGTAGGAGTAGGTCATCGGGATGCCTGCGCGGTGTTGGAGCGAGAAAACTTCGTTGCCGGAGGAGCGGACAATTCTTCCCACTGGCTAGCGGGGGCGAAGCCGTCGAGGTTGATCAGCGAAATGCCGTTGATGACGCTGTGGCTGATCTTGACGACACCGCGGAGTCCGGGCAGGGCCTTCTCGTCGACCTGTTCGTGGGCGAGCAGTTCCGGGTCATAGAGGAAATCCCGCAGGAACCAGCCAAGCTTCCACATCGCCTTCTGGGTGCAGTAGAGCCGACCGACGATGGGCTGCCCGGCAAGTGCGCGAGGCTCAAGGATGGAGAGTCGGAGGACATAGAAAGGTTTGTGGGCGTGCCAGCGGAACTGGGCGCCATTGACGCGGACGAGGAAGACCCCGTCGGGAATCTCCGGACGAGAATCACGGGCAGTTTCGGCGAGGCCAGGGACTTGGCGTTTCATGCGACCACCTCCTGTTTCGGCGACGCGTAGCTGTTGAGCTGGCAGACGAGGGCATTACGGTCCTTCTCGGCCCAGCCGGCAAGTTGCTGGACGAAGTTCTCAACCTGTTCGCGGGTGGCCTCTCGGAGTGTTTTCGTGCCGCAGAAGTCGACGGCATAGGCCTTTACGAGTTCGGGATCGAGCTTGTGTTGGCGGATGATCTGGCAGAGGCGGTCACGGACTTTCGGTCCGGTCCCGTTTCCATTGCCATTTCCGTTCCCATTCGCGCTTTGGGGCGGGAGCTTCTCAATCGGATTCGGAACCGAGCCAATTTCCTCGACCGAGCAGAGACCGATGCCGTAGGCCTTACGCAGGGCGCGATTGACCGCTCGCGTTTCGGCCACTCGCATCTCGGCTCCGCGGACCAGCAGAGAGACGTTGGACGGATCCGCATCGCCGTAGCCAACGAAGCCCTTGCAAGTACGTGACGTGAAAACCGTGGCTTTAAAGGCATAATGACAATTTGCGCGGTCACAGAATTCCGAGATCGCAGCAGTCTCGATGCCAACACAACGTTTTCGACGAGCCAACCTGAGTAACCCGGCATGGGTTACATACCATCTTCCGTCCAACACTTGAATGTCACCAGCCGCGACTGAGATTCCGATTGTCTCGACTAGTTCTTTTAGCTGTTCCAAGAGGCTTCCCGAGACACTTGCTCCCCAAAGCCGCTTAGCAAGACGGATCTCAGGCTCGACAGCTCCGATTGCTTTTCTTGTCCTGCTCATACTTCCTCCTCGTTCTAGAATATGATATCACATTAGTGATATCATTTTTATGATATCATAGTTCTGAAGGAGTGGGGCCTGGGTCCTATTGGGATAGCACGGGCTAGTGGGACTTTCGAGGCTTGGAATTTACGACGTCAGCCTCTTTGAGGGCAGCAGAAGCGATGAAATTGCTGATACTCATTCTCAGCTTCTTGGCCGCTTCTATGATTTCCGCAGCTTCCTGTTCAGAGTAATAGGAAAGCAAGGTTTTTCTGGTGGAAGTATGTAGCCGTCGGCGAGTGACCGACGTCGAGACTCGGGGGGCAGATCCCTTTCTCATGGCCGCAATGGTACACCGAAGAAACGGCGAACCCAATGTCGCTTTCGGTTCCCTTCTCGCGTTAGGTCGGGCTTAGATTTTTCTCAGCTGCGTTCTCATCTGCCTGAGCCATCTGTTGTCGGGGCCGCTGAGTACGGAAGACCTACGCGAGGTTCTGACAGAAGCGATTTACGACAGAGCCCCATGGCCGACACGTGGTCGAACTAAGACGCCTTAGTGAAATACTGCGCGGAAGGACAACTGAGATCCTCAAAGAGCCGAACGGCGAGCCCGGCCGGCCGCACCAACTGTCGGAGGACGCAAGGCGTCGCCAGCGAGGTTACCCTGGTTCGATTACTTGCAATCCTCTTACCAGCGAGAAGTGCCGTTTGTTGAATGTGGCCACCTGGCTTCCCCGTTCGAGGGCGGTCGCCGCCACGATCAGGTCGTAAGAACCGATCATTTTGCCGACCGACTGCAAGTCCGCCCAGATGCGCGCGTGTTCATACGCCGTTTGCTCCGTGTAGGGAATAACCGGTAGCGCCGCCACAATGGTCTCGAGGTATTTTCGACGTTTGGACTTGTGCGGTTCGACCGCACGCTCCACTCCGTGCCAGAGCTCTGCTACTGTGATGGCCGCAACTTCAAACAAATCATTCGGCCGCGATGCCGCCCAGGCTGCGAGGTCAAAAGTACCTCTTTCCCCGCGAATGATGACATCGGCATCGAGAATTATCGCCATTTGTCCGCCGGCGGCTTGAGGGTCTTGCGTGCCTCTTGGACATCACGGCGCCATGCTTTGGCCTCGTCGTTCGACAATTCGGTTTCGACCAGCACTTGGGCCAGATCGCGGCCGACGCAGACTTGCTGGCTGTCCGGCACCAAGCGGGCAAAAGGAGCTCCGTTCTTGAGGAGCACAAAGGTGACGTTTTGATAGTGGGCGCGGTTGACACAATCGGCAAAATTGCGCGCCGCCTCCGTGACGGTGATGATGGTTTTTGGCACAGAATCATATTATCAGATTATATGATTCTCTGCAAACGGGCCGGAGCGGTCGTTTCACTGGGTGAAATAGCTATGCCGCGGCCAGATGGAGTTTTATGAAACGAAGCCAACAAGTGATTTGTTTTCAGTCTAGTTGTACACAAAGGGGTTTCGGAGAAGCGAGGTCGGCCCAGGTTTGCGAACTGCTTCTCAGGTCATGAGTACGAAAGAGAAGGGTCTAGATACCTCCATCGTTCTTTAGAGCGGCCAAAAGAAAAGGGCAAGTAGTGCAACTGTTGGGTGGTTGTCTCCCACAGCACTCCGCCAGGGGTGCTAACTTCGAGCGAAAAGCCCCCAGAAGGACCTGCAAGACAAAACCTGATCGCCGTGAGGGTCGATCACCCGGCGGACCTAGTCCACCGTGACTACGAGGGTGGTGGTGTAATTCGCACTGCCGCTGGCGGACACCAACGTCAAGTTATAGGTTCCTGCCGGAGTGCCAGGGTCCGTCTTCGTCGAACTTCCCCCCGAGCAGCTCACCAGTACCGCAATCATGACGATCATGAGAGGGACAAACAGCATTCCCTTTCTCAACTTCTTTCTGCCCGCGCCGGAGGCCACGACGACAGCCGCAAACGCGATACCCGAGGGCACCGCGTTCCACGGCTTAGGCCATGACAAGGCGGAGACCTGATGCGGGCCTGTGGTGTTCACGGTCACTTTCACAGCCACGGGCGCGCTGCCCGTGACTTGCACAGAGCTCGCCGAGCAGGAGGATTCAAGCATGGCCGGTGGCGCCGTGCAGGTGAAGCTGATGGTCCCCGCAAATCCGCTCGCGGCAGTGATGTTCACCGGTATGGTTGCAGGCTGGCCGGGCGTCGGCACCGTCGTCGGCGTAGACGACGCCGGCACGACGGTGAAATCCGCCGACACCACTGAAATGTCGATCTGTACCGAGGGTGCCGCCAGATAGTCTGCGTTGCCAGCCTGGTCGGCCTCCACAACAATGTCGCCCACGCCCGTGATCGTCAGCGTGTTGCCGCTCAGCGTGCCCGGCCCCGAAATCAGCGTGTATGTTACCGGCAGCCCCGAGCTGGCGGTCGCCGTCAACGTAACCGGCGCGACTCCGTTGGGCAACGGCCCTGGATTCGGGAAGGCGATCGTCTGCGCAGCCGGGTTCACCGTAAAGGTCACGCTCACCGGAGTGGCAGGCGCGTAGCTGGCGTTGCCGCCCTGCGTGGCCTGGACCGTGACTGACCCGGTCGCCGTGAAGGTCAGCGTGTTGCCGCTCAACGTTGCAGGCCCGGCGATCACCGCAAAGCTCACCGGGAGGCCCGACGATGCCGATGCGCTCAGCGTGAGCGGAGTGCCATAGGTCTGGGCCCCAGGATTGGAGAACGTGATCGTCTGCGCCGTGAGGAGTATGGAATTTATAGCAACCGTACTGGACTGACTTGAAGAATAATTGCTGTCGCCGCCGTAGCTTGCAAAAACATTATCCGTTCCTGGTGCGGTCACGCCGCTGATGGTCACGGTCGTGGAGTTGGACGCCTGCAGCAGAATCGATTGTGTGGCCACTTGATAGTTTGCCGTGACAATGTCCAGCAGCCCATCCCCATTGAAGTCGCCAGCCACAAGGCCGTCAGGACCGCCTCCTGTTGCCGGCGCCGAGGACGCGGCGGTAAAGGTTCCATCGCCGTTGCCCAGCAAAATCGTCACCGTGTTGTCGTGGAAGTTCGCCGTGGCAAGGTCCAGTATTCCATCATTATTAAAGTCTCCAGCCACAATCGCGAAAGGACCGTCTCCGGTGGCTGGTAACGGTGGGGCCACGGGAGTAAAGGTTCCATCGCCGTTGCCCAGCAGAATCGTCAGCGTGTGGTCGTAGTAATTTGCGATGGCTAAGTCTGGAATGCCGTCCCCATTGAAGTCGCCGCCCACAATGGATTGGTCGCCTTGGCCCGTGTTGTAAGTCTGCCCCTGTGTGAAAGTTCCATCGCCATTGCCCAGTAGAATCGTCACCACATAGCTCGGCGGCGACGAGTTGAGGTTTGCGCTGGTTACGGCCAGGTCCATCTTGCCGTCGCCATTGAAGTCCATGGCCACAATGCCCTCGGGGTTTATCGACCACTGTGGCACCGGCACGCTGGCCCCAACGGTGAAGGTGCCGTCACCGTTGCCCAGCAGAATCGTCACCACATAACCGGAGCCGTTGTTGCTCACCGCCAGGTCCGGAATGCCATCTCCGTTGAAATCGCCCACCGCGATCGCCGCCCCAAAGCTCACCGCCGGACTGGCAGCGGGCGTAAAGGTGCCGTCGCCGTTGCCTAGCAGAATCGTCACTCCATTGCCCGCGGAGTTGGCAAATGCGATGTCCAGATTTCCGTCGCCGTTGAAATCGGCGACCACCGCCCCTTCCGGATAAGGGTTCACCGAATACGGTGCACCACCCGCTGTAACCGCTGTAAAGGCTCCGTTGCCGCTGCCTAACATAATGGTTGCAATCGCCGGGTTCAGGCTGGCAACCACGTAATCCAGATTGCCGTCGTTGTTGAAATCGCCAACCGCGATTGCCTGAAGATTCGGAGAGCTTATGGCGGGTCCTGAAGTGCTGGCAAAAAGAAAACCCGATGTCGGCACAGCCGAGCTCAGCAGCGCCGATCCGAGCGGGGAGTTGCTGTTGGTGGCATCCAGAAACGAGACAGTCCCGGTCGGATCTACCGCGCCGCCAGCCCAGACGGTTGCGTTCAGGGAATAGTTGCCCGCCGCTCCCGTGGCGCTGATCGTGGTCGTCGTCGGCAGCGGACCGCTGCTGACCGTCACCGTTGCCGGTGCCGATTTGCTTGTGGCGTAAGAGTTCGTCCCCTTGAATACCGCCTGGATGCTGTACGTTCCGGGACCGAAGGTTTTGCGGACGGTCGCAGTCCCCAACGCCGTCCCTGACGTTATCATCCATGCACTGCCGATGATCGCCGAGTCCTCGCAGTACGTCGCGCTGGCGTTGCAGAACAATACCGGTCCCGTGATCGTTCCTGGAGTCGTCGAGCTCACGGTCGCCGTCAGCGTCACCGGAGTGTCTGGGGACACACTGTTAGGCGTTACACTCAGTGTGGTGGTGGTAGCGGAGGGCTGCGCCCAGGCAGCCGTGGCTGCACTTAGAACAAGGACCGCGCTCAATAGAAGCCGGATTGCAGGAAAAGCCCCTAATGCCTTCATCGACCGTCTCTCTTCCAAACATGCCAGACCACTATGTACACCTTATTAAACTACCACTGCGATGCACCGCACGAACTGGAATGTCTTTTTTCAGCTCTAAGTCTCTAAAACTAGACTGCTCTTGAGCGACTTTGCAAGACCAAACTGCCCTGTCCGTTCTTCGGAATGAGCCGACAACCGGAGACTGGAGACAAGATGAGCAGCAAGGGAAAGAACCGGAGAGCGAGGTCGGCCGGCCGCACTACCCTGTTATGACTCGGCAACCGAGCTCGTCCGGAGGGAGCGGAGGCAGGTTCGGCGGGGCGCAGGGGAAAAGGACGGGAGCCCATTTGCTCCTGCTTCCTCGACAACAACCGCATAGTTTACGGTTTCCGACGACTCGCCAATGACCGGCCGCTTCTGGGGGGTTGTGAGTGATATGGCGATTTTGCGACAGCAGTCTATTTAAAACGCCTGACAAAACCGGATTGCGAGCCGGATTCCTCTACACAAGAGACAGCGTTTTCGCGAAGGGCGTATTCGCAGCGCCAGCGGAAACCCTTGGCATCATGCTGCCCGTATCCCCACACTCTCAAATGGAGCCTGTCATCCTCCACCCCCGAAGCTTCAACGAAGACGTGGTCATTTCCCCGCAGAGCGGGTCGGAGTTCCACGGGAACAAGGCGGGTCAGCGTGAGCTTATCGAGCAAGACAGGATCGTCTAGGTCAGCTGCAGAAAAAACCCAAGCTCGTGAAGTCCTTTTGCCTACATATTCCGTTACGACGAGAGAGCCCTCGCTAGACCAAGCTACAGCGGCCACGCCGAGGTAGTCGCAGAGTTTCCGCGAACGCCCGGTGGACAACTCCGTGAGCCAGAGCGAGTGAAAGGTACCGATAAAATCCGATGCGGCGTGCTCGTGTTCCACATTGCGCACCACAAGTCGGCCGTCGGGAGACATTAGTTGACCGGCCTTGGGAAGCACGACAAATGGGGCCGCGAAAGCAGCGACGCACCATAAGGCTGCAGCCACAGCCACACCGAGCTTAATCCGCCAGGAGCGCATGTCGTCACCCTCCACTTCCATTTCAGCTGTTAGGCTCAGAATAGGCAAGATAAACACGGTGGTACATGGCCCAATGGCGTGGGCTGGGTGGCCTTCTGGTAAGAGTGACTTTGGTGGTCGGTGAAGGTTACTTGCGGCGCTGCGCGAAGGACGGGCATTCGGGGACTCTATAGCGTAGCTAGGTTTGCTGTTTTCGCGTGACTAAGGCAATGAATCATACAAAGCCACGACTGCGTCGGCTTTCCAAACGCCACCTAGTTCCGTGTTTACATCCTGCTCAGAATAAACACCAAGAAACTTGGTAGCAACACCCTGGATCGCCATTTGAAGTTGAGCCGTTGCAGAACGATAGGCTCCAGTTCTTACGGCATACACCGGAGACCCCGACATGCCCTGTCGGGACGTGGTGTCCACCAGAAACATAGGCCGTCCGCTGAAGTTAACATCGGGGTCGCTAGCCACCGTACCAGTTTTCCAAATGGGAAGCCCAAGCGTGACATCTTGTGCCATCCCGAATGGAAAACCGACGACGCTCACAGAATCCCCTGGCGATACCACGATGTCGGTTTTTCTCAACTCAAGGTCTACCGGATGGAACTCTACGTTTTCCGTGTGCAGCAGGGGCAAAGCGATCAGGTCGGCTTTACCGTGCAGAGTGGGGTGCTCCAACCAACGCGGTTTTCCACGTGCGTCGAGGACATCCTCTGTGATCCAGCGCCAAACCATCCCCTGACTGACGATCTGGTAATGAAGAATCGCAAGTTTGTTTGCGCAAATCCAGCCCCCAACGTTCTCGGGGCTGGGGTCTTGGCCACACGCGAGGACGACGTGACGATTTGTCACTAAGTAATGCTTGTTGTTTTTCTCCAATACGAATCCGGTTGCGGCACCGATTGCGGTGTCATCGTGGAATATTTTAAGACTGAGCGATGTCGTTGATAATGGATTAATCTCTTGGCCCCAGCTAACCGCGCTCACGGCGGAAACAGCTGCGAGGACTAGGAAAACCCAAAAGCATATCCGCAAAAACGTTGTCATGGCGCATTTCTCCTGATCCAACGACACTAGAATACGCTCTGCGAACTGACCTTTGGCGCGCACTCCGACATCCCCATCCTGAAGCAAGCCAAAGCGGAATACGCGAAGTTGCAATAGCTGGAGCGTTTTCCAAGGCGGCTGTATCGCCGTCTTTTCCAGGTGTCAAGCGTTAGCTCCGGCCAGGAAAGCAGGAAAATCAGAATGTGTAACGCAGGGAGTCGGTCACCGAGTTCGCGTGGAAATAGCGTGGCGCCGCGGGGCCGACAAACGAACCCTCTGCAGAACCCTCGTTGTACTGGTAATAGTTCCAGCCCAGGTTGTAAGCGAACCTATGGCCGAGGTCCACGTTTAGACTGGCCACCGGCTGCGAGTACTTATACTGCAACGAGCCGAGAGGCTGCAGAATGTTGAACTGTGGGGTACTGCCGTCAACACTGGTAATGCTGTAACCAACGTTGGCCGTCACCCGCTTCTCGGGCTTGAACCGGATGGCCGTCATTCCGAAATGAGTGTGGTTGTTGTAGTACGAGTTGTTCAGCAGAGGATTGGACGAGAGCACCTCTGCTCCGCTGGCATTCAGAGTATTCCCACAATAATTGACCGGGGTGGTGGCGCCGATCACGAACGGAAGCGTCACTCCGGCGGGCGGCGTGTCGTTGAAGCAGATCAAGGCATTCTGCATCACGCTGTTGAAGTTGTACGCCAGATCCAGTCCGAAGCGTTCGCGCGGCGCCAGCGACGCCGTGAGGCCGTAGTTTTGGTTGTGTCCCACGTATTGAGTCAATGCGTCGGCATTGGCATCTTGCAGAACATTGACGGACCCGCCGAGGACTGCCCACGGCCGGGGTGTATAGGTCGTCTGGAAGCGGTAGCGCGATTCCTTGCGCGGAGCCATGCGCACGATCACGTTATCGTAATTGGTGTGCTCCAGATCGAAATTCAGCCGCAAGGTGTGGGTGGGCCGTGCCCAGAACCCCAGGAGCGCCGTGTACTCATTGACCACGAAACGGTCCTCACCCGTGGTTGAAAAACCGTTGGAGGTCTCGACTCCTGAATAATCGTTGAAGAGGTTGAAGATCCGATCGCCATAGCGGAAACCGACGCGAGCTCCTGCCTTTTTCGAAATGTCCCAGGCTAAGTCGGTTTCATTTCTCTTCCAGGTTTGATTGAAGGACGAGGCTGCTAGGGTGGTGGTCGTCGTCGGGGTGGTCGCGCTCAGCGGAGTCAGCAGCGTGCACGTGGCTGCCACGGTGCAATCACTGTCGACCTCGCTGAAATTGCCATTCTCCGGAATGCGGTAGGCCCAAAAATAGAAGGTTTCGACCAGGCGCAGATGTTGGGTCAGATGCAGCGTGGCCTCGAGATCGAGCACATTGGAAATCCGGGTAGCGTCGGCGGTCCCAGTGCCGTTGAAGGCGAGGGTGTGGGTACGCGTGATCAGACCCGCGAAATTTTCGTCCAAGGGCGTGTTCATATCGGCGGAACTGTAGGAATAAGAACCGACCAGGTCTAAGCGCTGGAAGTAATTGCTCCGCAAACTGAGCCGTTCGGTGGGCGTCGAAGTACGAATGCGCTGGACCCGCGAATAGCCGAAGTACGCGCTGCAGGTGTTGTTGGTCAGGACCCCGCCGGCAATCAGACTGGTGGCCGGCGGCACCACGGCGCACGGTTCCTTGTTCACAGTGTCGATCGACAAACCCAACTCCACCGGGGTTCCGGTGGACAGCAGCGCCGGTGCGAAGGACGCCAGTTGGTAGCCCGTGTCTCCCTTGTAGTAATTGAAGAATTGGTCGTAACTGAGGACCGTTCGCGGCGCGGCTTTCCAGTCCACCCCCAAGCGGTAGGAGTTCATGGTGGTGTTCCAGTCCTGGAGGAGTAGAGCTTCCGTACCCTCGTGGATACTGCTGTACGAAGGCCCAGTCATGTTGTTGTGCGAAAATCCCATGCGAAAGCTCACGCGCGACTGCGGGAGCAGGGTCAGGTCGACGTCGCTCATGCGCCGCGTCGTATCAAACAGGTGAGGCGAGTTCAGCGCTGGAATCGACGGAGTGGAGGTTGGGGGATTCAGGGGATTCGCCAGCAAGTCGAAGTCAAAGAAACTCTGATCGCGGCGGAAACTGCCCACGAGGTTATACCACTTGTTCTTGTCGGCCCGCAGCCGCAAGGCGTTGTTAGGATCGCCTCCCCATCCAAAGCTGTTGATGTAAAGATTGTCGAACGGTACGCCCTGGTGATCCAGCGATTGCATGGAAAGCGTCTCGTCGAGAATCCGCGGACCTTGCTGCAGATTGACCAGGGTGTCGTACATATCGCCACTGCCGGTTATGTCGGTGGCCCGGTAACCCAGTTCAACGGAGGAGTGGATTCGATAACCGCCGCTGGTAACGCCATCCCCGGACGGAATCTGGCCAGCGCCGGAAGATTGCGCCAAGAGCAAGCCTGGTGAGGAGATCATCGCAACCGCGGCCAGCGCGGCGAGGAGCAGGAGTTTTATTGGCGACGGCATCGGTTCTCCCTCACTTGAAAAAGACACTGCTGAAATTGGAGCCATGAATCTGGTTGTGACACATGGTGCAGGCCTGGTACTTCGCCGATTGATTGTGTACGGGCCCGGCTGGCCCCACGGTCGGGAAGGTATGGCACTGCAGACAGAGCATGTTCACCTGGCTCACTTTGAGCAGCCGAGGATTGGTGGAACCGTGGGGCGTGTGGCAAGCGGTGCAACCCTCGGTCTTTACCGGCACATGCTCGTAGACGAAGGGCCCTTGTTTGTCGGCATGGCACTTGTAGCAAACCGCATCCCCGCTCGGCAGCGTGCGCGATTGCCGCACGGTCGCTGTCCCATGAAGGTTATGGCAGTCGTTGCATTCGACCAGACCTTCGTTAACCCGGTGGTGAAAGGGCTTGGCGAAGTCGCTCTTCGTCTCCTGGTGGCAGCCGTAACAGAGGTCAGGCTCTTTTTCCGCAAGCAGCGGTTGTGCCTTGGAGGTATGCACGCGGTGACAATCGACACAGGTCACACCCGCGCTGGCATGCTGGCTGCGATTGAAGTGCATTTGGTTGGCGCGCTCAGCGTGGCAGTTCAGACACACGCCAAGCGCCTCACCCGCTCGAACTTCTCCCAGGCGGGAGATCTTCGTCCGGTCTCCTCCACCATCGATGTGGGCAGAGCCGGGTCCATGGCAAAATTCGCAGCCTTCTGCGCCAGCCTGCTTGTCTGCGCCAAATATGCGGTAATGCGGCGTTGCCTGCATCATGCGAGCCTGGTCCGCATGACAGATTTTGCACTGTTCGCTGCCCACATATTTTGCTCCGGCAGCGGATAAAACTGGTGCAGCTTGTGGCGCGGGTGTGTCGCCTTCGCGGTGCTTAGTATCCGCTGCAAACGCAGCAACAGACATCGATAGCAATAGGAATGCCATGGTCGAGACGACACATCGTCCGCGCCTTACTGGGTCTTTCATCTTTGCTCCTTAACCAGCGCATAAAACTCATCGGCTATTTCGACTCCAGACTTGACCTCCTCATGCTCGTGACACAAGTTTCTGGTCCAGAAGCCGCATGAGTACGAAAAAGTGAGACTACGTCACTACGGCGGTGCATTGTTACTGAACTCCATCGTTCCGATCGGAGAACGGGCCCTTGATCTCCCTTTGCACCAGGGCGACGTCGATGTCCATGGTGTGTTGTTGAACAATCGATTCCCTTAACACGCCGGCAGCAGCTTTCCCATCATGCTGCTCGAAGCACCGTGCCAGCAGCAACAGCGAGAACATGTCGTTGGCATCCTCCTGTAGCGCGCTCGCTGCCTCGTCATATTTCTCTTGGTAATACAGCAGCGCGCCTCTTCCTCCGCGCATGGCCTCGTAAACGTTGGGATCCTTCGTGGATGCACCCATGGCCTCAAGTTCGGCTTGCGCCTTCTGCGCTGTTTCCGTTTTGCCATTGGCGCTGGCAATGCGAACCTTGTAGGCCAGCACCCGCGCCATGGTTTCTTCACGGTCCGACTGGGGAATCGTTTTGCTGGCTCTTGCCGCGGCCAGTGCCTGGTCAAAATATCCGAATGCGGCGTCGGGTTTCCTCGCAATCAACCCGAGAGTGATCAAGCTTTCCAGTTCCAGGGAAATGCGTTTCACAGAATGCATCTGTTCCGTGAAGCCGATCAGAAGCTTTGCCGCCTCCTCGTCATTACCCTCGCGCACGTACGAGTAGATGGACATCTTTCGGCAGTCCAGGCGCACGCTGACCGGGCCGCTGCTACTACACTTCTCATATTCATCTCGCGCCCTCTTCTCCTCGCCCATCAAGGCGTAAGTGTCGCCCACACCCAGTTGGGAGGATGCAAACGTAGGCAGAATCTTCAGCGCGCGGCGGTAATGCTCCAAAGCCTCTTCATAGCGCCCGGAAAGGCGCAGAACCTCGCCGTACGAATCCTCTGAGTTCGGTTCGTTTGGCGCCTGCTCTGCGTAACGCTTAATCATGCCGACGGCGGGGTCGAAGCGCTGCAGATGCGCATACGCAAATCCCAACTCGTCGAGGGCGGGAGCAAAGTTCGGGTCAATTCTTAGAGCCGCCTCTTGCAAGGCAACGTCTCGCTCGTACTGGTGCATCTGGAATCCGTACCAGGAGCCAACGGTCCACAGAATACGTTTCTGGTCTGGATGTCCCGACACCAGGTCGTTGGCGACCTGGATCGAATACATAAGTTCAGTCTCGGACCGGCTGATGATCCAGCGAATCAATAGATCGTCAACGTCGCCCTGCGGCTGATGCTCGATCAAGTTACGCGCTTTTTCTCGAGCTTCGTGTGCCGAATCCGGGCTGGTCTCGACAATAGAAAGCATCGCCCAGGCAAGCGCCAGGTTCGGGTCGAGTTTCGTGGCTTCGCGCCATTTCTGCATCGCCTCATAACTTCGGCGGTTCTCCTGCAGCCTGAGACCTTCTTGATAGAGACGGACAGCCTGTGGAGATTTCGAATGCGCAGCGGTCTGCGCGACGGCGGGAATAATCAGCACCATTACGATGCTGCACAGAACAGCCCAGACTTTTTGCATAACCGGTCAAAGTAGCAGAGTCTGAATTTCCTAAAAAGTAGCCAAAGTAACTTGAACTGACTTTTTCCATGTGCTTAACTCACCGCATTGTGAGTCCTTATACTTTTGTTAGTTGTTACATTGTAAGAGTGTCCGCCCGAAATCTGGTGCTGCTCGCGCTGCTCACTATTACACCGCTGCTAGCGTTTGCAAAAGACGCGGCACTCGTGGTAGCGAAGCACTCCAGGGTCACCGCAATTCAGTCCGCTGCTTTCATCAAAGCATTCAAGTCAGCACCCGCCCGGCTGCCAGACGGCCAGGAAATAGTTCTGGTCGTCAAGGCATTGAACACGCCTGAAACTCAGGTTGTGGGTAGCAAACTCCTGGCGCAGACGCCGGAGGGACTCAGCGAGATAGCGGCCAAGCAAACCATTATTGTGGTCAACAGTGACGCCGAGGTGATTAAGCTTGTCAGTAGTTCGCCCAATGCGGTGGGAGTCGTTGACATCTACTCCATCACGAGCGTTATCGTGGTTTTAAAGGTTGACGGGAAGCTCCCTCTCGAACCCGGTTATTTACTCCACTACAACTAGGGAACCACGGAATAAGTGTGGTCGTTTGTTGACATCCGAACGTAATCGGCGACTGGAATCAGTTGTCGGGACGGATACGGGCAGTTACAGAAGCTGTAGCGACCCAACAACTTAAGTAACTCCCACAATTGTTATTTTGTGATGTTCGTCACTGCGAGGACAAAATCCCTGCCCGCACAATCAAGAGGGCGGTACGCTATATTCCTGCGCAATACTGAGTCGACCGCTGTGTGAACCACAATCCATTCGTGACGTTCGCGACGATGCATTCTGGCGATGCCGCGTACAGCGTGATTAGGTTCAAGTTGATCTGGAGCAATGCCTTGCTTGGACTGATATACGACTTGTCTTCGAATCGGTGATCCGGCACGCGCTTGCAACAACTCGGCTGAGCAACGTCGCAGTTGTACAACTTCCTTTATCCAGGGCCTAGCTCTCTATCTTCTTGATGTACAGCCGAAGACCGGCCAACACTATCCCGATCGCTAGGAGGGATATTCCCAGCCCCACCCGGCGATAATTGCGCTCAACCATGGCTTGCTTGCCAGCTTGCAGGTTCTTGGCGGCGATTTTCAGGCCGGCTTGAATATACTCATCCACCAAGTTCTTCTGGAAGCTATGGATCGCGACTCGAGCCTTGGTCAGCGAATCGCGTGCCTGATCCTGTCCCAGTCGGGCCTCGCTCACCTCCATGCCAGAAGCCTCGGCGACACGGAGAACTTGGTCCGCGGTTTTGTTGGCCTCGTCCAATTGAGTCAAGCCACTCAGTAGTCCTGCCCTGGCTTGATCACATGCGTCCCCTGGGCTATGACACTGCATGCAGACGGCATCAGGACCAGTGCCAAGATACGCGTCCGTGGGATGGCGGATGCCATGATTGCTATGACACACGACGCATCCTGGAAGAGATGCCGCTTCAAAGGCCTTTTTGTGCGTACTTTTTTCGTACATCTGGGCCTGGAAAGCGTGACAGTTCGAGCACACATTCTGGACCTTGTCTACTCCGGGTGGCACCGCGCCATGGTTTCCATGGCACGTTGAACAGGTTGGCGCACTCAGATCGCCTCGCACCGCCAGTGCCTGGTGGTGCACGCTCGTGCTGTACTTGGCGAACTGATCCGTGGGGATGGAATATCCCTTCATATAATCCGCGTCAGCATGGCAGCGGGAGCAGGTTTTCGCCACGTTGACCGGGTACACCGTGGAGCGGGGATCGCTGGGTGGCCTTATATCGTGGACACTATGACAATCCGTGCACACTGCAACCTTCGTGTCTCCAGCCGCGAAGCGCTTGCCGTGCACACTGGTGCGGTACTGGCTCAACTGGTCGGTGCGCAAACTGGGGTTGAACTGCCGAATATAGGCGGGATCCGAATGGCAACTTCCGCACAACTCGGTGACCTGCTTGCGATCGATCTTGCCTTTCCAACCTGCCTTCCGGCTCATGGCTTTGTCCGGATCGTCGCTGGTTGGGTCGCCCCCGTGGCAACTGGCGCAAGTCAAGCCCTGTTGTGCGTGGATGTCTTGGCTGAACTTCTCCTGGGTCACGCCCAATGGATCAGGCAAGGCGGAGTGACAATCCAGGCAGGAGTTCGTGGTTTGCCCATGACTTTGCCCATAACTTTGTCCGCAACCCAGGCAAGCTGCGAGCACGACGATGCCCGCCAGCCCGACATAGGCTGCGCTGAACGGCCGGAGCTTATTTCGCAAGATAGCCATAAGCAGTCATACCTGCCACGTACGCAAGAGCAAAAACGGCAAGCCCGGTGATCCACCGTTTCATGTGTGAAGGTTGGTCACTCTCAAAGAAAGGCAGCAGCAGCCACAACAAGCCGACTAAGCCGAAACCAAGTACGCCCAAAACCTCGCCGTCGACGAACCACACTTTGGACGGGATGAGCTTGAGCGTCTGAAACATGAAAAGGAAATACCACTCGGGCTTGATTCCCGCCGGAGCAGACCCAAAAGGATCTGCCTTGACGCCGAGGTCCCAGGGGAAGACTGCCGCCAACGCACCCAGCGCTCCCAGGGCCACGTACCAAGCCATCAATTCCCGCAGCAAGAAGTTGGGAAAGAATTTCATTTCCCGCCTGGCGGACGGATTCGCGGTCCACTGCACTTCAAGTTTCGGGGGAATGCTCATGCCCAGGCGTTGCACCAGCAACAAATGCAGCAGGAGCAGCACGGTTGCAATTCCGGGTAGAACGGCGACATGGAATCCAAAAAAACGGGTCAGCGTGGCTCCAGTCACCTCTGGACCACCGCGGAGAAAGATCATCATGGGTCTACCCACGATCGGAACCTGCCCAGTAATCGCGGTGCCAACCGTAGTGGCGAAGTAGGCCAGCGTGTTCCAGGGCAGCAGATACCCGCTGAATCCAAATCCCATGACAAGAAATAGAAGAAGCACACCGCTGATCCATGTGAGCTCCCGAGGTTTGCGGTAGGCCTTGAGAAAGAGCACGCTGAACATGTGCGCAAAGGCGGTAAAAATCATGAGATTGGCCGACCAGGAGTGAATGGAACGAATGAGCCAGCCAAAGCGCACCCGGGTCATGATGTACTGGACGCTTTCGAAAGCCTCGTTGGCTCCAGGACGGTAATAGAGGAGCAGCAAGATTCCGGTCAGCACCTGGATCACGAAGAGAAAAAGGGTGATGCCTCCGAGGAAATACCAGTAGGACAGGCGATGAGTGGGGACGGTCTTGTGGCGGAGCGGGGCTATGAGGTCGTCCCAATCAAATCGTTCATCAAGCCAGCGGCGGATGGCGGCGAACAAGGTCACGCCTCCCGCTTCCGGCTGACGACAATCTCATCGCCGCGCAAGTGGACATCAAACACATCCAGCGGCCTGGGCGGAGGGCCGGAAATGTTGCGGCCATTGAGATCGTAGATTCCGTTGTGGCAGGGACACCAGATCTCGTGAAGATCGCTGCGATACTGCACGGTGCAGCCGAGGTGAGTACAAGTGGCAGAGAGCGCGCGATAAGTGTCGTCGCTGGTCATGATCAACAGGCCGGGATGGCTGCCGAAACGGAAAATCATAGCGGAATTCGGCTTCAGCTCCGAGACCTTGGCGGCGACGACCTCATCTCCGCCGAGATCGGCCACCGCCGGAGGGACAAGATAGCGGAGCACGGGATAAATGAAAGAAGCAAAAGAGGCGAGCAGGCCGCCGCCGAGAAAGAATTCAATCACGCGACGGCGCGTAGGTTCGGGTTGGGAAAGTTGGTCAGCGGTCATTCAGTGCGCCCCCTGCCGCAGCAACCATTCAGGAATCCGGATCGTCTCATGGGCCGATTTCCCGGGTCAAGCGGAACGCACTTCCACGGTTCGCTGCATCTCGCGCACCCACATCGTCTGGGACAGTTGCAGGCGATGCCCGATGACGACTGCCAGATTCAGAGCGATTTTGTATCCAGCCGCCGGATTCGCAGCAAAATACCCATGCAACGCCTCCCGTGGCAGGGCGATAACTTTCGCTTCATGCAGCGACGCTGTCGCGGTGAGGGTGAACCGGTAAGGTGGAATCAGGGCCGACCAACCCACGGTCTGACCAGGGGCCATTTCTTCCACGAAGATATCTTCTTCCCGGCCCCGGACCTGCATCGGCATGGTCAGCCTGATTCGGCCGCGTTCGGTCAGGAACAGGCGATCGGCTGGGTCTCCCAGCCGAAACAGTTCGGTTCCGGCGGGCACCATAAGCCTGGTGCCAAGTCTCAGGACCTGCTCGGCCTCAGCGGACGTGAGACCGTTCAACAGTTCATGCGTCATGAGCTACTCTCTCAGTTCACAAACGGCGAAGTCGTCTTGCTGTGCAACCGGGCTTCCGAGGGAAACGCTATGAACACCTCCGCGGCAGCCTGCTCCATCCGGACGTGGTTTTCGATTTGCAGCAACAGGACCTCAATGGGCACCTGCCGGGGTGGTACCGGCGGCACGGTTGGCGTGACAGCAGCATGGTCTGAAAAGAAGCGGGCCGGGACAGCCGCCTTGACTAACGGAAGCTGGGGCTGCACCACTGAATCGGACGACTCCGAACGCGTGGCCGCTCCAAACGCAACCGCGGCGACACCCACCCCAAATACGGCCATACACAGGCCCATCAAAAGCATTTCCATGGCAGACCTCCTTAACAGAATTTCTTACGGCACGTGGTATGCCACCGTTGGCCGGAGCCTAACTCCTTCTCCTTCAGAGGAGGTGGGGATGTACGAAACCAGAGGACTGCCAGAATGTCAGGTCGAGCCTGACTATTCGTCAGTCGTTGACGGCTGTCAGCGCCTGTGCCATCATCCCGCCATCTCTGTGCCATCATGATGAAGCTGCGTTTTGCCAGCATGACGGTTGGCCTCGCGCTCGGTGTCACCGCGGCAGTGGTTGCGGCCTGCACTACCGCCGCCTATGTTTTTTCGGTCCGCCACTTTCAAAGCCTTCTCGAAACCGCACACACCACTGCGCTTGCCGAAGGCGAATTGATCCGCACCGCGCTCGAGCACCAGATGGTGGGGAATGACCGCACCCTGATAGCGCAAATGGTCGAGAGCTTCGGCAAACAGTCGCGCGTCGAACAACTCGTGGTGCTGGATCGCAATGGCGTGGAACGCTACTCGAGTAAGCCGGGGACCGTGGGGAACGATTTCCGCATCGACTCTCCCACCTGCCAGGCCTGCCACAAGGATCCGCCGGAACGCCGGGGATCCAGCCGCGTGATTGAGACCCGAGGTGGAACGATTCTGCGAACCGTTGTGCCGATTCGTAACCATGACGAGTGCCACCGCTGCCACGATCCCAACCAGAAAATCAATGGCATCCTGATTCTGGACTACAACGCCGGAGAGGTCCGCACCGCGATGACGCGGGACCTGCGCTGGATGGTCGCCGGCACCGGCGCGTTAACCTTCGTCATCGTAGGGGCGATTGCCCTGGTGATCCGGGTGTCGGTCTTGCGTCGCTTGAAGCGTTTTGAAACCACGGCACGCCTGATTTCCCAGGGCGACCTCGAACGGCGTGTGCCCGCGGAAGGCTCGGACACGCTGGCGTGGATGGCAAAGGAGTTCAATGCCATGGCCGACTCGGTGTCAGGACTGGTGGGCGAAGTGCGCACCGAGCGGGAGCGGCTGGAAACGGTGATCAACAGTATTGATGACGGGATCGTAGTCCTCGACGCGGAACGAAAGATTGTGGCGGCCAACGACGCCTTTTTGCAGCGAGCCGCGGTCTCTCGCGAACAGGTTCTGGGCTGCTGCTGCTACCAACTGGGTCCGGGGCCCTGTAACCTGACCGACTGCCCTACCCTCGCCTGCCTGCGGTCGGGTGGGCGTCAGGTCCGGATCTGCGAACGCAAAACCGGCGGCGACACGGTAGCTTGGGAAGAAATCCACGCCTCGCCGATTCTCGACGCCTCGGGGCGGCTGACTCAAGTGGTAGAAGTCTGGCGAGACATTTCCGAGCGACGCGCGGCTGAGGCGAAGCTGGCCGAGTCTTATCGCCTGGCGTCGGTCGGGGTGCTGGCCTCCGGGTTTTCGCACGAGATGAACACCCCTCTGGCAACGACTTTGATGTGTGTGGAGGGAATCCTCCGCGAAACTCCCGCTGGGCAGGGCGGGCAAATGGATGAGGCCAGAATCCGGGAGAATGCGACGATCGCGCGCGAGCAGATCCTGCGCTGTCGCGGCATCACCCAGCACTTCCTGCGTGTGTCACGCGGACAGAGGCATGCCGGGGATGTCGTGGACCTGGATGCGGCAATCGCGGCCGCCCAGAGGCTCGTCGATCCAACGGCCCGCGCCGCCTCCGTAGATGTCGTGGTGCGACCGTTCGCAACCACCCTGCACGTTCGGGCCGACGAAGCCGAGTTGCAAAACCTGCTGGTCAATCTTCTACTCAACGCGATTCAGGCATCGAAACCGGGCGGCAAGGTCGTTGTTGCCACTGAAGGCGGTGATGCGGTGCACATTCGTGTCACTGATGAAGGGTGCGGGATTGCCCCGGAATACCGGCAAAAGATCTTTGAGCCCTTTTTCAGCCTCCGCCAGGGCGGCACGGGCCTCGGTTTGTTCCTGTCCCTGAACGCTGTACGGAGTTGGGGAGGCAACATCCTGGTCGAGAGTACCCTGGGAAAGGGTTCGACATTCGAAGTCGTAATCCCGGCAATCCATCCCGGTCCCCCGAAGGACGGACTATGAAATCCCCTTCCCTCCTTCTAGTAGATGACGATACCGCATTCCGGCAGGTGATGGCGGGAGAGCTGAGTCGTCTCGGCTACGAAGTGGACGCGGTGGGCACAGGTGAGGAGGCAGTCCAGCGAGTCGCAGCGGCGGAACCGGAAGTCGTCTTGCTCGACCTGCATTTGCCCGGTATGGGCGGGCTCGAGACGCTGAAGGCCATCCAAGCCGCCACGCCGGCAACTGAGGTCATCATGTTGACCGGACATGGTTCCATCGATACCGCCATCGAATCGATCCGTATCGGCGCCTTCGATTATGTGGTGAAGCCTTGCCCGCTGGATGAACTCCACATTCGCCTTCAAAGGGCGATCGAACGGCGATCGCTGCGCCAACGAGCGAATCTTCTCGATCGTGTTCTGACTCCGCCGGATCTCGGCAGTTTCATCGGTGACAGCCCCGAATTCCGCCGCTTGCTCAATCTGATCGATCGGGTTGCGCCCAGCGATTCGACCGTGCTCATCACCGGCGAGACGGGAGCGGGAAAAGAACGGGTGGCCAAACTGATTCACGCCCGCAGTTCCCGCCGGTCGCGGCCGTTCGTGGTGGTCGAGTGCGCCGCACTGCAGGAGAACCTGCTGCAGAGCGAACTCTTCGGCCACGAGCGTGGCGCATTCACCGGAGCGGACCGCGCCAAGCCCGGACTGTTTGAAGTCGCCCATGGCGGAACGATTTTTCTCGATGAGATCGGGGAAGTGAGCCCAGCGACCCAGACCAAGCTGCTGCGTGTCCTCGATACGTCCACGTTCCGGCATGTCGGGGGCACCCGGGAAATTCGAGTGGATGTCCGGATTCTGACTGCGACCAATCGCGATGTGTCCTCCATGGTGCGGCAGGGTCTTTTCCG
>Ga0074044_10001451_pt1 | contig 21386 bp, 18 predicted proteins | sample BogForMeECP23OM1_FD_94443 | JGI IMG/M metagenome (GOLD analysis project Ga0074044, IMG submission 94443) | Bog forest soil microbial communities from Calvert Island, British Columbia, Canada - Bog Forest MetaG ECP23OM1 | ecosystem: Environmental > Terrestrial > Soil > Wetlands ...
GCCGCCTGGCAGCATGACCGCAATGCCTACCACACCAAATCCGACTGGCACTTCACCACCAAAGACGCTCGCATTAAACTCAAGCATCTATACCCTTCAATCTGACTGAATCAGGCGACTAGGCAGATCTCCTTGGCGGAACTGCGCAGGAGATAAATTTACGGCAAGTAGCGCCTGCGACTTCCATGATGCCGCCTCACGGCATGCCGTGCGGAGGATCCACTCGCCGAGCGGGATGATCGAACCGCCGTCTTCTGCAAGCGGTATGAAGATTGCGGGCGCAATCAGACCGCGAGTCGGATGCTGCCATCGGACCAGAGCTTCAAAGCCGATAACGCTCCCATCAATCAGCGCTTCCGGTTGATAGACAAGCTGAAATTCGCCTTTTTCGAGGGCCGACACGAGGTCGTGTTGAATCTCGCGACTTTCGCGCAATTGGCGATCCATTTCAGGCTCGAAGAACCGGTAGAAACCGGGACCTTCCGCCTTGGCGCGATAGAGTGCCACGTCGGCATTGCAAATCAGCTTGTCACCTTCGGCGGCGTCGCTTGGGTAGATCGCCACCCCTACACTGACGTTTGCGGTCAGCTTCCGTCCATCAATTTGGATAAAATCGCCCAGCGCCGTAACAATCCGCTCGGCCAAACGAGCAGTCGCATTAAGCAGTTGGGTTCCTGTCACGATGAGTGTGAACTCATCACCGCCGACGCGCGCCAGAAAGGCGCCGTCGATCGTCGCTTTCAGCCGCTTTGCCACCTCGCAAAGAAGGGCATCGCCGACCGCATGACCAAATAAATCGTTGACGTATTTAAAGCGGTCAAGATCCAAACACAATAGCGCAAATTGTTCGCCCGACCTGTTTGCTCGCTCGAGCGTTGTCGCAAAGCATTCGTTGAATGCTGCACGGTTCGGCAAACCGGTGAGAACGTCATGATGCGCAAGATGTGCGATCTTTGCTTCAGATCGCTTTCGTTCGGTAATGTCCTCATGCGTAGCGACCCAGCCGCCATCGGCGGTAGGCTGGTTCACCACCTCGATGAACCGATCATCCAGCAGCTCAATGGTAAAGTTCATCTTCTCCCTGTTGCGCGCCGCCGTCCTTATCTTGATGTCATATTCCGCGGGATCATTCATGGAACTGCCGCGCTGCCTGCGATGTTCAAGCATCTCGAGCAGTGTGCAACCGGGCTTAATCACAGCAGCGGACAGGTTATACATACAAATGTAGCGTTCATTACATATAATGAGCCGACCATCGGCGTCGAACATACATAGACCTTGAGACATATTGTTCAACGCGGCATCGATATGGACATTTGCGCGCTGCAGCTCACGCGTTTTTTCCGCCAGACTTACCTCACGTTCGGCGAGCGCGGCTTCGGATTTGAGCAGACGATTAAATTGTCTGCTCGATAGTTTGAGAAGGAATGCCGAGCATATCAGTGCAAGTACGGTGCCGATGCCAATTAATGTCGCCCGGCGATACCAATTCGCCAGCGCGGCAGTTTCCGATAAAGCGACATTAATGACTAATGGATATTCATGTAACGGTTGTACGGAAACAAAGCGTGCCTGACCGTCGAAATATCCAGGCGATCGATAGTGTCCGCCACCCTCCGCAACCAATTGGTACCACGGCGATCCCGCCGGCATTTTCCGATCAGTGCGGTCTGCTGTATCCGGGTAGCGTATGAGTATCGTGCCATCGGAGTGCAAAAGTGCAAAGGACTGATTGCGCAAAGGTTTGATCGAATTATAGATGCCCTCGAAATATGAAAGCCGTAACCCGATCAAAACCACGCCGAGAAATTGGTTATTTGCGCCACTGACGCGTTTGCTGAAATAAATCGTTCGCCCGCTTGTGGTGCGACTCCTCAGAAGGCTGCTGATATAAATGCCGTCATCATTGACATCCTTAAAGTATTGGAAATAGCCGCGATCGGCTACGTCCATCTCTGGTGCTGGCCAATGCTGCGTTGTGATTGCGAGCTCTCCGTCCTTGTCGATGAGCGCAATAAAGTCGGCCTGCGATAGGTGATCTAAGCACTCTTTCAGCAACTCATAGAAATCATGACTGCGTATTCGCTGATCAAATTCATTTGACGCTGACAGGCTTTGTGTTTCTATCTGTTCGCGAACATCAGTCAGAACAATGTCGACCGATTGGATCGAGCGAGCGAGTTGTTCACCGAGCACCGCGGCAATATTGCCAGTTTCATTATCAGCTTCCTGAATTGTATCCGAACGGAGGCCCCAAATCGTCAGGCCAATCGCTAAAACAGATAGCGTGACGAGCCCAAGAGCGACGAAGCTGAGCGTCCGGAAGTTGCTGCGGTAGATGTTCTTCGCCATGGTGATTTATCGGCCCTTGTTGGCAGCATAGCCGTTTTCGATAAGTGGTCATTTAAGCCGACATGCAATCTCTAGGTTGTATGAATGAAAACTTAACCAACGTGGCGGATTTGCCAGGAAACGCATTTATTCAAGACGATCAATCGGGGCGCAGTGTTTAATGGTTTACGCCATCCCGAACCACAGGCGCGATGACCGCTCCCGGCCCGGCGTCGGTGTGTTGCGGCGCACATAAGGCCGATCATTGGCTTTTTGGTCCTGCTTGCTAGACTGCGCGGCGTCGCATCACAGGCTGGCCGAGGAGCCCTAAAACGACATGCTCGGGGAATTGTCGGTATCGCTCTGGCGTGGCGCGGAAGCGGGCCGCTACGAGACTTACGTCGTGCCGCAGCGTGAGAGTCAGACCGTGCTCGACGTCGTGACATTCGTGCAGCGCCACCTCGATCCGACATTGTCGTATCGTTTCGCTTGCCGGGTCGGCGTCTGCGGCTCGTGCGCCATGACGGTCAACGGAAAACCGCGCTGGACCTGCCGCACGCACGTGTCGAAGGTGGCCGGCGGCGGACGCCTTGAGATCGGCCCGCTCGCCAACCTTGCCGTGATCAAGGATTTGACCACCGACATGGCGCCCTTCTTCGAGAAGTGGCAGCAGGCGAAGGGCGTCTTTGCGCCGTCCAAGACGCGGCACGACGCCATCGCGCAGATCAGGCCGGACAGCCCGGCGCGGCTGGCCGCCGACGCGGCGATCGAGTGCATCAATTGCGGCGTTTGTTACGCCGCCTGCGATACGGTGCGCTGGAACGCCGAGTATTTTGGGCCGGCGGCGCTCACGCGCGCATGGACGCTCGTCAATGATGAACGCGACGGCGGCAATGCCGCTCGCCTGCAGGCGGTCGCGGCGTTCGGCGGTTGCCACGCCTGCCACTCGCACCAATCCTGCCAGGAGCTCTGCCCGCAGGCGCTCAATCCGACCGCCGCGATTGCCGGCCTCAAGCGGCGCGCGGCGGCGGCGTATCTCAAAGGCGAGATCAAGACATGAATGTGCGGCTCTATCTGTGGCAGCGGTTGACGGCGGCGCTGCTGGTGCCGCTGGTTGTCGTCCACATCGCCGTGATCTTTTACGCCACCCGCCAAGGGATGACGGCTGCGGATATCCTTTCGCGCACCCACGGCAGCATGGTCTGGGCATCGTATTATGCGGTCTTCGTTGCCGCCGCTTCCATTCATGGCGCGATCGGCGTGCGCAACGTCTTGACCGAATGGTCGCCGCTCAACGATCGACGCGCCGGCTTGTTTGCGGTCGCGTTCGGATTGATGCTGGTCGCCCTCGGTCTTCGCGCGGTTGCCGCAGTGGTGCTGTCGTGATCGCGCGGCAACTGAAACATCGCGGCAGCATGCTTTGGATCGCCGCCATGGTGCATCGGCTATCCGGCCTCGCCTTGGCGATTTTTCTGCCGTTGCATTTTTTGGCGCTCGGCCTGGCCATCGATGGCGAGGCGCGGCTCGACAGCTTCCTGCGCTGGAGCGAACAGCCGCTGGTCAAGTTCGCCGAAGGCGGACTCGTTTTTCTGCTCACGGTTCATTTATTAGGAGGGCTGCGCGTCCTGGTGATCGAGAATCTCGATTGGCGCAACGGCCAAAAACAGCTTGCGACACTCGCGGCCGCAGTCTCGGCCATCATTGCATTCATATTTCTCGCGCGCGTGTTTTGAGCATCGCATGAACCTCGAACATCTGAAAACCGACATTTTGATCCTCGGCGCCGGCGGCGCCGGACTGTTTGCCGCGCTGCACGCCTTCAAGGCGAACCCCGATCTCGACATCACGATCGTGAGCAAGGGCCTGCTCGGCAAATGCGGCTGCACGCGCATGGTGCAGGGTGGCTACAACGTCGCGCTCAATCCCGGCGATTCGGTCGAGCGCCATTTCATGGACACCATCGAGGGTGGCAAATGGCTGCCGCATCAGGAGCTCGCCTGGACGCTGGTTGCTACGGCCATCGAGCGGGTGCGGGAGTTGGAGAACGAGATCGGCTGCTTCTTCGACCGCAATCCGGATGGCACGCTGCACGGCAAGGCATTCGCCGGGCAGACTTTCGATCGGACCGTGCATAAGGGCGATCTGACCGGCATCGAGATCATCAACCGGCTCATGGAGCAGGTGTGGGCGCGACCAAAAATCCGCCGCCTCGAAGAGCACCGCGCCGTCGCTCTGGTGCCGGCGACGGACGGCGGCCTTGCCGGCGTGCTCCTGATCGACGTGCGAACCGGCGAATTCCGCTTCGTCGCCGCGCAAGCCGTGCTGCTCGCGACCGGCGGCGGGCCGACCATGTATCGCTATCACACGCCGTCCGGCGACAAGAGCATGGACGGGCTGGCGATGGCGCTGCGGTTTGGCCTTCCTCTGCGCGACATGGAGATGGTGCAATTCCATCCGACCGGATTGCTCGCCGGACCGGACACGCGCATGACCGGCACGGTACTGGAAGAAGGGTTGCGCGGCGTCGGCGGATATTTGCTCAACGGCGCGATGCAGCGCTTCATGGGCGATTATGACCAGAAACTCGAGCGCGCCACCCGCGACGTGGTCAGCCGCGCCATCTACGCGGAGATGAAGGCCGGGCGCACCACGGAAAACGGCGGCGTCTATATCGCGATGGGCCATCTCGGGCCGGCGAACGTGGCGAAACAATTCAAGGGCATGGTGGATCGCTGCCGCGACTGCGGTTTCGATCTGGCCGGCGGCCTGGTCGAAGTGGTGCCGACCGCGCATTATTTCATGGGCGGCGTGATCTGCGAGGTGGACACCGCGACCGAATGTTTCGGCCTATTCGTCGCCGGCGAGGATGCCAGCGGCATGCACGGCGCCAACCGGCTCGGCGGCAACGGCGTTGCCAACTCGACCGTGTTCGGCGGCATCGCCGGCGACGTAATGCCGCGCTGGATTGCAGCCAAGACTCCGGGCCATCGTCCGCCCGATCCGCACGCGCTCGACGCCGAGCTTGCCCGGGCGCTGCACCCCTTCACATGCAAGCCCGGCAATCTGAACGAGCTGCGCGAAAAGCTTCTCGACACGATGTGGGATGAAGTGGGCGTGGTGCGCGACCGGGCCAGTATCGAGCGCGGCATCGCCGGCATCGATCGGATCGAAGCGGAGCTGCTGGCGACCGGCGTCTCCGATCCTGATCCTCACTTCAATTTGACTTGGCATGACTGGCTCAATCTGCGCTCGCTATGCGAACTGAGCCGGGTCATTGCGCTCGCTGCGCTCAAGCGCGAGAATTCACGCGGCGCGCACTTCCGTTCCGATTTCCCGGAGCCCGGCGATCTTGCGACCTCGACCTTCACGGTGGCGCGGCAGAGTGCGAGCGGGATCGAGATCGGCGAACGGCCCGTTGTGTTCACCCGTGTCAAGCCGGGCGAGACGATTCTGTGCGATCAGATCGCAGCCGAATAACGAGAGACGAACATGATTGCCCTGTCGAGCCTGCAACGCACCGCGGAGGACTTGATGGCGAAAGCGGCCATCGAAATCCCCGAGGATTATCTCGCAGGCTTGCGCCAATGCGCCGCCACCGAAAAAGGCGATTTGTCCGCGTTCGTCATCAAGGCCATGCTGGAGAATTACGAAGCGGCCAAGCAGGACCGCCGCGCCATGTGCGGCGATACCGGCTTGCCGCGCTGGTACGTCAAGATCGGCAACGAGGCGACGATCGAAGGCGGTCCGGTGGCACTGGAGGCGGCGTTGCGCCGCGCCACCGCGCGGGCGACCGCGACGGTGCCGCTGCGCCCCAACCGCGTGCATCCGTTGTGGCGCACCGATCACAACAATAATGTCGGCATCGGCGCGCCCGAAATAGAATACGCGTTTCATCCCGACGCCGACTGGATCGAACTCACCACCGTGCACAAGGGCGGCCTGTTCGGCTCGGATTACCGCATGCTGTTCCCCGGCGACGGCATCGAGGGCATCAAGCGGTTTTATCTCGATACGTTGATCGGCTTCGGCAAACGCGGGCTCGCGTGCCAGCCCGCCATCGTCGGCGTCGGCCTCGGCGGCTCCAAGGATACCAGCATGGTGTTGGGCAAGCAGGCGTCCTGCCTGCGCATCGTCGGCTCGCGCAATCCGGACCCGCGCATCGCCGCGCTGGAGGAGGAGTTCAAGGGGCTGGGCAACACCATCGGCATGGGCGCCATGGGCTTCGTCGGCTCCTCGATGGTGATCGATTGTCACATCGAGGTCGGCTACTGCCACACCGGCGGCATGCCGATGTCGGTGCACATGTTCTGTCTAGCTTCACGTCGCGCCAGCGCACGGATTTCTGCCGACGGTAAGGTGGCCTTCCGCACCGATCCGATGTGGTTCACCGACTATATGCGGCGCTCCACGGTCGAGTGGGGCCGGCAGGTGGCCGAGGCGGCGGAATAGCTGGCGGATTAAGTCAATGGCCGATCTCAAGACGGTTCATCTCGATCTTCCCGCCCGCACTGAACATCTCCGTCAATTGGAGATCGGTTCGGTGGCCTATCTCACCGGCAGAGTCTTCACGGCGCGCGAAGGCGTCTACAAGCGGGCGATCGAGGATGGCGCCGGCATGCCGGCCGGCAAGGAGGCGCTCGGGATCACCAATTTCCATTGCTCGCCGGCCGCGGCCGTCAATCCCGACGGCAGCCATACCGTCGGCGCGGTCACCGCGACCGCGTCGTTTCGCTTTGCAAAATGGCTCGAAGGTTGGTTCGCCCTGTCGGACTGCAACGTCATCATCGGCAAGGGCGGCATGACATCGCAGACTTATCGCGAACATTTCGTTCCGAACCATGCGATTTATCTCACCACAGTCGGCTACGGCACGGGCGCGCTGCTCGGCCGTGGCATCAAGCGGGTTGCCGCTGTCTATTGGCTTGAGGAGTTGGGCTTGGCGCAAGCGGTCTGGGTGCTCGACGTGGAAAAATTCGGCCCGTTCCTGGTCGAGAGCGATCTTGCCGGCAACAGTCTGTTCGAGCGCGAGAACGCCAAGATCGCGCCAGGACTTGAGCAGCTTTATGCCGGAACCAAGCCCGCGACGCTGCACCGCTACGGCGAGACCGACGACAAGACCAAGGAAATCATCTGATACAAAGTTCGGTTCATCAGCGCGGCTGAGGCCAAGCTATCTCAAGCGTCTTGACAGGAGCGACGCCGTGGAAGGCAGAACCGGCGGTACGCGGGTAAAGAACCTGGCTGAGAAGATCCGCCTTCGCCACCGCAGCCTTCAACGCAACGATCAATATCGCGCGCTTTGCCTAATTTGCTGCAGCGGGGGGCTGATCAATTGCCCGTCACCGTCCAGCCACGCGCGTGCAGGAGGAACGACCGGGTTTCCGTCTGTATCCAACCATGGGTATGGCGGGGGATTGATAGATTGCCCGTCACCGTCCTGCCACACGGTTGGCGCTGGACCGATCGGCCTGCCGTAACCGTCCAGCCACACGGCTGGACCGAGCGGCTTGCCGTCTTCAGCCATCTTTGGGGATGGCGGCGGGAGAATCGATTGCCCGTCGCCGTCCAGCCACGCGGATGGCGGTGGAACGCCCGGCTTGCCGTCTGCATTCTTCGACGGCGATGGCGGCGGGTTGATAATTTGCCCGTCGCCGTCCACCCACATGGATGGCGGTACAACGCGCGGCTTTCCGTCGGCCTGCATCAAGGGGGAAAGCGGCGGGGTGATCGGTTGCCCACCACCATCCAGCCGTGCGTCTCCCGGCCGCTCTGCAACTGGAGTCGGCGGGGGAACCGAAGCCGCCACCTGATCCGTCCCGTTCCGAGCCGGCAGGGCAAGGGTCGCTACGCGCTGATCCTTTTCGAAGGTTGCCTCGCGCCCGTGGATTGCGCGCAACGTCCAACCAGCGTGGCCTTCGCCAGTCCTGAGACGAATGACGTTTTTTGTGACCTGATCGACGAAAACGCCAATGCTCTGGGTTTCGCCGACAACCGTTCCCACGAGAGTGAGCGGCGGGTGATCCGGCTCCGCTGGTTTGGGCGGCGGCGGCGCCGGTGCGGGCGAAGCCGCGACGGCCGCGGCTGGCGGCGGACGGCGCGATGGCGAAAACAGTGGCCGCTCACGCGTGCTGGTCAATGACTCTAGCGGAATCGCCCATAACGGATTTCCCGTCAGCGTGCGGGCGGCCGGTTTGTCCGATCTTGAAGCGGCGAGCGTTGGATCGGCGATCCGCGGATTGATCGTAGTCTCGATCGCGGCGCCATCGACCGGCGCGGTCGCGGCCAGTGCCGATTGCAGGGAATGGCCGAACGCGACAGCGCCGAGAACCAGCCCGAGAATGCTGCAGCCTCGGATCAGGTCGTCCCGCGCCCGTGCAGGCGATTCCGGCAGTGCGCTCACCCGTTTTTCCCCGTCGATGCAGCGCCTACGATCGACCGAAATTGTGTATAGCATTTTGCTTGGATTTTCCAAAGGACGCGGCATCGCGCCATGCGGCCAGTGCGGAATGGCATGCCAACTCAATGGTGACGCCACCGCTCGTCATCGCCAAAGGCTCGGTGCCGGCGCGACAATTCTATGCGTTTCGGATGGTTCAAGGGTTTGAAGCGAGGTCCGCCACGCTGACGCGGAAGCAGATAATCAATTTTTTTCGATATTTTTCAGATGCTTATGCCATTTTTACAATTGCAGAATCTGACGATGTCGACCTGTAGTGGAAATGCTGTTAGTGTTCGTGGAACGGGCGACCTCCCGAGACGGCAATGAAACGCGGGCTCGCAACGTTGGCGTGACTGCTGTCAGGTCGGACGTCAAACGCGATGTCGACTGTAACTGATGTCTAGTACTGTAACTGTAAATGTAGAGTCAGGGAGAGTGAGATGAAAAGTTCAGTGCTGCTTTCTGTCGTCAGTGCGATGTGCCTGGCGCTGTTGTCGATGCCGGCCAATGCGCAGGCAACGCGAACGTGGATCTCCGGCGTCGGCGACGACGCCAATCCGTGCAGCCGCACCGCGGCGTGCAAGACCTTCGCCGGCGCGATTTCGAAAACGGCGACGGAAGGCGAGATCGATTGCCTCGATCCCGGCGGATTCGGCGCGGTGACGATCACCAAGTCGATAACCATCATCTGCGGCGTGTCTGGCGTTGGCGGCGTGCTAGTGTCGGGTACGAACGGCATCACCGTGAACCTCCCCACCGCCACGTCCAGAGTCATACTGAGCGGTTTGGACTTCGAGGGTAATGGCAGTGGCGTCAACGGCGTCAGCATGACCGGTCTGGGGCAGGTCATCATCCGCAATTCCACCATCAGGAATTTCACCAACTTTGGCGTCAATATGGCGGGTACGGCAGGGACTCCGAATACGCGCGTCGTTATCCAGAATGTGCTGATTACCAACTGCGCCGGCGGCGGGTTCAACGTTCTGGGCGCAGGTGGTGCCACGAACAACGCCGAAATCACAAACAGCATTATTGACTCGAATACGAACTTCAACCTCCAGATCGCCGGCCCCGGTGCGGTGGTGTTGGCGGGCTCGGTGCTGACTGGGACGAGCCCGACGAGCATTATCGTTTCCGGTGGCGGTCAGGTGATCTCGTACGGCAATAACGTCTTGAGGAACGGTGGTTCACCGACTTCCACGCTTACGCTGCAGTAATCGATAGGCAGTGCCTCGACACGCGGCGCAGCACCCCAGTAGGGGCGCTACGCTGCGATAGCGGCGGCAACTAACGGGTGGCGGTCTTCCGCTTCGCCAAGAGGCCAAATAGCCGCTTGGTGAGCCCGTTTTTATTTTTTGATGAAGGCAGTTCGGGCCCGGGGCGCCTTAGTCTACTGGCATAAAACCGACCATTTGCGCCCAAGAGGGCGGCACATTCGAGCGCAGCGGGCGCCCCTCGCGCTCGCCATGCTGGACGTAGTGGCGATAGCCGGAGTCGATGCGACCGGTACGAACCGCCCAATCCACATCCGGATTGGCATCCAGATACAGAGCTTCGACGAAATTCGGATGCGGACGCGGGATTGCGCCGATATAGGCGGCAACGAAATGATCAACGATGGATTCCACGGCGGTGTCCATCACATGTGAAAAGTCGACTTGCGAGAATGCCGCCTCGCGGCGTGAAAGCATCGCCAGCTCATAGCTCGGAAAGTAGTCGGAATCCGCGTGAGCGTCCGAAAATGCCTGAGCAGCGGCACGCAGAACCGCCTTAGAATAGGTATTTGCGACCGCCGCATCGGTGCCGGAAAAAGTCACCGTCAGGGGCACCGGCGAAACGGTCAATACGATCCTCATGCTTGGGTTTAGCTCTTTGATCAAAGCGCGAATGTGATCGAGTTGAGCCAAATTTGTCCAGTAGTCCGTGCGTTCGAAGAAAAATCTGCCCGGCTCCCGACGGACCTGCCAAAAGGATGGCGCGCAATTCCAATAGCGGCTGCAACGCGCGTCGAACCAAACTTCGTTGAGGCCGAGCGTCATGACCACGATATCAGCGTGCCGCAGCCGCGGGAAGTACTCGGTGCTGAGATAGCGCCTACGTTCCACTGCCCGTTCACGGGTCACGGCCTTTTGAGCAGGCGCGAGCTGGCTATCGATCCAACCGGCCTCGGTTTCCACCAAAATTTCGTCCGGAGGGCTGCTCGCGATCCACTCCAGCTCGTTCGAAATCGACGGCGTCGTGAATTTGTTGGTGAAGCCGTTGGGGCGGATTGGACTTTCTTCCTTCGGACAAATGATCGACTTACTCAGCACATCAAGTCCGCGATAGACCAGCTGCTCCTCGATATTGCGGGCGAAACACGAGCCGATGCAGAAAAATCTGTCAGCCGAGGAAATGGTGAACTTTGGCTTTTGGCCGATCGTTGTGAAATTGCGACGGAATCGGTCCAAGTCGGCCGCCCAGCGATGGTGGGGATTCTGCAGAGTACTTTCCCAAGCTGATTTGCCTTCCGTGCGCACAGTTTTGCCTCGCGGCGTTGACCCGAAACGGCAAAATGGTAGGTTTGCGCCAAACTGTCAAACTTCAATTTAGCAAGACGGCCATAGAATGTTCAAAACGATGTCAAGCGGAGATTCAATGGCCGCCTCTACGTCACAGGCAACGGCAGACACGCATGACGCTGTGCGCAAGGAAATCGGCCGAGATCGATCTTCCGATCCAGTTTTCGATACTCCGAAGCGCATCCTTGTCGCGTGCCACGACATCATTCTTTCCGGAGGGCTTCTTCAGTTCGACAGGGTGGCTGCTGTCCTGCGTGGCTGGGGACACGATTTGTCTTTCGTCACGTTGGCCGATACTCCGCGTTTTCATCGCCCAACCGACGTCCCGGTTTTATCTTTCGAGGAAGCTTCGCAAATACCTTGGGACGCCGTGATGGTTCCTGGAGCCGGCTTCCCCGAAGAGACGATTGCTCGTTTCTCCACTTTCCGACACGAACGGTTCGGAGTGCGCGTGCAGCATATTCTAAACGATCAGCAGAAGCGCGCTTTATTTAAGGCGGTCAATGAGTCGTTTGCGCCACAAATTGTGATCTTCAACAATGATCATTGGCCGGCAGGGTCATTTACGGAGTTCTCCGCGGATCGTTTTCATGTCCTTGTCGGCGCGGTCGATATAGCCCAGTTTCGGCCAAAGCCGCGCCGAGCCAGAAGCGCCCACCGGTGGATCGTCGGCGGCTTGGCGAACAAGAATCCCGGCCCTCTGATTGAAGCCCTAAATCATCTCGGCCCGGAGGTCTCAATAAGATTATATGGGATCGGTGAAATGGGCTTGGCCGAGCGGCATACCGATCTTGTGGAGTCCGGCCGCCTTCAACTCATGGGTCCGCTATTTGGTGAAGAAAACTTGGCTCGATTTTATCATGGTGTCGACTGCGTCGTGGCGACCGAGATCATGGCTGGATGGGTAAACCTGGCAGCAGAAGCCATGGCTAGCGGGGTGCCGGTCATATGTACCAGAATTGGCACAATTGCTTTCGCGCATCACGAGAAGACGGCGCTTCTCGTCGATTGTCCGTCGCCGGTCAATCTGGCGGCCGGCATCCGACGGCTTCAGGCAGATCCGGTGCTCTGTGCGAACCTTTGCGGCCGCGGCCGCGAAGTTATCGAATGTTATTCTTGGGACGCCTACACGAAGTGCCTGTTATCTATTATCCATCGCGACGGTCGAAGCCATAATTCCTGTGCGCCCGATCTTGGACTTTTCCGCAAATGGCCGGTAGATCAGCGCGTGCATGGGCTTGAGCTCCTTTTGGCGCACGCGAAGGGCGCGAGCGTTATTGAATTCGGCGCTGCTGAAGGTGCTATTTCCCGCAAATTTCTCGAATATGGTGCCAGCCTGCTTCATGGCTTCGAGTTGGACGCCGATCGGGGCGCTGCCGCCAAAGCCCTTTGTGCGGCATGGAGTCAGCATGACTTTCGCCAAGCCGATCTCTCCGACTGGCATCAATTCAGGAGCGATCAGGCGGGCCTCCTGCAAGAGAGCTACGATATTGTTCTATATCTTGGTCTCCAGCATCATCTTCCAACGCCCCAGCGATTGACAACGTTGAAGGGCGCAATCCGCTTGGCGAAAACGTTCTTTGCGTTTCGTGCGCCAGCCGTGGTGTATGAATCGGATGACGTAGAGGAGCTTTTGCACGATGACGGGTTTATTCGGGTAAGCCAAGATTCGCCGGCGGATCGTACAGAGCATCCGGGAATCTGCAGCATATACGAACGAGTGTCGCCTCCTTATCACGGTGCTTCATGATGGGAAGGCAGTTTGTTTCCTTTCCAAAGATCGGGCCACACTTGGATCAGCTATATCCTGTCGCAGCTGAATTGCGATCAGTTGATTCGCTTTCATCACGATCGCTTCGAGTTCAACGACGGCAGCAGGCCGCCACATTGTTTCAGGCGCCAAACCCCACTCCTCCGAAAAGCCCAGCTCTTTTCAGCTGGCAAAGCCGCTTGGCACGCTTAGGGAGCCCAGGATGATCTCCCACCACCACCAATGCATCTTTACCCACGTTCCCAAGACGGCCGGTAAATCGGTCCGATATTTGTTCGGTTTGCCTGAGTTCGAGCGTGATTATAAGCCCGATGGGCGAAATATCGAATACGCCGGCGGCCACAGGAGTCTATTTGAGTTGGTGAACGAGGAATATTTCTTCAGGTATTTCAAATTTGCATTTGTGAGAAACCCGTTTGATCGGATTGTTTCAGCTTATTTTTATTTAGACAACGGGGGCTGCAACGAGTTCGATCGGCGGTTTCGTGCAGAATACCTAGCGCCATACAAAGGGAACTTCGCCACATTCGTAGAGGATTTGTCTAAACTGCTCACCGCAGCACACTTCCAGCCCCAAGTCGTTTGGCTTTGCGACAGCCGTCGAAAGCTTCTCCCCGATTTTATTGGCCGATACGAGAGCTTCGAACGAGATATGTCCGTTGTGGGCAAAAGACTTGGATTATCGTTCGACAAGGTGCCGTTTCTGAACGCGTCCAAGCACAAGTTTTATCGCTCGTACTATGACGATGCGACCAGTCGGCGGGTCGCTCAGGCCTATGGTGAAGATCTGGAGCTCTTTTGCTACCGGTTTGACTGAATGGCCGGCGTTTGAGAATGCACGGTTTGCCCAAGATTATTTGGATGTTGTGGCTACAGGGTTGGAAATATGCGCCACGCTTAGTCCAGGCCTGCCGCCGTAGCCGGGAGGTCAATAATCCTGACTGGACAATCCACTACTTAGACCGGCTAAATGTAGCTATGCTCCTGTGAACGCGGATGGTTACCAAATGATCCCGACTTGACTGTCTTCCCGCATCGAGTGCTCCACTTCGACGATCAAAGGTTTCTGCGATGACCGCGACAGAAGAATTGGTAGCGCGCGTTGCAGCGACGACCGGTCCTTGCCGGGAGGACATTTGGTCGCAAATCATTCAACAGGCGCAGGCGAAGGACGTTTTGGAGCTCGGGGTCTTTCGAGGGGCCTTTGCGGAGCATATTTTGCGGCATTGTCGGAGTATCATGCAATACTACATGCTGGATCCTTGGCGGCACCTGGATGACTGGAACAAACCTGCGAACGTCGATCAGTCCAAGTTCGACGACATCTACGCCCTGGCGATGGCCACGACCGACTTCGCACGCGAGCGGCGGATCGTCTTGCGTGGCACGACCACGGAGATGATTGACGAAATCTCCGATGCGGGCTTGGACATCGCCTATATCGACGGCGACCATACCCTTCGCGGAATTGCGATTGATCTAATCCGCACCTATCCCAAAATTCGACCCGGTGGCATTTTGGGAGGGGATGACTATACCGCAACGATTTGGCAGCACGCGGACAATTTCGAACCTACGCTGGTCTGCCCGTTTGCCGCATATTTTGCCGAGAGCCAAGGGGCTCCTCTCGTCATTCTCCCGCACAACCAGTTCGCAATAATCAAGCCATCGAAGTCGGGGTTCTATTTCCGAGTGATCGATACGACACAAAGCTACGGCGCGCGGTCGTTGCTCCCGCAGATCAGCAAACCGGTCTGAGCCTAGGCAAGGGCAGGCGTGAACATCTATGCCCGGCGCGGCTCTCCGACACGAGTGCCGCTGCCGCCGACGCCGCCGATCGCCACCGTGGGAGAATTACGACGTTTCATATTCGCGGTGTCGCTTTCATGTGCAGCATCACATGGATGATACAACAGTATTATGGACTAGGAATAAATTCGACCCCGTATCACCGGCTCCCGCGCGGCGCGTTGCGCGACGGCCGCCGGCGTGTCGAACCCGGTCCAGTCGCCATAGTCGATCAAAGCCCGCGATCCGAACGTGGACTGAAGCCGGACGCGGAAGGACTGGCCGGCCGCCTTGGGGATGTGAATTGAAACGATCAAATGAGCGCTCGATTTTCCTGTGGCTGTATGATCCGACTTTACGTACAATAAACCATCATGCCACGCCAGCGGCCGGCGATGATCGCTACGCGATCAAGGGCTCGAGAACCCGCCCGCGTGCATCGGCCGGAAGTCTGTTTGCGTCCGGCCCGGATCGGGTATTATTGTCGATCTTGTCAATAAATCCGGGATGACAATGGGCGCACTTGATCAACTCGAACCGATCGAAAAGGCAAGCCAGGAGACGCTGCTGGCGTTGCAGCTGGAACGTCTCAAAAAGACGGTTCACCAAGCCTACCAAGATGTTCCTCACTACAAGAAGAAGTTCGATGCGGCCGGCGTCCACCCCGCCGACCTGAAAGAATTGCGCGACCTCGCCAAATTTCCGTTCACGACCAAGGAGGACCTTCGGCAGAATTACCCATTCGGCATGTTCGCGGTGCCGATGGCGGACATCGTGCGCATCCACGCTTCGAGCGGCACGACCGGCAAACCGACCGTGGTCGGTTACACCAAGAACGACATCGACACCTGGTCCGCGCTGATGGCGCGATCGATCCGCGCCGCCGGCGGCCGCTCTACCGACAAGATTCATATCGCCTATGGCTATGGCCTCTTCACCGGCGGGCTGGGCGCGCATTACGGCGGCGAGTTTTTGGGCGCGGCCGTGATCCCCGTCGGCGGCGGCTTCACCGAGCGCCAGGTCCAGCTGATCCGGGATTTTCAGCCTGACATTATCATGCTGACGCCGTCGTACATGCTCGCGATCGCCGACGAGTTCGAGCGCCAGGGGTTTTCGCCGAGCGACTGCAGCCTGCGGATCGGCATTTTCGGCGCCGAGCCTTGGACCGAAAGCATGCGCGGGGAAATCGAACGGCGAATGGGCATCCAGGCGCTCGATCTGTACGGGCTGTCGGAAGTCATGGGCCCCGGCGTCGCCCAGGAATGCGCGGAGACCAAGGACGGGCTGACGATCTGGGAGGACCATTTTTTTCCCGAGATCGTCGATTCCGAGACCGGCCGCGTCCTGCCCGACGGCGAGATCGGCGAACTCGTCTTCACCTCGCTCACCAAGGAAGCGATGCCGGTCATCCGCTATCGCACCCGAGACCTGACACGGCTCTTGCCGGGCACGGCGCGCACCATGCGCCGCATGGAGCGGGTCAAGGGCCGCAGCGACGACATGCTGATCATCCGCGGCGTCAACATCTTTCCGACGCAGATCGAGGCGGTGCTCGGCCAGGAGCCGCAACTCGCGCCGCATTACGTGTTGGAGGTGCGCCGGCCGCACAACCTCGACGAGCTCGATGTGCTGGTCGAGATGCGCCCGGAGCTTTCCGGCAAATTGGACGCCGAAGAAAATTCGACGCTCGCGAGGAAAGCCGAGCACCTGATCAAGGCCTATGTCGGGGTCACCGCGACGGTGCGCGTGCTCGAGCCGGGAACGATCGAGCGTTCGCAGGGCAAAGCCAAACGCGTCATCGATCGGCGGACCAAAAGCTGAGCGATGCCGAGCGATTTTTGCAATGAGCGGCGCGATGAGTCTTGACATCGCCGCGGCCCCGGCCTGCTTGACGTCGGCCGGCCTCGTGGATCGTCGCCGCGCCACGCCCCGCGCGCATCGCCACTCTCGAGCGCGAATGAAATGCGCATAACGGGAAAGCCTAACGTCTTTGCAGCGGCGAGCGATTGCCGGCGTGAGAGTCATATGACAGGCGCGGTTGAGCGATATGCGAACAAGATTCCCGAAGTTACGCTCGCCTTTTGGATCATCAAGATCGCCGCAACGACGCTCGGAGAAACCGGCGGCGATACCGTCACCATGACGCTGAATTGGGGCTATATCGTCGGCACGGCACTATTTCTCTCGCTGCTGGTCGCCTTTGTAATCCTCCAGATCGCAGCGAAGAAGTTTTATCCGTTTCTGTACTGGGCGACGATCGTTGCCTCCACCACCGCCGGTACCACCATGGCCGACTTTGCAGATCGGTCATTGGGCATCGGTTATGCCGGAGGCTCGTCGGTTTTGTTTGTTTGCCTCATCGCCACGCTCGGCGCGTGGTATTGGTCGCTTGGTTCCATATCGGTCGCAACGGTCAGCACGCCGAAGGTGGAAGCGTTCTATTGGGTCGCCATTACATTCTCACAGACGCTGGGAACGGCTCTCGGCGACTGGACCGCCGATGATACCGGCCTCGGCTATGAAGGCGGCGCGCTGGTATTCGCCGCCGGATTGGCGGTGCTTGCGGCGACCTATTTCCTCACGAACGTCTCGCGGGTCGTTTTGTTCTGGGCCGCCTTCATCCTGACGCGACCGCTTGGCGCCACGGTCGGCGATTTCCTCGACAAACCCGTCAGCGACGGCGGACTGGCGTTGAGCCGTCCCATCGCCTCGACGGTCATCGGGGCTTTCATCATCGCCTGCATCCTTATTCTGCCCCAGAGAGCGGGCCGGTATCCGGGCCAATCCGAGACGGCGTCGTGACTTGCGCCTGTTCACGGCCCGACGAGCGCGCAGGTCGCGCGCTCGTGCTTTTGCCTCCCGTCTTACAACAGAGCTCCCGGATTCTTCCTATAACGGTTCACAATCGCATCCGCCGACATGTAGGCAAGCGCCTGGATCGTAAGCGTTGGATTGAAACCGGTCCCCATGGTGGGGAAGGTCGAACTGCCGATCAGGAACAGATTGGGATGATCCCAGGTCTGGCCGTACTTGTTGACGACTGAGTCCTTCGGATCGCTGCCCATGCGCGTGCCGCCCTCATGGTGTGCGCCCGGCGCGCCCGCCGGGCTCACCGGCGCCGGCCAGACGTGCGGCCCGCCCATCGCGCGCCCGATCTCCACCAGTTTCTTCTGCACGAACTCGACGCGGGCGCGCTCGTTCGGCCGCCGCCAGTCGTAGGTCACGCGCGGCGCCGGCATTCCCCAGGCGTCGCGTACATTGGGATCGAGATCGATGGTCTGGTCCGGATAGGGCAGATTCTCGGTCTGCGCGACCATGGCGCCGTGCCGCGCATAGGCCTTGGCGAAGAAGTCGCGATAGGCCGCGCCCCATCGTGGCGTGCCTGGAGGCGGCGGAACCGTCGAGGCGGCAATCGGGCCGCCTTCGAGGTTCGGCGTGCCGATCGACAATTGCGCACCGCGAATAAAGCCGAGGCCGCTGTGGTCGAAATTGTCGGCGTTGAAGTCGTCGATGGTATGCTTCTGGGCACTCGGGCCCATGAAGTTGTTGATGTAGCGGTCATCGAACGTGACGAACACGCTCGCCATCATGTGCGCCATGATGTGCTTGCCCAAATGCCCGCTCGAATTGGCAAGGCCGTTCGGGAATTTCTCCGTCTTCGACAATAACATCAGCCGCGTGTTGTCGTAGATGAACGGCGCGACGATGACGAGGTCCGCCTCAATCGTGTTGTCGGAGCGGCCGGGACCGTAATAGGAGACGCCCGTCACCCTGCCAGTATTGTCGCTGTTCACGCGGTAGCACATGGCGCCGGTGATGAGCTTGAAGTTGCCGGTGGCATCGGCCTCCGGCAGCTTGGTGACGAGGATCGACGATTTTGCCCCGACGTGGCAGCCGAAGGCCTGGCAGAAGCCGCAATAGGTGCATCCCGGCCGGTCCTGGTACGGCTGCGATATGATCGCGCGCGGCGACGAGAACGGATGGCAGCCGATTTTTTTGGCTCCGGCTTCGAACAGCACCGCCGACTGATCCACCAGCAATGGCGGCAGCGGATATTCGCGTTTGCGGGGAGCCTCGAAGATGTTGCCGCCTTCGATCTTGTTGCCTTGCAGGTTGCCGGCCTTGCCCGACACGCCTAGCTCGTACTCCGCTTTGTCGTAGAACGGCTCGAGTTCGGCGTAGCTCACCGGCCAGTCGACCAGCGAGGAATCCGGCGGGATGGCCTGCTCGCCATAACGCTCTATGGTCTTGGTGCGCACGCGGAAGTCGTCCTCGTGCAGGCGCCACGATAGCGACCCGTAATGCACGGTGCCGCCGCCAGCCTGGTTGCCGTTGTTGAGCGAAGGCATCGTATTGGCGCGCGCGTTTACGTTCGGCCGCCAGGTAACGGGATCGCGCTTCATGTTCGGCCGTAGATCCTGGCGCTGGAAGTAGCGCAGCTCGTCATGCGGCTCGAAGTCGGCAGTCTTGAAACGCGGACCGCGTTCGAGACCGATCACCTTCATGCCGGCCTTGCCGAGTTCGGCGGCAAGGATGCCGCCCGCGGCGCCGACGCCGACGATCACAACATCGGTTTTTTCGGTAGCCATGGCTCAACCCTCCTTGCGCTTCGCCCGCGATTGCAGGCCGATGATGGGCTCGCGCGTAAACGCCCGCTTGCTCTGCATATCCTCCTGAGTGAACTGCATTTGCGCGCCGGGGAAACCGACCAGGCGCCAGCCGGCGAAGTTCGTGTTGCCGCCGTAGATCGGGTCGGCGAACATGCCTTCCATGGTGTGGGTGCGCACGGTGTCGAAGAATGCCTGCGCGGTCGGCCACGCGAACGCCGGCGCCTTGCCCTGCTCGATAACGGCGATGGTCTCGTCCTGTTGTGCAGCAGTGAGGCTGCGGAACGGCTTGCCGTAGGTTTGGCTGCAATGGGCATCGAGCTGTGCGACACCGCGCCGGTAGAAGTCCTGCTGGTCTTCGTAGGCGCCCGACAGCGCGAGATCGATGTAGTTCAGGACCCCGGCATCGGTGGCACCCGGCTTGCCCGGCGCGCCGGGCATCAGCCGCTCGGTGAATGCGGTGATCGTGCGAGAATCGTCGTCGTTGAAGAAGGCGCCGTGCCCGCCGCTCATCCCGCTCATGGCATGATCGGCCCCATGGTTCGCCGCGGGAGCATCCATCGCGGCGTCGTGTTTGTGGCTTTTTGCGAACGCCTCGGGCACCAACGCCGCGCTCGCGGCGGCTCCGGCTCCGATCGCGCCACCGACCAGGAACGCGCGACGAGATTCGTCATGTTTGGTCATGAGGGCCTCCTCCCTTTGTCTGCCCGTCACAGTTTATCCGGCCGCGCGACGTGGCGCCGGCATGCGTGACGCGGCGGGGCACGCGTTCTATCCGACACTAGCGGACGCGCGGCCTCGACTTCGCTAAACTGTCCCCTTTGGCGAGCGCAGGCAAGACTAAAGCGCGAGCCGTCTTACGCGGGTGACTTCGCTGCCCGCTTTGCGGCTGCGCGCGATCACGTCGGCGAGCGGCTCGATCGCGACCGCCATGTGGAAGGCGTTGGCGTGAAGAAGATTGCCGTCGCCGCGCACCATGGCGACGTGGCCCTTCCAGAACACGAGATCGCCGCGTTGCAGATCGGAAAAATCCGCGGCCGCAGCCGCGGCTGCGGCGACCGGCGCGCCCAACGCCTGTTCCTGCATGTCGCTGTCGCGCGGGCATGAAATGCCGCAGGCCGAAAGCGCGATCTGCACGAGGCCCGAGCAGTCGAGACCGAGCGAGGTCTTGCCGCCCCACAGATACGGCACGCCGAGAAAGCGCTCGGCGACCGCGACAAAGTCCGCTTCATTGTCGTCGATCGGCTTAAGATGCGCCGCCGGCACGTAGGCGCCCGATTGCGTCACCGCCATGGGATGCTCGCTGCGTGCGATGGCCAGGCGGGCGCCGAATGGCAGCGCTTCAAGGGGCGGCAGCTTGATCGAAGGACCGGCAAACGCCAGCGTGCGTAACGCCGTGACCTTGTGCGTCGGGGCAGCGCCTTCCGGCGCGAGCGCGTTGGCGGGGAGCCAGCCGACATAGCCATCCGCCGCGAGCTGTCCCCAGGCCCAGCCTTCCGCGTTGGTATCGTAGATCGTGACGCGTTCGCCCTTGAGTGCTTCGCTGTCGAGCGCCGCATCGGGGCGTGGCTCGCGCCGCAGCGGCGCTTGCGGCGCGATGACTTCGCAGACGCGGCCCTCGACATAACGCGCGGCCACCAGCTTGCCCGCAAGCTGCTTCGCCGCCAGATCGGCGCGTGCCGGCGTGACGCGAGGGTCGAAGGCGCGCACCGCGTTTGCCCCCTTTTTTGCGCTCAGCCGTAGCGGGCGGCGAGCAACGCGTAGAGCGCGCGCGCAACCTGACATTCGCCGCCCTCGGGCCGGCCGGGTTTAGCCGCCGCTGTCCAGGCAAAAACATCGAAATGCAGCCAGGATTTCGCGGTCACGAAGCGCCGCATGAATAGCGCCGC
>Ga0074044_10001452_pt1 | contig 21382 bp, 16 predicted proteins | sample BogForMeECP23OM1_FD_94443 | JGI IMG/M metagenome (GOLD analysis project Ga0074044, IMG submission 94443) | Bog forest soil microbial communities from Calvert Island, British Columbia, Canada - Bog Forest MetaG ECP23OM1 | ecosystem: Environmental > Terrestrial > Soil > Wetlands ...
AATTCGATCAGAGTGCGCTCTTCAAGAAAGTGTACGAAGAAGAATACGGCGTCTTTGGCGGCGCTCCTTTCGGCACGCTGATTGGAGATTACGAGTTTGGCAAGCATCCCGAGGATATGGCGCTGCTGGAAGGCATTTCCCACGTGGCGGCGCAGGCCCATGCGCCGTTTGTCAGCGCGGCTGCCGCGGACTTGCTGAACCTGGAAAGCTTTACCCAACTCGGCGCGCCCCGCGACCTGGCCAAGATTTTTGACAGCACGGAGTACGCCAAGTGGAAGTCCTTCCGGCAGAGTGAAGACTCCCGCTACGTGGCTCTATGCTTGCCGAGGACTCTGGCCCGCATCCCGTATGGCAGGGATACAAAGCCGATCGACGACTTCAGTTACGAAGAACATGTCGATGGCACGGATCACAACAAGTACCTGTGGATGAATGCGGCCTACTCGCTGGGTACGAGGATGACGAACTCATACTCGATGTACGGCATGTGCGTCGCGATGCGCGGAGTCGAAGGCGGAGGATTGGTCGAAGGTCTCCCGGTTCACAACTTCTATACCGACGAGGGCGATCTGGCATTGAAGTGCCCGACCGAGATTCCGATCACGGATCGCCGTGAAAAAGAACTGGCGGACCTGGGTTTTGTTCCTCTCGTACACTGCAAGGACACCGACTATGCGGCGTTCTTCAGCGTCCAGACCTGCCAGAAGCCCAAGATGTACGACACCGATTCGGCGAACGCTAACGCGCGGCTCTCAGCGCAGTTGCCTTACATCATGGCAGTCTCTCGTTTCGCCCACTACCTCAAGGCGATGATGCGAGACAAGATTGGCAGCTTCATGTCGCGCGAGGAAGCCGAAATCTTCCTCAACCGGTGGATCAGCAAGTACGTGATCCCCGACGACACGGCTTCGCCCGCTGCCAAAGCCAAAGCGCCGCTGCGTGAAGCTCGCATTGACGTGAGTGAAGTCCCGGGCAAGCCGGGCGTCTACCGGGCTGTGGCATTCCTGAGACCACACTTCCAGTTGGACGAGCTGACAGTCTCGCTCCGCCTGGTGGCGGAATTGCCTGCTCCCGCGAAGTAATCACGGGCTGGCACGACTATGAATCGCACGGCTTGGGCTGTGCCTAAAACAGATTGAACGGCAGAAGTTAAAATTCAAGCGCTAAAGCGACAAGGAGAAAGCAAATGGCAGTGAATGCGTATTTACTCATCGACGGAATTACGGGACCGAGTACGAGCAAACCAAATGCAGTCGACGTTCTGTCTTTCAGTTATGGCACCAGCCAGACCGCGACCTACGGCACCGGCGCTTCCGGCAAGGAATCCAAAGCAGGGCGGGCCGACTTTTCCAACCTCAGCATCATGAAGGTGCTGGATAAGACAACGCCGTTCCTGTTCCAGGCTTGCGTGCAGGCCACGGTCATACCCACCGTCACTCTTCTTTATGACAAGCCGGTGGGGGGAACGCAGCAGGACTACTTCAAGATCACGTTGGGGGACGCCATCGTGACCAGCCACCAGCAATCTGGCTCGCAGGAAAATCCGACCGAGTCGGTTTCGTTCGCGTTCCAGAGCATTGAAATAGCCTATGCGGCGGAAAACGACGACGGCACTCTGGCTTCATTTGTGCCCAAGGGCTTCAGTCTGGAAACGCTGGCGGCCTGGGCGGCATAAGGCTGGCTTGTCGTTTTTGACGAGTGGTGGATTCTTCCGGCGCTTGGCGGCTTCGCGGCTTTGTCCGTTGCAGGTCGCTTGGCGCCGGAAGTCCAAGTTGTTTAGTCCCGATTGAGATCTGTTTACATGCCCTGCCGGGCCGGGACGGCAACAAAATGGGATCTGGGTGGTGCTTGGGGCTATCGCTTCAAGCGGCAGTGTGAAGTGTCTGCCTTTTGCTGCTGACCAGGGAAGCTGGAAATGACAGCCAAACAACTTTTCGACGCAGGCAAGGTGCGTGAAGCCCAAAAGGCGCTGACTGCTCATCTTCGTGAGCACCCCACCGATGTTGCCCAGCGCACATTTCTGTTCGAGTTGCTGTGCTTCTCCGGCGACTATGCTCGTGCAGAGAAACAGTTGGCTGTGCTGGCGCAAGGGAATGCAGAAACTGAATTAGGTGCTGTGCTTTACTACTCGGTGCTGCATGGCGAGAAGACGCGGCATGAGGTTTTCGAGAAGCAGCAGTTTTCTCATGACGAACTGGCCAGCCCCTCCGGGCAGTTAAATGGTAGGCCGTTCCAGTCCTTGCGCGATGCTGATCCCGATATCGGCGCCCGCCTGGAGGTGTTTGCCGCCGGCGCCTATTTATGGATTCCGTTCGAGCACATTGCTTCGCTGGAAATGCAGCCCCCGCGGCGGTTGCGTGATACGCTCTGGGCTCCGGCATTGGTTCGTACGGGCCCGTCTTTTAAGGGCACTGAGCTCGGGGAAGTGCTTATCCCGGCGATTTATCCCTTTTCCTGGAAGGATCCTGACGAAGCGGTCTGGCTTGGGCGAGTTACCAGTTGGGCAGCCGACGAGCACGGCAAAGAATACCCGTCGGGAGAAAAAATCTGGCTATTAGATGGCGAGGAAATTCCGTTCCTGGAAGTTCGCTCGCTGGAGTTTTCCAATGTGCAAGCGGCCACTCCGGCCGCAGACTAACGTGGACACCGCCTCATGCCTCTGCAAGCCGATCTCTTAAATCCCATCGCCGGTGATAATCCAAGTGGCGAGGACGTCCGCTACGATAACAAGCTGTTGCTCTACGACAAGATTAAAGAAGCCCGGCGGCAAGACGATAACCTCGCGCAGGGAGCCTGGGAACACGAGCGCAAGGCGGCCGACTACGTACTGGTCCGTAAGTTGGCCGAAGAAGCGCTCGCCACTCGAACCAAAGACCTGCAGCTGGCGGCCTGGTTGACCGAGGCGGCCCTGCGCACGGAAGGCTTCTCTGGGCTTCGTCAGGGCCTGGTGCTTTGTCACGGACTGATTGATAAGTTCTGGGACACTCTCTACCCTCCGCTGGAAGATGGCGATTCGGAACTGCGGGCTGCGCCGCTGGACTGGCTGGGATCGGGGCTTGAGATTCCGCTCAAGAGCACTCCGCTGGTCCGCGCGGGATATGACTGGCTCAAGTTGAAGGAATCCAGGACGGTGGGATACGAAGACCAGGCCAAGGCTGACAAAGACAAGAAGGCGCGGGCGAAGTTGCTGGCCGAAGGGAAATTGGCGCCCGAAGCATTTGATAAGGCCTTCGTCGAAACTCCCAAGGCGTTTTATGTTCAGGCGGAAAAAGATCTGGACAGTTGCCTGGAGGCGCAGAAAAGCCTTGACGAGCTGTGTACGGCAAAATTCGGCGATGCGGCTCCTTCCCTCGGCAAGCTGAAGATCGCGCTCGAGGAAGTCCGCCACGCGGTCCATACTCTGCTGCAAAAAAAGAGAGAGACGGAGCCCGACCCCGTGGAAGAAGCGCCCGCGGCTGCGGTCGCGGACCAAGCCAGCACCACATCTGCGACGGATGCAAGTGTGGCCCACCCTGGCGCCGCCGGTATCGTGATCTCGGTAATGAACAGCTCCGAGCCCGCTGATCGGCGCGAGGTCATCGCCAGCGTGGCCCGAGCGGCTGCGTTCTTGCGCAAGCGGGAACCGCACAGTCCAGCGCCTTATCTGATGATGCGAGGGCTGCGCTGGGGCGAACTGCGCGCGGCAGCCAAGCTTGCGGATGCGACTCTGCTGGAGGCACCGCCCACCGAATTGCGCCAGCAAATAAAGCGCCTGGCGCTGGCCGAGAAATGGAGCGAACTGCTGGAGATGGCGGAGAGTGCGATGTCTTTGCCCTGCAGCCGCGCGTGGTTGGATCTGCAGCGGCTGGTGGTTGAGGCTTGCACCGGCCTCGGCAGCGAGTATGCGCCCGTAGCCGCGGCAATCCGCTCAGAGTTGCTAACCCTGCTGAACGACGTACCGCAGTTGCTGGATGCAAGCCTGCTCGATGACACGCCCACGGCCAACAGTGAAACCAAAGCCTGGCTAAAGCAACTGAGTGAGAGGCCGTCAGCAGCACCCGCACCTGAACAGACGCCGGCCGAGAACGCTGCCTCGCCCTCCGCGACTCAAAATCCAGCTCCCTCTTGGCCAGCCAAGGCCACCGACAGTTACGCGTTAGCCCAAGAGGCACTGAAGGCGGGGCAGGCGGAGAAGGCATTCGAAATCATGCAGAAAGAGATCGCCGCTCAACGGTCAGGCCGCGGACGATTCGACCGCAAGCTGCAACTCGTCCAACTTTGCATTGCCGCGGGCAAGGACACCATCGCTCAACCGCTGCTCGATGATCTTGCCGTAGCCATTGATAACCACAAGCTCGAGGATTGGGAAGACAAAGAGATGGTCGCCGCCGCGCTGGCTACGGTGATGACGCTGAGCAAGAAGATCCAAGCGAATGCCGTGGAAAAGCAAAAACTGTTCGAACGCATCTGCCGCCTCGATCCCGTTCGCGCATTGAGCGCAGGATAACCCGATGGCGCGTTCCCAGGGCAACATCACCGTCACGCTTTCGGTTTTGGACCGGCTGATCGACTTGGAACCCAAAAGTCAGATTGAAGCTCCACTGACTCGCTCACAGTCCGTGCGTTTGTTGAAGGCTGCGGTACACCGCGATCTGGAATGGCTGCTGAACACTCGTCGCATTTTCCTGGATGCGGACGAGTCGCTTAAGGAAGTGAACCGCTCCCTGTTCGTCTATGGGCTGGCCGACCTTTCCACTTACAGCATGGGTTCGGCAGCGGACCAGGCGAAGCTGGTTCGGCACTTGCTCGGGGTGGTCAAGTTGTTCGAGCCGCGGCTGGCGAATGTGCGTGTGACTCCTCTCGACTCGTCAGGAGGGACGGGCCTGCAGGAACTGCGGCTGCGCATCGACGGCATGCTGCTGATGGATCCATCTCCGGAACCGGTTTCGTTCGACACCGTCATCGAGTTGAAGAGCGGCGTCTGCCGACTTGCGGGAGGCGCCAATGAGAGATGACCTGCTGCTCTACTACGAGCGGGAACTGGATTACCTGCGAAAGATGGCGGTGCAGTTCGCGGAAAAGAATCCGAAGGTTGCTTCCCGCCTGGTCCTCGAACCTACGAAGTGTGAAGACCCGCACGTGGAGCGGCTGCTCGAGGCCTTCGCTTTCCTGGCGGCGCGCGTTCACCTGAAGATTGATGACGAGTTTCCCGAAATCAGCGAAGCCCTGCTCACAGTTATTTACCCTCAACTCGTCCGTCCCACTCCCTCCATGTCGATTGCCGAGTTTCAACCGGATCCGGAAAAAGGGAAGCTCACCAGTGGCCTGCCTATCGCGCGAAACTCGGTGTTGTATTCGCGTCCGGTTAACGGAGTCCCTTGCACGTTTCGCACTTGCTACGACACCACGCTGTGGCCGATTTCTGTTGCGTCCGCCGAGTGGAAGGTGCCGAGCCGCTTGCAGCCGCCGGTGAAGGCGAGCGATTCCTCAGGTGCGGTCCGCATCGAGCTGCGCTGCGCCCCGGACGCGAGCTTTCGGGAGCTCAGGATTGATCGGCTGCGCTTTCATCTTGATGGTGAAGGTGGCTTCATCAACACGCTTTACGAACTGCTGTTCAGCCGGCTTAATCGCATTCTGGTCCGCGACCCCACTCCGGGCTCGAAAGTGACCCCGATTACGCTGCCAGCTTCAGCGCTGCACGCGGTTGGATTCGGTGAGGACGAAGGGATGTTGCCGTACTCCCATCGTTCCTTTGCCGGGCATCGTCTGCTGATGGAATATTTCACTTTCCCGGAGAAGTTCTTTTTTGTCGATCTGACCGGCCTTGCGCCGGTGTGGCAGGCGGGCTTCAAAGATGCCGTGGAGTTCGTGTTTCTGATTTCCGAGGTTGAGGGAGACGACCGGCGCCAACGGCTTGAATTAGAGCTCTCGAAAACGACCTTTCGCCTGGGGTGCACGCCGATTGTTAATCTGTTTGCCCAGGTCGCCGAGCCCATCCAGCTAAGCCAGCGCAAATATGAATATCCACTTACCCCGGATGTGCGCCGGCCTTACGCGACCGAGGTTTACTCAGTCGATGAAGTGAGTTGCATCAACACCGCGACCCAGCAGAGCGCCACCTTTGAACCTTTCTATTCTTTGCGCCATTCGAGTCTGAGCCGCAAGCAGGAATGCTTCTGGATTGCCCGCAGGCGGCCGTCGAATCGGCCCAACGACGAAGGCACGGACATGTTCTTGTCGTTAGTCGACCTGTCCATGCGAATGTTGAATCCTGAGGGCAACATTCTGTCTATTCGCACCACCTGCACCAACCGTGACCTGCCCTCGCGCCTACCGTTCGGAAATGAGGATGGTGATTTCGAGCTGGAAGGGTCCTCATCGCTGAAGCGGGTTGTGGCTCTGCGCAAGCCTACTCCTCCGGTCCGGCCCTCAAGCGGCAAAGGCGCACTCTGGCGTCTTATCTCGCATCTTTCGCTCAATTACCTGTCGCTCGTCGACGAGGGCAAAGAGGGCCTGCAACAGATCCTGAGGCTGTACGACATTGGCCGGTCGGCTTATTCGCAGAATGTGATCGATAGTATTCTCCGGGTGCGGAGCCAGCGTCATTTTGCGCGAGTGTCGTCGGAAAGCGGCATCAATTTTGCGCGAGGAATGCGCGTGGAAATGGAACTCGACGAGGATCAGTTCGTAGGCGGAGGAGTTTTTCTCTTCGCCTGCGTGGTCGAGCGGTTTCTCGGACTCAGCGCATCGCTGAACAGCTTCACTCAGTTGGTTGTGACCACTCCTCAAAGAAAGGAAATGTTGCACGAATGGCAACCGCGGGCGGGACGCAGGATTCTGGTTTGAAAGATTCTGCACTCGAAGACGTGTTACACAAGGACGCCTGTTCGTTCGAGTTTTTCCAGGCGGTCACGCTGCTGCAACGTCTGCACAGTGAACGCCAGCCTGTGGGCAGGTTCTCCAAGCCGGAGGAGGAAGCGGTTCATTTCCGCACCAACAACACGCTGGCTTTCCCCGCCAGCCAGATTCAGGAGATTAATTATCCGGAAGACGCTCCGCCGCAAATGCTGGTCAACTTCATGGGGCTCACCGGACCGATGGGGGTTCTTCCTTATTGTTACAGCGAGCTCATTCTCGAACGTGCGCGAGCCAAAGATCGGACGCTGCCGGCTTTTCTGGATATTTTCAATCATCGGATGATCTCCTTTTTTTACCGTGCATGGGAAAAGCATCGCTTCCCGGTCACTTACTACTTAGGGGACGAAGACCTCTTCACTCATCATTTGCTCGATTTGATTGGGCTGGGTACGCCGGGCCTGCAAAACCGGCAAGCGGTGCCGGATGACGCGTTCCTGCACTTTGCGGGGCTCTTCGGAATGCAGTCGCGTTCGGCGGCGGCTTTGGAGGCGATTCTGAGTGACTACTTTCAGGTTCCGGTCGAGGTCGAGCAATTCTCTGGCGCCTGGTATCGCCTGGACACGGCTACGCAGACTTGCATGGAAGAGGACGATAACGACTCTCAACAGCTCGGTGGAGGAGCGGTGGTGGGCGATGAAATCTGGGATCAGCGTTCGCGCGTTCGCGTGAAGTTGGGTCCGCTCACGCTCGCGCAGTACCGCGATTTTCTGCCCGAGGGCACTTCCTTCGAGCCGCTCCGGGCTCTGACAAGATTCTTTTGCAATGATGAATTTGATTTTGAAGTTCAGCTTATGCTGGCGCGCGACGAAGCCCCGCGCTGCGAAGTTGGCTTTGAGGGTGACGCGGCGCCCCGTTTGGGCTGGGTTACCTGGCTGAAGTCGGCACCGCTTGACCGCGATCCCGGCGACACGATTTTAAACCTGTAGTGGGAGGATGAAGATGGGCCTGAATCTGAAGTCACTGATTGGCAAACTAAACGACACATCACGTTCGGCGCTCGAAGCTGCCGCCGGACTTTGTCTCTCCCGCACGCACTATGACATTGAGATCGAGCATTACCTCTTGAAGCTGGTTGATGCGCCCGATGGCGACTTTGCGCGCATTGCGAAGTTCTTTGAAATCGACAAGTCGCGCCTTACGGCGGAGCTCAGCCGCAGCCTGGACAAATTGAAGTCGGGAAATGCACGCACTCCTGCTCTCAGCCCCACCCTGTTGAAGATGCTGACCGAAGCCTGGACGGTCGGATCGATCGATTTCAATGCTGGTCAAATCCGCACCGGCTTCACTGTTCTAGCGCTCGCGTCCAACGAAGAATTAGCGCGCCTGATGCGAGACGTCAGCAAAGAGCTGCAGAAAATCCAGGCTGATGCGCTGCGCAAAGACTTCCTGAATATCGTAGCCGAGTCGCATGAGGACGCGCTTCCTGCCGCGATGGGGGCGCCTGGTGTCGCCACGCCAGGGAAAGCCGTGGGAGGCAAAACTCCAAATCTCGATCAATACACCGTGAATTTGACGGAGAGCGCGAAGCGGGGAAAGATCGACCCGGTGCTGGGGAGAGATTTTGAAATTCGTCAGGTGATCGACATCCTGACTCGACGCCGCCAAAACAATCCCATTCTGACCGGTGAGGCCGGAGTCGGCAAGACGGCCGTGGTCGAGGGCTTCGCCCTGCGGGTTGCGCAGGGGGATGTGCCTCCATCGCTGAGAAATGTCATGGTTCGAACCCTCGATCTCGCTCTTTTGCAAGCCGGCGCCGGGGTGAAAGGTGAGTTCGAAAACAGGTTAAAGGGTTTGATCGAAGAAGTGAAAGCTTCTCCGACGCCGATCATTCTTTTTATCGACGAAGCTCACACCATGATCGGAGCCGGAGGGCAAGCGGGACAGAACGATGCCGCGAACCTGCTAAAACCAGCCCTGGCTCGTGGCGAGCTGCGCACCATTGCCGCGACTACGTGGTCTGAATACAAAAAGTATTTTGAAAAAGACGCCGCGCTCGCACGGCGATTCCAAGTCGTGAAGGTGGAAGAGCCAAGCGAGACGCAATGCATGGTGATGATGCGCGGGCTGGTGGGTTCGCTCGAGAAGCATCACAAGGTACGCATCCTGGATGAGGCGGTGAATGCCGGAGTGCGGCTATCACACCGGTATCTAGCGGGGCGCCAGCTTCCGGACAAAGCGGTCAGTATCTTGGACACGTCGTGTGCGCGATTGTCGCTGGGACAGAATGCAACGCCTCCTGCGATAGAAGACGCCATTCGGCAGATCGATGACCTGGAAGTGCAGCAACGCATCTTGCGGAGAGAAACCGCCGTAGGGGTCGATCACAGCGAACGGCTCGCAGAAATCGAAAAGCAAAAAGCGGATGCCCAGGCGCACCTCACCATGCTCCGCGAGCGTTGGGACAAGGAGCGTGATCTGGTGGTCCAGATTCGTGACATCCGGACAAAACTGGAAGGCGTTGCCGACGGCGATGGGCACGCCGCCGGGGTTATCGCCTGGCCAAACCCACATACCGATGCCCCAGCGGCAACGACGAGCGTCACTTCAGGAAGTGCGGCGACTGCGCTCGCTCCCGTCGCAGAGCCTCAAACTGAACTCAATCCGGCGGAGTTGCGAGTTCAACTCGCCGAGCTTGAGAAGCAACTCGCGGTACTCCAAGGCGAGGCTGGCCTGATTCGAGTTTGCGTCGACGCGCAGATTGTCGGCGAAGTAATCTCCGGTTGGACCGGAATTCCCGTCGGCAAAATGATGAAGGATGAAATCGCCACCGTCCTCGAGCTGCAGAATCTGTTAGGCAATCGCGTGATTGGGCAGTCTTACGCGCTGGATGTTATCAGTCAGAGAATCCAAACGTCGCGCGCTACGCTGGACGATCCCAACAAGCCGGTGGGCGTTTTCATGCTGGTCGGGCCAAGCGGCGTGGGCAAGACCGAGACCGCGCTCGCCTTGTCCGATTTACTCTATGGCGGCGAGCACAACCTCATCACGATCAACATGTCAGAATTTCAGGAAGCCCATACGGTTTCGACATTGAAGGGCTCGCCCCCAGGATACGTCGGATACGGGGAAGGTGGAGTGTTAACCGAGGCTGTGCGGCGCCGTCCGTATTCAGTAGTGTTATTGGATGAGGTCGAGAAAGCCCATCCCGACGTGCTCGAACTTTTCTATCAGGTCTTCGACAAAGGACACATGGAAGATGGCGAAGGCCGCGTGATCGATTTCAAAAACAACATCATCATTCTGACCACCAATGCGTGCACCGACCAGATGATGAAGCTGTGCGCCGATCCCGAGACCGCGCCCAGTCCGCAGGCTCTGGTGCAAGCTCTTAAGCCGGAGATGAACAAGATTTTCAAGCCGGCTTTCCTGGGGCGCATGGTGGTGGTGCCGTACTATCCGGTGCGCGACGAAGCTTTAAAGAAAATCATCGTGCTAAAGCTAGCCAAGATTCAACGGCGCATCCAGGAGAATCACAAAATCAGCCTGACCTACGACGATAGATTCATCGACGCTGTCGCCAGCCGCTGCACCGAAGTCGAAAGCGGCGCCCGCAACGTGGACAACATTCTTACCAACTCCTTGCTGCCGGATATTTCGCGGCAGATACTAGGCCGCATGGCCGAGGGGGAGAAGCTAAGTTCGATTCAGGTGAGCGTGGCGGAGGATGGGGCCTTTCTGTATGCCTAGATGCTCGGCCGCGCTAGCAGCACTACGAGAGTTTTGGTGAGGACAAAATGGGGCCTCCTACTAACATGTTCTCCCACCGGCCACCATTGGGCGGACCGAGAGCGGGGCACAACTCCACCAATTCGAGCTTGATGGACATTAATTTTGTTTATCCCGGTCATGTGACGCTTTGCGTGACCATATTTTGGACAAAATCGGTCATGGAGGGAGGCACGTGGAACGATCAGTCGCCTGCGATGATACAAAAGGCAAACGATCTTCTCCGGCGGCATGGGCTTTCCTTAACGAGCTTATCCGGCGACAACTGGCCCGCGCTTCTCGACCAACCGCCGCCTCAGTACATTCTGCATTACGACCGGGAGGTCGAGGATATCGACGACATCAAGAAGGTTCGCGGAATGATCCAAGAAACCTCGTGGTTTAGGCTCACGCCGGAACGCGCATTTGGTGTCATTGTGATTGTGTGCCCCTTTGGCAGCCCTAGCGATGGAAACAATCGGAGCGAAAAGTATCATGGGCAGGAATGGAATGGCACGCTACTGAGCGCCGCCACAAATTGGTCCGATTTCGTGCTCATCAACTCCAGAAACTGGAGTTCGGACCGTGTCACACTTCTGCACGAGATCGGTCATGCGGCTGGTCTTTCAGATACGGGAGATACTTCGGCGAACTTCATGAGTTGGGGTAACAATCGGACCGAAATGAACAAACTCCAGGTGTTGAAGTTAGCCGGATCATCATTTGCCAGATGACGGTGCGTTGGCTGCTTGGTGTGGAGACGCCGTTGATGGGGCTATACGTCGTAGAATTGGATCGATTAGTTCCGGTTCTAGACGAGAACCGGACATCGGGGTGAATTTTGGGAGGCTCGGCACAGTCATTCACACAGGAAAATCGCCTCATCGCAATTGACACGCCTCTCGGCGAAAACGCCCTGCTGCTGCAGGGGTTGATGGGCAACGAGGGGATTTCTCGCCTATTTCGATTCAACTTGGAACTTCTGTCTACCAATAATTCCATCTCCTTCGACGACATTGTCGGTCAAAATGTCACCATCAGCGTCACCTTGGCCGATCAAACCCTGCGTTACTTCAATGGTTTCGTCAGCCGCTTCGCCCAGAGCGGCGCCGATGCTCGCTTCACCCACTACCAGATGGAGGTCGTGCCCTGGCTGTGGTTTCTCACGCGCAATGCGGATTGCCGCATTTTCCAGAACATGACGATTCCCGACATCATCGAGCTGATATTCGCCGGTGCGGGTTTCAGCGATTTCAAGAGTTCGCTGACCGGCACGTATCAGCCTCGAGAGTATTGCGTCCAGTATCGCGAGACAGACTTTAATTTTGTTTCCCGGCTGATGGAGCACGTGGGTATTTTTTATTTCTTCGAGCATGAGAACGGCAAACATACTTTAGTGATGGCGGATTCTACGACTGCGTACCAGCCCTGCCCTGGCCAATCCACGGCGCAATACAATCAAGCCGGCGGCGGATTGGACGTGGAAGACGTGGTCACCGGCTGGACCATGGAGCAGGAGCTGCGCACCGGCAAGTATTCGGTGACCGATTACAACTTCAAGACTCCCAGCACGAGCCTGATGTCGAGCGAGACCACGGTGGTCAAGGTCGACGGCAATACCGATTATGAGATGTACGATTATCCCGGCGACCATCTGACCCAAACGGAAGGCGGGGCGGTGGCCAAGCTCCGCATGCAAGAAGAAGAGGCAGGCAACATGGTGATTAATGGATCTAGCACCTGCCGCGCCTTTACCTCCGGCTATCAGTTCGACCTGGCAGACCATTACCGCGACGACATGAACGACAGCTATGTCCTGACCGAGATTCAGCACGTGGCATCCGAGGGGGGCAGCTACAACCTGACCGGCGGCGGTGCTGGCGAGTCGTATTCCAACCATTTCACCTGTATTAAGGCGGATGCTGATGTTCCCTTCCGACCACCGCGAGTTACGCCCAAGCCCTTTGTCCAGGGTCCTCAAACCGCCCGGGTGGTCGGCAAAGCGGGTGAAGAAATATGGGTGGACAACTACGGACGCGTGATCGTGCAATTTTATTGGGATCGCGAAGGACAGAAGAACGAAAATAGTTCCTGCTGGATTCGCACCTCCCAACCCTGGGCGGGGGGGAATTGGGGAGCGATGTGGATTCCCAGGATCGGGCAGGAAGTGATTGTCAGCTTCCTTGAAGGCGATCCCGACCGGCCGATTATTACCGGCCGCGTCTACAACGCCGAAGAGATGCCGCCTTACACGCTCCCCGATAACCAGACGGTCAGCACCTTTAAGTCGCGCAGTTCGAAAGGCGGAGGCGCGGCCAATTTTAATGAGATTCGTTTCGAAGACAAGAAGGGCAACGAACAGATATTCATCAATGCCGAGCGAGACATGGACCAGCGCGTCGAAGTCGATTCCCGTGAGTTCATCGGCTCCAACCGCCATCTCAATGTCGGCGCCAACCAAACTGAGAACATTGGCGCCGACAAGCATCTCAACGTTGCAGGCAATCAGGTCGAATCCATTGGGAAAAACATGTCGCTAACCGTCGGCACCGACATGATGGAATCCATTGGCCAGGACCACCACGTAGCCATCGGCAACAACCTGGCGATCTCTGTTACCACCAATGTGGATTCAAACGTCGGATCGAATGTCACCGAGAATATTGGCTCCAATATGTCTCTGAACATCGGCGCCAATCGCGCGGAATCGGTGGGCGGGAATCAGGACACTACTATCGGCGGTAACCGCACCGAAGCGATTGCATCGAATCAGTCGCTGAGTATAGGCGGCAATAGCGACGAGGCAGTTGCATCGAATTATGCGCTGACCGCGGGCCAGAATATAACCATCGAGGGAGGCATGAACGTGGTGATTGAGGCCGGCATGCAACTCACGCTCGCCGGGCCTGGAGGCTTCATCACCATTGGACCAGCCGGAGTAGCGATTCAGGGCACCCTGGTATTGATCAACAGCGGCGGGTCCGCCGGTTCAGGCACGAGCGCCAACGCGAAGAGTCCGAAGCAGCCGGATAGTCCGAAATCTCCGAAGGCGCCAGACAACCCCAACAATCCTCAGATCGCCGACGACGGCAGCAAGTTCGCCGAACTGGGAACAGGAACTGGCTTTCAGGGCGGGGGTGGAGATACCGGAGGAGGCGGGTCAAGTGACAGCTTTTAACCAAGAAGGGAGCAAGACCGAACCATGCCTCCAGCTGCGCGCATAACCGACATGCACGTATGCCCGATGGTGACCGGCATTGTACCCCACGTAGGCGGTCCGATTCTTCCGCCCGGCGAACCCACGGTGCTGATCGGAATGCTACCGGCAGCCCGCATGACCGATATGGCCACTTGCGTCGGTCCACCCGACATGATCGCCATGGGCTCGCCAACGGTTTTGATCGGCGACTTGATGGCCGCTCGCATGGGCGATCCGACGATTCATGGCGGCGTCATCGTGCTTGGTGAGATGACCGTCATGATCGGCGAAGTGGGTATGGGCTTGCCGCTGGTCGTTTCACCCTTTCTGCCCATGCTTATGCTGGCACAAGCCATGGAAGGGAGCGGCAATGCGATTGTCCAATCGGCTGCCACGGCGGCAAAGTCGCTGGCGCAGGCTGCCCAAAGCGGGACGCCGTTTATCCAGCCCTGTCCGGGTTGAGAAGCGCTTTCACAAGCGGCAGGTTCTGCCGCCTAACCATGCGAGTGACTTTGGAAATCCGGAGCGGGCCGTCTGCTGGAAGGAAAGTCTCGTTGGAATCCGGTCGTTCTGCTCGGGTTGGGCGTGGTGCACTGGCAGACGTCGTGTTCTCACATGACACCCATATGTCCGGCGCTCACTTCGTGGTTGAGTGTGACGAGAAACGCTGCGTGCTCCGAGACCTGAACAGCAGCAATGGAACCTTGGTTAACGGAGCGAAGGTGAGCAGCGCGCTGCTTATTCCGGGCGACATAGTCGTAGCTGGTGAGACCACGTTCTTCGTTGCAGCTGCGATGGACAACGCTGAAACACCTGCCCCGGCGGTCACGGCGCTGCCAGTTGAAGTCACTCCGCAGGAACGACTGCTGGCCCTGCTTCGCGGAGAGTTCCAGCCGCTGTACGCCCTGCTCGACGCAGCTTGCGAACCCTCGGTTCTGAGAGTCCTCTATGAGTCCAAGGAAGAATACACATCGCTTTTCGAGGGCGTGGCAGGCGCGCAACTCACATACTTCGCACCCTACTTGGTGCGTCTGCCCAAGGAATCCGCCCTGCTCGGAACCCTAGTGCAAAAAGGCTGGGGCAAGAACTGGGGAGTGTTTGTGACTTCCGCACAGCCGTTGCAGGATCTTCGCGGCCACTTTCGTCAGTTTCTGATGGTCAAGATGCCGGACGGAGCACAAGCGTACTTTCGTTTCTACGATCCGCGTGTGCTGCGGATCTATTTGCCAACATGCCTACCCGAAGAAGTCGATCAGTTTTTTGGCCCGATCCAGAACTACCTGGTCGAGGACGAAGCGCCGGGGACGCTGCTGCATTTCTCCAACAAGGGCCGCGGCGCCGAGGCGAAGGAGATCGGCTTGGCTCCTTAGGTCGCTTGATCATTGACTGGACCTTTCGCGAGTTCGCTTCTCGAAAACACATGGCGCTCAAGGAAATCAAACCGCTTATCTGCGTCCCATTCCACCCGGCTCAAAATCAGAAAGATCACAGAAAGCAGGTACTCAGACCCGAGCACTTCTTCTGGTAGGTAGCGAAGCAGAACGAAGCGCCACAGATCATGGTTTTCGGTGATATCCAAGCCGATAGCGGTTCGGATGTCAGACCGCACCTGCCCGCGCAGGTCTTCGCCGGAAAGCCCTGAGGTTCGCTGGGGGTGCAGTTCCCTCAGACGCCGGGAAAACTCCTCCACTTGTCGTGCATCGATCGCCTGCTGCAACTGCTCGATTTGTTCCCGCCGCAAGATCATGACGGCCATTCTGCGCTGTCCAGCATGTCGATTTTCGCAAACCTGCTCATTTCATGGCCAACCTCCCGAGCCACCTTAACCAGTGCTTGTCGTTCCTCGAGAGACGTCTGGCGCTCCAGTTCCAGCCAGCAGCGCATGAACTGCAACCGCCGGAGCACCTGGGCCACGGTTGCGAGAGGATCGTTGTCTTCGTCGTCGAACCCGAATAGCGTGTAGATGGCAAGATCCCAGTCCGAAAGCGCCTTAGCATGTGACCCAGTGAGCGAGGACTCCAGTTCCTCGTTCGTTTGCGTCGCTTCTTCACAAAGCTTCCGTAGTTTTTCGCTCTTTTCGGCCGGTATCCCGACACTTCGCCAGCGCGTCTGATCGCGTACGAGGCGTATCACCACCAGACGCCACGAGCGATACTCAGTGTCCTCGGTGGCGAAGTAAACGTGTTCCAACCACCGGTAGAACAGCTTCGCCGCATCGCGTCCGAATTTTGTCACGACTTCCTGCATGCAGTCGCTGACCATGGTCGACGGGGTGCCCGGCCTGTCTTCTGGCAGGACGTCGCGATACTTAAGCAGCACTTTTCGGAAAATCAATTGCAAATCTCTTTCCGGTGAAACAGGAATTTCAAGCTGCTTCAGCACCGGCGTGACCCGGTCGAGGCTGAGTACCGCCATCATCCGTTGCCAGCCACGCGAATCATCCTGTCGCAACATGTGCGAGTCCTCTCCGTGTCTACAGCAAGTAGGGGTCGGCGCCGCCCCATACGTTATTGCGTGCCCCGCCAGGACCCATAACCCCGCCCATACCAGCGGTCGCGGGGGGAGGAACCGGCGGTCCCCCCAAAAGCACGTAGGCAGCGGTAGCCAGGGCAGCCAGCAGGGCTGCAGCGACGACGAAGACACCCACCGGTTGCGACGTGTGTTGCGAAGCGGACACCGTAACGGGCGCTGATTTCTCCTGCTTGTCAGACTTTGGCGCGGGAACGGGCTTTAGGTCGATGCCCTTATTACACTCTGGATCCACGGGAGCGTTGGGGTCGCCCTTCCAATTCTCGCCGCCTGGCTCTCCGGGCCGCGGGCGCAAGCTCCAGTCAATCATGCCCGACGGAGCCGGCCCGCAAGACTGCTCGTATTTCTCGATCGCTTCCAGCAAATTCGTCTGGTTTCTTCTGATCTCGTCATCGTGGGTCAGCCACTTCCACGTTCCTGGTCCGCATTTTCCCTTGACTTGCTCGTCGAATTGCTGCTTTAGGCCCTTCCGGCCGAGTTCGGAAGACCCTCTTATCTGATTCACGATTTTATCCATCAGAGTGAGCAGATCTTTGCATATCTTCTCCACGACTTTTTTCAAAGCTCGCCATGGTGGTTTGGCCTTTGGCCCGGGTCCGCTCGGACACTTCTGGAAAACCTTGGGCACGAGTCTTCCCCCTGCGACACAGGGTTATACCATGCTTCGGTGCGCGATGCGAAAGGTTTTATGACTGTCAGCTAGCCGTGGCGGCCAGACTGCGTATCGGCCATCCACAGCTAGATGGAAAGCGATTGGTGCTCGTCCGCATGATTCCGTTGTCTCGTCTGCGACGGCTGCCCTTTGCTTCTCGGCTAAAGAATTGCTATCGTGGCAGTCGCCGGGCATCCTATGAAGCAACTGCAACCAGTCATCTGGACCAAGGGGACGTTCCTCACTCCCCAGCACCTGCAAACGCAGGACAGGTTTATTGAGGACACGCTTAACTTCCGGCTGCAGGCGCTGAAGTTTTGCGCCTGGGGATTCAGTGAGCTTGTTATCAATCAGGAGATGCTCGCCGAGGGGCAGCTTGTGGTTTCGCGGGCGGCCGGCATTTTCCCGGATGGGTTGTTGTTCGATATTCCGGATGCGGACCCGCCGCCGCCCTCCAAGGCGCTGGCGGATTTCTTCGATCCCGGCGCGACCAGCCTTGACGTTTACTTGACCATTCCCGACTACCGGCAGCGCGGGCTCAATGTCGCAATTGCACAGAAAGATGGCGGCTGCCGCTATCTGGCTGAGGTGACGGCTTTCCGCGACGAGAATACTGGCGTGGGCGAGAAGCCGGTGCAGATTGCGCGAAAGAATCTGCGGCTGCTGGCGGAGAATGAGAATCGCGAAGGCTGTTCGGTTTTGCGGATCGCCAACGTGGAGCGTACCAAGGCGGATACGTTTCTTTTGAACCCGCGCTTCGTTCCCCCTTTGCTTGAGATCAGCGCCAGTGAGTATCTGTCCGGAGTGCTGCGCGGATTGATCGAGATTCTCTCGGCTCGCAGCACTCAACTTGCCGCCACCCGCCGGCAAAAGAATCAGAGCCTGGCGGACTTCACTGCTTCCGACATTGCGAATTTCTGGCTGCTCTATACGGTCAATTCCTACTTCCCGATTTTCAGCCACCTGTTTGAGGGCAAGCAAGGGCATCCCGAGGAACTCTACTCGGCGATGGCTTCGCTGGCTGGCTCGCTCAGCACGTTTTCGCCCAAGCTGCGGCCGCGCGATTTGCCGCTTTACGTCCACGACTCGCTGGGTCCAATATTTTCTGACCTCGATGAAAAATTGCGTGCCTTGCTGGAGACGGTTGTACCTACGAACTTGGTCTCTCTGCCGCTGAAGTTGGTGAAACCTTCCATCTACGCCACCGCGATTGATAACGACAAGTACTTGGCGAACACGCGGATGTATCTGGCGGTGAGTGCCGAGACCAGCGAGGACGTGGTTATCCAGAGAGTGCCGCAGCTGGTGAAAGTGTGCTCGGCGACCCACATCGAACATCTGATCAAACAGGCGCTGCCGGGCATCCAGCTCAAACACTTGCCGAACCCGCCCAGCGCAATTCCGGTTAAGTTGAAGTATCAGTATTTCAGCCTGAACCAGTCCGGCGCAGCCTGGGAAGCGGTTACTCGCGCCCGCAACCTCGCTGCCTATGTACCGGGAGATTTCCCCAACCCCAACATGGAGCTGCTTATTCTGCTGCCGCAAGCGAGCTAATCTTCGTTTGCAGGTCCTATCGTTTCACTGCGAAATACACTATCAGCAGGATCGCGAAGAACAACAACACGTTCAGGATTATGACCAGAGGCAAATAGGACGCTTTGGGTTTGGGAGCCTTGCTATCCAGCTGCGGAGGCTTGGGAGCCGCAGGCGGAGAGAATTTTGGCGGCGGTGGCGCTGCGATCTTGGGCAGGGAAGAAGCAGGGTTCATCGATCCACTTGCGATAGGAGGTTCCAAGGGAGCGGGACTTCCCATTCCGCCAGAGATGATTCGCGTATATTCGCTGGGCCCAGACGGAACTGGAGCTTTAATCGGTAGACGTCCGCCGACTGCAGAAAAAACATGAGTGGCGCCAGCCGGCTGGGGCGGTTCGCTTGCCCGCACAGTGCTGCTGGCGGCGGGTTTTGAAAGCATTGGGTCAATGGACGATGTGGCTGAAGGCGCTGCCGGAACCGGAAGAGGCTGCGTTGATGACGGCTCACTCGCTGGCGGCGGTATCTGGCTCTTCGGCGGCACGGGTCCCCAGGCCTGCACCTCTACGTTGGTAGGAGGCGGCGCCGCAGGCTGGCTCGCGTCCGGAAATAATTTTGTGAATGCGCCTGGCTCGGCTTTCTGCGTGATATCTCCGACCTGACCCGGCAACGGAGGTGTTGTGTCCAAGGCCCCACCCTTCCCCGAGCCGAACAACATGGTAAATTCCCCCGGGGCGCTGCGTTGCGGCATGTCCATTGCCTTGGGCGAAATGTTGGGAGTTTCCGCAGGCCGCTCTCCGTCGAACGGTCCCCGAAAGAAATCTGTGAAGTCCCCCGCCTTCCCATCGTCAAGTTTAGGAGGAATGCCAACTCTCTCGGAAGGCGCGGTGGGTTCTGGCTTGAAGTCGGACCGGAACAAAGCAGTAAAACCACCGGAGTCCGCCTGTGGCACAGAGCTCGGACTCAAACCGCCGCCGCTCGGTTCCTGCCTCGGCGACTCAGTGCCCTCGGCCTTTGCAGTTTCCGCACCCACGACGCCAGCCGGTGGGATCACGCGCTCGGCGTGGGTGCTTGCTGCCGGCATTTTAGCAGGAGCCTGGGCTGGCGGCTTTTGCGGCGCTTCATGCGATCCAGAAAAAAACTGCCTGGTAAAGTCGCCAGGTCGCTTTTGCGGTGCCGTTGGCTCAGGTAAAGAATTGATTTCGTCCCAGTCCGCTTGCTTGGAGGCATTGGCTTCAGGCCGAGGATTCGCCGGGGATGGCGCCCGCAAAAATGCCGCCGTAAAGTCGCCCGGCGGGCTGGCCTTGCGTCCTGTGGTGGATTGTTCGCGTGTCCGGTCGCTCGCAGGCGATGACTCCTTTTTTGTGGCGGGACCCTCCGTCGAGCTAACTTGTGATGGAATCGCGATCTCGTGCGTTTCCTTCTCTTGCGATTGATAGGACTGTGTCCAGCGCTGCAGAGCAGCGTCATCGGGAAGCTTGGTTACCAGGTAAGCGTAAGTTGTTCCACTATATTGACCCGTTTCAACCACCAATCCCGGCGGATCAGGGGCTAGCCTGCGAAACGATTCGAGCACCCATTGCACGGTGGGTTGGTCAGGCTTTTTCTCCGGCGCCTCGAAGATGTGCAGCAGAACCCGCTCACCGCTAGCCAGATCCTTGGCGAAGAATGTTTCCACGGGTCCGCTGGTCACAGCTTCAAAAAGCTCGTACTTATTCGCAAATTTCATGGCTGCTACTGGTTAAATGATAAAGCAAGCCGGTTCAGGGCACTTCTATGAATGCTCCAGAGCCCTACACCTTACACCGCCATTACCTTGACAGTAAAGGGGTAAACACCTAGCATCGCTGGCCAGGCTTTGATTGAAGGTTCGGGCGGCAGATTCTTGTTCTCAGGGCAGCCGGTTCGGGAGACAATGACCTGCTCCGGGCAGGTTAAAGGGTATGAAGTTGCTTTCCAAAATCGTGTGGGCGGAAGGGATGTATCTGGCCCCGCATCATTTCCAGGCACAGAACCGGTACTTCGAAGATGCCGTGCATTTCGCGACTGCGAGCCTGTGGAAGAACGGCTACGGATTCTCCGCGTGCCAACTTGATGCTGATGCGCTGCGCAACGGAACTGTGACTCTGGTGAACGCTCTTGGAATATTCGAGGATGGTTTGCCTTTCGCCATTCCAGAGTGTGATGCATTGCCGGAGTCGCGCAACATTGCCGCGCTCTTCCCTCCTACTGCCGACCATTTGACCATCGCTTTGGCCATTCCGCGATGGCTTCCGGATGGCCAGAACTGCAAGCTGGAGTCCGGTCCGGATGCGAGCACCCGCTACAGCGGCGTAGTTGAAATGCTGCACGACGAAAACACCGGTCGTGACGAAAAGCCAGTTCAGTTGGGGCATAAGAACTTTCGCTTAGTGCTCGAATCGGAAGCCGGCGACGACCTTCTTACTCTACCGCTGGCTCGGGTCATCCGTGATGGAGCAGGGCACTTCGCCTACGACCCAGCTTTCGTGCCGCCAACCCTCCGCTTGAGCGCGAGTGAGCGTCTGACGGAAATGCTGCGCCGCCTGGTCGAAATCCTCGAGGACAAGAGCGCCACGGTTTCGCAGGAGCAGCAGCAATCGGTGGGAAAGTTTCAAGCCAGCATGTCCGCGCGCCACGTCTCGCAATTCTGGTTTCTTCATGCCATTAACTCGAGCCTGACCCCGCTTCGGCATCTTCTGCTCTCCAAGCACGGCCATCCCGAGGAGCTTTTCCGCGAGATGTCGCGCTTGGCGGGTGCGCTCTGCACCTTCGGTTTGAATACGCATCCGCGTTCGCTGCCAACCTACGACCACCGCGCTCCCGGCGCTGGCTTCGACGCGCTCGACGAT
>Ga0074044_10001453_pt1 | contig 21380 bp, 21 predicted proteins | sample BogForMeECP23OM1_FD_94443 | JGI IMG/M metagenome (GOLD analysis project Ga0074044, IMG submission 94443) | Bog forest soil microbial communities from Calvert Island, British Columbia, Canada - Bog Forest MetaG ECP23OM1 | ecosystem: Environmental > Terrestrial > Soil > Wetlands ...
GCGGTGTTAGGTATTGGCCGAGACGAGACTTGCGCCGCAGGCCGGAAAATACAAATATCGCGCGTTTTTTTGGGCGCGTGGCACGGGGCGGCGGCAGTAAAGGACGATGCCGCCCTGCGGTTGAGACTCGGTGCGCCGATTGCGCTTCATCATATTTAATCGTGCCCACAATATGGATGATGCGAGTCTTAAGGTGCGTATGTCGGCCTTTGCTTCGGTGAAATTGGCCCAGGCATGCGATGCTCTTCGTGACAAGCGGCCTGAGCGGGCGATTCGCGATGGGCGAACCGCGCGAAAGAAGGCGACCGATATGACGATGATCGACGCTATTGCCGAGCGGATCAGGGTGCGGTCTGGATGGTCAATAGCGTGAAGGCCCAAGAGGCATTTGTCTCCCATTCTTCTTCCCGAGGGGACTAGCGCGTCTCGCGCGCGTTGCCGCTGAGCCAATTACCCTACCGCTAGTCATATTAGGGTCATTCGGTAGCTGCCCACGTGGGGTGCCGGAGAGCGGATCGCGGATCGGGATCGAAAAGGAGCTCATGGGAGGTCTAATCTTGATCTCCCATGTTAACCAAATAAGCGTAGGTACTGGAGCACCCGGACCCGTTTGCGCGCCAATCCCTTGCATAATGCGGGCGACCCGCATATTCTGTCGGCATAATAGAAGGCGCTGCAGCCGATGCTGATTCCGTCTCTCTTGGGGTTCAAGACTGCAAAGCGGGCTCAGATCATGCTGCAGGAGCTGAAGGCATCGATGCTGAGGAAATGGGACAAGGCCCCGTATTTGATGTCTCAGCCAGCACTCGCGAAATCAACCGATGATTGACCCGATGGATCGCGACGCAGCCCGCCGGTTCTGCGGCGGCGCGCTTGCCGAGTTTGTCGATCTCGGCATGTCGCAGCTGTGCCAGAGCTATAGCTCGAAGGATCAGCTGAATGCGATGGAGCCGTTCTATCCCCTTGCCGCCCGTGTCTGCCGCGATTGCCTGCTTGTGCAGCTGCAGGAGTATGTGGCGCCGGAGCATATCTTTTCGGAATACGCGTATTTTTCGGCCTATTCGGATGCTTGGCTCGATCACGCTCGGCGATACGTCGAGATGATGACCGAGCGGCTGGGCCTCGGGCCGGAGAGCCGAGTCATCGAGATCGGCAGCAATGACGGCCACCTGCTGCAGTTCTTTGTCGAGGGGGGCATTCCCGTCCTCGGCATCGATCCGGCGGCGAATGTCGCCAAGGCCGCCGAACAGCGGAGCGTGCCGACATTGGCGAAATTCTTTGGCGTCGAGACGGCGCGCCAACTGGCCGAGGAGGGTAGCGACGATTGCGTCATCGCGCTAGAATATCCACGGGGGCGACGCGGGCATCTGCGCCATTTCGGAGATTGCCATGACTGCGCCGCTTGTCTCCATCGTCGTAGACAACTACAATTACGCACGGTTCTTGCCGCGCAGCATCGGCAGCGCGCTCGGCCAGACCTTTCCGCATGTCGAGGTAGTGGTGGTCGACGACGCCTCGACCGACGGCTCGCAGGGCGTCATTCAAGCCTTCGGTCAGCGGGTGACGCCGGTCCTGAAGGCGGTCAACGCCGGCCAGGGCGCCGCGATCAACTCCGGCTTCGCGGCGAGCCGCGGAGAGGTCGTGCTCTTTCTCGACGCGGACGACTACCTTTACCCGCGAGCGGTCGGTTTTGTCGTCCGGGAATTCGCCCCCGGCGTTGCGAAGGTGCAGTACCGGCTCGACCTCGTCGACGCCGCTGGGCGGATCGTGGACTCGTTCCCCCCGCCCGAGGTCCAGTTCGACGAGGGCGACGTCGTCCCGCTCTTGCTCTCGACGGGTCGGTACGAGGGGACCGTCACGTCCGGGAACGCGTTCTCCCGGCGCGTACTCGAGGCCATCCTACCGATGCCGGAGGAGCGCTTCCGTCAGGGCGGTGACGGGTACCTCTGCACCCTCGCGCCGCTCTTCGGCACCGTGAGGTCGATCGAGAAGCGGCTCGGCGCGTACGTCCAGCACGGCGCGAATCACGGAGACTTCGCGAAGAAGCTGCAGCCGCGGCTCCGGTTTCGGCTCGAGCACGACGCGGCGCGATACGAGGCGCTCCGCGCGAAGGCAGCCGAGCTCGGCCTCCGTGCCCATCCCGAGCCGGGACTCCGCGACGCCTTTCACCTGGAGAACCGGATCGCCTCGCTGTGCCTCGATGCCGCGAACCATCCGATGCCGGCGGACTCGCGGCTCTCCCTCGCGCTCCGGGGGGCGTGGGCGACCCGCCTGTCGCGGCTCCCCGTGCGCCGCCGCGCCGTGCTCGCGGCGTGGTTCCTGTGCGTAGGGACGCTGCCGCGCACGGCTGCTGCGCACGTCGCCGCGTGGCGTCTCGAGCGCACGACCCGTCCGGCCCCGGTCGATCGCCTCCTCGCTCGGATCCGCGACGCGACGCGGTGACGAGGTCTCCTCCGCGGGCACCCGTTCTCGTCCTCGACATGGCGGACCCCTATATGTCGCCGCATCATGTGTATCGGCGGGCCTGGCAGGACCTTTCAGCCAGACAATCTCTCAAATCCCGCGATTTCAGTGGTTACGTAAACGGTGGCTGCGTGGGGGGTCAACCGGGCCATCGCGGAATTCCCGCGGGTGTGGAGCGTGTTGATGGAGGAGTTGGAGCGCGAGGGTGCGGGAATGCGAAAAATTAAGAACTGGGCCGGGAGACTCGAATTCGCGCGGATGGACCAAGATGTGTTGAATACGACGATCATGGTGACGGATACGCCGATCGCCTTGCTGGCTCTGAGGCGATGGGTTTGTTTCCCTGGACAGGCGAAGTGATGCCGCATGCGATGTTTCACCAAAAGCCATGGGCACGAAATTACATATTCGATGCGCTGCGCGGCTTCCCGCCCGATCACACCCATCGTATCTATTGGAAGTTCGTCGACGGCCCCATTCGCCCGTTTGGCGAATTGGAGCTCAAAAGGAAAAAGACGGCAGTGGCGATCACGCGCCTCATTGGATTCTTCCACAGCCGGAGCTTTCGTGACTTATAGAAATCTGCTCGGATTGAGCTTCGATGAATAACGACGCGACTTGCCGGTTCTGCGGCGGCTCGCTTGCCGAGTTCGTCGATCTCGGCATGTCTCCGCTTTGCGAGAGCTATCTTGCAAAGGATCAGCTCAATTCGATGGAGGCGTTCTATCCCCTTGCCGCCTGTGTCTGTCGCGACTGCCTTCTCGTGCAGCTCCAGGAGTACGTCGCACCGGAGCACATCTTTTCGGAATACGCGTACTTCTCGGCTTATTCGGACGCCTGGCTCGATCACGCACGGCGATACGTCGAAACGATGACCGAGCGGCTCGGCCTCGGGCCGGAGAGCCGGGTCGTCGAGCTCGGCAGCAACGACGGGTATCTGCTGCAGTTCTTTGTCGAGGGGGGCATTCCTGTCCTCGGCATCGATCCGGCGGCGAACGTTGCCAGGGCCGCCGAAGCCCGCGGTGTTCCGACATTGGTGGAATTCTTTGGCGTCGGGACGGCGCGCCAACTGGCCGAGGGGGGTATCCGGGCCGACCTTGTTCTCGGCAACAACGTCCTCGCCCAGGTAGCGAACCTCAACTCCTTTGTCGAAGGCATTCGCATCATCCTGAAGCCGAACGGGATCTGCACGATCGAATTCCCGCATCTGCTCAAAACGATGGCGGGGAACCAGTTCGACCAGATCTACCACGAGCATTTTTCGTACTTTGCGGGACTTACCGCCGAGAAGATTTTCGCGGCGCACGGCATGCGCATATTCGACGTCGAGGAGCTTTGGACGCATGGCGGGTCGTTGCGCATCTACGCTTGCCATGACGGCGATGAGACCCATCCGAGTTTGCCCGCGGTTTCGGAGCTGGCGAGCCGCGAGCGGGAGGCCGGCTTGCACCGGATCGAGACCTATGCCGATATCGCCGACCGGGTTCGGGCGACCAAGCGCAAGCTGCTCAGCTTTTTGATCGAGGCGAAGAGCCGCGGCAAATCGCTCGCCGGCTACGGCGCGCCCGGCAAGGGCAACACTCTGCTGAACTATTGCGGCATCCGCACCGATTTTCTCGACTACACGGTTGACCGCAATCCCTACAAGCAGGGCAAATATCTGCCCGGCACCCACATTCCGATTTTCCCGCCGGAAAAGATTGCCGAGACCAAGCCCGATTACGAGCTGATCTTGCCGTGGAACCTTAAAGACGAGATTATGGCCCAGCTTGGTTACATCCGCGGCTGGGGCGCTAGGTTCGTCGTACCCATTCCGGAAGTGTCGGTCATTTAGAAGGAGCGGAGGCTTGCTTGGCTTGGTTCTCCCGCCGGAGCGGCGAGGGCGGTTGAAGCTGCTTTGCTTGGGCGCCCACGCCGACGACATTGAGATCGGCTGCGGCGGAACAGTCCTGCGCCTCGCGACAGAGGTGCCCGATCTCATCGTGCGGTGGATCGTCTTTAGCGGCACCGGTCTGCGCGAGGCCGAGGCGCGGAATAGCGCGGCTGCCTTCCTCGAAGACGTCTCTGAAAAGCAGATCGAGGTGTTGGGGTTCCGCGACGGGTATTTCCCCTTCCAGGGTGCCGATATCAAGGACTGTTTCGAGGCCGTCAAACGCGACTTCGATGCGTCGCTGGTCCTGACGCACTGGCAGGGCGACGCTCATCAGGACCACCGGTTGGTGGCTGAACTGACCCACAACACTTTTCGGGATCACCTCGTGCTCGAGTACGAAATTCCCAAATACGACGGCGATCTCGGCAATCCCGCTTTCTTCGTGCCGCTGACCCAGGCGCAAATGCACCGGAAGCTCGACACCATCGGCCGGCAGTTTCCGAGCCAGCGCGGACGGACATGGTTTTCCGGCGAGACATTTCTTGCGATGGCCCGGCTGCGCGGCATCGGTTGCAATGCTCCCGAGGGGCTGGCGGAGGCGTTCTACGTCAGAAAGGTTGTGTTCTGACAGCTCTCTACACACAGCGAGAAGTTACGACATCGGCGAGGAGAGGGCATCGGCCTCGAACGCCAGCCAGTCGAGATCACGCTCGCTAATCACGGCGACATTGCAATGGTCGCGGGCCGCCGCCTGCGCCGCATGCCCCGGTGCCGCTCGGTGGTATCATCGCAGCCGACTCAGACCACTGCCATTTCTCGCGAAAGTTCCTCCCCTGGATTTTGCGTTGCCCGCAGATGCTCCTCAAGCCACCTCTCGTTTCGGAATCGGGCGTATTGCTCGGCTCGCAGTCGGTCCGCCAGACGCCCTGAAGGGAGCACGACATCGTCATAGGTCAAGACTTGATCCTTGGCGATTGGGCGCGTTAACCTGCATCCCTCCACCAACCCTTCCGGTAAGTAACGTCCGGCGCTCATCTCCTCGGCATTCACTGCCTCGCCATAGGTCATATACATGCCGTATTCGTCAAGCACCTCGCCGGCTGCGAGGTTACGCTTGGCTACGGCACAGACCTCGACAACAGGCCCGTCGAGCGGCGGGGCGATGTTGTCGCCAAATAGCACCACTCGAGCGATCGCGTTGGGAGCCTCGAAATGCACTAGATGGTAGGGGGTCCAGAACGGGTAGAGCGGTCCTTCACCCATCTTGTAAAGCTCAAGGTAGTGACGTTGCTTCGGATCGGGATGCTCGGCTAGCACGAATACTTTCACGCCTGTCGGTCCTACCGTGTAGTCAACAATGCCATCCACCTCACGGATCTCATCAATGTCATAGAGCTTGGCAATATCCATGATGGAGCCGTCGTATTTCAACCCCCGCGACATGCCGCGGGAGCGCACCTTGAACCCAGTGGCATTGGCCACGATTGACTGCTCAAAGCTGATCTTGGAACCATCGGCAAACGACGTTACCATCGTCGCGTTTTGCTTCCAGCGTTCCGCCCAGCCCTGCTGGGTCGTCGGATTGCGGTAGGGATCCTGCAAGCCTTTGACGTTTCCAATAACCCGAGGGATGAGGCCAAGACCTTTCACCCAGCGGACGAGATTCATTTGTACGCCAGGCTCATCTCCCTCACAGGCCGAGAGGGTGACGCTGTTCCTCCTTGCATAAACCTGAAGGATCGGACCGATGGTCGCGTCCACCTCCGCGTTCATCAACACCACCGATTTTCCGTGCTCGAACGCGTCCATCAAAATTCGGGCCCCGAATTCTACAGAGCCGGTTACCTCGAGCACCACGTCGATTTCAGGCGATCGGCAGATGGTGAAGGGGTCTTCAGCCACCACAGGGGTCCCGTTGCGGATCGCGGCGTCGAGCGCAGTCTGGGTGTCCGCTCTCACAATATGGTTCAGTCCGGAATACTGATAGACGTGGCGAGCGCGTTCGGGATGCCGATTATAGATAGCAGCCATACGCATCCCCGCAACACTGTGCGTGATCTGATTGGTGAGACCCTGCCCCATGAAGCCGGCTCCAATCATCCCGACGCGGATGGGGCGCCCGTCCTGCTCTCTGGCCTGCAATGCTTTGTCAATGATGATCACCTTTGCCTCCTTAGTGCCACAGGTGCGAACATAAAGCCCCTCAAGATGGGCTGGCAGACGCCAGGGGCGGCAGTCCCATCTTCAGCTTCAACTCAGGCTCGATCTCGCTGAGAGGTGCCCAGGCGGAATCTTTAGGAGAGATCTCGGAAATCGGCAATGGCCAGACCAATCCAAGTCGTGGATCGTCGTAACGAAGACCACCCTCGGATGTCGGAGTATAGAACTCCCCGACGTCATAACTTGTCTCGGTATTGTCCTCTAGGACCTGGTATCCGTGTGCGAAACGCTCGGGAACGTACAGCGCGCGATGGTTGTCTGCGGTGAGCTCAACCACGATATGTCCGAGATAGGTTGGACTCTCCGGACGAAGATCCACGATGATGTCAAGGATTGCGCCGCGTGTGGCGCGCACGATTTTGGTCTCCGCTGCCGGCGGAAATTGGAAATGCATTCCACGAAGCGTCCCTCGCCTTGCGCTGAAAGCGATATTCGCCTGTGCTATCACCGGGTTCAGCCCGTGCTCTCTCAACTCTTTCTGACAAAAGATGCGTGCGAAGAAGCCACGATTGTCATTCCGCGGCTCGATATCTATTATAAAGGCACCTTTGAGTCTTGTATCAGTAAATTTCATATTGTTCAACCTCCGCTTCTCGACATCTCACATAACCTAAGCCGGCGGAGCCGGAACCAAACAGGTGAATCGGGACACGCCTCACCCTCGGCCGTACGGGCTATTTTTGGATGATCTGCCGATCCACATCCGCCCGGATCTTCCCGCAGCGCGGGTGCAAACTCAACGAACCCAATGGGTTCAAGCCATTACGGCGAGTCGATCATCGCATCATCAGTGCTTCGTCGCCACCAAAAATTTGCTCACGACCTGTGAAGAGTCTGTTCGTAAGGGACTAAACCGCCCGTTGGGGGACAGGACGGGGCAATGTCGGATTGGGCGGCTGCTGACGGGCATTTTATGGCAGTGTCAACCGACAAGCGGTTCGTGACGCGGCCTTTTCGCGCAGGGCGCGCCGCTGCTGAAGTTTTGCCGGGAGCATAACCTCCCGAGGCTGACATTTTCGGCGATTCATGTCCGCCGCTTCGAACCTGACAACGCCCCAGTCGCGTCGAAACGAAAATCATTTCGCCTGTCCCTTGTCTGCTCGTTCCTGGAGCGAACGCCAATAGAAATCGACATCGATCTGCCGCGTCGCTATCAGATGCTTCAACTGCTCCAGGCGGGTGAACCCTCGGAAGAAAAACATTTCCTCGGTCATCCCCACTCGCTCGAAGATGTCGCGCAGTTGACGTGCGCCGAGCTCGGCCGGCCAGCGACACCGGAACTCCGGCAGATGACGGCGTATCTTATTGAAGGAGGTGCGATAGCTGCGGTTGTCGCCGCTCGGTCGGCCAAAGGTGATGGTGCAGTCGTCAAAGACCTGTCTTACGATGGCGGCGATTTCGCGAATGCGGTAATTCTGCTCGTCGTCGCCGACATTGAAGATTTCGTTGTGCACCGCCTCGCGCGGCGCCTCCAGAGCGAGCATGACCGCCTGGCATATGTCCTCGACATGGACAAGCGGCCGCCACGGCGTTCCGTCGCTCGTCATCCTGATCTCTTTGGTCGTCCAGGCGAACCCGGCGAGGTTATTAAGAACAATGTCGAACCGCATGCGCGGGCTGGCGCCGAATGCGGTGGCGTTACGCAGGAACACGGGGGAGAAGTGGGTGTCGGCAAGCGCGCCAACATCGCGTTCGACCAGCACCTTGCACCTGGCGTAGGCGGTCTGCGGGTTGGGCGCCGACTGCTCGGTGCGCTCGCCGCCGTCCTCGGCGGCGCCGTAGACGCTACACGAGGAGGTATAGACAAAGCGCGGAACGCCGGCGTCCTTGCACGCCCGCGCCAGCTTGACCGAGCCGAGATGGTTGATCTCATACGTCGTGCGCTCGCTCAGCTCGGCGAGGGGATCGTTCGACAGCTCGGCCAGATGCACGACGGCATCGAACCCTTCGACGTCCTTCGGCGTGATCCGGCGAACGTCCCTCGTGAAGGTCTTCGGCCGCGGTTGGTCATCGTTGTAGAGCCAGCCGTCGCGGTAAAAGCCGCAATCCACCCCGACGACGTCGAACCCCTGTTCCAGAAGTCTGGGGCCGAGCACGGCACCGATATATCCGTCGACACCGGTAACCAATACCCGCATTCCAGCCATATTCACCTCCTGAAAGATCGTAACTGCAGCAATCAGAAAGGTTTATGCTGCAACTGGCCGCCTTTTAGCCGACATGCTGAAGCTAGCTGAAATCTTCAGACTCGCCCAGCCTTTTCGCCGTGCCCTGGATGCATTAACTATTACGCATTAACTATAAAGCTTTCCTCGCCCAGACCATTCTTCATAGCTTTAAAAAAGCACATTGACAAGCAAAGAATTCCATGGCTATCATTTACTTATAGCCGTTTTGGATCGTCGCATTAAGTCGTCCGCGAAGGCCGAACGACGCAATGGTCCGAGCGACGCAATGGTCCGAGCGACGCAGCCGTGGTGAGATGGCCGCTTTGCACTGGCGAGGTCTGGGTTAACGGCGGCGGCCTTCATGAGCGCTCGCATCATTCGGGAGCAAGTTTGCATGAAAGTGGTATTGTTCTGTGGCGGCTTAGGATTGCGGTTGCGGGACTATGCCGACAATATCCCTAAGCCCATGGTAGCAATAGGCTACCGTCCGATCCTTTGGCACGTGATGAAATATTTTGCTCATTTTGGACACAAAGATTTTATCCTTTGTCTTGGGTATCGAGGCGATCTCATCAGGCAATACTTCTTAAATTACAATGAATATCTGTCAAACGATTTTGTCCTCTCGAATGGAGGTAGAAGTCTGGAGCTTGCCAATAGCGATATTCAGGATTGGCGAATCACGTTCGCCGACACCGGGCTCCGCTCGAATATCGGACAGCGTCTGCTGGCTGTGCAAAAATATGTGAAGGACGAAGACGTATTCCTGGCAAATTACACAGATGGTTTGACCGACCTTGGTCTTTTGAGTTATCTCGACTTTGCCCGAGATCGAGACAAGATCGCCACGTTTCTAAGCGTCAAGCCGAACCTGAGCTATCATCTCGTGGAAACCGGCGCTGGAAGCATAGTTACCGGGATCAAGGAGTTCGCGCAGTCGGGAACCCGCGTCAACGCCGGATTTTTCGTCTTGAAGAGGGATATATTCGAATATATACAGACCGGAGAAGAGCTCGTCGTCGAACCCTTTCGACGACTGGTCCGAGCGCAGCAATTAGTTGCGTACGAATACGACGGCTTTTTTTCCTCCATGGATACGTTCAAAGACAAGCAACAGCTGGATGATCTTTACGAAAGCGGGCAACCTCCCTGGGAAGTCTGGAGGAAGCCAACGGTGGTGCTCGGACCGCAGCCCCCGAAGGCTCTTGTCCCCGATCCTCGCACGCTGGCCTCGGTAGATTCGGCGCTTGTGCCGGCCGCGGCGGCGCCCTATGGCGATGGAAACACCGATCAACAACGCGATTGAAATCAGGAATCTGCGAAAAGCTAGCTTAGACGTGCAGTGCGTCACCTGATGACGTTATTTTGCAGCCTTTCTCTATGCGGACGAGAGAACAACTGAAGGATTCGCTGGTATTGCTCATCCAACGCGACGCGGTATCTTTCCGTCTCTCGTGCGATTTGAAGCTCGATATCCGACGCATTCTCATGCAGTTTGAGGGTCTTTCCGATTAGCTCGTCGACTTCGATGTGCTCGATGCCCTGGCAATTCTCTCCCAACCCCACCCCGTTCATCAGCGGCTGGAACTTTTCGTGATACGAGATTGCCATGACCGGCTTCCCGAGCGCCATCGCCAGCAGTAAGTTGTGAAACCGACCCGACACTACAACATCGACCGACGACAGTTGCGAAAGCAGTTCATCGACGGAGTGGGCGGGCTCGTCGATACGGCCAAGGTAATCTCGGTAAATAGTTTGGTCGTTCCCGGAACGGTCGAGTCGATTGGGATAATTCATCACGTTGATGCACGCATTGGTGCGCTTCGCACAAATCCCTGCTGCCAACACCTTCAGCACCGGCGAAATTCACCCCTCTGTCGTCAACGAGAACAAAATCCTCGTTAATACCCCCACTCTATACGCTGCTTGTCGACATCGCGTTGGCAACGCCTGACCAACGGCTTCGCCGCTCATCATCTGCACTCCTGCGGCCTAGTGAATAAGATAGGCGAGGACTCCGCGATCAGAATTTTCGCCGCATACTTACCAGCTTAATCGGGCAGAAATCACCAATTGGAGGGAGCGTTCCTGCCGTCTGGTGGATAGGGTGGAAATAATCCGGTTCCTCACCCATCAATTTACACCCAGCCGAGTAAATCACTCGCGTTGCCAAGTAGTAGGAACTGAGGAAGCTCTCAAAGAGGAGTGAATCGAAGTACTTGGCGGTTCTGGCAGCAAACTCCCGCTCGTCGAAGAAGTTATTGTGCCATCGGACCGGAATTTCCGGCAGCCCCATCGCCACGCGAAGCTGATTAAAGTTGTTCTGTCCCTGCATAAAGTTCTCGATGCAGAAGTAATACCCACCCGGCTTGAGGTGCTCCGCAATGTGCGCGATCGTCTCGTACTGCTCTTCTGGGAACATCAGGTTGATCAAGCTGCGGGACGTTAAGAAGACTTCGAACTTCTCCGTACCGAGACGGTCGGACAGGCGCCGCATGTCGCCCTGGCAGAAGGTCATTCTCTCCGATAACCCCGGCTGATCAGCACACCGCTTCCTTGCGAGGGATAGCATGTCCTCGCTCCAATCGATGCCAATAAACCGCAGGGATAGAAACATCATGGCAACGTTCACTGTCGTGTAACCATCTCCGCACCCCAGATCGACGATGGTCGAACCCTCGGGTAGCGAAGCGTCGGAGATCTTCTGTTTGAATTTTGCGATCTCAAGGTCACGCAGGAAAACGTCGTAAGTGGTGGCTTGGGTTGAGGTGGGGGCCGTTCCCCTAGCGCGCTTATCCCAGTATTGTTTGATCTTCCTGGACAATTCCGGGTCGAGGTTCATTGTCATGCCATCTCCTTCGTGCTGCGGGCCGCGGCCCATCTGCCCATCTTAGGTTCGCGTCCAGTTCACCGCTGGCTATAAGCTGCTTCACGTGCGCGATGCGCTTGAACCGGGGGCCTTCGAAATCTTCCAAGGAAACGTTTGCACCGCGATACACCGAGTAAAGCTCTTGCGCGCCCCGTCGAACGGTCCACCTCGGCCTCGCGGCAGGTAGTACGCGGCGGATCTTGCTGAAGTCGACCCGGTAGGATCGGGCATCTGGGCGCCCCCCTTCTGCGTATTCGATACGCGAGCCGGGAACAACCTTACAGACGATCTCTGCCAACTCAGTGACGCTGTAATTTTCCTCGTTTTGGCCAACGTTGAACGCTTGGTTGTGGACGGCTTCACGAGGGGCCTCCAATGTCGCCAAGAATGCCCTCGAAATATCCTCGATATGGACGGTAGGCCGCCAAGGGGTGCCGTCGCTCTTGATGTGGACGCGACCCGTGGCATGGGCCCACGCCACGAGATTGTTCAATACGAGGTCGAAACTATGGCAGGGCGAAACGCCGTAGGCTGTGGCATTGCGCAAAAACGTCGGGCTGAAGTCGTCACTAGCTAGCTGCGCAACCTCGTGTTCGACCCGATATTTTGAGATCGTATAGGGTGTGCGTACTTCAATGGCGCCTGTTTCTGCCACTAAATCATCGCCTGCTTTCCCATAAATGCTGCAAGACGACGAAAAAAGAAATCGTTGCGCCCCAGCCTCCTTCGCCAGCTTCGCTAGCCGCACCGCAGCGGCGTAATTTATATCGTGCGTCACTTTCGGCTTCAGATCGCTAAGCGCATCGTTAGACAGCGCCGCGAGATGAATGACCGCGTCTATTCCTGCTAGGTGTCCTGGCTCAACGTCCCGGACATCCAATTGAATCTCGGGGAAATCGCATTTGTACGGGGTCAATGCGAAGTCCCGGAAGAGATTGCAATCAAGTCCGACCACCTCGTGATCCGCGGACCGCAACATCGGCGCCATTATGCAGCCGATATAACCATTATGCCCCGTGAGGAGAACGCGCATACTACCCTCCCTTCCTTAGCCCAAATGTGATATGAATCGTAGACAGTCAGCGGTCACCGATTGCTATCCCGGAACGTGTAGTGCCAAGCGATTGCCGCTCCCCAAATTCCGCGAACTTTCAATTCCTTGGCAGGAAGCACTTTCGAAGATGGGTCACTGTTCAACCCTCGCTCAACTTTCGACCCGGATCGATGGTGGGAACCGACGTCGTGCTTGCACCCAATGTCGTTTTGACACCGGGCCTTTCTCAGGGATGCAGGGGCGAACGACTGCAAGACAAGGTCGAGGCGCAGTTGTCTGGTATCAAGCACGCGCCGCCGCCGACAGCGCGTGATCCCTGCTGCTGGCAAGGTCGCGGAAATCCGCGCCAGCCGCCCCAGCCGCTTCGCTATGGTCTAGTTGCATGGCAGTAACAGACTAATCAAGGGCGTCGTTTACATGCTGCGGTTGCTACCGGAGTACCTCGGCGGCTTGAGCCGCCGTATTCGTTTCACCAAGGAGCGTTTCCCACTGGGCACCGAGCGCCTGGCGATAATCTCCCAATTTCGTTCCGATATAGGGTCTCAATCGCTCTGCGTTCTTCTCCAGTTGCTCAAATCTGCTAATCAGACTGTCGGGGCTCAGATTTCGCAAAGGAAGGTGGTACTGCGCCAAGCCAAAATCGGTCACCAGAGACTCCAGTTTGGCATGATCGGACAGTGCAACGACCGGCTTGTTCTGGATCAATGCCATTATCAGGTTGTGATACCTCGGCGAGATCACGGCTTCAGTCTCGCCCACCTGGCGCAGCAGCTCCTTCACGGTCAGTGCCGGTTCGGCCATCAACAGCGGCGCGCATGTCGGTATGTTCCGGCGTCTCAGTATGTCGATAAATTCCTCTATCACGGGGGTATCGTACTGGATGTCGCCGATGAGTAGCCGTACACCGTAACCAAGATCTTGGAGCCAGGAGACGAAGGTCGCCATCGTGTCAAGGTATTCACGGAATGCCTTCGGCTCCGGTCGTTCGGTTGCGTAATCCTTGAGTCCCAGTCCGACAACTCGCCTCTGACCCGCCCGAACACCAGAGACCAGATTGCCCTGCAAGAGGCCGAAGGCCACATCCGGGTACACGAAATCGCGATCGGCGTTGAAGCCGATCTTCTCTAGGTATTGCTTCGATGCCTCGTCCCGGTAGCTGCGGTGGTGGGCCAACGCGAGGCTCCGTTTCAGAAACCAACTGCTGAGTGGATGGCGGATGGGCCCAACTCCAACGCTGAGGAACACGAGTTTGACTCGGCACAGAGCCGCAAGCGTCGACAGTTTGAATATGTCGTAGGGCCAGCCCAACGGTCCCCACAGGTCCGTGACGATTCCCGTTCCGGCGACGATGAGCATGTCCGTGCGGCTGACCGCGCTCAGGCTCTTGACCCAGTGAACCAGCTCGAGAGGTATCCGCTGGAAAGCAATTCGGAAGATCCGCGCCAGACGACCCCGCGGCCCGCGCGAGCCGGACCTCTCCGCGGTGCCCTTGTCGAATGCTTCCGAGGGAAAAGCCGCGATGTTGTGGCGTGTCCGCACGTCCTGCGGGTTCGTGCAGAAACACAGCAATTGTGCATTTGGCCAGCGCCGCAGGATCTGTTCGATGACCGCCTGTAGAGTACATTCGTTGCCCAGGTTGCCGGCGCCGAAGTTTCCGTAGAAGCTGATCCTCGCGCGTTTCATGGATTTCGCGGACCGTTCGGACATGTTGCCAACTCACCGTGTTTGCCGGCAGGGTCGCCGGTCTAATCGCTTAACGCCCGATCCCCCTCGTAGCGCATCGAAAGACCCGGATCGAGCACGCGGCGCCCCCGTGTCCGCAACCCTCCGGGATGTAGAGCATGCGGCCAGATTCGTCATCGAGTTCGGTGCCGAACCATTGACAGAAGGTTGGGCTGCCGGCGCGCAGGGCGACGGCTGCATCGAACACGGCGCCGCGGGTACAGCGCGCGAGCTTGACCTCGGCATCCGGCACCCTCTGATAGTGCGCGCCGCGCAGTGCGCCCGCCGCTGCGACCCGTGTTGATCTGGGCGACTCTCGGGTCGAGCCCAGCGCGCGTAAATTGATATCCGCGCACCACTGTCTGGCGAAGAATCCCCGCTCGTCGCGCCGCCGCTCGAGCTCGATCACGAAGACGCCGGGGATCTTAGTCTCGGTAAAAATCATGGCTGCTCGTTCCAGTAGACCAACGTCACGCTACCTATGCCCGTGAAGCGATCTGGTCGAGCCGTTGCGCGCGAGCCTGCATTTCCTCGGTGGGCGCCAGGCCGAGGGCATCAACCACCACCTGAATTCGATGAAGCCAGTCGTGCCTGAGCGCGGCCTCCCGAACATTGTTGCGGCGAACCGCTCGCAGCCGCTCAGGGTCGCCGTTTAGGTCCGCGAGGATACGGCCAATATCGGGCGAATCGAATGGCACGTGAATGACCGCATCCGGCCAATCGAACTGCCGTTTGAATTCCTCGGCGCGCGGCGCCTCGCCGATCATCACCGTACCTGCCGCAGCACCCTCGTAGAACCGCGCAGAAATCTCCTCACGACCCGCCGTGAACTCCGGTTGGTTGACATGGCTGCGATTGGCAATGTAGTAGCGGCTGCGTTTGAGTATTGTTGCCAGCATGCCGCGATGCTCGTGCGGGCTGTCGACGCGGAACGTGCGCTGCTTCAGGTCCGCGCCACTCGCAGCCACGGTGTCGTAGTAGTAAAAGCTCTGCTGCCGGTCGGCCTCATCGAGCAGCGCCTGATGCGTGACCGGCGAGCGCCGGCCAATGTTGCAGACATCGATCGGGCGCAGCTGATCGAGGGATGCAGGCGCGAAACGCGGCACGTCAACCGCGAGCGGCAGGTAGGTGCACGGTCGACCGGTGATGCGCGCCACGTCCTGGACGCTGTGATGGGTCCCAAGAAAGACGTGGTCAAAGGCAGATAAGAACTCGAGCAGATATTCCGGCAGCAGATCCAACCAGACTTCGGTGATAAAGCAGGCCGCCTTGCGGCAGCGCTGACGCCAGTTGGGAACAGTCGCGAGCGAATACAACTCATAGGTGTGGCTGAACACCGGGAAAAAAAGTTCGAAGTCGCGCTCCAAGACCACCTTGCTCCGCGGGTAAGGGGCAAGTCGGCGCGCAAGCCTGGGCGACCCGGATGCCAGGCGCGCGAGCTTGTAGGCGCGCCGGGAGAACTCCAGAGCCGGCAGGTCGGTCGCGTCGATCCGCTGGGCACCGGTAACAGCTGCGAAAGTGTCCTCGAATTCGTAGGCGAGGCAGAACGCGACAAGGTCGGCAATCCGGCGCTCCGATAATAGCAATACCTCACCATCCACCAGTCCGCCCTCCGATCAGTTGGTCGTGCATGGGTGCGCCGATGGGATGAGAGGTCTCGGTGAACCGCCTTCCCCCAGGTCATAGCTCCAAGCAATATGTTGATCCAGAATAATGTTGGAATCTGCTCCTCCCGTAATGACGCTGAATGGCCGCAGACGAAAGCCCCAAATCTCGAAACAAAGTCAAGACTCCCGTGAAAGCCGTGACCATACCCACTAATTCGAGGTCTTTCGGGCCCAGGAGCCGGGCCAATACCATGAGTGAGCCCACCGCAGCAGAAAACTCGCCCCTTGGGTGCAGAGTCTCGCCAGACCACCACGCATCGTCTTCCCCTTCAGATCCTGCATCGTGTTATGAGAATACATGGGGTGTCCGGCAGCTCTGGCTGTCTTTGGTGCATTGGGTCAGTGTCGGCAGGAGGCGCTATCGCGGCCATATGGTCTCTTGGGTTTTCGCGCCGGGTGGAGCAAACACTATGGCCTCAACCGGTGGGGTGTCTACCCCGGCGAAGTGTTCAACCGCCTCGGTTTGATCATCTTCTGTAGTCGCCGGCGGTAATGTCGGCGATATGCGAAATGGGATGCGATGGCGCCCCATCCTCCGCGAGAACATCGGACTCGACATACGCCGTCACTGGGCTGAGCCGGGGGTCTCATCACGGATCGCGTCCCTGCTGCACTAGACGCGTGCTGCAGGAAGAGGAAACGAACCCGCGACGATGGCCGCATCCGCAACTACGTGGCAAACGAACGCTACCACATGCAGACTTCCGATGCAACACTGATCTGCGGAATTCGCGCGCACCGCAGCTTGGGCCGGATGGGAGGCTGCTCCCGTAGTAAGCTTGGTAGGCAGCGGAACCGGCAGTCGCGGGGCCGCTTTGCTCGCAGATGTTGAGATGGCCGATCCTCGCACTCGACGAACTCACTATCCCCCGCTCCGGGCCGCTTGAGATCGAAGATTGTCACGCAATTGCTTCTCCAAGTTGGCGATCCGCTGTTCCCGCAATCACCGCAAGACCCGGTGGCCTTTGTCAAAGGAATCACGAGGTGTGCCCGAGAGCGTCCTCGGCTCCCGAACCCGATCGGTGCTACGTCGGGTCCCTCTACCATCATCACTAAAACGACGAAATGATGGTGACGCACGCCGAAATTTACCCCCTAAGATGCATGATAATGCCCAAAAGCTCGGGAATCCGCCGAATATCGGCCAATATCCTTATCGGACCAGATACCACGTTCCACAAAATGCCACCGACAAATGCCACACAAATCGCGACGGTTCGCCGGCTAGTATCTTTCTCGGGCTTTTCACTCTTGGGAGATTCGGGAATGTCACTGAGTGTCGTTGCGGAACGAGACTTCGTTGCCGCTGATCAGGAGCGGTTTGCAGCTATTTCCGGCGATTGCAATCCCATACACATGGACGCCGTTGCCGCTCGGCGCACCCTGGCCGGCTTTCCCGTGGTTCACGGCATTCATGCACTGCTGTGGGGTCTGGACAGTCTATTTCGATACCTACCGGATCTTGCGCCGGTGGCCTCGATCCAGGTCAGCTTCGAGAAAATGATTTACGTTGGCGATCGCGTTCAGGCGGTTCTGACCCAACACGATAAACAGCGTTTGCGCGTCGAAGTGCTCGTCGAGGGAATCAGGGCGGTTCGTCTTGAGGTAGCTTTGGGAGACCCGCGGTCGAGCAGCGACATGCGCTCGGACGAGCCGTTGCTTCAGCCTACCGAGCCAATCGTCCTGACGTTTGAGCAGATGACCAACTGTCATGGGCGGGTTCCGTTTTTCTCTGTCTCGAACGCTGTCTGTCGGATGTTCCCCGCCGCGGCCGATGCGTTGGGCGTCCATAGAGTGGCGGGGCTCGCCCGCACCTCATTTCTCGTTGGCATGGTATGTCCTGGCCTCCACTCCATCTACCGGGGGCTGACACTTGTCGCTACGCCACTGAGCGAGAGTGATCATGACGCCTTGCATTTTCGAGTGGTTGATAGCGACCCTCGCTTTCGGCTACTGAAGCTGGCTGTTTCGGGCGGTGGTTGGATGGGCTCCCTCGACGCACACGCACGGCCTGAGCCCACAGCTCAGGCCGATCTGCCCAGTATCGCGATCAGGGTTATGCCGGGGGAATTTAATAATGTGTCCGCGCTAGTTGTTGGCGGATCACGGGGACTGGGCGAACTCATTTGTAAAATTGTAGCCGTTGGCGGCGGACATGTTACGCTGACATACTCGGTTGGCGAGGCGGATGCCCGTCGCGTACAGGCAGAAATAATTGCGTATGGTGGTCGTTGCGACGTCATCCATTACGATGTCTGGACGAATGCACGTGAGCAAATGGCCGATCTGTGTTCATGTCCTACTCAAGTCTATTATTTAGCAACACCAGTAATATTCCGACGAAAGAGTGCCACCTTTAGCCAACAGCGCTTTCAAGAGTTTTTGACTTTTTACGTAACCGCTTTTTACGATCTCTGTAGAGAGTTGCGGTCGAAGTTTGACAAGGAAATATCAATTTTCTACCCGTCTTCTGTTTATATCGATGCTCGACCTGACGGCATGACTGAATATGCGATGGCTAAGGCCGCGGGTGAGCTTCTTTGTGCTGATATCCAGTCATTCGAATTCCCAGGTCGGATTCTGGTACGACGGCTGCCTCGGTTGCCGACGGATCAGACGGCTGCGCTGTTGAAAATCGAAACTGCCGATCCGATCAGCGTGATACTTCCCATCGTTAGAGAGGTTTATGCCAATCAAAGCCACGGGTGAGGTAATCGTGCTAGCCTATCAACGGGTGGTGGCGGTCGTGCTCGCGAAGCTCATTGGTTACTAGAACTGCCAATACAAAAATTCACTTGGGCCGCCTATAGAGATGACGGCGATCGCCGCGACGACTGACACCGCAATGGCCCAAGGAAGCGAGGCGCCCCACTCAACGATTCTAATTCCTCCGATCCTGAGGGGAGTTGACTGCGGTTTCACACCTAGTGCTGGTTCATAACGAGCCAGGATTTGAAGTGTGTTGGGACAAGCAAGAGCGACGAACATCAGGAGGGAAATCCAAATCGCTGTCTTCGCGAAATCGTGACTGGTCCAGGATGCGTCGGCAATCACCCCGACGGCGTGAAGCGTGCTCGTAAGGGGCCCTAGGCGATCAAAAATATCCTGTGGCAGCGCGATGCCGTTCAGTCCAATGATACCCTTCAGCACGTCGATGGCCGCCGTGATCGTCGGAGATCGAAAGAAGACCATCGCGGAGGTGACCGAGACAAATGTCAATACTAAACCCACTGGCTTCATAATACGGTCATAGCTGCGCCTATCCGGCCACAGCCGCGCGGCGACCATGCGCCAAGCATGATTGATCGTGAGATAGAAACCGTGGAGCAAGCCCCAAACAATAAATCCATAACCGGCACCGTGCCAAAGCCCGGAGACGAACATTGTAACGATCAAGGGAAACATCAGCAGAGAAAGAAATGCGCCGACTGTCGTATTCCGCCCACCGAATCCGGGTTGACCCTTTGCCTGCCGGCGTCTCGTCAACCAGAGCACCAACGGATTATAAATATATCCCGTCAGAAAACGCGTCAATGTCATATTCCAGCGCAGCCAATAATCGATAATGTTCGATGCACGGAGGGGTGAGCCGAAGTTCGGCGGCAAGCGAATCCCGAAGAACCGGGCCAACCCAAGCGCCATGTCGGTATAGCCAGAAAAGTCAAAATAGAGTTGCAGTGTGAACCCGGTTGCTGCCATCCACGCCAGTAGAAAGGACGTTTTGCCTCCCGCAGCCGCGTTATTATAGATCGGCGTAACGAGGAGCGCGATTTTGTCGGCAAAGATTACCTTCTTGAACAAGCCGAAGAACAATAACGTAAGACCGACGGCGACGTTCTCGGTGTCGAAACGGCAGGAGACAGCATGGAACTGTGGCATCATTTCACGATAATGTACAATTGGGCCAGCGATAAGCTGCGGAAAGAACAGCACGAAAGTGCAATAGTCCTGGAATGTGAATGATCTTATGCGCCCAGCCTGAATGTCGATCAGGAACGCGATCTTTTGAAAGGTAATAAAAGATATCCCTAGAGGCAGAATGATATGCGTCAATATCAGATTCGCGCCAAGTATATCATTGATCGATCCTAACACGAAGTCGGTATACTTGAAAAATCCGAGAAATACAACATTGAACGAGATCCCCAGAAAGAGTACCGCATTGGACGCACGACGCGAGCCCTCGCGCTCGTTCAGCCGCAACAGGATCCGTGCTAAGGCGAAGTTGATGACGATGGAGGGGGCGATGATCAGTACGTTGACCGGTCGCCACCACGCGTAAAACACGAGGGATACGAGAATAAGCCAACGGATCGCTGACGTGCGAGAGAGGGTGCCGAGCAAATAGAACCCAGAAAGAGCCACGGGCAGAAAAACGAAAAGGAATTCACCTGAATTGAATAACATTGGCGGCTGTCCTCGTGAAAATCTAGCAGGCTGCTGAAATAGGGTTTTCCGCAATTTCCTTCATCATGCACATCAATAACTTATAGAGTACCAAATAGTCCATGTTCACCTGCCTGTTCGACCTTTTGCAGCAGCCTGGCAGTGGTAGGCTTCTGACGCTTGGCACCCTAGCGATCCAAGCCGCTGAGCCGCGAGCGGCGGCTAAGCAGGGTCGCTTCCGTTAGGAGGTGTTTACTAGGTCAGCATCTTCGTCATCTGTGTAACAATTGCCCCCACGTTGGCAAACGACTCAACGTCCGCGATCTTGAACTTTACGCCGAACTCAATTTCGACTGCAACGATGAAGTTGATATAATTGAATGAATCCCAGTTCGGAATGTCCTCACGTCGAGTTTCCATGGTCAGCACTACCGAGTCGTCGAGTAATAGATCGCGAAGAATGCGGGTGAATGCAGTCAAAATTTCTTGGACCGTCATGGCGCTACTCCAGCACGATCTATGTGAGTGTCCCGCGTGATATAATCCGCAAGATCAAGGAACCAACGCGTTGCTCCACTGGTCGGTGCCGGCTGTTTATCCGCGGCAAAGCTAAGATTCGGATATAGTGCGCTGATCACGTTGTTCCTGGAGGTGGGGATGTAATCCGCGATGAGCGCCCGTGCGCCACGCTGACGAGCTGCCTCAACCGCGATGTTCATGGCTTCAAACTCGAGATGCCGGCCGAACACGCGGCAGCTCATTACCCAATTCTCGATCTCCAGCACGTCTTCGTGGTCGGGAGTGGGGCGGAGGATCATCGCGCTGACGAGACCGTTGTCACCGATTCGATCCAAGAGGCGGAATTGCAGGGTCAAAGCGTTGGGGAGGTTAATAATATATGCTATCTCTTCGGAGGTATATCTCCGAGTGGTCGTGTTGAATTGATTGGTCTTGTTGA
>Ga0074044_10001454_pt1 | contig 21344 bp, 15 predicted proteins | sample BogForMeECP23OM1_FD_94443 | JGI IMG/M metagenome (GOLD analysis project Ga0074044, IMG submission 94443) | Bog forest soil microbial communities from Calvert Island, British Columbia, Canada - Bog Forest MetaG ECP23OM1 | ecosystem: Environmental > Terrestrial > Soil > Wetlands ...
CGGGCGCTGCTGCGGCCCGACCGGATCGAGCCGGACATGGCCCGCCTGCGGAAGTATCTCCTGGCCTACAAGTTCCTGACCGATATGTTAAGCGAGGAACAATACCGGGCAGCGATGGTGGGGGAGGACTGATCCGTGCGGGGCTACGGCTGGAAGATTCCTTCCCCTCGGATCGCCTCCAGGCAATCATCGACGGTCAGACCTTGGTAGACCTCCCACAACTTGCCGGTGGGGCGCATGTAGCAAGTAGGCGATCGGTGATACCGATCGGAAATTCAGGTTCTCCCGCACTTTCGGTGATCCGAGGCCACCACCTCGCGCGGCGACTCTCGTTTTCCAGGGGATTCTCGGTCTTCCTGGGCCAAAGAAGGGCTGTCTTCATCGAAAGTGCGGGTGAACCTCTTTTCTTGCTCGGTCCCACCGCACCGAAAGTCCGCTTGAACACCAGCGTGCCAGGATTTGTCGCCAGTATTGTTCCTGGCCGCCGTCGCGCACCGATTTCGCCATGCTTCACCCCCCTTCGGCCATGCTGTGATCGTAACATGGCCTGCAAGATGGGGCTCAGCGGACGCACACGTCAAAAAGGGTCCGTTCAAGAAATACCCATCACGTCAACCGAATTCTTGCCTCGCGGCAAGTATGTCCGAACCACCGCTTCCACGCGAGAACATCCTCAACTCCTACGATGCACACCTCCGTCAGATGAGCAACGCCCGAACGGCAATAGAAGAGAAGGCGCTGGCACGTGAGCTGGATCTGCTACCAGGCTCAGGATGTTCGTCAGCCTTTACGCCGTGCCTCGACGCCGCCTTGGGGATAGGTTCAGCCAGGCTTGACGGTCGATTCGCGAGGGGGTGAAAACCGTTAGCACGAGAAAAATCAATCGCCGCGCTTGATACCCGGCGGCGAATAGAAGGCGGTGGTTTGGCGCTCCGAGAAGGTTAGGCTGATCGCCTCTCAATTCTCCCAATGGGTCATCACTGCGGTGCTGGACCCTGACGCGACTGTAGGTACATTTTGATAGCGCTCGCTCCGCTGATTCGGCTGACTTGGGAAGCTCCCGGTTCGCGGACGATCAACTCGATCACTTCAACCATAAGAGGACTGTTCGTCCTGACTACCAGTGTGTTGAGCACTCCAGGTGTCTGTTTGCGTTGCAGCGAGGCCGGAGGCTGTATGTTGATATCAACGCAGATCGCGAAAGCTGCCTTCCTGCGTGTATCGGCGCCATGCTGCAGAACAGGCGCCCAATCGAACTGGGAAAAGAAGATCTGCCCGGAGGCGTCAGGCCTCATCTGCTGAGTATCAATAATCTGCAAGATGTTGTCGCCATTTGTTCCGTGGAAGAGACGGTGCTTGGGCATTCTGTGGTCCCCTGATTACTCCCCGATCGTCGCAGTGCGATCGCCAAAGCCGCCTTCAATGACTTGGCCGGGTTCAAGCCCCGCGCTCGATTCTCTCCCCTCGGATCTCGGTCTGCCAGTCAGGATGGGTTTTCTACGTCCCGAACCGCTGGCTCAGTCGCCACAAATCGCCGGTCGATGATGACCCATCGGCCCGATACGCTGGAACTATGGACTCTTAAGACCCACTCCGCCAAGGCCTCATCGTTCCAGCCAACCTCCGACGCAATCCCTATCGGCATCGGCTTGTCGGGCGCTTCGTGGACCCCGATCGAACCGGGAGGCTTGCCGTAACGACCCGACCTGCGGCGCTGACGTCGGCGAAGAAGTCTAAACTCATAGAGCGACCGGGTTCGCGGTCGGTCGGAAGGTCGGTCATGATAGCCAGGGGATCGCGTCGAGGACGACCTGGCCGTCTTGGTGATTGGTCACCTTGCCCCATGCTCTCGTCGCTACCTTCGTTTCTGGGAACGAGTCGAGGGAGTGCTCAGCGAGGTCATAACGCCCTTTGCCGTGCGATTGAGCGAACGGCTCAATTGCTTCGATCAAGTCAACAAGTTGGCCGACATCCGCCCCTTGAAGATGCGGTAGTGTGGGTCATGGGTTCACCTGACCATCAATCCCCGAAGTCTGAGTAGACGCTGCCGGTTGTCGCCTTCCTGACGCGTTCCTTACTGTCAAGGTATCTGGACAAGCCGGACAGCACTATGTAGCTCATGATGGTTCCGATTGGGAAAACCAGAAAGTACGGCACAGCCATCACATAGACCAATTTAGCCCATCGTCTGTTGCCACGTAGGGCGGCAATTCCACCGACCACGCCAGCTAAACTGACGATCGCCATCCCGATAGCTGCGGCCGGAGGGATGTCTCTTTGCGGGTCAGGCTTCTGTTGAGTCGCCATTCCAATTCCACCGAGAACGAAGATGCCGCCAAACATGACAAACAGCACTGCGGCCGCACGCACGTTTCGGTAGTTCTTGTAGTCCTCTGGGCTGAGGACTTCCTTGGGCTTCGTCATGATTGGCCTCGGCTTCGACTAACGAAATGATCGGCGGCCAGGCTCGCCGAGCGATTAGCGATGATCATCCGCGAAACCAGCAAACGTGTCTTCGCCGTTCCGACTTTCCAACGATCATCGGTTGAGTTGACCCTTTGAACGCTCCCGATGATAATCCATCGTTCTTTGGAAAACATCAACCTGGAGCCAGGAGCGGACGCGTGAGCAACTTGCACGCTTACTGGGACGACCTGGTTGGCACGGATACGACTCCGGAGGCGAAAGATCGACGGGCCGATGAGATTGCGAAGGAGCACCCAGCCGCCAACTTCACCGCTGAGCTGACCAAGAAGGACATCCGAGACTGGGCCGAGGAAAGCATCGAGATCTGCCTGAAGACGGTCTACAAGAACCTGGACCCAAACATCACCCAGTTCGTCGACCGACCGGTTGGTTACGATGCCGACGCTAAGCGAGTCGCTCGACGCCGGGTGGCTCTGGCTGGCTATCGTCTGGCCGAAGAGCTGAAAAGGCTGTTCGCCGAGGAATAACGGTTCGCTGGAGGCGATCGCCAGAATGGAGCGCAGACCATGAACTTCTTCAGAATCGTCGACCGTGAATGTGAGATGCTGGCCGATGCCGATAACCTGGATGGGGTGACCGAGATTGTCAGGAACGCTCCAGCCGGCCGCTACCAGGTCGACGAGATTTCCGCGAAACCGCTTCCATCGGGTCATACTGCTCGGCGCTGGGGAACCGCCATTCGCCACGATGACGGTCGCGTGAGACTCGATCCGGACCCGTGGGAAGTTTGACTCTCGCTGTTGTTGGGCCGCCCCCTACTGCCTGACTGCCGAGATGCCAGCCGCTCACCGTCGGACCGGAGACTCCGGAATGAAGCGCGAAATGCCAGCTTAAGGGAGCAGTTGCACTCGCCATGTCTGACCTCGGACCTCGCCGCTACCGGATCGTCAACGGGGCGGCCTCACCAATCACAACGGGGCCTCGATGGCCGGTGAGGCGTGTCGCCCGGGTCATCATCCAAGTCTTTTGCTGGGTCTATGCGGCAATCCTCCTCGGATTCTACGCAGCGGCAAGCTTCTCATCCGCTGAATTCTGGCCGATGCACCTGATTCTCTATGGCCCGCGCTGGATTGCTGCCCTGCCAGCAATTCTCCTCGTTCCCCTGGCTGCGTGGCTGAGATGGCGGTGGTCAACACTTCCCTTGGGCGTGGCATTAATGTCGTTCCTCGGGTTCTGGGAATTCAACGTCCCCTGGGAGAATCTACTGACCACGTCAGGGGAGTCCGGCCAGACGTTGCGTGTACTGACCTGCAATGTTCAGGGCCGAGATTTGAAGATTCAGAACCTGGCAGACGTGGTCAAGGCGGCGCAGCCCGACGTCGTTTGCCTCCAGGAGTGCAGCCTGACCGATCCTCTCGTCGTTCTTGGCGGGGAAGGCTGGCACTGCCGATCTGCCGGCGAGTTCTGCCTGGCCAGTCGCTACCCGATTCTTGATTTCGAGGAACTGCGGCGGCCGGACAAGCCCTATCGGATCATCGCCGTCCGTGCCCAATTGTCGCGGTCGGGAAAGGCGATTCCTCTCATCTCGGTGCATCTGATGACACCGCGCCGCGGACTTGAACCCCTCCTCGACTGGCGAGGTGGAGGCATCGACTCGTTCCGCGAGATCGCTTCGATTCAACGATTCGAATCGGAGCTGCTTCGGCGCTGGGTCGAAGGAGCTCCCGAGTCGATCGTGCTTGCCGGCGACTTCAACCTGACAGCCGAGCACTCGCTGTTTCGCCGCGACTGGTCAGGCTACAGAGACGCGTACTCCTGGACGAGCTGGGGGCTGGGTCACACGATGTTCACGCGCCACATCGGGCTCAGGATCGATCACATTCTCTGCGGACCAGCATGGCGACCACGACGTTGCGAGGTTGGCCCTGATGTGGGCTCGACCCACGTGCCTGTTATGGCCGACCTGGTTGAGAGTCCGTAGTTCAGCATTTGCTCTGCTTGAATTGTTCCTGACCCTTCGTGCAATTCCATGCCGACCAGAGTAATCGCCCTGCGAGTTCGACAATCTGGTCGGGAAGCCCCCACCATTTTTCAGGCTGCGCTCAGCGTTCCCTGTCATGCCGTCTGGATCGCCGCGACGTCGCCCAGGCCGAGTTCGGCGATCGCCTGGCCCGAACTGCCCGAGGCGATCAGGGCGGGCATCTTGGCGATGGTGAAGGCCGCCTTGCTGAACGAATGCCTGCGATAGGAGGAATTCCACCACGGCGAGGGCTTGGTGATCGCTTCGAGGTGAGACCGGACAGACGGGTCTTAGAACTAAGCTCCGATGCCGCGCTGGCCAGGCAAGCCTGGCGCGAACGCCGGGGGCAGCGCGGCTATCCGCTCTTCAGTCGAAGCTACCCTGGCAGGACCGGGACTGAGTGCCGGACAGGAAACGCTCCAGATCACCGGCCATGGCCCCCGCCGACGAATAACGCCGCTTCGGGTCCTGTGCCAGTGCTCGCACCAGGATACGTTCCAGCCCCTCCGGTAGGCGGGGAAGGATCGTACGCGGTCGCGGCGGCTCTGTTTCCGCCAAGTATCTCGCCCAGAGCGAGCGTGGCAGATCCTCGGGGACAACTCGCGGCGGCTTCAGTGCGAAAGCCTCGAAAGCCGTCGCTCCCAACGCGTAGACGTCGCACAGGACCTCCTCCACCTGGCGGCCCAACAGCTTCTCCGGCGCCATGTACAGCACCGTGCCCGCCAGGCTCTCCGATGGTGATCGGGGCATGGCATCCAGGTCGCGGCCCATGCCGAAATCGATCAGGTAGGTTCGTTCCTCGTTACTCCGATCCAGCAAGATGTTGGCCGGTTTGACGTCGCAGTGCACGACCCTGCTGGCGTGGGCGTCTTCGAGGGCCCATGCCACACGCACCAGGACGGGAGCCACCGCGTCGATGTACCGGGGCTCGGAAATGACCGCCAGGCGGTGCAACTGGAGCGGAGGCTGGCCCGCCCGATACTGTCGACGTTGATCCAGGATTTGACTCAGAGCGAAGCCGTCGACGAGCGGCATGGCGAAGAAGACGACTTCGCCGTCCTGTCCGAACTCGTAGGTCGGCAGGATTGCCGGGTTGTCCATCCTCGCGCCCCGTTCGGCCTCGCGCCGGAACCGAGCAAATCTCCTGGGGTCGCGTCTGCCCGCGGGCATGACTTGAGAGCCACGAGTTCGATGCGTGGCTCGAGCTGAACGGCCTTCCAGACCTCTCCTTGGCTGCCTTGCCCGAGTGGTTCGATCAAGTGGTAGCGGCCCACCCGCGGGCGACCGCCTTCCAAGTGGAACCCCAGGATCGTCTGGCGTTCATGGTCTGGGCGACCGAACGGCTCCGCTATTCCGAACAGATCCTCAGTCGAACCCTCCTCGGGTGTTGTGAGAGTGTCTGTTGCGGCGATTCGGCCATGGTCTCCGCGCGAGGGTCTCCAGCTACCCTCTGGTCTTCGAGAACGCATGACCGCTCGCTCCGTGTGATTCGTAATCCACCGAACCGCTCGTCTCGTAAGCTCAACGAATGTCAAGATGACCCTGGCTCCCCAGAAGAGGCGTGGATCATGATCGTCGAACGGTTCCTGGGCGATCAACCACGCGCGGCCAAAAATCAACACCACACCGCCCTGCGTGGCCTAAGAGCTACATCTCGGTTTTGCCGTGGTGCGTCCCTCGTACGATTAACGAGACGCTGACGATCATTCACCGTCTCGACCGCCTACCCAGGCCAGTGCATCCTCCATGGCCAGCCTGACCGGTCAGGATCGGAGACTTCTCCCATCCCGCGTGTCTCCTCAGCCGGGATGGCCACGACATAGCCCCATGGCCCGGTCTGCCCGAGGCGATCCCCGCCGGCATCCTGGCTATGGTCAAGGCCGCAAGTTCGATGGACAAACCAGGAAACGCATTTCCGAGAACCCGAGGAACGCCCGCATCCCGGATTCTTCGTGCGAGCACCCAACCATCGATCCCGATGAGATCCAGAGTTCTTTCAGGAACGCCTCAGCCGTGCCACACAGAACCCGCCAGGAGCCAAGGAGTCCAGCTCGCCGACCCATGGCCCACCAGGCAAATCGTGGGCTATTTTGACGCGCGTCAAAATATCGTCGAGTCGCGTGACCAGGGCGATCGAAACGTGGCAACCCACGCCTCGGCAGGCTCGAAATGCCGAGCTAACTGGGGTTGCTCCGAACTGAGACAGGATAATGTGCCGGGCGGCACATTATCGTCGGGCAGCGTAACCAGGTCGAACGAGAGACAATGAACCGGGATTGAGCTCCCTGGTGCCGGCAAATGGCGAGGATTCTTCTCTGGATCATTATGCCGTAATGCGATGTGGAAGTGGCGGGAAGTGGGCAGGGAGTGGAAGTGGAGCGGCACCTGTGTTGACGCCAGCGTAGGACGAGAAACGCAGGAACCCCCGCGACGCGGGTCAATCATCCGTGGGAGAGTATGGATCCTTCCCCCGACGGCCGATCTCGGCCAATAGTTGGGTACCCGATCTCGGCCAACACCTGGGTACCCTATCCGGCCCCCAGGGACAGCGTCAGGATCAGGGCGGCGTCAACGAACGGCCGATGGGCGTGCTGGGCGGAGGCCCCGTTACGGCTCACGCCCACTCCAGCGGTGCTGGCCAATTCGGCGAGGAGTGCGTCGAGAGGATCTCCTGACGCCGGGCGAAGCGATCAAGCGGCTCGAGGAGCCCAAACCTGGTCGGGCAGCCCTCGGGCTCGCCGTGGCGGCGGCCCCCGTCTCATCAAAGGGGCTGGGGAGATCGAGGAGAGCCGGTGACCATCCTGCGAGCGGCGCGACGAGATGGTACGATCGCTGGTTGAATCCGATCCCTTCTCCTCGACCTGACCTGAGCCTATGCGTGACCGGCCCATGGACTGGCTGCGGCACCTCCTGTTTCCCGAGCCCGCGCGGGAGCTCCGCCATCAGCGGGCGTGCAATATCGCGTTCCGGACGGTCCATATCGCCGCGACCGGCATCCTGCTGGGGGGTCACGTCTTCGACGTGGAGGAGTCTCGGCTTCGGGGCAGCCTCTACCTAAGCATCGCCACCGGCCTCGGTCTGCTCGTGCTCGAAGCGTATCCCAGCCTCCGGTGGATTTACCAGGGACGGGGCGTGACGGTGCTCTCCAAGCTGGCGCTGCTGTGCGCCGTGCCGTTCCTCTGGGACAACCGCGTGCCGATTCTGCTGGCCGTCCTGGTGATCGCATCGGTAGGGTCGCACATGCCGTCGCAGTTCCGGTATTACTCGTTCGTGCATCGCCGGGTGCTCGAGCACCAGAGTCGGGGAAAAGCCGGTGGGGTCTGAACCGCCCCACAGGTCCGTTGGGCGCGAAAGAGCTGGAGCACGGCCAGCAGCTCGCGGTCGGGGCAGGCATACTGCTTGAGGGCGTACGCCGCGGCCTTCCTCACCCTTCGGTCCCAATCCTCACCGCCGTGGCAGTGAAGACACCATCTGTCCAAGGAATATCCAAAAAAACCATAGTCTTAGGAGTTACGAAGTTGATGGTTTTTGTTTACACCTTCTTATCTAACATTCTTAATTGCACCCATCACTACCTCTTGGCTTTCTCCTTCATTCCGGCTAGGCTAATTCTATGAATTAGCCCAGTAGATGCGAAGGATAAGTATGTTTGATAGTTGCTCAACGCCGCTAATGAGCGGAGAAGAAACGTCGCTCAATCAGCGACCACCGGGTAAGTGCCAAGAAGAGGAGCGCGAAACTGACATGACTGCTCCGATCCCCCCAGCAGACAGCGCCACAGCCTCGGCACGTGCGTTGATCGTCCAGCTTTGCGGTGAGATCAACGCCAACCGCAAGGGGGCCCTCGTGCCCGCCGGTTCGCTGGGAGATCTTGACCTTGCCCGGGCGACCGAAACCATCGTCCGTTGCGCCGGAAACGCTGACCTGTTGCCGACCTTGGCGTTCGCCGAGGCGGAGGACCTCGCACGGGCCTTTGTTGACGGAGACGACGGTCCTTTCGTCCACTATAGCGACGGCCACAGCCTCCCCCCGACCGAAGAGTCCGACCTCGGGGTCGACGAGGTGCTGGTGCTCTGCGCGCTCCTGGCGGCCCGCGAGCAGTGGGCCTGGGAAGCGCGCATCGTGGGGTTGCCCGCCTCCAGGTCGGCCGAACCGGACGCGATTTGCCCCGCGTGCGGCAGCATGGCGCGATTGGAGATCTTATTGGGCCAGTTCAGTGAGAGATATGCCGTCTGCCCTGCCTGCGACGCCCTTTGGCGCATCCCCCGGATCGGCTGTCCCCACTGCGGTGAGGGCGACGGCCGCCACCTTGTGGTTTACAACACCGAAGGACGGACCGATCGGGCCTTAGTCCACTGCCTGATCTGCCGGCGGGTCTGGCGTCGTCTGGACCTCAAGGACCGCACAGTGCCTCCAGACGACCTGTTCATCCGAGCCTTCGAGCCTTGGTCCGAGGAGTTGCTCTTTGGCCAACGCGATGATGTACTTCCGGTGCCTTTGCGTCCCCTGCGCGGGACATTGGATCCACAATAGGCGTAAATTGAATAGATTTTGGCAATTTCGCAGCATCGTAGGGAATGGCGCGCGGGTTGCCGAGGGAGGCGGTTGGGCCTGCCATTGATGCGGAAGGTGGGTGCGGCCATGAACAGTAGCAGCACCGGGGCATTGTTCACCCAGCCCTCGTTGCCTTCAGATGAACGGCAAGCGCCTTGTTCCACCCGGCGGGATACTTGGCGTTCTTTTTTTGTGGACGGCAGGAACCGGCATTGGTAGATTGATATTTTAAAGACTTGCTCGCGATGGGCGAGCCTGATTAGGTCGTGATGGCCCCTCCGTGCGAATAATCGCGTGGGCGGGTTTTTTTATTGCCCTGCGCCATTCGTTCACCGATGAGTCGCCTCGACTTGGAGGGATAACCATGTGGACTGCAACCGGTGTTGATAATCGAGCGGTGGTGCGGTTGGGTGTTGGAGATCATGAAGCGCAAAATGAGGCGGTCAAAGGCTCACAATTGTTGACGCGGCGGTGGGTAGTGGAGCGAACGATCTCGTGGTTGAACGGGTACCGCAGAGGATGCGTGGAACCATGAAGAGACGATCCTTACTCAAGTTGGTGGTGGGCGGCGGAGCCGGCGCTTCAGCGGGCGGACTGTCGACACTGCTCGAAGCCCAAGCCTCGACCGTGGCGAGAGCGAACAAGCTGGAGGCCACCACTGAAACAACCACCATCTGCCCCTACTGCGGCTGCGGCTGCGGCATCGTGGTCAGCACCCGCAACGGCAAGGTGGTCAACACCGAGGGTGACCCCGACCACCCCATCAATGAGGGCGCGCTGTGCAGCAAGGGGGCGGCCCTGTATCAGGTGGCGGTCAACGAGCGCCGCGCCGGCAAGGTGCTCTATCGGCCCTCGGGCGCTTCCCAATGGGAAGAGAAGCCCTATCAATGGGCCGTGGAGCAGGTGGCCAAGCGCATCAAGAAGACGCGCGACGAGTCTTTCGTGCGCACCAACAGTGCCGGCGTGATGGTCAACCGCACGATGGGCATCGCCAATTTCGGCGGCGCTGCGCTGGACAACGAGGAGTGCATGGCCCTGTCCAAATTCGCCAGGGCCCTGGGTATCGTCAACATAGACCACCAGGCCCGTCTGTGCCACAGTTCCACCGTCGCGGGCTTGGCCGCCAGCTTCGGCCGCGGCGCCATGACCAACCACTGGATCGACATCCGTCACGCCGACCTGGTCATGGTCATCGGCAGCAACCCCGCCGAGAACCATCCCATGTCCTTCCGTTGGGTGACCCGGGCCAAGGAACACGGAGCCAAGGTCATCACCATCGACCCGCGTTTCACCCGCACCGCCGCCGTTTCGGACGTCTACGCTCCCATGCGCTCGGGCACCGACATCGCCTTCATCGGCGGCATCATCAACTACCTGTTGACCCACGGCCATATTCAGAAGGACTACGTGCTGAACCATACCAACGCGGCCTTCCTGGTCGCTGAGGGATATGGTTTCTCCGATGGTCTGTTCACCGGCTATAACGGCACCACCCGCAAGTACGACAAGACCACTTGGGGCTTCGAGAAAAACGCGGCCGGCCAAGTGGTCAAGGATCCGACCCTCCAGCATCCCCGCTGCGTGTATCAGGTGCTCAAGCGCCACTACGCCCGCTATACCCCCGAGATGGTCAGCTCCATCACCGGCACGCCCCTGGAGTTGTACCTGAAGGTTTGCGGCCTGGTGGCTGAAACCTCCGCGCCCGACAAGACCATGACTATGCTCTACGCGATGGGCACCACCCAGCACACGCACGGTACCCAGAACATCCGGGCCTATGCCGTCCTGCAACTGCTGCTGGGCAACATCGGCATGGCCGGCGGCGGCATCAATGCCATGCGCGGCGAGAGCAACGTCCAGGCCAGCACCGATGCGGGCCTGCTGTACCACATCCTTCCCGGCTACCTCCCTGCCCCCACCGATCAGGACGTGTCCCTGGCAGTTTACCGGGCCCGCAACACGCCCCAGTCCGCCGATCCTCGCTCGCCCAACTGGTGGCAGAACCGGCCCAAGTACCTGGTGAGCTTGCTGAAAGCCTGGTGGGGTGAGCATGCGAGCGCCGCCAACGACTTCGCCTACGACTACCTCCCCAAGCGCGACCGCAACTACTCCCACATCGCCATTTTCGAGGGCATGCTGGCCGGTGAGGTGAAAGGCGCGATGGTGTGGGGCCAGAACCCCGCCGTAAGCGGCCCCCACGCCAACGCCGAACGGGAGGCGTTGGGTCGGCTGGAATGGCTCGTCTGCATGGACCTGTGGGAGACCGACACCTCCATCTTCTGGAAGCGCCCAGGCGTAGATCCCGCCGCGATCAACACCGAGGTCTTCTTCTTCCCCGCCGCCGCCTCGGTGGAGAAGGAGGGCAGCGTGACCAACTCGGGCCGATGGGCTCAGTGGCGCTACAAGGTCCAGGAACCCCCAGGGGATGCCAGGCCGGATTTGGAGATCATGAGCGACTTGGTCAAGGCGGTCAAGCAAGAGTATGCCCAAGGCGGCGTTTTCCCCGAACCCATCGTCCACCTGCACTGGGATTACGACGAGGAAGGCGGGCACGGCCCCAGCCCCCACAGGGTCGCCCGCGAGGTCAACGGCTACTTTACCGCTGACGTGGACTTCCCGGCCCAGGGCAAGTCCTTCAGGAAGGGCGACCAGGTGCCCTCCTTCGCCTTCCTGGGCGACGACGGCCGCACCGCCTGTGGTTGCTGGGTCATGGCCGGTTCCTACGTGACCACCGATCACAAGACCGGCAACCTGATGGCCCGGAGAGACAAAACCGACTCGATCAACGGGCTTGGCCTGTATCCCAAGTGGTCCTGGGCTTGGCCGGTCAACCGCCGCATCCTTTACAATCGTGCCTCCTGCGACATCGAGGGACGTCCTTACGCGCCGCAGAAGTGGGTGGTGCGCTGGAACAAGGAGAAGAAAGCCTGGGAAGGCGATGTGCCCGACGGCCCCTGGCCGCCCCTGGCCGCCGGCGCGGACGGCCGGTACTCCTTCATCATGAACCCCGAGGGTCACGCTTACCTGTTCTCCCCCGTGCCCATCGACGGACCCATGCCCGAGCACTACGAGCCCTACGAGTCGCCGGTACGCAACCTGCTCAACCCGCAGCCCTATAACCCGGCGGTGGAGATCGCCCTGTGGCGCAACCGTGAGCGGGAGACGGGCACGTCCAATGACTTTCCCATCGTGGCCACCACCTATCGGCTGTCCGAGCATTGGCAGGCCGGCGCGATGACCCGCAACCTGCCGTGGCTGGCGGAGCTTCAGCCCGACCTGTTCGTGGAATTGTCGGAGGAACTGGCGCGTGAGAAGGGGGTCAAGACCGGCGATCGGGTGGCGGTGACCTCGGCCCGCGGCGAGCTGACCGCCTACGCGCTGGTGACCAAACGGTTCAAGCCCATGACCGTGGCCGGCAGGCAGATCCATCAGGTCGGCCTGCCCTGGCACTGGGGCTATGCCGGCATCGCCACCGGCGACAGCGCCAACCTGCTGACTCCGCACGTGGGCGATGCCAATACCACCATCCCCGAATACAAAGTCTTCCTCTGCGACCTGCGTAAGGCATAGGCGCCGTGCATCGAGAAGAAGAGGAGCGGACGATGACCGATTCGTCTGTATCTATGGGCATGCTGATCGACACTACCAAGTGCATGGGATGTCGCGGATGCCAGGTGGCCTGCAAGCAGTGGAACGGGCTTAAGGCGGAGCGGACCACCTTCTTCGGGGGGCCCGGCTACCAGAACCCGCCGGCTCTTTCCGCCAACACCTTCACGCTGATCACCTTCACCGAAATCGAGGCCGAGGACGGCCTGCGCTGGATCTTCACCAAGCGCGGTTGTATGCACTGCAAGGATCCTGTCTGCGCCGCCGTCTGCCCCGTGGGCGCCCTTCAGAAGAAGCCCAACGGCGCGGTGGCCTACGATCCCGATAAGTGCATGGGCTGCCGCTATTGCATGCTGGCGTGTCCGTGGTCGGTGCCGAGCTACGAGTGGCAGAGTCCTTCTCCCTTCGTGCGCAAATGCACCCTGTGCGACGACCGCCAGAAAAACGGCAAGGCTCCCGCCTGCGTGAGCGCCTGTCCCACCGGCGCATTGCAGTTCGGCCGCCGGGAAGAGTTGTTGGCCCAGGCCCGCGCGCGCATCGCGCAAAACCCCGATCGCTACGTTGAGCATATCTACGGCGAGCAAGAGGCCGGCGGGACCGGCGTGATGTACCTTGCCGCGGTCCCCTTCTCCGAACTGGGATTCCCGACGGTGGCGCCGCATAGCATGGCCGTGTATGCCGACCAGGTGATGAAGGTCATTCCCTGGTGGGTGATGGGTCTTGGCGCTTTTCTGACCGGGGTGTACGCGCTCTTCTCGCGCAGGAAGAAGATCGCCGCCGGACTCGCGGCCGAAGGACCTCAGGCGAAGCAGCAAGGGGGTGAACGATGACGACCTACACCACCACCCGCACAGGGTGGACGTTTCCCCTCACGTTGCCGCGCGTCGTGATGCTTCTGCTCGTCGCCGCGGCCTTTGGTACCCTGGCCTGGCGTTTCTATGCGGGGCTGGGCGCGAGCACCAACCTGCGGGACGATTTCCCGTGGGGGCTGTGGATCGGCTTGGACATACTGACCGGCGTGGCTCTGGCGGCTGGCGGCTTCACCATGGCCTTCTACATCGAGGTGATCGGCCGGGAGCGGTTCCACCAGTTCCTCAGGCCGGCCGTGCTCACGGCCTTCGTGGGGTACGTCCTGGTCATCACGGGTTTGTTGGGCGACATGGGTCTGCCCTGGCGCATCTACCACCCCATCTACCTGTGGAACCCCCGTTCGTTCATGTTCGAAGTGGCTTGGTGCGTGATGCTTTACACCACCGTGCTCTTCGTGGAGTTTCTCCCCATGCCGCTGGAGCGGCTTGGCTTGGGCCGGCTGCTCCGCATGGTGCGCAAGGTCATGCCGGTGTTCATCGTGCTGGGCATCGTCCTCTCCACGCTGCACCAGTCGTCGCTGGGCTCGCTCTTCCTGTTGATGGGCCATCGGCTGCACGCGCTGTGGTGGTCGCCCATCCTTCCGGTGAACTTCCTGCTCACCGCCATCTGCGTGGGTTTCGCCATGGTCGTCTTCGAGTCGATCCTGAGCGGCTGGCTGCTCAAGCATCCGCTTGACGGCAAGCTGCTGGGCGATCTGACCCGGCCGCTGCCCTGGCTGCTGCTGGGCGCCCTGGCGGTGAGGCTCGGCGATCTGGTTGTGCGCGGCTCCTTGTCCGCCGTGACGGAAGGTTCGCTGCAATCCTACTCCTTCCTGGTCGAGGTGAGCATCGGTCTGGCTCTGCCGGCATTGGTGCTGTTTAGCCGCTCATGGCGCGAGACGCCGGGACGTCTCTTCACCATCGCCACGATGGTGGTCATCGGCGTCGTGCTCAACCGGGTGAACGTGAGCATGATCGGGATGTTCACCGAGACCTCCAGTTACATTCCCGCCTGGTCGGAATGGGTGGTGAGCGTGGGTCTGGTGGCCCTGGGTGTGCTGGCCGTGGTCTTCATCAGCGAGAACATGCCGGTTCGCAACGAACACCATCATGTCGCCTATAATAGGCCCAAACCCAATAATCATGTTACCAGGGGCAAAGCGGCCCGCCAGAGACTGTGAATCTGGTACATCGAGGCGAGATGAAACTCTCGACCATGCCGCCAAGGATTTCGCCTTTCGGTCTGATACTACAAAATCCTCCCCAATCCAACGTCATGAACCATTGCGAGCCGCTTGATCCGTGATCCTTCTTTTCGCCTTGTGCCCATCCTGCGAAATGTCGGGTCCTCAGTTTGCCCTTGGTGACACGAATGTTGAGTCTAGGCCGACATCGAGTGCAACGACCGACGGCTTCCCTGGGACAACGACCTGAAGGGCCCATCCGAACCCGAACGATACCACGACAACGAACCATGACCGACGATCCGATCGCGAGCGTCTCCGTGTTTTACGACCCGCGCCGCCGGGGATTTCGTTCCCGTGCGTCGGTCGACGAGGTACTCGCGTTGATCGCCGGGCGGATCGGGCCCCTGGAGATCGAGGCGGTTCCCCTGGCTGAGGCGGCCGGTCGGGTGCTGGCGATCGAGGCAGTCGCGTCGCTGCCCATGCCCCCGTTCGATCGCGCGGCGATGGACGGCTACGTCGTGCGGGGTGAGGAGACCTTCGGAGCAGACGCCTACACGCCCGTTGTATTTCGGGTCGTCGGCAGGTCCCGGCCGGGCCGACGATTCGAGGGCAAGGTCGGGGCAGGTGAGGCGGTGGAGATCGCCACCGGGGCACCCTTGCCGGCCGGGGCCGATGCGGTCGTCCCCGTCGAGGTGACCTGCGTCGAGGGAGACGTCGTCCGCGTCTCGGAGGCGATCCCACCAGGACGGCACGTCAGCGTGCGGGGTGAGGATATCCTGGCGGGGGCCTGCGTCCTGTCGCCGGGACGGATCTTGCGCCCGCAGGATCTGGGTGTGCTCAGCGCTTTGGGAATCACGGCTGTGCCGGTGATCCGTCGGCCGCGAGTCTCGATCCTTGTCACTGGAGACGAGTTGTTGCCTGCCGGTTCCCCGGCCCGCGAGGACCGGATCGCCGACATGAACTCGGTGATGGTGGGGGCGTTGGTCGCTCGCGACGGCGGCCTTCCGCGCGTGCTCGGTCCGCTGGCCGATGACCGCGACGCGCTGAAGGAAACCCTGGCCGGGGCCGTCGCGGCGTCGGACGCCGTGCTGATCTCGGGCGGCAGCTCGACCGGCCCCGAGGACCACGCGCCGGACCTCGTGGCCGAGCTGGGGGAGCTGGCCGTGCACGGCGTCGCCCTGCGGCCCGCCAGCCCGACAGGGCTGGGGTTCATCGCCGGTTTGCCTGTGGTGCTGCTGCCGGGCAATCCGGTCAGTTGCCTGTGTGCCTATGATCTCTTCGCCGGGCCGATCCTCCGCCGCCTGGGGGGCCGGTCGCCCGAGTGGCCCTACCGGGCCATCGAGCGTCCACTGGCCCACAAGCTGACCTCGTCGCTGGGGCGGGTCGATTACGCGCGGGTCAGGATCGTCGAGGGACGGGTCGAGCCGCTGGCGATCAGCGGGGCGTCGATCCTGTCGAGCACGACCCGCGCCGACGGCTTCGTGGTCGTCCCGACCGATCTCGAAGGCTACCCCGCCGACGCGACCGTGACGGTCTGGCTGTACGACTTCTGACCTGAGGATGGCACCCGCGATGGCACACGAGCAGGACCAGTTCCTCAACGTGGTGGACCGCGACACCGCCGAACGGCGGTGGTGGGACGCGATCCATCCCGAGCCGCTGGGCCCGGAGGTCGTGCCGCTGGCGACGGCCCTGGGGCGGGTGCTGGCCGACGACGTGGCGGCCGACGTCGACGTGCCGGCCTTCGACCGCTCGAACGTCGACGGCTACGCCCTGCTGGCCGAGGAAACCTATGGCGCCGCCGAGGAGACTCCGCGGCGGCTGCGGCTCAACCCCGAGGAACTGGCCACGGGCGTCGTGCCACGCCGGTCCGCCATGCCGGGTACGGCCACGCCGATCGCCACCGGCGGGATGCTCCCGCGCGGGGCCGACGCAGTGCTGATGGTCGAGCATGCGTGGATTGACGGAGATGATCTGGTCCTGCTCCGCCCGGTGGCCCCCGGGGCGCACGTCAGTTTCGCCGGGACCGACGTGGCCCGCGGCGAGCTGGTCTTGCGCCGGGGGACCGTCTTAACCGCCCGTGAGACCGGTCTGCTGGCCGCGATCGGACGGGCCGAGGTCGAGGCCCTGCGTCGGCCTCGTGTGGCCATCCTCTCGACGGGCGACGAGGTGATCGCCCCCGGCACGCCCTCTCGCCCCGCCAGTGTCTATGACGCCAATGCGACCCTGCTGGCCGATGCCGTTCGCGAGCTGGGGGGCGAACCGGTGCCGCTGGGTATCGTGGGTGACGACGAAGCCGCGCTGGAAGCCGCCCTGGAGCGCGGGCTGCTGTCAGCCGACGTGGTCCTGCTGAGCGGCGGCACGAGCAAGGGCGGCGGCGACCTCTCGTACCGCACCCTGGGCCGTCGGTCGCCGGGGATCGTTGTGCATGGCGTGGCCCTCAAGCCGGGCAAGCCGATCTGCCTCGGCGCGGCGGGGACGACCCCGGTGGCGATCCTGCCGGGCTTCCCGACCTCGGCCATCTTCACCTTCCACGAGTTCGTCGCCCCGGTCTTGCGGCGGATGGCGGGACTCAGCCCCGAGGCCCGCGCCGCGATCGAAGCCACGATGTCCCTGCGGTGCAACAGCGAGCGCGGGCGGACCGAGTATCTGCTGGTTGGCCTCGTCCCCGGCCTGGACGGGCTGTCGGCCTATCCGATGGGCAAGGGTTCGGGCTCGGTGACGACCTTCAGCCGGGCCGACGGTTTCATCGTCATCCCGAGGAACCAGGAATACGTCGAGCGCGGCGAGCGGGTGGCCGTCACGCCGCTGGGCCGGGGGATCGCGGCGGCCGACCTGGTGGCGATCGGCTCGCACTGCGTCGGGCTCGACCTGCTACTTGGGCTCCTGGCCGAGCGTGGGTTCCGCTCCAGGACGCTCTGGGTCGGCTCGCAAGGGGGCCTCGACGCGGCGGCCCGGGGCGAGTGCGACGTGGCGGGCGTCCACCTACTCGACCCCAGGACCGACACCTACAACGTCACGTTCCTGCCCGACGGCGTCCGGCTCTTGCGTGGTTACGGCCGGATGCAAGGGCTGGTCTACCGGCCGGGAGACGGGCGCATGGAAGGAGGCTCGGTCACGGAAGCGATCGACCGGGCCTGTGTCGATCCCTCCTGCCTGATGGTCAACCGCAACCGAGGCAGCGGCACGCGGGTCTTGCTCGATGCCCTGCTGGGGGGGCGACGTCTGCCGGGGTCGGCGGTCGAGGTCCGTTCGCACAACGCCGTGGCGGCCGCGGTGGCCCAGGGGCGGGCCGACTGGGGCGTGGCGATCGCGCCGGTGGCCCGCGCCTACGGTCTGGCCTTCACCCCGATTCGCGCCGAGCGGTACGACTTCGCCATCCCCGCCAACCGCTGGGACCGCCCCGCCGTCTCCGCCTTCCGTGCGCTGATCGAGGAGTCCGAGACGTGGCGCCGGCTCGCCGAACTCGGCTTCCTCGCCGAACCTGAGGAGGCAGGCCGATGACCCCAGGGCGAACGCACCAAAATAGCAAAAGTGGGCAAGATGAGGCGATGCTCCCAGGAGTGCAATCCTGATGAATTCTCCGAAAAGCCCGGCGTTCTTCAGATCTCTGACCGTCACGGATTTTGGGGGGCTCTGTTTTCCCGGGTTTGCCCGAGGTGACGAAGAATCGGCGCCTGAGTTGGAACTGCTTGTGCCTGGACAAGAGGTTGACCCCGCGCTGGCCACCCTGCGCAACCTCAACAGGCCGGACGACTACCACTCGGCCTTGCGAGATGCCTGCTTTGACCCCGCAGACCCGGCCGAAACCACGGGCCGGGCGGGACCTCCCCGGGTCACGATCGAGCTCTTCGGCATGCCCCGCCTCCGCGCCGGTGTCGGCAAGCTGACGGTCGAGGCAGCGACGGTGGGCGCGGCTCTCGACGCCCTGGCGAAGGTCTGCCCGGCGCTGGAGGGCTCGGTGTTGGCCGGGGGGACGCTCCACCCGGCCTACACACTCAACCTCAACGGCGAGCGGTTCGTGGCCGACCCGGGCACGCCACTCGCGGACGGCGAGTCGTTGATCCTTCTCACCCTGGACGTGGGGGGCTAAGTCTCGTGTTTGGCTATCACGGTCGCTACCTAATGGTCGACGCCGGCTCTGGACTGGCGGCTCTCCAGCCGCTCGACGATGCCGTACTGCGCCGGTTCCTCGGGGGCGTGGGCCTGGGGACCTGGGTCGTCGCTCGCCAGGCGCCCGCCGGCGCCGACCCGCTTGGAGTCGATGCGACGCTCGTCTTCGCACTCAGCCCGCTGGTCGGCACCCCGCTGACCACGTCGGCCAAGTTCGCGGTCGTCGCGCTCAGCCCGCTCACCGGCCGGCTCTGCGACGCCTTGTCATCGTCGCATTTCGCGCTGGCGGCCAAGCGGGCGGGGGTCGACGCGATCGCGATCAACGGGGCGTGCGGCGAGCCCTCGGTGCTGCTCGTGGATGGTCAGGGGCGCGGCGAGCCTTTGGTGTCGAAGCGGCCAGCAGGCGAGTTGTGGGGTTTGTCGGCATCGGAGGCTGAGGCCCGGCTGCGGTCGGCGATCGGGCCCGAGTGGCAGGTCGCGTCGATCGGGCCGGCGGGGGAGCGGCTCATCCCGTTCGCCACGATCAGCCACGACGGCCGCCTCGCCGGCCGGGGCGGACTGGGGGCCGTGCTGGGCGCGAAGCGGATCAAGGCCGTCGCCGTGCGCGGCGACCGCCGCACGCCCGTGGCCGACCGGGAGCGCACCATCGCGCTGGCGCGCAACCTCTCGGCCCGCTCGTTCGGCCCGGCGACCGAGAAGTACCGCGAGCTGGGCACCGTTGCCAACCTGCTCGTGTTCAACCGCTTCGAGGCCCTGCCGACCCGGAACTTCCAGGCAGGCACGTTCGCCGGCGCCGAGCGGCTTGCCGCCGAGGATCTCGGCCCGGCGCGGCGGATAGCGAAGCAGTCGTGCGCCTCGTGCACGATTGGGTGCGAACACATCTATGCGTCACCCGACAGCCGGCGCGGGGTGCGCATGGAGTACGAGTCACTCTTCGCCTTCGGCCCGCTCTGCGGCGTGGACGACCCCGAGGCCGTCCTCCGCGCCGCGGCGGCCTGCGACGCGGCGGGGCTCGACACGATTTCGACGGGGGGCACGATCGCGTTCCTGATGGAGTGCGTCGAGCGCGACTGGGTCGACGGCCGTCTCGGCCGCTCGGGGCGGTCGTTGCGATTCGGCGACGGCGCGGCGCTGCTCGACGCGATCGCCGCCCTGATCGATCGCGACGGGCCGCTCGGCGAGCTGCTCGCCCTAGGCAGCCGCCGCGCGGCCGCGCGGATCGGCGGCGAGGCCCCGGCGCTCGCGCCGCACGTCAAGGGGCTGGAGCTGCCGGGCTACCACCCGCGCACCCTGCACGCGATGGCCCTAGGCCTGGCCGTTGGCACGCGCGGGGCCGACCACAACCGCTCCGGGGCCTACGAGGCCGACTTCACCGATCATCCCCGCGGCGCCGCCGCCGCCATCGCCGCCCTCGCGACGGAAGACCGCTCTGCCCTGATGGATTCCCTGATCTTCTGCAAGTTCCTCCGCGGGGTCTTCACCGACCTGTACGCCGAGTCGGCCGCCATGCTCGGGGCCGTCACCGGGTGGGACGTCACCCCCGACGAGCTGCGCGACGTGGCCGGCCGGATCGTCAACGCCCGCAAGTGCGTCAACCAGCGCGAGGGCTGGACCCGCACCGAAGACACCCTGCCGCCCCGCCTGCTGGCCGACGAGCCCACCGCGGGGAATCGGAATAGCCTGACGCGCGCCCAGCTCGACGCGTTGATCTCGGCCTACTACCACGCCCGCGGCTGGACCGCCGACGGCCGAGTGCCCCAGGAACTGCGCTTCGCCCTGGGACTCGACGACCCGGCCTTCGGGCTACTTTGAGCCGCGGACGCCTCTACCGACCCCGCCATGCCCGGGCACCGGTTTTATCGGATCGAGGGATGAAAGAGAGTCCTAGGGTGTGTGGACAATACCTGGGCAAACTACATTGATTACCGAAGAAGAACCATGATTGAGGCAACTTGGGTGAAGGCCAGAAAGTTGCGGCCGGTTTTTTCATACCGAGTCGCCACCCGGCGAAACTGCTTGATGCGGTTGACGAACTGCTCCACCAAATTTCGTTCTTTGTTGTCGCATGCTGGGAGGGTCAAAACCCTCGCCTTCAGGCGAAGGCTTCAGCGTTCTTGGCCACTCGCCAGGGGCGGAATCGAGGGAGTTCGGCCGTACGACCTCGGAGCCTGTTCCATACGGTTGAGCCTCGTGCAGCGTGAGGGGAAAAGGGTCATCACTGAGGGAAAAAGGGTCATCACTGATATCGACCGTTTGAGAGGCGAAGAAGCCTCGATGACACGCACGTAAACGCTTGATGCAGGCGGCTTAGGGGTTAGGAAAGCGCTATTCAGTGATGACCCCTTTCCCCTCCCTCATGAGAGAGATTGTGCCCAGAAACCGACAAGGCTAGAATAGCCATACGTTCAGTATGATCGGCGAGAGGTTCGGCTGTCAGACGCCGAACGATCAGGGCGGTGATTCGAGATGCCTGACACCATTCAGATCGCTGGTGTGGACAGAGTATCACTGAGAGCAAGGAACTTCGTCTGCTTTCGAGATGCTCAGGGCTTCGACGAGATGTATCCCATCAATGTGATAGTCGGAAGA
>Ga0074044_10001455_pt1 | contig 21344 bp, 22 predicted proteins | sample BogForMeECP23OM1_FD_94443 | JGI IMG/M metagenome (GOLD analysis project Ga0074044, IMG submission 94443) | Bog forest soil microbial communities from Calvert Island, British Columbia, Canada - Bog Forest MetaG ECP23OM1 | ecosystem: Environmental > Terrestrial > Soil > Wetlands ...
CCCCGATGCCGAAATGGACGCCCTCGACCTCACCGGCGATGCGTTCCATCCGGATTGGAACTACACAATCAAACCCCGCCGGTTCGCAGAATCGTAGCAGTTATTGTTATGGGTGTCCTAAGATCGATCATCGGGGAGGAACGGATGGTAATCACGCACGCCCCCAATCGCCGCCAGGTGCTGCTCGCCGGGGCGGCGTTCGCGCTTGCTTCGCGCGCAAGCCTGGCGCAGACCCCGCGCTCGCTCAAGATCGGCGTCCTGAACGACATGTCGAGCGTCTATTCCGACTATCAGGGCATCGGCTCGGTGGTCGCGGCGCAGCTTGCGGTCGACGACTTCTCCGCCAAGCTCGGCGTGCCGGTCGAGATCGTTTCCGCCGACCATCAGAACAAGCCCGACGTCGGGGCGGCGATCGCGCGGCGCTGGTTCGACACCGAGAACGTCGACGTCATCATGGACCTGCCGAATTCCGCCGTCGCGCTTGCGGTCCTCGCGGTCGCCGAAGAGAAGAACAAGGCGGTCATCGGCTCCGGCGCCGGCTCCTCCGTAATGACCGGCCCGAAATGCTCCCGGAACTTCGTGCACTGGACCTATGACACCTACGCCTGGGGCGTCGGCCTCGGCAAAGCGGTCACTGAAAACGGCGGCAAATCCTGGTTCTTCGTTACAGCCGACTACGCCTTCGGCAAGGACCTCGAAGCCAATTGCACGGCGGCGGTCGAGGCCGCGGGCGGCAAGGTCGTGGGCTCGGTGCGCCACCCGATCAACACCCCGGATTTCTCGTCGTTCCTCTTGCAGGCGCAGAACTCCGGCGCGGGTGTCGTCGCCTTCGCCAATGGCGGCGGCGACACCAACGGGTGCTTCAAGCAGGCCCACGAGTTCGGCCTGGCGCCCAAACAGCGCCTCGCCGGCTTTACGCTCAACGTCACCAACATCCCGGCGCTCGGCCTCGATATCGTGCAAGGAGCGTTGCTGCCCACCGCGTTCTACTGGGACGCAAACGAGGGAACGCGCGCCTTCGGCAAGCGCTTCCAGGCGGCGCATCCGAAGAAGTTGATGCCCAACGACATGCAGGCAGGCATGTATGCGGCGACCGAGCACCTGATCAAGGCGATGGCCCAGATCCAGAGCGCCCAGGACGGGGTCAAGCTCGTCGACGCGATGAAGGCGATCCCGACCGACGATCCGCTGTTCGGCAAGGGATTCATTCGCGTCGATGGCCGCACGATGCACCCGATCTTTCTCTACCGGGCGAAGACGGCGGCCGAATCGAAGTACGATTGGGACTATTTCGAGCTCGTGTCGACGATCAAGCCGGAGGACGCGTTCCGTCCGCTCGACAAGGGCCGGTGCCCGTTCGTCAGGGTCTGACCGCGAGCCGAGGCCGCGCGAGGGCCTTCCCATGCGCGAGCCGGTCAGGATCGCGCCGCGCTGAACACCGTCAGCTGGTCGCCGCCCCGACGCAGGATGGCGCGGACCGGCATCTCTTCCTCCGGTCCCGCCTCGAGCGCGGCGGCGAGCGTCCTGAGTTTGGCTTCGCCCTCGATGTGCAGCGCGATCGCTTTGGCGCGAAGGATCACGCGACCGGTCAGGGTCAGCCGCGGCTCGTACTCGCCGACCGCCTCGATCGGCGCGACGAGCTGCCGGGCGCCGGGGTCCATCGCCTCGGCGAGCCCTTCCGCGCCGGGCAGCCAGGACGCGGTATGGCCGTCCTCGCCCATGCCGAGCACCAGGACGTCGGCGGGAAGCGGAAGGCAGGCGATGCGCGCGCTCGCGGAGACAAGCTCCTGGCTCTCGCTGAGCCGAGCGTCGGCAAGCGGCGTGAAGCTCGCGACCATCGCGTGATTGCGCAAGAGGGCGTCTCGGACGAGGCGCGCGTTGAGGCGAGGGCTTTCCTCGACGACGCGCCGCTCATCCGCGAGTGTGATCTCGACCCGCGTCCAATCGAGCGGCATGCTCGAGAGCGCGTCGAAGAAACGCGCCGGCGTCTTGCCGCCTGACACGACAAGCAGCGCCGCGCCTCGCTCCGCGATCGCCTCGCGCAACCGCGCGGCCGTCCATTCGGCCAGTTCGGGCGCGAGCGCCTCGCCGTCGGCGAAATCGCGTCGCTGGAACTCAATCACCATCTTGATATTCCTCATTCCAGGTTCGTCCGTCGCGTTCGATCAACGCGACCGAGGCGTTCGGTCCCCAGGTGCCGGCGGCGTAGGGCCGCGGCGGCTCCTGCGACTGGGTCCAGGCGTCCCGGATCGGGTCGATGAACTTCCACGCGGCCTCGACCTCGTCGCGCCGCATGAAGAGGGCCGCGTTGCCGCGGATTGCATCCATCAAGAGACGCTCATAGGCGTCCGCCGAGGCCATGCCGAAGGCTTTGGCGAAACTCAGGTCGAGAGGGAGGTGCACCAGCCGCGTGCCGCCGGGACCAGGCTCCTTGACCATGATCCAAAGCTTGATTCCCTCGTCCGGCTGCACCCGGATCACCAGGCGATTCGCCGGAATGGCGTCTGAAGGCATGTCGAAGATGACATGCGGCACGCGCCGGAATCCGACGACGATCTCCGAGAAGCGTTGCGGCAGCCGTTTGCCGGTGCGCAGATAGAAGGGGACGCCAGCCCAGCGCCAGTTGGCGATGCCGAGCCTGAGCGCAACGAAGGTTTCGGTGTCGCTGTGATGCTTGCCGATATCGTGCAGGTAGCCGGGAACGGGCCCGCCATCGGCGAAGCCCGCGCGATATTGCCCACGCACGGTGAGCGTCGCGGCGTTGGTCTCGTCGATCGGCTCGAGCGCCTTGAGCACCTTCACCTTCTCGTCGCGCAGCGAGTCCGCGTCCAGCGAATTCGGAGGCTCCATCGCGACGAGACAGAGGAGCTGCATCATGTGGTTCTGCACCATGTCGCGGATCGCTCCGGACTGGTCGTAGTATTCGCCGCGCCCTTCGACGCCGAGCGTCTCGGCCACCGTGACCTGCACATGGTCGATGTGCGCGCTGTTCCACAGCGGCTCGAGCAGAATGTTGGCGAAGCGCAGGACCATGAGGTTCTGCACCGACTCCTTGCCGAGATAGTGGTCGATGCGGAAGATGCAGCCCTCGGGGAACACCGAGCCGATCTCGTCGTTGATAACCGCGGCGCTCGCGCCGTCCCTGCCGATCGGTTTCTCCACGATGATGCGGGAACGCGCCGTCTTCAGTCCCTCCGCGCCGATGCGCTTTGCCAGCGGGCAGAACAGGTCCGGCCCCGTCGCCAGATAGAAGGCCCGGATGCGCTCGTCCGGCCCCAGCAGGGAATTGAGATCGTCCCAGCCGGTCTCGCTGGTGGCGTCGGCGGCAACATAGTCGAGGCGCGAGAGGAAGCGCTCCATCGCCGGTCCGGCGTTTTCATCGACCGCGGCGAACTTCACCAAAGCGTCCTTCACGCTCGCGCGGAATTCGCCGCGATCGAAATGGCGGCGCGACACCCCGATGATCCGGGTGGGTTCGGTGAACTGATCGCTGCGTTCGCGATGGAAAAGCGCGGGATACAGCTTGCGGTAGGCCAGATCGCCCGTGCCGCCGAAAACGACGAGATCGAACGGCTCAACCTTGACGTTGCGAGCAGCCATGACGCCTCTCAATGCTTTGACCAAAGTGGTCGTCGTGTGTGGCGCAATTTCGGTTATACGACGGCTCGCGCCAATCGGATCGGGCAGCGCCATGCCGCCGCCGGCGCGTCAGCCTGCCTGGCTCACCGCGTCCTTCAGAAGAACCTCCCGGTCGCGGGCGAAATTCTTGATCAGCGGCAATGCGGCGCCGCCGATCGCGCGAGCGTCGGCGCCGACAGAGCCGGATACGATTTCGACCTCGCTCAGTCCGCGCCGGTCGAGACCCTGGAAAATTTGGGACGTGCGGGCGGTCAGCCGATCGCGCACGTTCGCCGGCATCGCTCCGTCGATGAGGATCGCCTCGAAATCGACGACGGAGATCGCGGCCACCGAGGCGTAGGCCAGCGCCGAAGCCACTTCCTCGATCCAGGCGTCGAGATGAGGTCCGAAGTCCGCCCAGACGTCGGGCGTCGCCCATATCGACGACGCGTCGATCCCTGCGGACGTCAGACGGCGTTCAAGCTGATAGATCGACGCGCAGGCGATGAGTTGCGGGGCGACGCCGCCTTCGCTCTTCGCCATCACCGGCATCGATCCGAGCGCGCCGGCGTTGCCGGTGCGGCCCAGCCGCAACGCTCCGTCCAGCACCAGCCCGCCGCCAATGAATGCGCCGAGGAAGAAATAGAGGAAATCGCGATATCGCCAGCCGCGACCGAAGAAGAATTCGGCGGCGCAGGCCGCCGTTGCGTCGTTGCAAAGCACGACGGGATAGGGACAGGCCTTCGCGATTTCGCGTTCGGCGTCGAAGTCGCGCCACGCGCTCATGGCGCCGGCGGGGGCGCCGATTTCCGCTTCCCAGTTCCACAGCTGGAACGGCGAAGCCACGCCAAGCCCGGCGATCCGCCGCCTTTGCGCGTCGTTCAGCGCATCCACAAGGGGGGGCAGGGAGGACCGAACGAAATCGAGGATCATCTTCGGGATGGGGTAGGCGAAGGTACGGTGGGCGCGGCGCCGGATGGCGCCGCGAAAATCAATCAACACGAGGTCGCAACTGCGACGGCCGATCTTGAGCCCGAGCGAATAGGCGCCGTCGGGGTCGAGCGACATCGGAACCGTCGGTTGCCCGACCCGGCCACGCAGCGGGGCCTCGCGCTTCAGGAGGCCGTCCGCCTGCAGACGGTTCATGATCGCCGAGGTCGATTGCACCGATAGTCCCGTCAGTCTCGCCACTTCGATTTTCGACAGCGGCCCCAAGCGCCGCACCAGGGAAAGCAAAAGCCGCTCGTTATAGGCGCGGACGCCTGCCTGATCAGCGCCGCTGGCGATGCCGACGAAGGACGGCGGGAACTGCGAGGATTGCGCCTCGCCAAAGCCTTCGGACGCGCGCCCCGCGTACGCGCGCGAACCATTCAGCGCCGCCTTCATTCCTCCGCCTTTCAGCTGTCTTTTATTTGCCGGTCTCCTCAGGTTTAGCGGAATGTGGCCGCCTGTCAAGAATAATTCAACTGGATATAATTATCTTGACTCTTGCCGGAAACTCTGGCCCAATGCGATGACGACGACGCGAGACGGGTCGCAGAGCCCGATGGCGCCATGTCGTCTTGCGCCTGCGGCAGCAACCCGCGCCGCCGCTCAGACCTGGATAGGGAGGAAGACTGTGTCCAAGATTTCCGGAATTTTTGCGACCGCCGCCGCCGCCGCGCTGACGCTCGCGCTCACCAGCGCGCCCTCGTACGCCGACGGGCCGATCGTCGGCCTCATCACCAAGACAAGCACGAATCCGTTCTTCGTCAAGATGAAGGAAGGCTTCGAGAAGGCGGCGAAAGAGGCCGGCCTGACGCCGCAGGCCTATGCCGGCAAGGCCGACGGCGACAACGACGGCCAGGTGGCCGCCATCGAGCAATTGATGGCCGCCGGCGCCAAGGGCATCCTGCTGACGCCGAGCGATACGACCGCGATCGTGCCGACGGTCGAGAAGGCCCGCAAGGCCGGCATCGTCGTTATCACCCTCGACACGCCGCTCGATCCGCCGACCGCCGCCGACGCCAACATCGGCACCGACAACTTCAAGGCGGGCCAGCTGATCGGCCAGTGGGCCAAGGCGACGCTCGGCGACAAGGCCAAGACCGCCAAGATCGCCACCCTCGATCTCGCCGCCAACCAGCCGTCGGTCGATTATTTCCGCCACAACGGCTTCCTCGACGGCTTCGGCATTCCGGTCAAGGACGTGAAGCACTTCTCCCAGAGCGACAGCCCGCAGATTGTCGGCTCCGACGTGACGGCCGGAGACGTGCCGGGCGGCCGCAAGGCGATGGAGAACATCCTGCAGAAGGCCGACCAGATCGACGTCGTCTACGCGATTAACGAACCCTCGGGCTACGGCGGCTATGCGGCGCTCAAGGCGGCCGGCAAGGAGAAGGGAGTGCTGTTCGTCGCCATCGACGGCGGCTGCTTCGCGATGCCGTGGGTCAAGGAGGGCATCCTCTCCGCCACCACGCAGCAATATCCGCTGCTGATGGCCGCAGACGGCGTCCAGCAGATCGCCGACTACCTCAAGAACGGCGCGAAGCCGCACAGCATCGACAGCGGCGAGAAGCTGATCACCGATCATCCGGCGCCCGGCGTGCCGTCGATCACCACCGACGAGGGCGCCAAGCTCTGCTGGGGTTGATTTCGGGCCAAGTTGGGTTCTTAATCGCCTAAAGAATAGGGACTCGGCGCTCGCCGGTTCGACCGCGAGCGCCGATCTCGAAAGAACCCTTCATGAGGGGAAACGAGCGAGGAAGCCATGAGCGAAGCTTCGCGACCCACTCCGCAGGAATTCGAGAAGGTTTTAAGCGGGGCGTCCGCGTCAGTCGCCTCGTTCGAGGAAGAGCAGCTCACGTTCCTGCAACGCTTGCAGCGGTTCCTCCACCTCTATCCGACGACCGTGCCCTTCGTCGTGCTGCTGCTCGGCCTGCTGCTCGGCCTCACCGTCAATCCGCACCGATTCGCCACCGGCAGCAACTTCTCGACGGTGCTGACCCAGGTGACGATCATCGGCATCCTCGGCGTCGCCCAGACGCTGGTCATCCTCACCGCCGGCATCGACCTCTCGGTCGGCGTGGTGATGGTCATTTCATCGGTGGTGATGGGGCGCCTGGCCGTCTATGACGGCGTGCCCGTCTTCCTGGCGTTTCCCATCGGCCTCTTGACCGGCGCCGCCTGCGGCTGGCTCAACGGAATTCTGGTCACGCGGCTCAAGATGCCGCCGTTCATCGTCACCTTAGGCACGCTCAGCATCATTGGGGCGCTGCTCATCTACTACTCGCAGAGCCAGACCATCGGCATGCAGGACCTCGACGCAAAGGCGCCGTTCCTGCAATTGATGGGCGTTCCCTTCCAGTTCGCCGGCGCGCGGATCATCCTCGGCACCTTCCTGCTGATCCTGGTGTGCATCGTGTTCTGGTACATTCTCAACCGCACCGCCTACGGCCGTCACGTCTATGCGACCGGCGACGACCCGGAAGCCGCGCGGCTCGCCGGCATCGATACCGACAAGATACTCTTGAGCGTCTACGTGCTCGCAGGCCTGATCTCGGCCATCGCCGGCTGGGCGCTAATCGGCCGCGTCGGCGCCATCAGCCCGACCGCGGGCGAGAACGCCAACCTCGACAGCATCACCGCCGTGGTGATCGGCGGCACCTCGCTGTTCGGCGGCCGCGGCTCGATCGTCGGCACGCTGATCGGCGCGCTGATCGTCGGCGTGTTCCGCTCAGCGGTGTCGCTCGCCGGCCTCGACGTCCTGTGGCAGCAATTCGCGATCGGCGTGCTGATCATCGTCGCGGTCGCGCTCGACCAATGGATCCGGAGGGTCTCCAAGTGAGCGTCGAACCCATCCTCACCTGCCGCCAACTTGTCAAGCGCTATGGCCGCGTCACCGCGCTCGACCATGCCGACTTCGATCTCTATCCCAACGAGATCCTGGCGGTCATCGGCGACAACGGCGCCGGCAAGTCGACGCTGATCAAGGCGATCTGCGGCGCCGTGATCCCCGATTCGGGCGAGATCCGCCTCGGCGGAGAGGTCGTGCATTTCACCTCGCCGATCGACGCGCGCGAGGCGGGCATCGAGACGGTCTACCAGACCCTCGCGCTGTCCCCGGCGCTGTCGATCGCCGACAACATGTTCCTTGGCCGGGAAATCCGCGCGCCCGGCGCGCTCGGATCCTGGTTCCGGGCGACGGACAGGACCAGGATGCAGAAGTTCGCGCGCGAGAAGCTCAACGAACTCGGGCTGATGACGATCCAGAACATCAGCCAGCCGGTCGAGACCCTGTCGGGCGGCCAGCGGCAGGGCGTTGCGGTTGCGCGCGCCGCGGCGTTCGCGAGGCGGCTCGTCATCATGGACGAGCCGACCGCGGCGCTCGGCGTGAAAGAATCGCGCCGCGTGCTCGAACTCATCCTCGACGTGAAGAAGCGCGGACTGCCGATCATCCTCATCTCGCACAACATGCCGCACGTGTTCGAGGTCGCCGACCGCATCCACATCCACCGTCTCGGGCAGCGTCTGACCGTCGTCGATCCGAAGAAGGTCACGATGTCCGACGCCGTCGCGATGATGACCGGCGCCATGGCGCCGCCCGCGGACGCGCTCGCCGCCTAGGGGCGCCCCCGCCCCCCTTGTGGGGGCGGGTTGGGGTGGGGGGTCGCGCTGCGCTTTCCGATTTGTCTTTTTGGGAGGAAAGCTGGCAAAGCATGGCGCGACCCCCCTGGCCCTCCCCCACAAAGGGGGAGGGAATCCGTTTCCTCGCAAGCCGGCGTGTGGCGAACGAAGCGCGCTTCGCCTGCTGGCGACGCCGGCGCCTGCAGCTGCCGGGCGTCGGGCGGCGGGATCGATTTGGGGGACAAGCTACGCATGAACCCGAAATCGGCGACGGCGTTCCTGTTCGACATGGACGGAACGCTGATCGATTCCAGTCGCCCCATGGAGCGCATCTGGGGCCGCTGGGCGCGGCGGCACGGACTGGACTTCGCCGCATTGCTTCCGACGATTCACGGCGTGCGGGCGATCGATACGGTGCGGCGGTTGGCTATTCCTGGTGTGGATCCATTGGTCGAGGCCAGGATCATCGATCGCGAGGAGGTTGAGGATGTCGATGGCGTCACGCCCATCGCCGGCGCGATCGAGTTCCTGGCTGCGCTCCCGCCAGAGCGTTGGACGGTTGTCACTTTAGCCCCGAGAGCCCTTGCGCGGGCGCGCTTGGGCGCTGCTAAAATTCCTGTTCCGGCCGCTCTGGTCTCCGGCGAAGACGTTGCAGCGGGCAAGCCCGCTCCCGATTGCTATCTCCTGGGGGCGAAACGGCTCGGGTTCGAGGCGGCGGATTGCATCGTTTTCGAGGACGCCGCCGCGGGCATCGAGTCGGCGGTAGCGGCAGGCGCCGAGATTGTCATGATCGCGTCGGCCCAGGCGCATCAGCCTTCATCCGGACGATTCGCCGTTAGCGACTACAACCAGCTCGAGTTGATGGTAGGGCCTGACCGCTTGCATATCCGGCTGCGTCCAGTCGCAGCGCGTGAAGCGACGTCGACCACAACCAGGCGTCGATTGCCGTGACTGCGGCGTCAACGCCTCGCCGACCGCCTTCGGACGGCAACAGTCTTGCCGGAAGGCCGAGTTCGTCCCGACGCAAACGTTCGTCCGTCAGTAGGCCTGAGCCGTTGGCCGGTAGAGGATTTCGTTGATGTCGACCTCCTCCGGCTGGCTCAGGGCGAAGGCGACCGCCCTGGCGAAGGAATCGGCAGGAATGGCGATCTCATAGGTCTTGCGCATCCCTTCGGCGATTACCGGGTCGGTGATTGTTTCCGTGAGCTCGGTCGCGACTGCGCCGGGCGAGATGACGGTGGTGCGGATGTTGTACGGCTTCACCTCTTGGCGCAGCCCTTCGGAGATCACGCGAACGGCGTGCTTGGTTGCGGCATACACCGCGCCCCCGGGCCCGACTTTGTGGCCGGCGACCGACGACACGTTGATGATGTGATCGCTCTTTTGCGCGATCATGCGTGGGAGGGCGGCCGCGATCCCGTACAGCACGCCCTTTATGTTCACGTCGATCATGCGGTCCCATTCCTCGACGTGAAGACGCTCGAGAAACGAACTCGGCATCAGGCCGGCGTTGTTGATGATGACGTCGATGCGGCCGTGAGACTGCAGCGCGCGCTCAACCAGGCGCTCGACCTCATCGCGCCTCGTGACATCGGTCTGCACGACGGCGCGGTCGCCGAGCGATAGCTCCTTGGCGAGCGCCTGGAGACGGTCGAGCCGCCGGGCGCCGAGGACGAGCCTGGCGCCGTTATGGGTCAGATGGCGGCTCGCGCCGGTGATGACGACGACCTTGTTTTCGATGCCTTGCGTCATGGTGTTTCTCCTATTGGTTCCCCTGGATCGGCGGGGGTGAGAAGTCGCGCCGCGATCGGAATGGCGCAGAGCGCCAGCAGGGCGCTGATGAGGAAGATGGAGCCGAGGCCCGCGAAGCCGGCGACCAGCCCGAGAACGGGGCTCAAGATTCCGAGCGCCACGTCCAGAAAAGCCGTGTAGACGCCGATCGCGAGGCCTTGGGCTTGAGGCGGCGCGCGGCGCACCGCCTCCACCCCGAGCCCAGGATAGACGAGTGAGTAGCCGAAGCCGGTTACCGCCGCTCCGATGAACCCGAGCAGCGCCCACGGGGAGAGCCAGATCAAGGCTTGGCCAGCCGATTCGATAATCGCGAACACGAGCGCGACCTTGGCGCCGCCCATACGGTCCGCCAGATGGCCGAGGACTATTCGCGGGACCATGAACGCCACCGCGAAGGCGGTGTACGCCAGCCAGGCGGGCTCCCACCCCCGTTCGACGAAGAGCAGCACGGAAAAAGCCGTCATCGCCCCGAAGCCGACGCTGGTGAACGCCAGCCCGACGCCTGGCGCCCAGACCGCAGAAGCGACCTTGGCGAAGGCGAGGGCGAGATGCGGCTTCGGCGGAACGGGGCGGAGCGGCGCGATGATCAGGAGCGTCGCGATCGGGACGAGCATCGTCGCGATCGCGATGGCCGCGAATCCGTACGCCGCGTAGAGGGCGGCGCCCAATGGAGCTCCGGCGGCGAAGGCGGCATACATAGCCGTGCCGAGCCAGGCTATGACCTTGCCGGCATGGTTCGGCCCCGCGAGCGTCAGCCCCCAGCTCTGCGCTGCCGTGATTGTGAAGCTCTCGGCCCCGCCGAGCAGGCCGCGGCCGAGCAGCAGGATCGTCACTGACACGAGCGGCGCGCCAAGGAAGCGGAGCGAAACGAGGTACAAGAGTCCCGCTGCAGTCGCCATGATGAGCCCTGCGATAACGGCTCGTTTTGCTCCTCGGCCGTCGGAATAGGCGCCCGCCCAGACACGCGAGACGAGGGAGGCGGCAAACTGGCTGCCGGCGACGAGGCCCACCACAAACGTGCCGAGCCCGAGCCCCTGATGGACGTGGAGCGGCAGCGCCGGCAGCGCGACGCCGGTGATCAGAAAAACGACGAACACCACCGCCATGAGGGGCAGCAGCGCCGTCACGACGGAACGAGTCGCTATCTGTTGTTGGGAGGCGGCAGCAGACATCACGAACTCTCGAAAGAGAAAACAAGCGGAGGAAAGCGAAGGCGCCCGAAGGCGGCCTGCAACCGCTCAGCCCTGCTCCACCACATACCGTAGCCAGACCATGCCGCCTTCGAAGGTTTCAGCGACGGTATGCCGAAGCGATTGGCCGGCTGCGGGCCTGGCGTCAGCGCGCCCTTGATATTCGAAGATGCTCGGGACGCCGGCCAAGCCGTCGATTCCGGGATAGACAAGCAGGCTGATTTCGTCGATCAGCCGCTCTTTGAGAAACGCGCCATTGATGATACCGCCGCCCTCGAGAAGAAGCGACTTGACGCCGAAAGCCTCGCCGAGACTATCCATCGCGTGGCGCAGATCATGCCCGTTCGGGCCGGCGAACAGATAAGAGACGCCGTCTTCGCGCAACTCGGCCAGATAGCTGTCCGAGACCTGCTCGCCGACGACGGCGACGATGTGGTCGCCGCTGGCGTTGTCCTGCCCATAGTGCAGTTTTCCGCGCGGATCGACCGCGACCGCAATGTCCCGGCCCTTGCGATCGGCAATGTACGGACCGCGCGGATTGTCGCCGACCGCGCGCGGCGTTCGCGCCGACCCATTGGCGTAGCCCTGCATCGTCTTTCGGCCCGCAATCCAGCCGTCAGCGTCAAGCCGGGCCGCGACCTGATCATAGTGCCGGAATAACGCGTCGGCGCCGATTCCTGCGGCGGGCGCCGACCAGCGATCAGCAAGCAAGCGTCCATCAATCGAACTCATCATATGGCAGATGATCTTCGGACGCATGGGAACTCCATCCTCTCCACAGGGGCGCTAGTTCTGCTAGGGCCTCGACGGCCGGCGCGAGCGTTGGCTCATCGCTCAGGCTCCGGCTTCTTCGAAGACGCGGCGCGCTATCGGCAGCGCAGAACTGGCGGTCGGCCAACCCGAGTTGAAGGCCAGGTGCGTGATGGCCTCGATGAGCTCGTCGCGGGTGACGCCGTTCTCCAGTGCTCGCTTCATGTGGAAGGGCAACTCGTTGACGCGGTAGAGCGCCACGAGCGTCGCCACCGTGATCAGGCTGCGGTCGCGCTTGGAAAGGCCGGGCCTTTCCCAGACGTCTCCAAACAGGACGTCGTCGGTGTAGGCGGCGAGCGCAGGCGCGATATCGGCGAACGGGCTACGATGGGCGGCAGGCTTGTCGGACATGGCTTGAACTCCGGCTTCAGGCGTTGGATTCCAACATTGCGCGCTTCACGGCGCAGCTTCTTCAAGGCGAGACAATCCTTCCAAGTCCAGCGTGTAGAGCTCCTGCGGCTTCCCGACGCCCCGCAGAGCGAAGCGGCCGACCGACGCGAACCTGCGCCGCCCCTCCGCGACGGACGCGACGAAGCTCGACGAGAGCAGGATCGGCTGGTCCACCGATCGGCACATCGAGGCGATTCGGGCAACCTCGTTCACCGCGGGACCGACTACGGTGAAGTCGAGCCGCTCCTTGCTGCCGATGTTGCCATAGAACACGACGCCGAGATGGAGCCCAAGATACACATCCGTCGCCGGGAGACCCTCGGCGCGACGGCGCGTGTTGAGGGCCGCGACCGCTTCCCGCGCTTCATGCGCCGCCTTGAGCGCCGCCGCGCAGGCGCGAGCGCGATCCTGCGCCGGAAAGATCGCCAGCACCCCGTCGCCGATCAGCTTCAGGACATCGCCTGAATTGTCGTGGATCGCCGAGATGATCACATCGGCGTAGTCATTAAGCAGAGGGACTATCTGCTCCGGCGGAGCGCTGTCGGAAATGCGCGTATAGTTGCGCAGATCGCTGAACCACAGCACCGTCTTGATGCGGTCGGCGACGCCGCGCGAAATGCGGCCCTGCAACACCCGGTGGCCGGCGTCGCGCCCCAGATAGGTCTGGACCAGCGTCTCGGCGATGCGACCGAGCGAGGCCGCCTTGACCGCGAGGCCGAGAACCGGCGCCAGCCGTACGAGCGCGGCGATCTCACCGTCGGCGAAACCGCCGTGCCGGTCGGTCATCCAGCCCGAATAGAAGCAGTCCATCTCGCAAATCACGCCGGCGGCGGCGAAGCGGTTGACCATCGCCACATACTCCGTGATCCTCGCCTCGAACAACTCGGAGAAGATCGGGAATTCCCCCACGGTCTTCGCGGTGATGGGGCGCCGCATCAGGGACTCGCCCGTCTCGAGCATCCGATAGAATGGACTGGCGCGCCACCGCTCGCCGACCTCGCCTTGGTTGCTGGGCCCGTATTCGATGAGGGCCACGCCAGGTTTCTCGCGTTCCCAGAGGAAGGCCCGTCCTTCATAGATGGGATGCAGCGTGTCTATGACCACGGTCGCGCGCGCGAGCGGCAATCCGGCCGATACCGCCCGCTCGCAAAACCCCTCGACGAGCGCCGTTTCGCTGCTCCCCTTGAGCCCGACTTCGGCGATCCAGCTCGATAGCGCGGCGATGTCAGTTTGCTTCATGGTGATAGGCCCCGGCAGGCGTCCATGTTTCTCTTCACCAGGATGAAATCGCGATCGCTTTCCCTTCCGAGCGCTTGACCGGGCGCTTATTCAGTAATGTTCCCAGGTGACCGACCAGTGTTCGTCTGGGCGAGAAGATCTCAGCGTAAGGCGCCCATCCGAAAACCGGTACACGCGCGGAAGGTCATCACCCACAAGCGCCCGGACGAGCGATCCCTCTACGTGGTTCGTCACGGTATGCGCCTGTTCATTCACTTCATAGCTGCCGAAAGAAGCCTCATACCCGTCCTGGGCGTATTGCACGGGGTTCTGGGATGAAACGGTCTCCGACGACGGGTACATCACCTGCACGGACATCTGACCGTCTGGCGTGTAGATGAGCATGCCCTTCCGATCGGTGCTGCGCGTCACTTTTCCGTCGGCGCCCTGTTCCTCCATCCAGGCCAGACGCCACGCGCCGACCAACTGCTCCCTTCCAGAACCTGGGCCTGCATCTGTCCTTTCTGCGGACTGCGCGCGCGAAAACCCGCTGAGCGCCACAACAACTGCAAGAGCGACGTATCGCAGTGCTTTCATGGTTCGACTCTTTCCGTGCCAACCGGCGATCACCGGCCGGACAGCTTCAGGAGTTCTTCGGGATAGCGGGCGCCTTGCACCTCGAAGCCCGACGATACGCCGTCGATCTCGCTGAGGTCGTCGGCGGTGAGCGCGACGGAAAGCGACCCGAGATTCTCATCGAGGCGGTCGAGTTTCCGCGTACCAAACAGCGGGACGATCCACGGCTTATGGGCGAGCAGCCAGGCGAGGGCGACCTGCGCCGGCGTTGCCCCATGCCGCTCCCCTTCGGTGCGCAGAAGGTCGACCAAGGCCTTGTTTCTCTTGCGTGCTTCCGGAGAAGCGGGGTATCCTGTTCCGTAGGTCTGCGGCGCCGAAGGTTGTGCTCTCGTCGATCTTGCCGGTGAGGAAGCCCTTGCCGAGCGGACTGTAGGGAACAAGGCCAATTCCGAGCTCCGCCAAGGTTGGAATGATTTCTTTCTCCGGCTCGCGGGTCCACAGGGAGTACTCGCTTTGCAGCGCTGCGACCGGCTGCACCGCGTGGGCGCGGCGGATCGATTGCGCTCCCGCTTCGGACAGACCGAAGAAACGAACCTTTCCCTGCTGGATCAACTCCTTGACCGCCCCCGCGACGTCCTCCATCGGGACTTCGGGGTCGACCCGATGCTGGTAAAGCAGATCGATATAGTCGGTCTTGAGGCGTCTCAGGCTGCCATCGACAGCGGCCTTGATGTGGTCCGGCTTGCTGTTGACGCCGCCGTGGTGAACGCCGGTATCGGCGTCGACGTCCCAACCGAACTTGGTGGCGATTTTCACCTGGTCACGGAGAGGCGTGAGGGCCTCGCCCACCATCTCTTCATTCCCGAATGGACCATAGACCTCGGCGGTGTCGAAGAAGTCGATGCCGCGCTCGACCGCCTCGCGGATAAGGACGATCATCTCTTTCCGGTCCGGAATTTCGCGGGCAATGCCGTAACCCATGCAACCCAGCCCGAGGGCCGAGACCTCGAGACCGCCGTTTCCAAGCTTGCGCTTCTGCATTTTGTCCTCCGTTGAGCGTGGCCGCGCAAGACGATCAGAGGTCGGCGCCGCGCGCGGCGTGACCTTGACCGTGGCGGAGCGGGCGCGGGCGCCGATCATCGGGCTGAGGTACGGGCTGCCGTGGTATTTCGCCCGGTAGGCGTCGTCGATGCGGTCGTTGATCGGCCCGTCGACCCGCTCGAAGGCGACCTCCTTCGTCATGCCGGCGGCGATGATGCGCCCGGCCTTCTGTCGCACCGCAGCTTGATACCAACTGGAGTTTCGCCCGTTGTAGGCGCGCACGTAGAGGGCGCCGTCGACCGCGACGCACCAGATCCATGTCGGCGTGCCATACGTCACCCCGTCCTCGCGCAATGGCGAGACGTGCAAATCATCGGCCTCAGCGATTTTGCACAGTTCGTCTTTGGACCATGTCATTGCGGGCTCCTCCCCGCTCGATAAGCAGCCTTGAGAGGCAGGTTCACTGCCGGTATTGCTCGTCGGAGACCTTCTCCAGCCAGTCGACGGCCTTGCCGTCGAGCTTCTCCTGTATGGCGATATGGGTCATGGCCGCAGTCGCCGTGGCCCCGTGCCAGTGCTTCTCGCCCGGCGAAAACCAGATGACGTCGCCCGGCCGGATCTCCTCGACCGGCCCGCCCTCATGCTGGACCCAGCCGCAGCCGGCGGTGACGATCAGCGTCTGACCGAGCGGGTGCGTCTGCCAGGCCGTGCGCGCGCCGGGCTCGAAGGTGACGCTGGACCCGGTGACGCGCGCCGGATCGGGCGGGCTGAAAAGCGGATCAATGCGCACCGTGCCAGTGAACCACCCTGCCGGCCCTTTGCCGGAGGGCTGAGAACCGCTTCGCTTGATCTCCATCGACACTCCTCCGTTTCAAAAGCGGTGACATCGGCTGCCCGCTATCTAGCGCGCGAGCCAGCAAGCGATTAGACGGTATTATGCGTATGTGCTTATAAGCAGGCCTAATGAATGCCAGCGGAAAACCTGAACGATCTGGCCGCCTTCCTTGCGGTCGCCCGCGAGCGCAATTTCACTCGGGCCGCAGCCAAGCTTGGCGTGTCGCAGTCTGCGCTCAGCCAGACCATACGCGGCCTCGAGGCTCGGCTCGGCATCCGGCTCCTGACCCGCACCACGCGAAGCGTCTCGCCGACCGAAGCGGGCGAACGCCTCATCCGGAGCGTCGGGCCGCACCTCGAGGAGATCGAGGCCGAGATCGAGTCACTCAATGAGCTTCGGGAAAAGCCCGCCGGAACCATTCGAATCACGGCCGGCGACCATGCAGTCCACTCGATCCTTTGGCCAAAACTGGCGAAATTCCTGCCGAAGTATCCGGACATCAAGGTCGAGATCAGCATCGATAATGGCCCGACCGACATCGTTGCACAGCGTTATGACGCGGGCGTGCGTTTCGGTGAGCAGGTTGCAAAGGATATGATTGCGGTGCGCATTGGGCCCGACGTCCGCTTTGCGGTGGTCGGCGCCAAATCCTACTTCGCCAAGCGACCGCCGCCAAAGACGCCGCACGACTTGCTCGGCCACGCTTGCATCAATCTGCGTCTTCCCACCCACGGCGGCCTTTACGCATGGGAGTTCGAACAAGACGGCCGCGAATTGAAAGTGCGCGTTGAAGGCCAACTCGTCTTCAACGGCGTCTTCCAGGTCCTCAATGCCGCGTTGGCTGGTTTCGGACTCGCATATGTGCCGGAGGACTTGGCGCAGCCCTATCTCTCACACGGTCCCCTCGAGCGAGTGCTTGATGACTGGCGCCCGCCTTGGTCTGGCTACCACCTCTACTACCCGAGCCGGCGGCAGTCCTCGCCGGCTTTCGCGTTGCTGGTCGACGCGCTGCGGTATCGCAGTCGCCCAAGCGCAAACCGCAAATCTTAATTTTCGCGAGGAAGCCCACCTGTCTGCGGGCTGGTTCACGGGGACAACGTACCGCTTCGGCGGAGAACGTTCGCGGTTCGAAGAGGATGCATATCCGCTCTCCACCGAAGCGGTCTTGCTGATTGAGTTTGGACCCGAGTTGCGCCTGAGGGCCAAGAGGCGCGCTGACGCTCGCTCCGACGATCACGTTGAAGACGCTGCAAGCGCTTGAACGAATTGATGGATTCGAGCTGCGTTGGAACAAAACAAGAACAATTTCTTGGAGAAAACCGGAGTCTGTCCTAATGTGCTTTCAGTGAGCCGAGATTGCGGCGCCGGAGACCGAGCATGACCGACGAACCCTCATCCCTCTCTCAGCGCGCCGAGGCGCGGGCGGCGGCGAAGGCGCGCCGAGCGAAGCGGATCGAGCGCCGGGAGGCCTGTTTGGACCTCGTCGCTTCAGGCTATTCCCACCGGCAGATCGCGACTGCGCTCAAGGTCAGCCTCGCCACGGTCCGGCGCGAGGTCGACAAGGCGCTCGCCGAACGGCCGCTCCACGCGCCCGAGCGCCACGCCTCCCTGCAGGTCGCGCGCCTGACGAAGGCGCTTTGCCATGCCGAGTTCAAGCTCGCGAACGGCGATATCCGGGCGTTCGCGCCTTACATGAAGCTCGTCGCCTCGCTCGACCGCTATCAGGGCCTCGACAGGCGCTTGCCCCCGCCCCGCGCGGCGCAAACCGGAAACGCCCTGGCCGCGCCGCCGCCGCCTATCGCCCTCACCCACGCCGTCGAGCCCGCCCTCCCGCCGCTCGCGTCAGAAGTTGCAGAGTCTGGCGCCCAAGACGTTGAAATCGCTCGCGCGCCTATCGACATTGCACGTTTGGTCGGATGAGACGGAAACCCGGCGCCGCCACGTCATCGCGACCCCCGGGCTTGGGCCCGGGGGGAAGCGGCGCGGCGATCCGGGGAACCTACCGCAAGCGGCGCGCCCTTAGAAGCTGTTGCGATCGTGGTAGGTCTGCAGGAACTGCCGGACGCGCGGCTCCTTGCTGTGATGAAACACGTGGCGGGGCGGTCCTTCATCGACGATGCGGCCGTCGTCGATGAAGGCGATGCGGTCGGCGACATGGGCCGCGAAGCCCATCTCGTGGGTGACGATCAGCATCGTCATGCCCTCGGCGGCGAGGCTGCGCATCACTTCGAGGACTTCGCCGACGAGTTCCGGGTCGAGCGCCGAGGTCGGCTCGTCGAACAGCATGAGACGCGGCTGCATCGCCAGAGCCCGCGCGATCGCGACGCGTTGCTGTTGTCCGCCTGAGAGGTGGGAAGGGTAGGCGTGCGCCTTGGCCGAAAGGCCGACGCGCGCCAGCATCGCCGATGCGCGCTCGACCGCCTCCTTGACCGGGAGCCCGCGCACCCGCCTCAACGGCTCGGCGACGTTGCCGATCGCCGTCATGTGCGGCCAGAGGTTGAAGTGCTGGAACACCATGCCGATCTCGCGCCGCATCTCGCGCAGATTGCGCGCGCTCATGGGCCTGCGCGATCCGTCGGGGGCGTGCTCGTAGCCCATCAGCCTGCCTTCGATCCTGACGTCGCCGACGTCGTAGGATTCGAGGAAGTTTACGCAGCGCAAGAGCGTGCTCTTGCCTGATCCGCTCGGGCCGATGATGCAGACGACCTCCGAGCGCGCGACGGAAAGATCGACGCCTCTCAGCACCTCGTGCGCGCCAAAACTCTTTCCGACCCCGACGATTTCGATCATCGGCGACGTCACGCGCGCTCTCCCTGCGTTGCGAGATAGGCGGTCACCCGCGCCTCGACCCGGGCGCCGAGACGGGAAACGGCTTCGACCAGGATCCAGTAGAAGACAGCCATGGCGAAGATCGCGTCGAAGGCGGTGAAGGTCTCGGCCGCCATCGTCTGCATCTGATACATGAGCTCGGGAACGGTGATGATCGACAGCACCACCGTCTCCTTCGACAGCACGATCAGCATGTTGACGATCGACGGCACGGCGGCGATCAGCGCGGCCGGCAGCTCGACGCGGGTGAGCGTGGCGAACTTTGACATGCCGACGCTCTTCGCCGCCTCGATCTGCCCGACGGGAACCCCGCCGAACCCCGCGCGAAAAATCTCGGCGAAATAGGCCGAGGAATAGAGGCCGAGGCCGAGCACGCCCGCCGCCGTCGCGCTCAGCCTGAGGCCGATCGAGGGACCGGCGGCATAGAGAAGGAAGAGCTGCACGAGGAAGGGCGTGCCGCGAAAGACCTCGATATAGGCTCTCAGCGCCCAGCGCAGCGGGGGGAGCCGCAACCGGCGGAGAAGCGCGATTGCGAATCCGAGCGCCATGCCGAGCGCGCCGCCCACGCTCCAACATAATACCGTCACGCCGAAGCCGATGGCGAGCGAGGGCAGGTAGCGCCAGAGGACGTCGGGGTTCATCGCGTTTCGCCGGCGGCGAGCCGCCGCTCCGCGAGCGCGCCGAACCCCGCCAGCGTCAGATTGATCGCGAGGTAGAAGAGGCCGCCGCCGACATAGGCCTCGAGCGGCCGGTAGGTCATCGAGGCGATGTTCATGCTGACCCGCGTGAGCTCGGCGATGCCGACGACGGAGACGAGCGATGACGCCTTGAGCAGCAGGATGAATTCGTTGATGAGCGGCGGGACCGAAATGCGCAAGGCCTGCGGCAGGAGGACGCGCCGCCAGATCTGGAGCCCCGTGAATCCGAGCGCGACCGCCGCCTCCTCCTGGCCGCGCGGGACGGCGTTGAGCGCGCCGCGCAGGATCTCCGCCTGATAGGCGGCCGACGAGAGCGCGAGACCGCCGACCGCCGCTACGATCGCCGGCACGTCGAGCCCGAATTCGGCGAGGAAGTAGTAGATGAACAGGAGCTGCACGAGGAGCGGAACGCCGCGAAAGACGCTGACATACGCCCCGCCGAGGCGCTTGACCCAAGGGCGGCGCGACAGGCGCGCCATGCAAACCAGCGCGCCGATCGCAAAGCCGATGACGATGCCGGCGAAGGAGACCGCGATGGTGACGCCTGCGGCCTGTGTCAGGTAGCCGAACGAGTGGAGGATGACCTCAGGCTTCATCGGGCGGCCAAGAGGAGCGGCTTGGGCCGCCCCTCGCTCATAAGCGAGCCTTCAGATCGACGGCTCGGGCACGGTCTTCGGCAGGTCCATCGTCTGGCCGAACCATTGCTTCTGGATCTTGGCCATCGTCCCGTCGGCCTCGACCTTGAGGATCGCGGCGTTGACCGCGTCGATCAGCGACTTGTCGTCGAGCCGCGCGACCCAGGAAAAATAGGTCGGGGCGCCGAACGGCGGCAGCACCACCGCGAACGCGTCCGAGCGCTGCGCGGCCGCATAGGCGAGGTTCGGCAGCGAGTTCACCGACGCGTCGATGCGGCCGGCCGCCAGATCGGCGTAGGACTGGTTGTTGTCGACATATTCCTTGACCTCGACCGGCTTCGGCAGCTTGGCGGCGAAGGCCTTGAGCTGCTCGACCTGCGAGGTGCCCTTCTGCCCGCCAACGGTCTTCCCGGCGATGTCCTCGGGCTTCATGATGCTCTTGTCGTCGACGCGCTTCATCAAGGCCGCGGTCGCATCCGCAATCGGCACCGAGAAGGCGTAGCGCTTCATCCGCTCCTTGGTGATCGTCACCGGCGCGATGCAGAGGTCGAACTTCTTGGCGTCGAGGCCGGGCAGCACGCTGGTCCAGGGCAGGTCGATGTAGGAGACTTTGACGGCCATCTCCTTGGCCACCGCGTCGACGAGGTCGCGGTCGACCCCCTTGTAGACGCCGTTGTCCGAAATATCGAACGGCGGGAACTGCATCTCCGTCGCGGTGACGAGCTCGCCGCGCTTCTTGATCTCGGCGAGCGTGTCGTCGGCGAAGGCGGCGCGCGTCGCCGCGAGGAGGCCGCCCGAAGCCGCGACTGCGGCCACCCCGCCTTTCAGCGCGCCCCGCCGGGTGATGGAGATTTTGTCGAACTGCGTCATTTGTCGAACTCCCTGTCTCGTTGTTTCAGAGATTGCGTTTCCTCGGCCAGGAGCGGCGCAAGTGGAAATTCCTATCGAGCATTCAGCCAATTTCGACGACGCCTGATGCGGTGTCAATTAGAGCGGTATCCGAGCGAAGTGAATCGCTGAGGGATTCCCGAATCACTTGAGTTCTGATTCATGATCTTCGCCGCGCGAAGGAGGCGGCGGGGATGGCGCTTTCCGACGATCTTCGCCA
>Ga0074044_10001456_pt1 | contig 21337 bp, 16 predicted proteins | sample BogForMeECP23OM1_FD_94443 | JGI IMG/M metagenome (GOLD analysis project Ga0074044, IMG submission 94443) | Bog forest soil microbial communities from Calvert Island, British Columbia, Canada - Bog Forest MetaG ECP23OM1 | ecosystem: Environmental > Terrestrial > Soil > Wetlands ...
CTTGCAGGACGCCCACGCCGGGCTTCACCGCATCGCTGAATTCCTGGGACTCGAGGCTACTCCCGAGCGCATCGAACAAGCCGTCGCACGCAGCTCGGCCGATTCCATGAGGAAGCTGGAATCCGCGCAGAATCTGCAATGGCAAACCACTCGAGAGACCCGCAAAGACATTCCCTTTGTGCGCCAGGCCAAATCCGGCCAGTGGCGGACGGCTCTCAGTGCGAAATCGCTCGCGGAAATCGAATCTGCCTGGGGACACTTGATGCGATTGACCGGGTACGAACTGGCCGCGCATGAACTAACCGGGTTTGAACAAGCATCGAGCACGTGATCAAACTCGGCGCATCGCGACCGTTAGCGGGAATTCAATCGCGGTTCGATGCGCGTCAGCTATGAGCTATCGATATCCATACGTTGTACAAGAGATTTCAAGTCATTATCCGCATCTCGACCGGACCGAAATCGAGCAGCGAATTCGCCACTCCAGTTTTGTCGATGTCAGTAGGCGCTACCTTTATTTCGAAGTTCCCAAGGCCGCCTGCACACAAATGAAGGAACTGCTGCGCCAGCAACAGGGCGCGCCGCCGCTGCAGCTTTTTGTCGGCAAGCTCATGGAAACCCGCCGCAACATGTTCATCCACGCGCGCGAAAACGTACCGCTGCCTTCCCTGGTCGATCTCGATGACGCGACGCAGAAGGAGGTCCTTGAGTCCGACAGTTTCTTTCGCTTTACGATCGTGCGCAATCCGTACACGCGTTTGATTTCCGCCTGGAAGAACAAAGTTGTCCCTTGTGAACCGGGCGCGGAACGCTTGTATCTGGCGATCAAGGGCCGTCTGCCCGATATGCATGCAAAGGACCTCATTACCTTCGACGAGTTCGTGAACTACCTCCGGGCCAAGAGCGATTTGAGCGAGGCCGATCCGCACTGGCGGCGCGAAGTCGATCATTTGTTTTTCGAAGCGTTGAGCTTTTCTCACGTCGGTAAGCTCGAGAACATCGCCGCGACCCTGGCAAGGTTCCAACAACATCTCGGGCTCGCGCAACCGCTCACCGTGGGCAGAGAAAATGTCTCCGCGCCGGTCGGCCTCGCCACCTACAATCAGGAACTGGCAGACAAAGTCTATTCGCTCTATCAGGAAGATTTCGAGCGGCTGGATTACGATCGCGATTCCTGGCGCAGCGGCCAATCCGCCGTCCCTGAGGCGTCGCCGGCCGTCATTCCCGAGGCAAGATTCTATGACGAGATTATCGAGAGGAACCTCATTATCTCCGGCCTCTACGAGGAGCGTCGTCGCTTGCGGGCTGACCTTAAGCGCGCATCTCGACTGGGAGTGATGCCTCTAGCAAACGCGCTCGCCAGCCTTCGCCGCAGCGCGTCAGCGTTGGCATCCAAAATACGAGGGCGAAGTCCGAGCGATGCCGGGAAGCGGTAGTGGTGCAGTTTGAAAATTGCCGTCCCTCAGCGGCTAAAGCCGCAGTCAAAACAATACACTTACCGCAGCGCTGAAGCGCTGCGCCACCCAAAAACAAGCGCAAGATCGACTTTTTCCGCAGGCTGCGAAGCCGTGCCCTTTTCAAAGCCGCTTCAAACTGCACCAGTACCCGGGAAGTGATAAACCTGCCCACTTTTACCGGCCAGCCTGGCAGCGGTAAGAGGGGGAGTCTTGTGATTCCTCCGTGTGGAAAATGTTTGCCCACTTTTTGCCTTGTTCCGAAGCAGTGGGAGGGCACGCTCAGCATCAAACTCTAAGCCATTGAAATAACAGATGATAATTGTCGACAGCCGTCTGGTTAAGCCAGGGTATGGAGCCCCGCTTGCTCCTTACCGTTCACCGCGCTAGCGGACGAACCTGTAAACTGCGCGTTATTCTAGTTCCGTGAAGGATGTACGAAGCACCACGCAGAAGGAAACGCAAAGACGCAGAAGGAAATACTCATGATCGGTTCACCGCAAACCGAGCGCACCGGCGAATCACACGACATACCCCCCACGGCCAGCTACAGATCTCTCGCGCGCACTTTCCTCATGCGCTTATGCGTAGCCGTGACCCTCGCGTTGCTTCTCGTTGTTGGCGTGGAGTTGTTCACCTATTGGCGCGGCGTCGAAAATCAACACAGCATGGGCCCGGAGGTCGAAGCGGCGGTTGTGCAAGGCACTCCCGAAGAACGCGAGTATTGGAAAGAACAGCAACCCGCCCAAAAAGTGCAATACGAGCCCTATGTTCTATGGCGCCGGGCTCCATTTAACGGCAGCGCCATTTCGATCGACGCGGATGGCATCCGCCGCACCCTTCACAATCACTGCGATGCCAAGACTTTCACGGTGTGGATGTTCGGAGACTCCGTCATGTGGGGCTGGGGCAGTCCCGACTCGGAGACAATTCCCTCGCTGGTGGCGGCCGATTACGAAAAAGCGGGCAAGCAAGTCTGCATCGTGAATTACGGCGAAAAAGGTTGGGCCAACACGCAAGAGCTTTTCGAGCTGATTCAACAGCTCAAGCACGCGGATCGCAAACCGGACGTCGTTTTGTTTTACGACGGAGGCACGGAAGCTTTCACCGCTTACGAAAACAAAAAAGTCGACGTGCACAGCAATTATCTTGACTTCAAGAATTATCTCGAAGGCTGGATCACCGAAAAGAAGTCGGGATTCTCCTACCTCAGCCGCAGCAACACCTATCACCTGCTGGAAAACATAGCGGCCAAATTTGCCCCAAAGAACGGCACAAAAGACAGCGTTACCGAGAGTGACGCCGAGACCTGGTCCCGCGCCATCATGCAGAATTATCAGGAAAACATGGACATTATTGACCTCTTGGCCAAGCAGTACGGTTTCCGTCCCATCTTTGTCTGGTATCCCAACATGGCAGTCGGCCACAAGCAACTGACGCCGGATGAGGCCGTCCTGAACAAGAGACTGAACAAGAAGTTTCCCGGCATGGAGTCGGTCTATCGCGCGGCCTACGAAAGGTGTCGCGAAGTCAAGCGTCCGGATTTGTACTATCTCGGAGATCTTTTGGATGACGCCCAAGCCCCACTGTACCGGGGCATCGCTCATCTGAACGCAACCGGCAATCAGATGGCTGCCGACAAGCTTTTTCTGATTCTGGAAAATCCTCCAAATCAAGCCGTTGCGAAGAATTCGGCAGAGCAGACAAGCAAGACACATTTAGCCGAATCCAAAGCCGTTCATACAGCGCCATGAGCTCACGTTCAGATCTCCCTTTCGAAGAGAAAAAACGGCCCGCTCCCGCTGGAACCCACCGGCTTAATATGCTATTGTCGCGGGAACTTAACGCGGCAACCAGCCCCCGGCTGCTCAATTCTCCCAAGGGTCAGAACATGACAAAACCTTGCAACCACTCCATCGGCGGCGCGTCCGCATTGGCCGTCCTCGTTTTCATCGTTGCGAACGCACTAATGGCCGCGGCCCAGACATCCGTTACGACCTATCATTACGATGATTACCGCACCGGCTGGAATCAGAACGAAACCGTGCTGACGCCCGCCAACGTGACGAAATCGTCCTTCGGTATTTTGCAGACCGTAGCGCTCGACGATCAGGTTGACGCGCAGCCCCTGATGGTGCCCGGAGTGCTAATCACCGCCGGAAATTATCAGGGCACGCACGATGACGTCTATGTAGTCACGGAAAGCAACACGGTGTTTGCCATCGACGTGCACACCGGAACGGTACTGTTGAATCCGAATTTCGGAACGCCGGTATCGCGAAAGTCGCTTCCCGGAAAATGCAACAACAATGGCCCCAACGTCGGAATCACCTCGACGCCGGTCATCGACCCGAGCAGCAACACTTTGTACGCGATGACGTACACCCAGAGTTCGGGCGCACCGACCTACACGCTACACGCGCTCGATCTGGGAAGTTTGACCGACAAGGTGACGCCGCAAGTCGTCGCCGCGTCGCAAACGCTCACTAATGGCACGACTTTCAACTTTAACGCGAAATATCAGCGGCAGCGTCCGGCTCTGTTGCTCGCGAACGGCAGCATTTATGCTGGTTTCGGCAGCTTCTGCGATGACGCCGCCAATCTCTCGCGGGGCTGGCTGCTCGGATGGACGGCGGGATCGCTTACCCCATTTCCCTCCAACCAGCTCAACGACCTGCAGGCCACGAACTCCAACAACTTCTTTCTTTCCTCGGTCTGGATGTCAGGCTACGGACCGGCCACCGATGACGCGGGCAACGTTCTGTTCGTGACCGGCAATTCGGATGCCGGCACCTACGACGGCGTCACCGACATTCAGGAGAGCGTGGTCAAGATTTCGAATACGCTGACCACGGTGCTCGACCTGTTTACTCCCGATGACCAGGAGACCCTGGATCAGGAGGATGGGGATTTCGGTTCGGGTGGTGTTTTGGTGCTGCCCGATCAGCCCGGATCGATACCGCATCTGGCGGTAGCGGCGGGCAAAGACGGGAACTTGTTTTTGATGAACGAAGACAATTTGGGTGGCTACTCGCCCAACCAGAACAATGTGCTCGGCGTTTATCCGGTGGGTCATTGCTGGTGTGGCCAGTCATACTTCGTCGATCCAACAGACGGATTAGGACGGGTGGTGACGAGCGGCGGCAGGAACGCGATCGTCTGGAAAGTGCAAACCTCGCCCTCAGTGGCTCTGACGCGGGTAACAGCGTCTACGGGGATTGGCGGCACGCAGAGTCCGGGATTCTTCACTACGATTTCCTCGAACGGCACTGCCAGTCCAATTATTTGGGCACTATCGCGCGCTCAAAAATCGACCACGGCGATTGATCTTCTTGCTTTTAATCCGGACTCTGGCAAAAGCAAAATGACGAAGCTGTTCCGAGCCAGCGCGGGCGCGTGGCCAAATGTCAGCGGTAACGCCAACCTGGTTCCGGTGGTGGCCAACGGTTTGGTGTTCGTGGCCAGTAACCAGCAATTGCAGATCTTTGGACTGACCGGAACAAAGACGAAAACGAAGCCGAAAAAGAAGTAGTGGTAAAGCTCTAACTGGAGCAGGAGTGAACTCGTGAAAGTTAAGAATCTGTCCGCACTGATGATCGTTTGTTGCACTGCTTTCCTGTTGGCCACTTCCACGTTGGCCAGCGCAACCGGCGGCAAGAATTATAACGAGACCATGGTCTGGGATGGCGTCACTCGCTATTACTACGTCTATGTGCCCTCGAGCCTGCTCGCGAACCCCCCTCTGCTGGTCATGCTCCACGCCACCAGTTTTAATCCGGTAACCAATCCACCGAGAAAGATCAATTATGGATGGAAGACATTCGCCGACACTTATGGGTTCGTCCTCGTACAACCAGCTTCAACGTACAACGCGAACTCCGGCCAATGGAACTGGAATGCCTATTATCTGAGCGAGGCGTTTACCGCGGAGGAAGTCGGAACCTGTACCTCACCACCCGCAACCGCCTGCCCCGACGATGCCGGCTTTTTGCGCCAGTTGATCCTCAACCTGACGGCGCAGTACCACGTCAACCCCAATCAGGTATTTGTCGCGGGCATGTCGTCGGGTGCGATGATGGCCGAGCGAGTCGGCGTCGAGATCTCGGATCTAGTTGCGGCGATCATTCCCGCGTCCGGTCAAATCGTCGGACAGTCCTCTCTACCCATCACCTTGCCAGGTCCGCCGGTGGCGCCGGTTTCCGTGCAGGAGTGGCAGGGCACCAAGGATCACGTGTTGCCGCCCTGCAACAACGGCACAACCGAGTACTCAGGCTATACGTACTATATGGCTACCGTGGACCAGACTTTCAATTACTGGACCGCACAGAATTCCTGCACCGTTTTCCAGAACAGTGAGCCCTTGTGCCTGAACGGAGCAGCCAACCCAAATACGACCGGCAATGACGCCACCGGCTGCACCAACAACGTCGAGGTCCAGTTCATCTGGGAAGAGAACATAGGGCACGCATGGGAGCCGGAGAACAACCAGACACGCTGGCAGTTTTTCGCCACTCACCCAAAACAATGACGCTGGATGACACAGCGTTGACGACGCGGCGCAGAGCTTGTTTCATAAATCGGTTTTGGGTGCACGGCTTCACAGCTTGCGGGGAAACGTCGCCAACGCAAGAAAAAAGCAAGGGCACGACCTTGGTCGTGCCGCTAAGACGCCGAAAATAGGTTTGCGCTTTAGCGCCTGAGGCCCGGCGTAACTATCGATCGCTGAATTCCGCGACACTCACTGCGGGGGCGCTCATCTTCGTCTTGTCGTTCTTTTTCTCGATGAGCTCGGACTCCGGATTTGCCGCAAGTTCCCCGACTTGCAGAACTCTTTTTGTCGCATACAACCAGAGCAATCCCAGCCCGTAAACCGCCCCTCCAATCGCCAACTGCAGTGCGAGTTGCCGATAATTGTGCGGTATGAACCATCTCTTCATCAGAAGAAGTACGACGACCATCGGCGTAACGATCAAAAGCGGCAACACGAAAGCTTCCCGCAAATAGGTGCGCAGCCGGATTCCAAGCAAGCGGCAAAGATGCCGCGGCATGAAAAGCACAAAGCTGCATGTCAGCGGTATGGCAGTTCCGAGCGCGTCCCCGATGATCCCGTAATAAGGTACAAGAAAGATGCTGAGCCCCAGATTGGAAACCCCTTCTATGAGCGTAATCCAGCCCCAGGTGCGGTGTTTGCTCATTCCAAACAGCACTCGTCCGGACACCGCCTGCGCGAACATGATCGTAGAAGGGATGATCATGATCACAAGCACAGGGTAGCTGGTGGCAATGTACCTCTTCCCCACCCACACTTCGATCACCGACTTGCCCAGGATGAGCAACGAAGCGGTAATAGGAAAAATTGTGAACGCGCAAAGGCGATTGCCCGCCACGAAAAGTTTGCGCAAACGGCCCGTATTCCCGGTGGCTTCCGACTGGCTGACCACGGGCAGAAAATTTCCCGCCAGCGAGTTGACGACCCCGCCCGCATAATCGACAATGCGCGCGCCGATGTTGAAGTAAGTAATGGCAGCTGCCGAAATCATGCTGCCAATCACAATCTCGTCGGTTTTAAACTTGAGCCGCCCAGCGACCATGATCATGAAAGTCGTGCTGCTGTAGTGCACGATCGTGCGGAAAGTCGAGCGATCAATGTACTTCAATCCAAACAGCACCGGGCAAAGATGCAACGCAATAAACACGCGCACGACCGATGCGAGGAGCGGCAGAGCGACCGTGATGAAGGTGATCATCAGCAGCCCCATCCCATGTCGCAGGGACACCACAATCAAAGCCGCCCGCAAAAGGCTTTGCAGCACGTTGCTGATATTCAAAACTTCGAACCGCTGCAAGCCCTCCAGAAACCCGTTGACCACCCCCAGGGGAAAGCCAAGCGCCACCGACGTGCCGACCATCCAGATCAGCAGGTGCGCGCTCGAGCGAAATTCGGGAGGAATCTTGAACCAGCTATTCACATAGATGGACATGACCGCGGTGACCGCCATCGATACCACGCCGACGCAGCCATATCCGAAGAGCGCGGTGTTAATCAGCTTCGCTAAGTCTTCCTTGCTTCCAGTGGCCAGATGCTTGGAAACGTAGCGGACGATCGAAGATCGAATGCCGAGATCGAAGAGCCCGTAATAACCCGTAATCGAAAAAGTCAGAACCCACACGCCGAACGCGGAATCGCCCAGCCGATGCAGAATGAATGGCGACAGGAAGAGTCCAACTAAGATATTGGTTCCCAACGCAAACCAACTCGACGTGACGTTCTTGATGATTTGCCGTTTTTCGATCTTGCGCATAGCTCTTAGCTCTTAGCTCTTAGCCTTTGGCCTTTAGCTAAAAGCTAAGTGCCAACAGCCAAAAGCCACATGCAGCGAATCTCGATACGAGGAGCAGGCGGGTTATCACCGTGGCCCGTTCCCTGCCGAAATCGGAAACGCGGGTTCGGCCACGTTCCCCTTCCCTTCACTTCTCTTCCCTTCCATAACCAATTCGTATCCCAACCACCGGATCACGTGTCCCCAAGCCTGCTCGATTTGCAAAATAGAACTCTCGGGCAATTCCGAATGCCATCCCCCAGCTTTCGCGCTACGCACGAACAGTATGTCCTGGCGTGTGTCCTTGGTCGCATTAAAGAGTGCCGCCTGAGACTTCTCTAACTTTCGCATGTTTTCTGCGCGACTGCGCGCGACCGCCTGCTGAACCAGCTCTGCCGTCGGATGCAGTCCAAGAAAACCAGCCATTCTCGACAACTCCCGCGCCGTGTCCTGCAGCATGTCTTCGTAACGCACCAGCAGGAATCCCGGCTGACCATAACGAGTCGCCAGCCAACTCGCCGCGTGCTCTCCCCAAGAGCCATAATCGCAGCTCTCGCCCGCCACAAAGCGCCGCACAAACTCCTCGATGGGAGACTGGTCGCCAATCCGTTTGCTTTTGCGCTGGGCATGGTATTCGGACAAAGCCACATCTCGAGGATCGCGCACGATGTAAATAACCCGCCGATATCGCACGTCGAAGTATTGATGGCTCTTGATAATCCGTGGCCGTGGAACCCGCAGCATCTCCCGATGGGGAACCACGTCAATCCCCGGGATGATCGCGTGAATATTGGAGAACCCAACCTTCTCCTGTGGCCGCAGCAGATTCGCAATCAAAAAGCGCGCCCAGGTGTTGCCGGATTTCGGATACGAGACAAGAAAAGCATCGTCGGGGAAAACCGTCAGATTACGGCCTGGAGGCTTTAACCCAAAGGCGCGCTTGGTTCCCGTAATGATCCGTTTCAACATAACATTGCGCAGGGCGTCCAGTTTTTGCACCCGTTCCGGGCAACATCAATGCATTCTAGCAGGCCACTAAAAACAGAACGTTAAGGCGGCGCATCCACCGTTTCGATTCTGTCAGCCACGACACAGGGGCGTCTCGCACAAATAGACTTGCGCATTCTGGAGCACACACACGTCCAATCCCGTCGCCATCGCCGAGTGTGGTTTGAACCCTACATCCCCATGCTTTCAACAACTTGCGACGAGCATTCCCACGCACACGACCGTATACTAAACGCTACCACATTGCGGACCAATGGGAAGATTCTTGCCCACATCCTCGGTAATCTACGGGACATCCTTTCCGCTTGCCTTCGCACTGGGCAGTTTCGAACCGAAATCCGGAAGACTGGTCCCGAAATGGTGGCCAACGTGCTCGGTTTTACTTGGCGAGAAGGCTGACTTTCGCATATTCTCGAAGTCAAGCGCGCGCCATCATGAGCAACCCAGCCGGTGCAGTTCCGCTCCTGTCGACGAGGGAGGGCCGTTTGCCATTCAACTTGCCCCGTTGGCAGGCTCTGGCCCTGCTGCTGCTCATCGCCTGGCTTTACGCCCAAAGTCTCGCCAGCCTGGTTCTGCAGTGGGTCGGCCCCCACAGCGATCCCAATTTCCAGCACGGCATATTCGTCCCACTCTTCGTTCTGTTTGTTCTCTGGCAAGACCGCAAGCGCCTGCAGTCGATTCCGTCCGCGCCCTCGTGGTCCGGTCTTCCATTCGTACTGCTAAGCCTGCCCGTGCTCGTTCTCGGGGTCCTCGGCGCGGACATTTTTTTACCCCGGGTGTCGCTGCTCATTGTGCTCGCGGGCCTCATCGTTCTGTTTCAGGGATGGAGGTTCTTTCGCGCCGTCGTGTTCCCTTGGGCTTTTCTAAGTCTGGCGATCCCCATCCCCGATCTCATCATCACCCGCATCACCTTCCCCCTCCAGTTGCTAGCCGCCAAACTGGCAAGCGCTCTGCTGGAGTTGGTCATCGTCGTGCACCGGGAAGGAAACATAATTTACACCGTTAACGGGCCCCTGGATGTCGTGGACGCGTGCAGCGGAATCCGCTCCCTCCTCAGCCTTGTCACCCTGGCCATCATCTACGGCTACCTGATGGAGTCTAGGAAATGGGTGCGGGTGGTCCTTGTCTGCGCCTCGGTGCCCATCGCCGTCGCGGCCAACGCCGTGCGCGTTTTTGCCGCTGGACTTCTCGTAGCCTACGGCCACAGCAAACAGGCCGAGGGGCTTCCCCATGCCTTCGCGGGATTGATAATCTTCGCCTTGGCATTGATCATGCTGTTCGCCGTACATCGCGTGATTTCGCTGCTTTTGCCTCCAAAAAATCCACCGGTGTCAGCACCCATCGCCGCGCACCTGGAAGAACACACCGTTGCGCAAACCCGCATCAACGCAGTGTCTCTTCGCTTTGGGATTGTGGCCGTGCCGATGCTCGCCACCGCCATCGCTCTTCAGGCCCATTCGACCACCGAGATTCTTCCGCCGCACCAGCCTCTAAGTTCGATCCCCTTGCAGGTTGACGGTTGGACGGGATCCAGCGCCGCCATCAGCCCGGATGAACTGGAGAAACTCGGGCATCCCGAGTATGCGCTGGTGGATTACGACAACACGAGCCAACCGCAGCCCTGGATCAATCTCTACGTTGTGTATTTTTCTTCCCAAAAGGCAGGCGATACCATCCATTCACCCGAGCACTGCCTGCCGGGCGCGGGTTGGATTCCCACGTCCCGCGAGGTCATTCAACTGTCGCGTCCCGACGGTTCCTCGTTCCCTGTCAACCGCTATGTGGTTTCAAATTCCGGTGACCGGGAACTGGTTCTGTACTGGTTTCAGGCGCATGGCCGCGCCGTGGCCAGCGCTTGGTCGGCCAAGTATTATTTGATTGCCGACTCGATTCACATGAATCGCAGCGACGGCGGCATGGTGCGCCTCATGACCCCAATGTTGAAAGACGAGTCTCCCGACGCCGCTCAGGCCCGCATCATGCAACTCGGCTCAAAGTTCATTCCGCTGCTAGACAGCTACATCCCTCGCTAGTCAAGCGGGTGGAGCGCAGCTCATCCAGTGGAGCGACGGGCATCCTCGCCCGTCCAAGCGGAGCGCAGCTCGGCCGCAACTCCAAATCCTGACCTCAGGCGTGCAAGCGAATCTCCTCGCATTTCTGCGCCTGCGCCGCCGCAAACGCCAGCGGCAGAAACCGCACCAGGTCCGTAGCCACCAGAGAATTCTCGCCCACCGACGCGGCGGCCAAGTCGCCCGCGAGTCCATGCAGATACACAGCCAGAGCCGTCGCTTCAAGCGCATGCTGCGGATGCTGCGCAATCAGCCCGGCAACCATCCCGGTCAGCACATCGCCCGTCCCTCCGGTAGCCATGCCCGGATTGCCGGTGGGATTCACCCAGACCACACCGTCGGCCGCTGCAATCAAAGTGCGGTGCCCCTTGAGCACAACAATCAGCTCATGTTCGCGGGCAAACTTTCGCGCCACGTCCAGACGGTTGGCTTGAATTTCGGCAATCGTCAAGCCCGTCAAGCGCGACATCTCTCCCGGATGCGGCGTGATCACAACAATTCGTCCGCGCCCATTAAGTTTGTCAGCCGCTCCCTCGAAAGCATTCAGCGCGTCGGCATCCACAACCAGCAACTTATCGCCCCGGGTCACGATTGTGCGCACGAAATCGGCGGTCTCAGCATTACCCGAGATCCCCGGACCAATGGCGAGCGTCTTGTGCTCAAGCAGCGCATCAAGACCCATTCCAACCGCCTGCAACGAGATCGTGCCCTGCTCGGTCTCTGCCAGCGGCTCGGTCATCAACTCCGGATGAAAACCCGCGACGGTTGCGAGCACGGATTTCGCCGTGGCGACCGTCGAAAGCCCCGCGCCCGCGCGCAGCGCAGCAAATCCCGCCATGGCCGCCGCGCCCGCTTTGCCGACCGATCCTCCGATCACCAGCACGTGTCCGTAGCTGCCTTTGTTGGCGTCCAGCGCGCGCGGCGCAAGTAGCGCCGCGAAATCGCGTGGCGTGCTCAGATGAAGTCCAAGCTGCGAGACGATGGCCTCTGGCGGCGAGCCAATGGGCGCAATCACAGTAGGCCCGCCAGTAAGTGCCGCGAAAACATGCGCCGGACGCGGTGCAGTGAAGGTCACGACGGCATCGGCCCGCGCCCTTCCATTAGAGCCAGTCGCGTTCGAGGGCTGCATCGCGTCGGCATCCGCGCCTGACGGAATGTCGACGGCAACGATCGGAACCGCAGCCGCATTCATCTTTCCGATCGCTGCCGCATAAAGTGGGCTGACCGGCGGACGAAACCCCGTACCGAGTATCGCGTCCACGATCACATCCGCATCGAAAATTTCCGCCGCATCGTGCGCATCGAGCGCACTCGGTTCCAGCACAATCACGGGCGCAATTTTCAGCGGGTGAAACTTCTGCAGCATTTCGTGATACATGGCCGCCGCATCCCCGCGAAGCTCTGCTGGATCCGCCAGCAGGAGAACGCGCACCGCGCGGCCCGCTTCGACCAGTTTACGGGCCACGACGAATCCATCGCCGCCGTTGTTGCCTTTGCCGCAGATAACCGAAATGCGCTCCGCGCGCGGAAAATCGGAAAGGATGAAACGCGCCACGGCCGCGTTGTCCATCAGGTGAACGGAAGGCACGCCAAAGCGCTCCGAGGTGGAGCGATCGATCTCGCGCATTTCCGCCGCACTCACGATCTTCATGCTTGCGACCCCGCCGTCCCTTCGAGTTCGCGCAGATGTTGTGGCTCGCCTGAACAAATTAGTTCCCGCGCGACAGGTGAGTATAGCTCTCGCTGAAACGGAAGGACGCGGCCAATTTGGAACCCTCGCCTACCCACCGCTGGCCGGCCTGTATCTGACAAACTTGGACGATCGTCTTGGACGATCGTCACGCCCGCGATAACCGGGCCAATGATCCTTTTCAGATACCCCCCAACTCCTTGATTTCATTGACTCGCATGTTTCACCACCCGTAAGATTTTCAGCAGCATTCGACTGCAAGTTGGGCGCAGCAGTTCCTCTCCAAGGGGGCCGGGCGTGAGTGGGAGCGACGTGAAGGCCGGAAAGTCACACCCCGGAATAGCAGCTCCGGCGGAGTCCGAGCCATCACGCAGTCGAAAACCCTACCGCAAGCCGGCGTTCCGATACGAGCGCGTGTTTGAAACCATGGCGCTTTCGTGCGGCAAGTTGAGCCCGACTCAGTTCCAATGCCATTTTCACTCGAAGAATTCGTAACCCGGCCGTCGGCGACGCGGTTAGCGCCAGGGAAGGTTTGAGAGACATGATGCGAGCGTCGACATTCCGTTGCTTCTGCGTGGCTGCTGGCCTGCTCCTGCTGACCGTCTCGCTTCTGTGTCAAACAGAAGCCGGGCAAACAAAAACGGGCCCAACAAAAATCGAGAAGACATCGCCAGCCGGCGCGACTGCCGCGCAGATGCGCCTCAGATATTCCCAAGACTGGAGTTCGCGCCACTTGGTGATGCCGGGCACCTCCGCTGTTTTACCCGCGGCAAAGCGCGACCCACGCTATGTTTACAACCAAGTCAGGCGGCAAGTGGCCATCGAAAACGCGAGCAGAATTCCGGCGAGACGTAAACACATGAAGATCGACTGGGCCGTTTCGCTGGAGAACGGGTACGTACCCCAGAATCAGTTTCCCGCAAAATTTCAGTTTGGCATCGGAGAGCAGAATTGCGACACCGATTATGTTGTCTATGGGCTCACCGTAACTTCAGGCGGGCAGGCCAATCTGGTAGGAGTGAACAACCTCTACACCTCAGGAACTCAGCCCTGCAACAGCGGATCGCCGTGGGTGTCATTCGCGTATAACACGGTGACCCAAACCGGAGGGCAGATCAAAACTTCGCCGGTCATATCCGAAGATGGGACGATGCTGGCCTTCGTCGAAAGCACCAGCGGAGCGTCCTACTTCCACGTTCTCGTGCTGCCGAATCCGATCCCAGTGCCCCCGTCGCAAGCGGGAACAGTCCTGATCCCCGAGACTCCCACTCCTTGCACAACACCAACTACGCCCGGATGCATGACCACGCTTCTCATCGAGAATACCGCGACCAATTCCAATTCTTCGCCTTGGGTGGATTACGACTACGACACGGCATACGTGGGCGCCGACAACGGCCTGCTGTACAAGATCACGCCCATCTTCGGCGGAGGCGCGCCCGCGCTGGTCAATGATCCCAGCAACTGGCCCGTGACCGTCTCCGCTCCGACCCAGAGCAACACCATTCTCACCGCTCCCATTGAAGATGCGAACTCGGGCAACATCTTCCTCGGAGATGGATACGGTTACTTCTATTCCGTTCCCTTGAATAACCCCGGCGGCACTTACGCCGCGCAGCAGACCATCGGGTGGGTGTACGACGGAACGGGCGATGGCAGCGGCGACCCGGGAACCGGTGTGGTCGATCCGCCGGTTGTCGTTACCGATCCCGCCAATCCCACCATCGACCAGGTCTTCACCTTCACCGGGTGCAGCATCGTATTGGGCATCGGCGGGGCAATCACCCAGCTTCCGGCGAATTTCACCTCCGGCGCGGCCTCGACATCGAACACCGTCGACCTCGGATCCGCGAGCGGGACCGGCGACTGCACCGGCCTCAACCTTCACGCCGGAGCCTTGGATAACGCCTTCTGGCTGGACGGGTCGACATCGGGACATATGATCGAGTGCGGATTCGTGAACAACAGCGGCGCACCGTCCAATCCCCAAATGTATATGTTCCCCTTCGCCGGTGGCGTCATCACCAGCCCGGCGGTATCCACTTTTGTAATCAGCAACATACGGGGCGACGAGTGTTCGCCATTGACCGAGTTCTACGATGGAACCACCGATCGGGTGTTCTGGGGAGCGGGCTCGACCGACGGATTACTGGAGAGCTCCATTATCACCACTACCTTATCGAACCCCGACTGCTTGATGCTGCCCACCTCGAGCTGCGTGACTGCCCCCGCCGCTCTGGGAGGCACCAGCGGCATCATTATTGACAACCAGGTATCGAACGGCGGCACCAACATCTACTTCTCGACCCTGGCTCCCGGATCGGTGAACGGGCAGAACTGCAGTGTGCCGGGCGGATCGGCTGATCCCTATTGTGCGGTGCAACTCTCCCAATCGGGACTGAACTAACGTACATCCCTTCGCGTAAATTACTGTTGTGACTACGCCCGAACCCCGGTACAGTAATGCAATGTTTGCGCCTCATCCCAACCTCAGCGACGAGGTCAATCGGAACATCGTCCAGTCCGAAATCGAGGGAGGCGTGTTCCTGGAAGGCTTGCCGCCCGACACCGTTCTGCAGATTCGCACCCAGAACCACTTCTACACGGCGCTATTTTTGGGTGAAGGCGCGGCGCTCATCTCCGGACATCCGCAATACTGTCCCGAACCAGTTCAAGTCACCATAGCCGGCTCGACCTGGGGTGGTTCCATGCTCAAACTGCGCTTCATCGGCCGGGGTATGCACCTGGAGTTTCATCATCCCGCCTACAGCACCCCGATTATCACCTCTGCCATCCAGGAAATCCGCGAGCGCATCCAGTCCGCCCGCGAACGCCGCAGCGGCACTGGCGTGGAGCAAGGTTGTGGAGCAGCCTCCCATCCACCTGAAAATTGATCTCTAGAGATTGCCGAGGGTGCCCCATCCTTGCGCGTTTTGTGCGCAAGAGACTGCCCAGAGCGAAGCCGATGGGGCGGGATTCCACGGCAGCGTCGAGCAAATGCTTTTGCATTTGCCTTTGTTTTTTGGGTGGCGCAGCGGTTTACCGCTGCGAGAAATATGCAATCTTCAGTGCCGGCTTTAGCCGCTGAGGCAGTCACGGGGCGCGCAACCGAGTTTTTCAGCAACCTGATTAGCCGCTTGCTAAGGCTTGGCCGCACCATCGTTCGTGAGGGCGTTCGGAACGTTCCGTGTGAATTTCTTAACGACAAACTCCTGAAACAAATTGGCCGCCGCGGTTCCGCCAATCCCGATCGCTGTCGTTTCGAACGTCAGCGCCGCCCCGCGATTACTCTTAGGATAATAGGAATTGGAAATGCCGCCCGCCGCCAGGCTTCCGAGAATATTCGAGTAATTCGCCTGCCAGCGTCCATTATCACCCTTGCAAATCACCGCATTGGCAATGGCATACAGAATCCGCGATCGTTTGCTGCCCGTTCCCTTGTAAAAATACCGCGGATCCTGTTTCAGCAGCGCGGGAAACACGGCGCCTGCCAGAAACGTGCCTGTTACCGTGTCGGCATATCCCGCCCCCAAGCGCTTGCCATAACCTTGCGACCCTTGCCCATATCCGCTGAACGCATCTTCCGCCTGCTCCACTCCCGCCACCGCCCCCACAAATACTATGGTGAATGGATCCACCACCGAACGCCATGCCAGCTTGAATTTTTGCTTCGCGTTCAGCGGAGCCGCATTCGGTATATAGCTCACATAGAAATTTGGCAGCACCCCGAGAATACGCTGCTTCTCTTCCAGTTTGAGCTGCTCTTCTGCCACTTGCGTCTGCGAAAGTCCAACCTGCACTTCTGTAATCGCCGGCGCAACTCCCAGAACAATCGCGACCGTGTTGCGCTCCCCCGCCTCCACAACTCCAGCAAATGTCTGGGTCGCAAACCCCTCCGAGGTAACCGCAAGTTGAAAAGGTCCGGGAGGAACGCTCGTAAACAAGAATTCTCCATCGCTGTCGGACAGCACCTCTCGCTTTATGGTCTGATCTTCGCGACTGAGCCGCACCCGGGCTCCCGCGACCAAAGCTCCGCTTTGATCGACTACCGTTCCCCGGATGCTTCCGGGCAATGTTTGGGACGACAAGTGGCCAGTCTCAGCCGCTGGTGGAATCGTCTGTCCCCACCCGGATGCTGTCCAGCTCACAGTGATCAATGCAAAAACTATGAATCCAGACTTGAGTTGCAGGCTCATGAATCTCTTAACTTAGCCCTTTCCCGTACTCCCATCCAAATCAGGAATGCGCCCACGGCAAAGCTGCGCCTCGCTGACGATGAGATTCACGTCGCTGGTGCAACGGTGGGCTGAACGGAAAAGTAGCTCCACGGTAACACGAAACGGAAAGCGCTTAGAGTGAACCTCGCTTCCCAAAGTAACGTTCGTATCGGGGCATCGCTTTCGCGATCGCCTCGCCCCTGCCAGTCGGGCGGGGACGCCCGACGCTCCACCAGACCTAGAACTTCCTGCGCAGAAACTCAACCAGACCATAACCGACGAGCGCCGCGATCATGGCAATTTCAAAATTGCCCGCGGTCAGCACATCTTGGATTGCCCAACCTAGACCCCTCTTCTGCCCCATCCCCGAGCGCTCAAATTCTCCCATCAGCAGATTGGAATAAAAAAGGAAGATAATGAACGCAACCTCGATCAGGGCTCTCCAAACGTTTTTCTTCATGGCAAGTAATCTGACTTGGCGGTAGCTGTGCACTTCTGGCGGCCCCGCATAAAAGTGGCAGCAGGCACCTGCGAATCCGCAACCCCCGGCTTGGCAACCATCCGGCCCTTCGAACTTGAGAACGGCATCATTTTACGCCTCCGCGTCAGACGCCGCGGTCGGCAGCACTGCTACACTGCTCAAAGGCAAGAAATGATTCAGAAAACCGACTCAGAACCCCCGTCAATGAGTGCAATCGTGAACATAGACTGCAACCGTAGTAGACCATCCCGAAAAAAATGGAACCTCGATCCGTTTCTTGCGTATTGTTCAGACTGTGGGGGTGTTTATGCATAACCTGTTTCGGCTTCTAGCGGTTTCTCTGCTGCTCACCTCGGTTGGGTTCTGCCAAACCGCAACCGAGACCACGAATCTCCAACATCAGACATTTGAGACGAATCTGGCCCCGGGTGCGAACCTTCGTTTGCACCTGCACGATGGAGACTTTCGCATCGTAGGCAGCGACTCGGAAAAGATTTCCGTTCACGTCGAAGGCAAGAACGTGGAGCAGGCGAAGCACATCAGGATTCAATTGAAGCGTTCGAATGGGACCGTCGATCTGAAACTTTCGCATGTGCCGAAAAACGAGTTGCAAGTAACGATCGAGATCCCCAGATCGACAAACCTGTACGCCCGGATGCGCGGCGGCGACCTATCGGTAGAGGGCGTGGTGGGAGACAAGGATCTGGAACTTACTGGGGGCAACCTAACGATTCAGGTCGGCAGTCCGGAAGACTACGCTTCTGTCGATCTCTCGGTGCGGTTCGGAGACGTTAGCGGCACCCAGTTCGGCGATCCCAAGGGCTGGCTCGGGAATTCTGTCCGCAAAGACGGTAACGGAAAATACCGGCTTCACGCCCATGTTATGGCGGGTGATCTGGTGCTCAAGTCCTGAGCCATTCTCCAGCTCTGGCCATCGGGGCAAATCAGGCAAACTGAAGATTTCCGCGTGATTAGCATCACACATCACCCGGGGAAAAAGGATCATAATCTGCCTAGAAAGCGGGGACTGGTTCGCGATCCCTGGAAGGGAGGAGTGTATGCATACAGAAACGTTGGGAAGAGATGCGGTCATGATGCTCAGCCACCGGTTCGTCCGTCAGATCGAAGAACGCTCTGACGCCCTGGCCAATGGCCTTCTGCACAAGATTCAGCACTCCCGCCGTACTGAGGCTTTCCGCAAAGTCCCGCCCCACGAGCTCACCGGACGGGTATCCGAAATCTACCAGCATCTGGGCGAGTGGCTGTTGGACAGGAGCGAAGCCGATATCGAAAAACGCTACTCAGAAATTGGATTTCGGCGCGCCCATCAGGGTGTGCCCCTGAGCCAGTTGATCTGGGCCATCATGCTGACCAAGGACAATCTCTGGGAGTTCATTCTGGAGGACTCTTATCCGGATCGCCCCATCGAAGTCTTTGGCAAGCAGGAGTTGTTGCAGTTGCTCGACCAGTTCTTTGAGCGGGCAATTTACGCTGCCGCCCTGGGCTATGAATTGGTAGCAGAAGCCAAAATGAAAGCAGAACACAAGCGAAAAGCCGCATAGGCGGCGGGGCGATGCTCGGCTGCGAAGCTTATCGCATGAATTCCCGGGACGATGCCCGGGGATAACCAATCAAATAGGTAATGGGCGCAAATCGAGTCGGCAACTCGCCGGCGTCCCAGTGATAATCATTCGCCGTGAGTCGATCGACCATCTCGAGCATTTCCGGTGGGCGATAGGTCCGCACGAAAGACACGATTCCATCGAAGAGCAGCACAAAGGGAAGGATCGGAAGCAGATAAGTCCAGAGCAAGCGGGACCAGCGAAAGGGACGAATCCACGGCGTGCAGACAAACAGCGCCAGAACAAAAGCGAAGGTAAGGCCAATCGTCGAGGGAGCGCGCCTGGTAATCTCAAATATCCCGATGCCTTCGCCGGCATCGACCGCGTCTTGAAGAATAGCGCAACCCGCATCCGGCAAGAAATGGTGAAACGCTGTGAACATGGTTCGCAGCCCGTGCAATTCGCGAGGAACATTGGCCGCATCGACCGAGCCTGAATAAAAACTAATACGTCCCGCCGAAGCTGCTCTCACTTTTTCGAAGGCCGCGAGGTTTGGGTACTTATCGGTGAGACAAATCTGCAGGGTGGGGGCGTGTGCCGATGATTTACGAGAATCGAGCGCTCTAGAAAGGCGCAACCAAGGACCGCCGGCGCCCGAGCACATGTCGACAATCGATTGGCTTGCCGTGGTTTCGATGGCGCGCCGCAGCAGCGGGACGACGGGCGCGTAGACGTTGAAGAGACTAAAACCAAACTGCAGCGCATCGGTAACGTAGTCTCGCAGCAAGGACGGGAACCACGGCTGATCGTGGAATTCGATGAACTGGATGCGACGCATGGCATTCGGCCCGGTGAGTAGTATCGCCGCTGCAGAGAATCTCGTCCATTTGCCCGAATCTGCCGGTTCGACGTTACACTAAAATGAAGCGCGCCCGTGCAGACGGGGCTTGCCCCGTCTGGCCTTGTAAGGCGAACGAGAAATTGCGAAAAGCGAACGACGACTAGCGAACGACGAAATGATCAAATCCCCGCGAGGAACCCGCGACCTTCTGCCGCCCGACACGGCGCTGTGGAACTTTGTCGAAGCTACGGTCCGCGACGTCTTCCGCGCATATAATTTTCACGAAATCCGCACTCCCATCTTCGAATCCACCGAACTGTTCGCGCGCGGCGTGGGCGAAGAGACCGATATTGTCTCGAAGGAAATGTTCACCTGGGAAGACCGCGGCCGCGCGGAAAGCGACAAGGGACAATCCCTCACCCTACGACCCGAGAATACTGCTGGCATCGTCCGGGCCTACATTGAGCACAAACTTTGGGAGCGCGGCCTGAACAAATTTTTCTCCATCGGTCCCATGTTTCGCCGCGAGCGCCCGCAAAAAGGACGCTATCGCCAGTTCTACCAGATTGACGCCGAGGTCATCGGCCCCGCCTCATCCGGCAGCCAGTCTCCAGCCAGAGACGCGGAGATTCTCGAACTCCTCGCCACGCTCCTCGACCGAGTAGGTATCGCCAACTGGACGCTCGAACTGAACTCCGTAGGCTGTCCCGCCGACCGCGTGAAATTCAACGAAGCCCTCCGCCAGGCGCTCGCGCCCGTGGTAGGCACTATGTGCGCTGACTGCCGGCGCCGCGCCGTCACCAACCCATTGCGTGTGTTCGACTGCAAGGTTCTCGAAGATCAACCGATCATCCAGACTCTCCCGACCATCAGCCAGTTCCTGGACGAACCCTGCCGCACCCACTTCGAAGAGGTAAAGAGCATTCTGAACGCGGTACAGATCCCTTACGTGGAGAACCCGCGCTTGGTTCGCGGTCTGGATTACTACACGCGCACTGCGTTTGAGTTCACCCACGGAGCGCTCGGGGCGCAGAATGCGATTCTCGGCGGCGGACGATACGACGGTTTGTCGGAGGCGCTGGGCGGCCCGGCGGCTCCGGGCATTGGATTTGCTATCGGGGAGGACCGGCTGGTGCTTTCACTAATGGAGATCGCGTCGGCCGAGTCAGTGGTACGCAAGCCCGATGTCTACATCGCGCCGCTAGGCCCCGGTATGAATCGCGAAGCGGCACGTGTGGCTCGCGAGTTGCGGCGGAGCGATGAAGATCTGGTCGTCGAACTCGGAGATGAAACTTTCCGGTTGAAAAAGTCTTTCGAGGCCGCCGACAAGATCGGAGCCCGCTACATCCTGATCATCGGCGAAAACGAAGTGAAAGCCGATGCCTTTGCCCTTAAGCATCTGGCTTCTGGCGAGCAGGCAACGGTTCCGCGCGGGGAAGTCGCCAGGCGAATCGCCGCGACTGAAAAGGGCTCGTAGCTCGCGGCCCGTAGCTCGTGCTCGAAGCTTATTGACATCCGCGCCGAGTCCTTCTAACATCAGCAGCCGCAAGATTCCCACTACAAAATCCAATTCCAGGAGTTCTTCTCCATGCAGCGCACATCGACACTTCTGTTCGGAATACTTCTGCTTGCGGGCGCGGCGTTCGCGCAAAGCGCGATGCCCAAACCCGGCCCAGAGGTCAAAAAGCTGGACTA
>Ga0074044_10001457_pt1 | contig 21327 bp, 25 predicted proteins | sample BogForMeECP23OM1_FD_94443 | JGI IMG/M metagenome (GOLD analysis project Ga0074044, IMG submission 94443) | Bog forest soil microbial communities from Calvert Island, British Columbia, Canada - Bog Forest MetaG ECP23OM1 | ecosystem: Environmental > Terrestrial > Soil > Wetlands ...
CAGGGTGTTGAAAAACTCAATGCAACTCGCTTATTTGATTTCGCCCGCTTCAACACCCTGCGTAAAAGTTGTCCTCTTACCTACAACATCTCCCCCCTTTGGGGGAGACAAGAGAGAGGGAGCAGGCGTTGAAAATTACTTTTTCAACAGCCTGCTAAACGGTCGTTCAGGAACTCGGATGCGCCGGCATTATCATGCCGTTCGCCGCGAAATCTCAAGTCTCAACTCAATCGCGCGCCGCCATTGGCCCGCAGGCGCGCCGCTTGTACGCTCATCGCCGATGGAACCGAGCATCTATGAATATCCCGACGTCTTCCGCCGCGCGCATTTGGAAAGTCCCGGCGAAATTTCGGCCGAAGTGGTTTTCCTGCAACAGCTATGGAAGCGCTATCGCAAGCGTCCGACGCGCCGCGTGCTTGATATCGCGTGCGGCGACTCACCGCACGGCCGGCTGCTGGCGGGCAACGGCAACGGATTCGAGATCGTCGGGATCGATCGCTCACCCACGATGATCGCGGCGGGGCGCCGCAAAGCGGGCGCGCTTGCGAATCTTCGTTTCTACCGCCGGTCCATCGAAAAGTTCACTCTCCCCGAGCGCCCCTTCGACGCCGCTATCTTCATGTCCGAGACCTTTCCGGTGATCGTCGAAAACGCGGGCTTGCTCTCGCATCTGAAATCCGTCGGCCGTGCGCTGAAGCGCGGCGGCTTGTACTGCATCGACATCGATCGCCAGGATCCGATGCCGCGCGTATCGCAGCGTACCATCTGGCGCGAACGCACCGCGTACGCCGCCGGCCTTGCGCTCGACATCCGCGAGTTCCACCGACCCATCGCGTGGCACTCGCCGCTGCACTCGATCTACGAGCTCGAATGCACCATCAGATTTCCCAACGGCGCGGTGACCACTCGCGATTTGATTCCCGTGCGCTACACGCTCCCTGCCACGCTGGAACTCGCGGCGCTGGCGTCGGGGATGTTCAAAATGGTTGGCGCATACAGCGACCTGTCATTCAGCAAGCCGCTCGACAAATGCCGTTACCGCTGGACGGGAGTGCTGCGCCGCGTGTGAGCTCAGGGGCCGCCCAGGTGATCGATCCGATCGAGCATCGCGACCTGCCAGCCGCCATCGAAGCGAAGAATCTGAATCGATCCGAGCTCGACGATCGGCTCGTGGCGCGTGAGCTTTCGCACAATTGCGCGAATCACGCCGCGATGCGCAACTAGCAGTGCGTCGTCACTGCCCGCATCATCGCGCGGAGTCCACAGAGCCAGCACGCGGTGCAGGCCGCGCTCGACGCGATCGGCGAAGTCAGCCCGGCTCTCGCCCGCGGGATAAGTGTAGCTCGACGCAAGTCGATCGGCGTTCCATCGCGCGAACTCCTCGGGATAGCGCTCGCGAATCTCATCCGCGGTCAGTCCTTCGAACAGTCCGAAGTGAACCTCGGCGAATTCGCCGATTGTGACGAGCCGCGCCGAGTCGCCCGCCACGATCCGCGCGCTTTCTGACGCCCGAACGAGCGGACTCGAAAAAACGCGCGCGAAACTTTCGCCGCCGCGATGCGTCCCGATCGCCCGGCGCGCAAGCCGCATCTGTGCGCGCCCGAGTTCCGACAGCGCCACGTCGGTGCGGCCGTGATACCTGATGCTCGATTCGCCCTCGGTCTCTCCATGGCGAACCAGGATCAACCGCGACCCGCGACTTTGCCGCTCCATCATTGATCGTCGGATTTCGCCTAGCTGTCGAATAGTGGGTTCATCACCAGGCCGGTCAGCAGCTTGGGATGGAAGTAAGTCGATTTCTCGGGCATCGTCGCGCCCGCGTCGCTCACCCGCTCGACATCCTGAATCGACGGCGGATTCATCAGGAACGCACCGTCGGCACGGCCCTGCGCGACTGCGCCGAGCGCGCCGCCGATCTCGACCGTATATTCGACATTTCCGCCCTTGCGAATTTCGTCGGCGCCCAAACCGAATATTCGATCGAACACCAGCGCGTGCAGAATCGACACGTCCAGCCGCCGAACCTCCGCGGCCGCGTCCGGCATCGCGGCCTCCATCGCGCCTTGGCTGCGCAGCCGCAAGAGCAGATAATTTGGATTCCCCTTCAGCATCGCGCCGATCGCACCGCTGCCCGAATCGTAGAGGCGCGCGCGAAATTCGTCGCGATGCGCGACTTCCTCGACGTTGAACATTTCGCGCGCGCGTTGCGTGAACGACGCAATCGCGTCGGCGCGCAGCGACTTCACCACCCGATGCGTCGGCAGAATCACCAACCCCGGGTCGTCGCATGCCACCAGCGTCATCATCATGTAGTCATACGGCTGCGGCTCGCTCGGCGCGTTTTCGTGACGCCGCGCGCGGCGATAGTTCAGCGCGGTTTCGTAGCGATGGTGTCCGTCGGCGATCAAAATGCGCGGCGCTTCGAGCTCGCGCTGAATGACGGTGATTTCGCCGGCCGCCTCGATCGGCCGCAGCTCGTTGCGGATTCCCAGGTCGTCGATGAGATCGATGAGGGGCTTGCGCGCCGCCGCCAGCTCGCGCAATCGGTCGAGCTCGGGATGCGCGCCCGAGTACAGCCCGAAGATCGGGCTGGTGTTGACCTGCAGCGCGGTCAGCAGGCGCAGGCGGTCCTCCTTTGCGGCTGGAAAAGTCCGCTCGTGCGGCACGATGCGTCCGCGATCGAATTCTTCGAGCCGAACTCGCGCGATAAACCCCGTGCGATGAAGCAGCCGCCCCTCGACGTCGAAACTCTGCGTGTACTGAAAAATCGCCGGCCGCGCCGCCCGCTCGACGACGCCCGCCGCCAGCCACTCCGCGAGCGTTTTTTCCGCCGCGCCGTAGCGCTCCGGCTCGCACCCGAATTCAAGCCGCACCACGTTGTATGGACTGCGTTCGTATAGTTGCTTCTGACGGGCCGCGCCGATCAAATCGTAGGGCGGCGCCACGACGCGCGCCGGTTCGCCGGCAATCTCGCGATTGTACATCAGCGCGCGAAACGGCTCGATCCGTTTGCTCAGCCCGCTCATTTGATCGCGTCTCCCGCAATCGCCGCCGCTATCAAATCTTCTGAAATCGCTCCCCCTCTCATTATTTTCCACCCGCTCCCGCTGACCGCGACGACCGTGCTCGGCGCCGCCGCCGTCAATTTTCCACTGTCAAGATAAACTTTAACTGCTTCGCCCAGCCGCGCGCGCGCTTCGCCGAGCGTACCGGCCGGCGCCCCTCCGCTTAAGTTCGCGCTGGTCGCCGTGATCGGGCGGCCCAGTCCTGCGCTGAGAGCGCGTGCCACGGGATTTGGCGATACGCGCACGCCGACGCCGTCGGGCCCGGCCAGCTCGCGCGCCAGTTCCTCGCGCGCCGGCAACACGATCGTCAGCGGTCCCGGCCAGAACGCGTCCGCGAGCCGCCGCGCGTTGATTGGTATCTCTCGCGCCAACGAGAATGCCATCGCGGTGTCCGCCGCGATCAGGCCGACCGGCCGTCCCGCCTCGCGCCCCTTGACGCGGAACAGCCGGGCTAGCGCGCTGGATGAAAACGCATCGGCGCCGATCGCATAGAACGTCTCCGTCGGATAGACGACCAGCTCCCCGGCTTGCAACGCCGCAATTCCGTCATCGAGCAGAGACATCTCGACTATCCGAGTGCGCGGCGCGCAATGTCGCGCCGGAAATGACGCCCCTCGAACTCGATCATTTCCGCCGCCGCGTATGCCGCATCGACCGCGGTCGCCAGCTCCGGCGCCATCGCGGTCACGGTCAAGACGCGTCCGCCGTCGGTCACCAATTGCCCATCGCGCATCGCGGTGCCCGAGTGGAAAACCTTGACGCGGATTTTTTTCATCGCCCATTTGATCTTGATGTCCGACGGGACGTTGCCTTCGAGCCGGTCCAGCCCGCTGATCGCGATTCCTTTTTTGTAATCGCCGGGGTATCCACCCGACGCGAGCACCACCGCGACCGCGTTGCGCGGCGAGAGCCTGACCGCGGCCGTGGCGACTTTGCCGTCCGCGGCGGCGAGCAGATTTTCCGCCAGGTCGCTGTCGAGGCGCATCATCAGTGCCTGGCATTCCGGGTCGCCGAAGCGGACGTTGAACTCGAGCACGTTGATTCGTTCGCCGTCGATCATCAATCCCACGAACAGCAGCCCGCGAAACGGAATTCCGTGCCGGTTCATCGCGGCAAGAGTCGGCGCGACCACCGCGCGCATAACGCGCGCTTCGACTTCGGGCCCGAATTTCGGCACCGGCGAATACACGCCCATCCCGCCGGTGTTGGGTCCGCGGTCGCCGTCGAACACCGCCTTGTGATCCTGAAAGACGCCGAGCGGGATAGCGTTTTCGCCGTCGCAGAGCGCGAAGAATGAAAGTTCTTCGCCGCTGAGGAACTCCTCTATGATGATGCGATTGCCCGCCGCTCCGAAGCGCCGCCGCTCCATCGCGTCTGCGACCGCTTCCAGAGCCGTCTTCGCGTCGTTGCAGACGGCGACGCCTTTTCCAAGCGCGAGCCCGTCCGCCTTGACGACCATCGATCCCGCACGCGCCTTGACGTAGCGCCGCGCCGCTTCAGCGTCGTCGAATGCGGCGAAGTCCCCGGTCGGCACGCCCGCCTCGCGCATGATCGCTTTCGCGAACGACTTGCTGGTTTCAAGCTGCGCGGCGGCCGCGGTCGGCCCGAAAATTTTCAGGCCGGCGCGCGTGAACAGATCGACGACTCCCGCCGCGAGCGGATCCTCCGGGCCAACGATGGTCAGATCGACGGATTTCGCCTTGGCGAACTCCAACAGCGCGGCGACATCGGCCGGTGCGATCGGCACCGCTTCGGCGATTTGATCGATGCCCGGATTTCCGCTCGCGCAAAAAATCTTCCGCACCGTCTCGCTCTGATGGAGCCGCCAGACCAGCGCGTGCTCGCGACCGCCCTTGCCGATGACCAGTACTTTCATCGCGCGGCCTGCTAATGCCTGAAGTGGCGGACCCCGGTAAAGACCATCGCGAGCCCGAACTTGTCGGCGGCCGCGATGACTTTGTCGTCGCGCAGCGAGCCGCCGGGTTGCGCGATCGCGGTCGCGCCTGCTTCGGCGGCGAGGGTCGGGCCGTCGGGAAACGGGAACAGCGCCTCCGACACGAGCACCGAACCATCGAGCGAAACTTTGAGCCGCACTGCTTTCTCGCGCGCAGCGTACAGCGGATCGATCCGCGAGGTCGCGCCGCCGCCAACCGCCAGCGTGCGATCTTCGGCGACGAAGGCGATCGCGTTGGACTTGACATGCTTGCAGACCTTGATTCCGAACGTGAGCGCCCGCATCTCGGCGTCGGTGGGCGCGCGCCGCGTCACGACTTTGCCCTGGCGCGGATCTTCGACGGCCAGGTCCGGCGTCTGCACCAACAGTCCGCCCAGCACCTTCTTGACGTCGAGCTCGTTGCGATCCACCGCCTTGGAATCGAAGGTCATCACGCGGCGATTCCTGTTTTTGCGCAGGAACGCGATCACCTCGCCGGGATACGCGGGACCGATCAGCACCTCGGTGAACAGTTCATCGACGGCGCGCGCGAACTCCATGTCCCACGGCCGATTCGCGATGATGATGCCGCCGAACGGCGAATCCGGATCGGTCGCGAACGCCTTGTCCCACGCCGCTTTGAGCGTGTCCGCGACGCCCACGCCGCACGGCGTGTTGTGCTTGAGGATCGCCACCACCGCGCGCGGATCGTCCTCGAACTCGAGCATCAGGTTCATCGCCGAGCTGATATCGACCACGTTGTTGAAGGACAGTTCCTTGCCGTGAAGCTGATGCGCGATCTTGAGGAAGCGGCCGTACAGCGCGCCGGCCTGATGCGGATTCTCGCCGTAGCGCAGCGCCTGCTCGCGCTCGAGCGCAAGGCTGAAGGTTTCGCCGAGGGACGACTCGCCGCCGGTCCCCGCATGCGTGCCGAGATAATTTGAGATTGCGGCGTCGTATGCGGTCACGCGCGCGAAGGCCTTGCGGGCGAGGCGCCATCGCGTGTCGGCGGTTATCGCGCCCTGGTTGGCGTCGAGTTCCGCGACGATCGGATGGTAGTCGGCCGCATCGACGACCACCGCGACGCAGGGATGATTTTTTGCCGCCGCGCGCACCAGCGCCGGTCCGCCGATGTCGATATTTTCGATCGCTTCGTCAAGACTCACGCCGGATTTCGCAACCGTGTTCTCGAACGGATAAAAATTCACGACCACCAGGTCGATCGGCTCGATCCGCTGCTCACGCATCTGGCGCTGATGGCTCTCGTCGCCGCGCCGCGCCAGGATTCCGCCGTGAATCTTCGGATGCAGCGTCTTCACGCGCCCGTCGAGCATCTCGGGCGAGCCGGTGAAACTCTCGACCGACCTGACTTTCACGCCGGCCGCTTCCAGAGCCGCCATGGTGCCTCCGGTCGATACGATCTCGACGCCGTGCCGCACCAGCGCGCCGGCAAAGTCCGCCACACCCGCCTTGTCCGCGACGCCGATCAGCGCCCGCCGGATCACGACCCTGTCGTTGCTCATAGGCATCTAGCTCCGAATCACGCGCGGCACGCGTTTGCCGACCGTGCAAAGCATCTCGTACGAAATTGTCTGCGCCAGCCGCGCAACGTCGTTCACGCTGATAACCTCACCGCCCGATTCGCCCCACAAGATTACCTCATCGCCGACCGCTGCGCGCGCGACGCCGGTCAAGTCGATGGTCGTCAGGTCCATCGAGACCGCGCCTACCACCGGCGCCCGCGCGCCGCGCACGATCACTTCGCCGCCGTGTTGCAGCCCTCTGCGGTAGCCGTCGGCGTAGCCAACCGGCAGCACGCCGATCAAACTTTCGCGCGGCGCGACGAAGGTATGTCCGTAGCCGACGCCGCTGCCGGCCGGCGCGCGCTTGATTTGCATCAGCCGGGTCTTGAACGTCATGACCGGCTGCAGCGCGACGCGCTCGCGCACGGCGGCCACCGGCGGCAATCCGTAGATCGCCAGGCCCGGCCGCGCGAGGTTGAAGTGCGAGTCGTAGCGCAGCACCAGCGCTGCGGAATTTGCGACGTGCAGGACCGACGGCCGCATCCCCGCGGCATTGAGCGCATCAATCGCCTCGTGAAAGACCGCGAGTTGCGCGTCGGTGATTGGACTCTGCGGATCGCCGGCGTTGGCGAGCAAGGTGCAAACCCCTTCAAGTCGCACCGCCGACGCGCTGCGCACCGCGTCGATGACATCGGGAATGTCCGCCGGCATCACTCCAAGCCGGGTCGCACCGCTGTCAATCTTGAGGTGAATCGGGAAATCGCGGCGGCCGGCCGCCGCGGCCGCGCGGTCGAGCGGTCCGAGCATGGCGGCGTCGAAGACGAACGGGGTCAGGTCGAGCGCGACGATTTCCGCCACCTGCTCGGCGAAGAAGCCCGCCTGCAGATAAACGCGCGCGCGAACTCCGGCCTCGCGCAGCTCGCGCCCCTCGTCGAGGGTGGCCACCCCGAAATGACGGCATCCTTCGCCGAGCAACGTGCGCGCCACGGTCACTGCGCCATGCCCATAAGCGTCGGCCTTGACCACGACCATCAATTCGCCGTGGGCAGCAACGCGGCGCAGCGCGCGAAAGTTGGAGCGGAGCGCGCCGAGATCGATCTCGGCGACGGTCGGCCGTTGCTTTTCAATCGTCATCGAACGCTGAATTTCCAACTTCGCGAGCAAGGACGCAAGCTGGCCCGTGCCATCGTGTCCAGGCGCGCGCAAATTCGCCGCCGACTTCGGGGAGGTGATACGGCCACGATCGCATGTGCAGTCGGCGTGGAGGAATTTGATTGTAGTGAAACCCGCCGTGGGTTTCACACTTCCTGGGGCAGGGGTGACCGCTGCACGCAGTGCGAAGAAAAGATGCGGCCTAACGGCCTGTTAGAAGGGGGTGGGGAGACGCAACGCCGCAATGTCAGGGAGAGAAGCGGGACGGCGTCGCTCGCGCAAGATTCAGGGGCAGCAAATCGGTTCCGGTCTGGCCCTGGAGAAATCGGTACGCCACAGTTTGAACCTCGTCGATCGCGGGCAGGAAGGCATGGAGATCGAGCGCACCGTAAATCTGTCCTGCAACGTCCCAGCCAATATCCCCCGGCGTTATCGCGACAGATGCCACTCCCGGCAACCGGGCGGACCCAACCAGCACCACGCTATCGCCGTCGTCCTTGCGCGGATTTTGGAAATCGTACCAATTCTCGAGCGGGGGACCGACGACGATCGTCTGTATGGTCGATTGGGGCTTCGCGCCATAGATCACCAGCATTCTGTCGTTGCTCAGGCCGTACCTGGGATCGGATGGGTCGGGAAGCGCGCGCAGGAATGAGGCGGCCGCGTTCAGGTGCACCTGCTGGACGTCGTAGCCGTTGCGATCGGGAACGGCGCTGGTGGTGTTCTGTTGCCAGTTTGATTCCTGGAAAAGATCGAGTTCCACGTTGTTGCGTTCGGCCCACATAATGTGAGTGCCCGGCAGCGGCAGAAGTTCGTACACCGAGGGAAATGTGCGCGCCAGCTTGCGCATCTCCTTTTGTGCGCTCGGCAACAGACCTTGGCCGGAGATCAGCGCCTGGGCGGCGTTCAGTGAACCGTGATGCGGGGTAGCGATGAATACGACGCGCCCGACCGGGGCCGCAGCGCCGCCATGCGCGCTCATCCAATCCGCAAGAAACGCGCGGAAGATGAGACCGCCCATGCTGTGGCAGACGAAGTCGAAGTTTCCATCCCATCCGGGCAAGGTGGGTATCTTTTTGAGCAGCAACCGCTCGACGTATCCGGTAAGCAATTTGGCGTTGACCCGGCTGGAGTAACGCCAGTCGTAGGCGAACAAATACGCCGGAGCATCCGTACGCGACTGCAAGCCGCCCACCATCTTTGCGTAAGCGATGCTGAGCAAAGAATCGGGTCGGGTCAGCACGCGCTCAGCGCGGTCCGCCGCGGCGTCATCCGCGAGCGCCAGCGAATCAAAGTCTGGAGCGATGAACGAACTGGAAGCCGCCGCCCAGGTTGACCAGGTTGTAGAAGGAGTAATCGCATATGCGTTCTGCAGCATCGAGCCTTCGATTCCGGGCACAATCACGGTGGGTCTTGTTACGTTCGGCATCGCCTTTTCCCCTGTGCTCTCAAATCCCACTGCCGCTTGCTGTGGAGATCTGCACACAGATTTGATCGGGCGTCCATCGTTTGGTCCTGAAAGTCGCCGCCGCGAGACTCATGCCGACCGCGCGGCAAGCGCAGTTTTTGACACTTCGCGGCTGTGATCATATAGTCTAAGTGGGCTGGGGGTGTGCGTAATACGCACTGAGAGCTCCTGCGGGAGAACCCCTCGAACCTGATCCGGGTAATGCCGGCGTAGGGAAGCCAACGGCGCAACGTTCGCAACTGCGCCTGGGCCGCTTCCCCACACTAGGGAAGCGGCTCAATAATGCCGGACTCCGTCGCAAGCTCAATCATACTCAACGGCGACCCGTATCCGCTCCCCGGCGACATGCGGCTGACGGCGCTGCTGGAACGCCTGAACATGCGCCGCGGCCGGGTGGCCGTCGAGATCAACCGCGAGATCGTGCCCAAGGCCCGCTACGACGCAACGATTGTAAGGGCGGGCGACCATGTCGAGATAATCAACTTCGTGGGCGGCGGATAGCCGCACGCGCGCAGGGTAAATATGCAAGACACCTCATTTGAGTTGGGCGGCAGGAAATTCAAGTCGCGGCTGATCGTCGGCACCGGCAAGTATCGCGACTTCGCCGAGACCAAGGCGGCGGTCGAAGAAAGCGGGGCCGAAATAGTGACGGTCGCGGTGCGGCGCGTGAACATCACCGATCGCGGCAAGGAAAATCTGCTCGACTATCTCGATCCCCGGCGCTACCAGATTCTGCCCAACACCGCCGGATGCTTCACCGCCGAGGAGGCGATTCGCACCTGCCGCCTCGCGCGCGAGGTCGGCGTCGGCGAACTGGTGAAGCTCGAGGTGATCGGCAACAACCGGACGCTGTTTCCCGACGTCGCGGCGACGCTGGAAGCGGCCCGGGTGCTCGTCAAGGAAGGGTTCAAGGTGATGCCGTATGTCACCGACGATCCGGTGGCTTGCCTGCGGCTGCAGGAGATCGGATGCGTGGCGGTAATGCCGCTGGCGGCTCCGATTGGCTCGGGCCTTGGAATCCGCAATCCATTCAACCTGGCGATCATTATCGAACAGGCGAAGGTGCCGGTGATCGTCGATGCGGGCGTCGGCACCGCGTCCGATGCCGCCGAGGCGATGGAACTCGGATGCGACGGCGTGCTGATGAACAGCGCAATCGCGGGGGCGAAGGACCCTCTTGCGATGGCGCGCGCGATGAAACTCGCGGTCGAGGCGGGCCGCCTCGCGTATCGCGCGGGCCGGATCGAGCGCAGGCTCTACGCCACCGCCTCCAGCCCGCTGACCGGCCTGATAGGGTAGGGCGCCTTGTCGTCGCGGCGGCGCGTCGAGTTTCGATTATATCTCATCACCGATCGCCGCGTCGTGAAGAGCGGCGACCTGATAGCTGCGTGCGAAGCGGCGCTGACGGCTGCGCCGCCGGGGGCTGTCGCATTGCAGCTGCGCGAAAAAGACCTGCCCGCGCGCGAGCTCTACGAACTGGCGCTCCGCCTTCGCGAAATTTGCACGCGCACCGGAGCGCCGCTGATAGTGAACGATCGCATCGACGTGGCGCTCGCAGCGGACGCCGACGGTGTTCATCTCCCCTTCGATTCGGTCGGCGTCAGCATGGCGCGCAAGCTGCTCGGCCCCGACCGGCTGATAGGAGTGTCGAGCCATTCGCCGCCCGACGTCGCCGGCGCCGCGCGCGAGGGCGCCGACCTCGCGGTATTCGGCCCCGTCTTCGATCCGCTATCCAAGCCGGCCACCCGGCCCGCGTGGGGTGCGAGCGGCCTCAGCGCAGCGTGCGGCGCCGGCGCGATTGCGGTCTTCGCCCTCGGCGGCATCACGCCCGATCGCACGCGCGAATTGTTCGCATCTCCCGAGCTGGCGGTGCGGCCGGCCGGGGTCGCATCGATCGGCGCTATATTTGCCGCCGAGTCGCCGGCCCTGGCTACTGTGGAGATGCTGTCGGCGCTGGACGCGTCGATGACTCGGCGGCAATGACCGACTTTGCGGCGTCGAGGAGAGTCTGGGGCCGAGGCAGTTCACGATAGTAGGGCGACGTGAAGATCCATCGCACCACGCCTCTTCGATCGAGGATAAAAGCGGCCGGTATCGCGTTGTCGGGCTCGCCGTTGCGATGGTGTTGCACGAGACCCAGCGGTGCAAGGACGGTTTCGCCCGTATCGCTCAGCAGCGGGATGCTCGTGCGGAGAAAGCCCGCCAGCATCTTCGATCGTTCGGCCTGATCGGTGCTGATGGCAATCGCAGCGACGCCCGCGCGGCGAAAATCGCCGGCGCGTGCGGTCAGTTCGGCCAGCTCGAACCGCGCGAACGGGTCGTAGTCTCCGCGATAGACGTAGATCAACGTAGCCGCCGCGTCGGATGGCGCCGGGCCGTGGTGAATCGCGTCGGTTTGATCGCTCAGCGCGAAGCTTGGGAACTGCTGTCCTACAGCCAGCTTCAGCGTGAACGGCGGATTCACGGTCGCACGCATCGCGTAGCTGAAGAATCGACCGCCGCCCGTGCTTACGACGATGCACGCCAGAAATGCCAGCAGGCTGAATCCGAGCTTGGCGTGCGGCGAGGCGAGCCCCAGTGCGAGTCGCAACCCGGCGATCGAGAGCACGATCGCGGCCAGCGCGATCGCAAACGCGGGCCACGGAACCCGTTCATGAATACCCATCCACGGCACCGCCCAGAACGACACCAGCACGTATTCATAGAGACCGAAGCCGGCCGCAATCAGGATGAGAGAGCCGATCGCCCGGATTGGCTGAAACGGCGGCGTGACCCAGGGCTCGTCGTACAGCTCCGGCGCGCCCTCGTCATCGACGCCCGGATCGATTGGTTCGGCGGTGGCCATCAGCTTGACTCAGAAGTGTTCCGGTTCGCGTTCGCGGCGGTTGTCGCATTCAAGCTGCAAGGTCAGATGGTGGATGTCGAACTTGGTCTGCAGCAGATGGCACATCTCGGCGAGCACTCGATCGCGATCTGCATCCGCCGCCACCACCGCGTGCGCCGAGAGCGCGATCTGCCGGGTGCTCAGGCACCAGACGTGGAGGTCGTGAATTTCCTCGGTGCCGCTGACGGCCAGCAGGTCGGTGCGCATCTCGTCGAGGTCGATATGCGCCGGCACCGATTCCATCAGGATATCCACTCCGTCGCGCACCAGACCCCACGAACCGTACAACACCAGGACTCCGATCAATATGCTCACGGCAGGATCGGCCTGCATCCATCCGGTGAAATAGTTGAGTGCGCCGGAAGCGAGTACGCCGATCGAGCCAATGAGGTCGGAAATAACGTGGACGAACACCGCGCGCGCCGCCATCCCGGGTCTGTGCCCGCCGTGCGCGTCGGGCGAGGTCATCCACGCCGAGAACGTATTGACGCCGATTCCGACGATCGCCACCGCCATCACGCCCAGCCCTGAAACCGGGCGCGGGTTTCGCAGCCGCCCGACCGCTTCGATCCAGATGAAGACCACCAGCAGCCAGAGAAAAAGGCCGTTGAGCAGCGCGCCGAGGATTTCCGCGCGAAGATAGCCGTAAGTTTTCGCCGACGATGCGGGCCGCGTCGAAATCCACAGCGTCAGCAGGCCCAGGCACAACGCCGCGATGTCGGTGAGCATGTGGACCGCGTCGGAAAGCAGCGCCAGGCTGCCGGTCAGATAGCCGCCGGCGAGTTCGGTGAGCAAATAAACCGAGGTGACGGCGAGAACGGCTAGAAGGCGGCGCCGATCCGAATCCACAGCCGCATGCGGTTCGTGATTGTCCATCGAGGTCCGCATTGCTTAATCATAGTGGGCTAGCGAGAAGCAGTTGACCGGCGCCAGGCGCTCGCGTCCCTTGAGCGCGTCGAGCTCGACCACGAACGCGCATCCGATCACGTTGCCACCGATCCTTTTGATCAGTTGCAGCGCCGCGGCAGCCGTGCCGCCGGTCGCCAGCAGGTCGTCAACCAGGAGCACGCGGCCTGAGCCTTTGAGCGCGTCCTGATGCATCTGCAACGACGCGCTGCCGTACTCGAGGTCGTACGCCTGATCGTACGTATGGAACGGGAGCTTGCCCGGCTTGCGCGCAATCGCGAGGCCGACACCCAAGCGATACGCCACGGGCGCGCCGACGATAAAGCCGCGCGACTCTATGCCGATTACGGCGTCAACTTTGCCGAGGTAAGGCTCTGCCAACTGATCGACGACCGCGGCGAAACCACGCGCGTCGGCGATTAGCGGCGTGAAGTCTCTGAACACTATTCCGGGCTTGGGGAAGTCCGGGACATCGCGAATCAGGCTTTTGATATCTTCGACAGTCATCGTTGGTTCCATCGCACCGGCGCAGGCAGTCCTGGGTGCGGGGGTCAACGATACTAGCTGCCGCCGGCTGCGGCAAAGCTGATCCCGCCGGAAGTTGCGGGCTCGGGCAGATAGGGGAGCGGGTCTCGGGCCACGTTGTCGCGGCGCACCTCGAAGTGGAGGTTGGCGCCGGTGGTGCGGCCGGAGCGTCCAATTTCCCCGATCTCCTGCCCGCGCGCGACCCGGGCGCCCTCGCTGACCAGGTTGCGCTCGTTGTGGCCGTAAACCGTCGCGTAATCGTCGTCGTGACGAATGATCACCGTGTTGCCGTAGCCGTGAAGCGCGCCCGAGAAAATTACCACGCCGCTGTCCGCGGCAAGAACAGGCGTGCCGGCCGGCGCCGCGATATCGACGCCGTCGTGCATCGCGCCGTTGCGGATTCCGAATCCCGACGACACCACTCCCTGCGACACCGGCCACTGGAACTGGCGCGACGCCCGCTCGCCGGCGTACGGATGCACACCGCCCGACGCGGCGCCGATCGATGCGGCCCGATAGGCGCCCGGAATCGTCAGGACCTGGCCGACGCGCAGCTCGCGCGGATCGCTGAGCCCGTTGGCCGTCATCAAGCGACCGACGCTGACGCGGTATTCGCTCGCGATGTGGTAGAGGGTCTCGCCAGCGACGACGACGTGAGTGACCGGGCGCTCAGCACCGGCCAGCGCGTAGGTCGAAGGCGGCGTGCTGCCACCGCATCCCGCCAGCGCGATCGCCGCGGCGAGCGCAAGCGCCACGCTCCAGCGCGTCCCTGTCATCCACCGCTCGATCACATCACCGCCGTCCGTCACCACCGCTCCCGCACCGCATCCCGCGGGCCGCCAGATATCAGCGCGCTAATCCTGGAAGCCGTGCTTGCCGGTCATCTTCACGAATCGGCATTCGCCGAAATATTCCTCGCTCCAGTGTCCGGTCTTGCGGCTGATACGCACCAGGGTCTGGAGTTCGTCTTCGCCAATCGGCGCAATCAAACGTCCTTGCGGGGTCAGTTGATGCAGCAGCGGAAGCGCAATTCCGGGCATCGCCGCGGTCACCATCACGACGTCGAAGGGCGCCTCCTCGGGCCATCCATCCGAACCGTCGGCGCATCGAAGATAGACGTTGTTGAAGCCCATCGAGTTAAGCACCGCGCGGGCGCGATCGTGAAGATGCGCGTTGAGCTCGACGGAATAGACCGCGCGCGCGAGCCGCGCGAGCACTGCGGTCTGATATCCCGAGCCGGTGCCGACTTCGAGAACTTTCTCGGCGCCGGTCAGCTCGGCGACCTCGCTCATCAGCGCGACCATGTACGGTTGCGAAATTGTCTGCGAGTCGCCGATCGGCAGGGGACCGTCATCGTAGGCGTGTTCGTGAAGTTCGGCGGGAAGGAAGCGATGGCGCGCGACCGTGCGCATCGCGGCGAGCACGCGCGGATCTTTTATTCCGCGGCGTTCGAGTTGCTCGAGCACCATCCGCGCACGCGCGTTTTCGAGGTCAATCGCCATCGCCGGCGCCATTATACAGATACGCCAGCCAGGGATTAAGGTATGCGGAGAGATGATCCCGGGGGCGCGGCTGGTGATGCTCGCAGGCCGCGACCATATGACGGCGCCTGCCGATCAGCGATTCAAGGAGGCAGTGCTCGAATTCCTGAGCGCCGCGCCCCGCTAGGCGCGTGATTGTGCGCGTTTCCTGGACATAGCAGAAATGCTATGATGGCGTTATGGGTCTGGCTTCTTTGAAAAAGAAAATGCTGGCTGATCCGGAAGTCCGGACGGCTTATGACGCTCTTGATGAAGAATTCGCTCTCGCTCGCGAACTGATCGCCGCTCGGGTTCGCGCCGGGTTCACGCAGGCCCAACTGGCGCAGCGTATGGGGACCACTCAATCGGCCATCGCGCGGCTTGAAAGCGGGGCTCAGCTACCCAGCGTCAAGACGCTTCTGCGTTTCGCCAAGGCAACGGACTCGCGGCCCGTCCTTAAACTACGTGCTGCATGAAACGATGAAGGGGCCAGAGCTGAAAGCGGGGCAAGTGCCTGGCCAGTTTAGTGACTCGGCTGCGGGGCCGGCCGCTGACGTTTGACAATACTTTCACGATTGCGGAAAGTCCTAGCCTGAGCACGATTGTGAATCTCAAACTCGACCTGCCGGACGACCTCTTCGACGCCCAGTTTACCGAGTCCGACTTCGCCGCACGCGTCCGCGAGCTCGCGATTCTCGAACTCGTGCGCGTCAAGCGTCTTCACGAGCACGAGGCGAAGGAGATGCTCGCGCTCGAGCGATTCGAGCTGGTCGAGCGGATGAAGGCCGCCGGGATCGCGCCGACCGAGGACGTCTTCGCCGAAATCACGGGCGAACTCACCAAGGCGATCAACTCCAGGCGCTCCCGCCCGCGCGGCAAACCCGAAAAGCCCGAAGGATGACCGAATGCGACTTCTGCACACGATGCTCCGCGTCAACAACCTCGACGAGTCGATCAAGTTCTACTGCGACAAGCTCGGAATGAAACTGCTGCGCAAGCACGACTTTCCCGGCGGCGAGTTCACGCTGGCCTTCGTCGGCTACGGCAACGAGAACGAAACCGCGGTAATCGAGTTGACCTGGAATTGGGGCACCTCGAAATACGAAATCGGCACGGCCTACGGACACATCGCACTCGGCGTTGACGACATCTATCAAACCTGCGCCGAGTTGAAGCAGAAGGGGGTCAGCATCGTGCGCGAGCCGGGCCCGATGAAGCACGGCACCACGCCCATCGCGTTCATCGAGGATCCCAACGGCTACAAGATCGAACTGGTGCAGCAAAAGTAAGCGCCGATTCGTCTTCGCAAGGTTGTCTTCGAATGGGCGGAGAATTCCAGGAGACCATCGACGCGCTGTCAACAGGCGCCATCGACGCCACGCCGTTCTTCCCCTCTCCCTTGCAGGGAGAGGATGAAGGTGAGGGTCCTTATACAGCGCGCTATTCTGCGCGCGATTCAGGATTCTGTTCTCCGCGTTCTTCCCCTCTCCCCTGCAAGGGAGAGGATGAGGGTGAGGGTCCCTGTACAGCGCGCTATTCTGCGCGCGATTCAGGATTCTGTTCTCCGCGTTCTTCCCCTCTCCCTGCGAGGGAGAGGAAGAAGGTGAGGGTCCCTGTACAGCGCGCTATTCCGCGCGCATTCGAGATTCTGTTCTCTGCGTGTCTTGTTTCTGATCCTGCGCTGGCAAACATTCACCACCATGCCTTTGATCGAATCATCGCAGCGCAACGCGCGCCGGTTGCGGCACGAGCAGACCGACGCGGAGCGAATCCTGTGGCGTCATCTGCGGGGCCGCCGGATGCGGCGGGTAAAGTTCAGGCGTCAGCATCCGATCGGGCCGTACTTCGCAGATTTCTGCTCGATCGAGCGGCGCCTCGTTATTGAGCTGGATGGCGCTCAGCACGCCGAGCTCTCGCAGGAAGATGAGATTCGCACTTCGTTTTTGAACTCGCGGGATTACCGGGTTCTTCGGTTTTGGAATGATCAGGTGCTTGGGAATGTTGATGAGGTACTTTGCGCGATCGATGAGTTTCTCAGTGGTACGGAGACGGAATGAGGAAGGAAAGAATCTTGAATCGCGCGCGAAAAGAGCGCGCTGTAAAATGACCCTCACCTTCATCCTCTCCCTTGCAGGGAGAGGGGAAGAAATCCGGGCGGGGGTTCGCAAAGGTCTCTTGTCGTTGGAGCGGTTAGGATCACATCGCGAAAAATTCCTTGATCGCGCCGAGCGCCTCGACCTCCGTCAACGACGGCGCATGCCCTACGCCCGGCACCTCGACGGCTTTCGCCTGCTTATGAACCCGGCACATCCTGCTCGCCGTCGCGCTCGCCAGGATATCGCTGTCCGCGCCACGCACTATTAGAACCGGGCACGCGATTCGCGCGTACGGCACCCACAAATCCAGGCGCTGCTGCGCGGTGCCGCCCCGCAGCGGCCGCCTGACGTTGGCGTCCATCTTCCACACCAGGCCGCCCTCGGCCCCCGGCTTGACCGACCACTTCACTTGTTCGGCGACCACGCTGTCGGCGAGCGTCGCCATCGGCGGATAATTGTTTTTATAGTACTTCACCACCTCGCCGAGGTCGGTGAACCGCTCCGGCGCCTCGCCGACGTAACTCGCAATTCGCACCGCGCCCGCGGGATCGATTTCGCAGCCGATGTCGTTGAGGACCAGGCGCTCGACGCGCTCGGGCCAACCGCCCGCGTACATCATCGAGATCATCCCGCCCATCGACGTGCCGATCAGGCTCGCGCGCGCGATGCCCAGCTCCTCGAGCATCCGCGCCAGGTCGGTCACGTAAGTTTGCGGGATATATTCGGTCGGCGGACCCCACTGACTGTCGCCGCGGCCGCGCACGTCAACCGAAATCACGTGATACCTGGCCGCCAGATGAGCCGCGAGGGCGTCGAAGTTGTGCGCGTTGCCGGTCAGCCCATGCACGCATACGGCCCACGGCGCGCCGTCGATCCCGTAGTCGATATAATGAAGCCGAAGTCCGTTCGCGTTGACAAATTTATCCGATGCCATTTTTTTCGTTCCCCGCCCGTCAGCCGCTCGCGCCGCCCGCGCCCGACGAAGTTCGCGTAGCGCACCAGCATTCCCCACCAGCGCCCGACGGTCGCGTTCTAGCACAACCGCTCATATTGTCGCGAATGTGACACCTCGCTCAGTTTTTCCCCCTCGATTGCAGCGTTTGTCACAGCTGCGACAGACGTAAGCATATCTAATGTTTGACACACCTGTCATATTAACGTAACTTACACAGTCAAGAATGATGCAGATCACCGAACCCCTAGGGGGAAGACGAAATGGCCACCAACAACGAAACCGACAACACAAGGAGCGAACTGAACACCACCGACATTTCTTTTTCCGACGAGATCCTCAAGCTCGCACAATGCCTGATGCCCGAGCCGCCAACCGCCAAGGTAAAGCGGATGGTTGCCGAGATTGCCGATAAGGGAGTCGATCGCCAGCTTCATGAAATTGGCTGGAAGGCGTACGACGCCGTTATTGGCGCTGCCAACGGCGCCACCAATCGCGCCTTCAGCAGTCCCGCCGTCGGCCAGGTGCTCGGCGGCGCAATCGACATCATGCTGCGATGGCAGCGGTTGAACGCCGCCGTCGCCGGCGCTTTCTTCTCCGCGCTATGGCCCGCGGTCGGCCTGCCCTCCGCCACCGAAGTCGAAGCGATTCGTAGCGAGGTGCGCTCGATGCGCGAGGAGCTGCGCGACGCGGTTGCCGAGCGTGACTCGAAAGACGACTTCGCGAGCGAACTCCACGTCGCCATCCGCGAGTCCATCGTCGGCCAGCAGGCGGACGACAAGCTCGTCGCCGCCGGTAAATCAAACGGCCGACCCGTGGCGCTGATCGATCCGGCGGCGGCGCCGGCCGCGCGGAAGTCCAGCGTTTACCAATTCTCGGTCTGGTCGGGATGGCCCGGCGCGGATCCGATGGAGACAGGTGAAGATGTCGGCAATTAACGAGATCGCTTCGCTGTGGATGGAAGGCACGATGCGCACGCTCGACGCGTTTCGCAGCGGCTTCGGCGCCACCATGGACGATCCGCCGCCCGCGACGCGCTCGCGCGTCATCTACGAGTCGGGCCTCGTCCGCCTGCGCCACTACGAGGCGCGCGGCCAGGGCGCGCAGCATCGCGTGCCGCTGCTCCTCGTTTACTCGCTCGTCAAGCGCCCCTTCATCCTCGACCTCCAGCCCGGCCGCAGCGTCATCGAGTTCCTCGTCAAACAAGGCTTCGACGTTTACCTGATCGATTGGATTCCGCCCCGTTCCGCCGACCGCAATCGCGGCTTCGACGCTTACGTCAACACCGACATCGCCAACGCCGTTCGCGCCATCCAGATTTATGCGGGCGTCGAACAGGTTTCGATCCTCGGCTACTGTTTCGGCGCGCTGCTCGGCCTGATCTACAGCGCTATGCACAGCGGCAACGTGAAAAATCTCGTCACCTTGACGATTCCGCTCGACACCAGCGTGCGCCAGTTGCCCATCGAGCATCTCACCGCCGCGATGACCTCGCGCAGCGCCAAAACGATCGTCGAGATGTACGGCAACGCGCCGGCCTGGATGATCTACTCGTTCTTCAACACTCTCGCCCCCACTCACCACCTGCTCGACAAGTTCGTCGGCGCGTACCGCAGCTCGTCGCGCCCGGGCTACATCGACACCTTCCGGCTGTTCGAGCGATGGCTGCATAGCGACGTTCCGATGGCTGGGCAAACCTTCCTTGAGACCAGCGAGATGTGGCGCGAGAACTCGCTGATGAAGGGTGCGATGAAAGTAGGCGGCCAGCTCGCGGACCTGACGCGCATCGCGTGCCCGCTGCTCAACGTGATCGGCGACCGTGACGATATCGTCAACCCGCGGTCGAGCGAGCCGCTGCCCGAACTCGTGTCGAGCGGGGACAAACAGAACTTGCACTATCCGACCGGCCACATGGGCGCGGCAGTCAGTTCCGACTCGCTCAAACGGCTATGGCCCCAAATCGCTAATTGGTTGAGTGCGCGCGATGACTGAAAACATAAGACCGCCGGTTTCGTCGCGAACGCGACCAAAGAAACGGGCAAAATCAGTTTCGATGGCTAACGTTAGTAAACCAACCGGCGGGCTCGAGTCGCGCCGGCAATCAGGAGAAGAGGCAATGGCAGAGAAAGAGAACGGTTCCATGTTCGAGGGCCTTTACGGCAACCTGTTCAGCGTCGAGGGCGCGAAGAAGTTCGCCGCGTGGTACATCGACACCACCGAGAAAGTCGCCAAGCAGGCAATCGATTTCCAGGCTTCAGCCACCCAGTGGGCCAAGGAAACTCCGCTCGCCCCGATTTTCGACGCGCAGATCGAGTACAACAAGAAGTTCGTCGAGCGCTCGGCCAACGCCGCGCGTTCCATCTTGCGCGTCGAATAGTCGCCGCCGGGACTTGAAGCGATCGTAGGGGCGCGCCCGGCCTATGTGGGCGCCCGCGGGCGGCCATAGTAATGGCCGCCCCCTACGGTCTGCGGATGGGTCGCATCGAGGTCGCGGCCCAGCGACTGAAGTGAGTAGGTGAGAAGTTCGTAGAGCGCTCGGCGAGCGGTGTTTTCTCCTCAACCGCCCGAAGTAGCACTCTGCCAACTGGATTTATGTTGACTGCGGTTTACCCTCACCTCTGATCGCGTTACAGTCTGATCGCGCGCACCCCTCCCGTGCGCCTTAATCCTCGATGGCGCTCGAACGCGACAAGCATACTGCCCAGCACGCCCTCCTGACCCTTCAGGAGAGCCAGCTCCTCGACCTCTACCGCCGCATGACGCTCATTCGCCGCTTCGAGGAAAAGACCGCCGAGATGTACAGCCGCGGCAAAATCACCGGCTTTTGCCATCTTTACGCCGGCGAGGAGGCCGTCGCCGTCGGCGCGATTTACGCTCTCTACGACAAGGACTACGTCGTCTCGACCTATCGCGAGCACGGTCACTGCCTCGCCAAGGGCGCCGAGCCGCGCGTCGTGATGGCTGAGCTGTTCGGCAAGGCGACCGGAATTTCGCACGGCCGCGGCGGCTCGATGCATCTCTTCGACCAGGACCTCCGCTTCATGGGCGGCTATGCGATCGTCGGCGGCGGATTGCCCATCGCCTGCGGCCTTGCGCTCGCGGTCAGCTACAACGAAGGCCCCGAAGTCGTCGCCTGCTTCTTCGGCGACGGCGCGCTCCCGCAGGGCGCCTTCCACGAGACGCTCAACCTGGCATCGCTATGGAAGCTGCCGCTGGTTTTCATTTGCGAGAATAATTTTTACGGGATGGGCACGCTCGTCCAGAATGCGATCAGCCAGGAGGAACTCTACCGCTTCGCCGAGC
>Ga0074044_10001459_pt1 | contig 21304 bp, 15 predicted proteins | sample BogForMeECP23OM1_FD_94443 | JGI IMG/M metagenome (GOLD analysis project Ga0074044, IMG submission 94443) | Bog forest soil microbial communities from Calvert Island, British Columbia, Canada - Bog Forest MetaG ECP23OM1 | ecosystem: Environmental > Terrestrial > Soil > Wetlands ...
AGCGGGGGCATGACATCGGCTTTGGTTTTGCCCATCAATTTGTAGACGGGGACGAATTCGAATCCGCGAGCGCGGGCGCCATCGATAATCAGCGGGAGAGCTTGCACGGTTCGTAGCCGGTTGCCGCCGCCGTCGTGCATGAGAATGATGTTGCCGCACTGCTGCTGATCGTTCGGCTGGCAGGGCGGCAGATGGTCGAGCACGCGGGCGGCGATTTCTTGCGGCGTGAGGGCGGGCTCGTCGCTCCAGTCTTTGGTGTCGATCTTGTTGCCGATGGTGATGTAGCCCAGGCTTTGCGTGAGTTCGAGCGGCCGCACCTCGTCTTCGGTGTCGGGCTCGGCATCGACCGAGTACGGCGGACGGAACAGCATGGTGCGAATGCCCAGACGACTGGCGAATAGGCGCTCGGTCAGATTCAGCTCCACCTTCATGTAGCCGTTGCCGATGGAGCTGATATCGGGATGCGTGAAGGTATGGTTTCCGATTTCATGACCTTCGCGGTAAATGCGTTGGGTCAAACTGCTGAACTTCTCAGCCTGGATTCCGATGAGAAAGAACGCCGCCGGGACATGCTCGCTTTTCAGGACATCGAGAATTTTCGGAGTCCACTCCGGATCGGGGCCGTCGTCGAAGGTCATGGCGAGTCGGTCTTTGCTGAAGCCGTAACGCGCCACGCGGTAGGGCTCGGGCAGACTCTTGAATTCTTCCCCGTCGATGAGTCCGGTTTGCTTGTCGAGAGTGAGTTCGCGTTCGCCGTTGGCAGGCCGCGCTTCGATATGGAGGATTTCGCCATTGCCTTCCATATCGACGTCCTGGCCGGGAAGGACGTCTTTCAATCGATCCGAGGCATTGGCTTCGCCGGGCATATCCCACACCCGCCACAGGGAGCGATCTTCCGCGCCCAGCCTCCACAAGGCGAAGGTCTGGATGCCGAGCGTCTGCGCGGCGCGCATCTCATTCAGGGCGGTCACCGCATCGAGAAACCAGACATCGTGGCGGAAGTTATCGTCGTCGCGGTAGCTGAAGTGCGGGTTGAGGGCATCGCCGTCAAAATCAACTTCTTCTTCGGAATCGCGCGACCCGATCCAGGCCTCCTGCACGGAAACGCTCTTGTCGGCCAGTCCGGGCGGGAGCTTGCCTTTTTTCGGCCGCTCGACCCAGTCGTAGCCGTAGTTGCCAATGGCGCAGATGAGCTTCTCTTTTGGAATCTCCTGGACCGCCGATGCGAGGTTGGCCATGAACCAATCCTGTGAAGCAACGGGGCCAGGAGTTCCGCCGGGAAAATGCTCGTCATAGTTCATGATGACCACGCCATCGACGGCGGATGAAATGGCCTTGTAGTCGTAATCCTCGTTGCGCACCTGAACGCTGACGTACAGCTTCATCCCCTTGGCATGCAGGTCCGAGGCGAGTTCGTTCAACAGGGCCACGTATCCGGGCTGCCCTTTCTTCGGGAAGGATTCGAAATCGACCATCAGACCGCGGTAATGATCGGTGGCAAGGAAAAGCGCGATCTCGCGGCGAAACCTGGCGCGGGATTCCGGATTATTCAGGAAGCCGGTAATGCCGGGAACAAAGTCGGTTTGGTCAAAGTTCTGCACCACCGGAAACACTTCCATGTCGGTGTCTTCCGCCTTCAGAAAGGGCATCACCCTGGTGTCGACGGTATGGACGGTTTGTCCGTGAACCACGTCAAACATGGTGTTGGTTTCGGGATCTGAGGCTTGCAGATGGCCGTCTGGAGTGAGCACCTGCAGCCACGTCGGGAAGAGCAAATCAATCTGGCGCGCATACTCGCGCAAGGAAGAGAAGCTGGCCGGGTCCCAGGAAACGTAAAATGCGGCCCGCACCCCTTGCTCGGAGTTGAGCGTGAGTTGCGAGGGAGCTTTGCGGGATTGGTGGCGATGTCCGGTGCGGGCGAGAGTGGCGAGGCGGCGTTTCTCGCGCGCCTTCTCCTTTTCCTTTTCTTTCAGAGCGTGATAGGGCTTCTTTTCAGACATCCAGGAAAGATCGGGCAGAGGCTCGCTGCGCAGGGCACTGTAGATGAAAAAGATGACCAGCAAAGAAAAAGCCAGGGCGGCCGCGTCGACGACTCGGCGAATCCGGCGCCAACGCGCTTGCAAGGGATCGAAAAAAACCTGTTTGGCCATCTGGTTGTGGTTCCTTCATCCTAAGGTGCGAGCCGCAGGGGGTCAAACAGAGTTGGGAGAATCGAGAACGCGAGAGAGACAACGAACATGAGCCGGGTGCGGCTAGAAAGGCCGCGGAAAATATCGACTTTCGCACCCCAGCCCCTAAAGGGGCATCCGATTTCGAAGAACTTACGGTATCGCTAAAGCGATACCCTGATACGAAGCCGAGTTTTCCCGCAGCCTGCAAAAGCCACGAGACTACGACAGAAACCCGACGGAGAGCCGTAAGTATTTGATAAGATTTGAGAAGCTAGTGTCTTCCATCACTCCCATCAAGCTCTCCGACAAAAAAGGGGCAGGCGAGTATCGCGCGGCTCCGGTTGAAGGTCTCTTGCGCTCCACCGCGCGCTATATGCTCCGGACCGAGGTGCATACCTTTGCCTTCTCGGTGGCCGCCAACTCCATTCTGTCGTTCTTCCCGTTTCTGCTGTTGCTGATGACGCTGATCCGGTACGTTTTTCATTCCCAGGTGATGTACGGCGTGGTTGAGAACCTGTTGCGCGACTATCTTCCAACCGGCCAGGAATTTGTGATTCGAAGCCTGAGGACGCTGGTCGGTGCGCACCACCGGCTGAAAGTGTTTTCGCTGGTCATGCTGTTGATTACTTCCACCGGAATTTTTCTGCCGCTGGAGGTTGCGCTGAACCGCGTCTGGGGATTTCGCAACAACCGCTCGTACCTGGAAAATCAGTTGATCTCACTCGGACTGGTGTTTGCCTGCGGATCGCTGGCTCTGCTCTCGGTGGGATTGACGGCTGGAAACGTTGCCATCTTGACCAGTGCGCTGCACGGCTACGGCGCCTGGTATGTGAAGCTGGTGGGTTTTGTGACCATGAAAGTCTTTTCGATCTTGGCCAGCATCGCCATCTTTTTTCTCGTGTATTGGCTGTTGCCGAACGGCAAGGTGCCGGCTCGGGGAGTCTTGCCGGCGGCGGTGCTGATGGGATTGCTCTCTGAGTTGCTGAAGCACGCTTATTTCTTCGCCCTGCCGTGGCTGAATTTTGCGGAAGTGTATGGCCCGTTCGCTATCTCGGTCAGCCTGATGTTCTGGGCGTTCCTGTCGGGGATGCTGCTGCTGACCGGGGCCCATCTGTCAGCACGAAAAATATTGCGAGGCTGAACCTCCCGCGCAAGAAATTCGGCTTCCTTCCTCCGTCGAGACGCGGCTTGCCCCGTCTCTACCAAAATCTTGATCCCTCTAATCCTACTGCACCGTCACCTTGAGGTTCAGAGCCTTGAGCCCCGCCGTCGAGGCCGTAATGGTGACCTTGCCCGCGTTCGGACCGGTCGTGTACTGCGCGGCAGCAGTTCCACTCGAACCGGTGACGACTGAAGTGGCAACGAATGTCCCGCCCGCGCGGTTGTCGGTAAAGTTTACGGTCACGCCCGGCACGCCAAAACCGTGAGCATCGGCCACCTTCACCACCAAAGATGCTGCCAGCGGCGTATTCGGCTCCGCCGTTTGGTTGTTCCCGGAAGCGATGCTCATGGTTACCGGCGGGCCCACCGTGCCCGTTTCGCTGAACACAGCATTGGTATAACCCAGACTGGTGCAAGTAATGGTCACGGCGCGCGGCGAGGAGGGCAGTTGGTAAGTGAAGGCCACCATTCCCGCCGCATTCGTTGTCTGCGCTGTGTTTGGGGTGAACACCCCTCCCGCTCCCCCGTCCTTGCAGGTCACAGGTATGCCCGCCAGCGGATTAGAAACGTAGGCATCGGTGGCGGCCACACTCAGCGGTACCGGCAAAACGGTCTTTTCCATGCCCGTCTGGTTATTGCCCGCCGCCGCCGAGAGCCCCGGCAGGAGTCCATAGACCACAAGACCGGTCTTTCCGCCTACATACACCTTGCCGTTCGAGATGGTTGGAGTTACGAAACGCACGACGGGAACCAGTTTGTCCCGCAGTTTCAGCGCTTGCGTGCTGTCATAGAACTCGTTCGCGAGATTGGTTGGATCGAAGGCGAACAGGGTCGGGTTGGCGTGCCGGATCACCCAAAGGATTCCATTGCTGTTCCCACTTGCAGTCATCGAGGTGGAAGCTGGACCGGTGCCGTTAAAGGGGACAGTGGTTTGGGAAACCGGTTCCGGCGTGAGCATCCCGTTGACCAAAGCAAACTGCTTGATATAGTCCAGGTCTCCGGCCACATACACGCTGCCGTTCCAGTAGGTAGGCACTCCGACGAGCACGTTGGGCACAGCCTTGGGAATTTCCTGGATTACGTTGTCAGTAGTCGCGTTGAACTCTCCCATGTCATCGCGGTTGACCAGGTAGAGCGTGCCCTGCTTTCCACCCGCAACCAGTTCATGCGGATAGAGGCCGGGCTGGTCCGGCAGAATCAGGGCGCCCGACGAACCGAGATCCAGATCGAGTTGCGCCAGTTGCTTTTGGTTATAAGGCGTGAAGTAGTCGGACACGCCGAAGACATTTCCGTTCCACGCCATCTTGAGTACGCTGTCGCCAAAATCGTTGCCTCCCGCCGGCCCGTCATACGTTCCGTTCGCGGTAACGACGTAGATATAGCCGTCCTCGTCCACCGCCGGACCACTTCCGCCTTGCCAAATCGAAGCGCGAGTCCCATCGGGAGTGACCAGGAAAGCAGCCTCCTGTTGCAGCGTTTGGGAGTTGTAGGCAAAAAGCCAGCCGCTGTAGGCGTATTCGTCGCAGCCGTTTCCGCCAAATCCGATGTAGAGAACACCGTTTTGCAGCAACAGCGCGGGACGCTGCATTTGAAAAATCGGATTGAAAGTTCCCGAACCGTTACTGGACGGAGGACTACCGGTAATAATCACCGGCCCTCCCAACAGTTCGTTGCCCGTGGTGATGTCCAGGGCATGCAGACTGAAGTTGCGGATCGCGTCGTCCCCGGTCCCGGTCACCGTCTTGGCTACGACGTAAAGCGTGGTCTTGCCCGGATCAATCACCGGCGTGCCCATGATCCCGATTTCGGTGTAGGCCGTACCGGTACAACCATAATCGGCGATGGGATCGCTGGTCGCGCCACCGTCCAAGCTCACCGACCACAAGGGAGAAGCGTTATTGCCCTGCGTGCTATCGGCGTCAAAGGCATACACGGTGTTGTGCTGCGTCGCGACGTAAACAACGTTGTGCACCAAGCCGTCGTTCATCAAAACCTGACTGGCATAAAGCGGTTGCGCAACGATGATGCCGTCGACACTCTGCGTGAAAAGCTTCCCGAAGCTATTCACGTTGACATTCGCCGGCGTCAGCAGGGGCTCATTCGCGTTCAAGCCCGAGCGCGTATTGCCGTTGTGCTGGGTCAAGACGTCGTTTTGCCCCCGGGCCAGAGAAAATCCCAGACAGCACACGAACGAAATAAGGGCCAATGTTGTAACCGGCTGTGGACGCGGCATTCGGCTTGCTCCTCGATCATGATTCATGGCTTCAGCATCCTGATTCTTCGACCTGGGGAGACAGTTCGGTCATACATTACATTCCTCACCACATGGAAACCGCCTTGGAAGAAACCGCCCTCGTGAGCTGATCTCCCTGCTCAGACGCGCGCTTCTTACAGTACAGTCACTAGCAGTAGGACACCTGGGCAGATTCAGAGAGGGGAGGAAAACAGAACCAATTTTTCCATATCATCTGCCGAAGGGCAACCACCAAATCGTTTTTTTTCGGCGCGTCAGAAGTAACCACCAAAGCCGTTACCAACGTGGGGTTCCGCTACTATGCGTTATAGTTTCCAACGAGTTGCGGACTGCGGAAAGGTCTTTTCCACGAAGCCGAAGACCCGGTTCGGCCAGACGCAGAAGATTGGCTCCCCCATGCTCCGCGGATCCATCTTGTATTTCTTCTTGTAGGCGGTCGCGATCCGCTCCAACGCGACAGGATCCTTGGTCTGAGTCGCCAGTCCTTCGATGATCACCGCTTCTGTGCCATCGTCGTTGGCAACCGTGCAGGCGGGGTTGGCGGCGAGGTTTTGACCCTTGCGGGACTTGCGTCCGGTGGAGAAGAAGAAAGCGTCGTCGAGCCATACTCCCCACACCGGCATCACATGCGGACGACCGCGACCCGCGTGAATCGTGGCCAGCCAGAACGTCCGGCAACGGTTCATTTTCCTAGCAACCCAGGTCCATGGAAGCAGGCCCTTACCGTCCGCCGCTCCGACGATGCCATAGCCGGGCGCGAACGGGCGGTCCGCTTTAGGATGCGATTTCGCAGTCTTTAGGGCATGCTTCGCCATAAGAGCTTCGAGCCTCCTAGTAAAATACATGACTGAAAAGGCTGGGGACAAAGCATTTTTCCGCGTCGTACTCTCACCCTCAGCAGCTAAAGCCGAGTTTGAAAACTAGCCGCTGATCGCAGCGGTGAACCGCTGCGCCACCCAAAATCAACTGCAACACAGACTTTTTCCGCTGCCGGTTAAGCCGTGCCCTTCCCGAGGCCGATTTCGTCTGGCACCCCCGGCGAAGCAGGGTATCAATCTACTGGGAGGCGCTGTGCCCTCAAGGCTTTCAGAAACTCCTCTACGCTCAACGACGCCCCCGTGTGAATCAGCTCCAGAAGCGGGTCGGGCGACTCGGCGTCCCGCGTGTTGGCGGGCTGGTTCGTCAGCGCTTGCTTGCCTTCCTTCCGGCCTATAAAGATTCGCGGGACTTCGTGACTGTTCATCAACTGGGCGATGAGTTCCGTCACCCGCGCCCGGAGATCGCGCCCTTGCGCTCTTGTGAACTCGACTCCCATCCCCGCCTGCGTGTGCGACACCCGCACCACTCCTTCCAGTAAACACTCCGTATCCGACACCCGAACACTGAGCAGCACCGGAGTGCCGGCGGGAAATGGAGCGGACGCTTCCAGGTAGCAGGCACCCGCGCTGATGTCGGTCAGGCGCCAACGATGCGAACGAACCGGCTTTGCGGCCACCGGCGGTTGATCGGGTTGCTGGTGCTCGGCGGCAGGCGGTGGGCCCTCGTTGATCCTCGGCTCGTCGACCTTCCAATCCGAAGGCGCATAGTCGATTCCCCAGAAGTTGCCAGGAACGTCGAGCTCCAGGCCGACCAGCCAGGTTTCGGGATCGCCACCGAGCGGAACTACTTCCGAAACACGGGCCGTGGTATGGCGCTTTGCCGAAACAATTTCCAGCCGGACCGGAAGGCCGTTCACGAGCACGCTTGGAACGATCAGCCCACATCCGTGCGCGTTCACCAAGGTGGTATTGCACTGCTCGGAAAAGGGCCGTGCGGGGTCGAGGCTGGTCACAAGCACGGGAACTTCCAGCGGCAGCCGGGTGCTGCGCCGGATGGCGTGCTGGGTTTTTCCCAAAGAGCCCATAGAGTTAGCAGGCAAAACGTTCTTTGTCCTGAAAACGTCGATTGGAACGCCGGCAACTCCGGCAACCATTGTCCACCGACCATGCTAGATCACCGCTAAGCCGTGGGCACGGAATTTCGCCGCCGGGTTTCCAGTTAGACACTAGGGGCACTCTGGGCAGGTTGGTTCGCGGATGGCTTGGAAGGGGGTCTGATTTCCCGCAGAGACGCGGCTTGCCGCAGCTCCGGGAGACGGGGCAAGCCCCGTCTCTACTCAACTTTGATTGCCGTATCGGGTGCCTGGAAAGCGATCTTGTGACTACCGTCGCAGAAAGGCCGGTTGGCGGAAGCGCCACAGCGGCAGAGGGAGAACGCCGTCTTGCCCGCCACATCGTACTTGTTGCCATCGGCATCCACCACTTCGACAACGCCGTTGGGATCGTCTATTCGCAACGGACCGTTTTTCCGCACCATAATTGTGACTTGCGCCATGGAACCTCCAAAAACCAGTTCTCAGTTGCCAGTTCTCAGTTCTCAGTAAATTTACACCAACGGCCGCGCTTGGTGCTTGCCGACTACTGGCTACTGACTAGCGCCAGCGGTCCACGGCTTCCCACCACAGCAGTTTCGACCACTCATCAAAAGTGGTTTTTGCCCATTCGCGGTTGGTCCACCAGGCTTCGCCGAATTGTTCGGGATTGCGAGCCGCGGCCACATTGAACTGGTATTGCGGCAGGCGATGGCGAAGGATCATCAGGGCGCGGCGGGTGTGATAGTCGGAGGTCACGATCAGCACCCGCTGCGCGCCTAGCGACTGCAGGCAGCGGTTCACATCGTTGGTCTCGGCGTTAGTTGAAAATCCAACGATCGGGCATACGGAGACGAGGTGTGCTTCCGGAAGGCCGTTCACGTATTTCTGCGCAATGTCGGTCAGGCGCTGATCGTAGATCCGATCTCGCGTCTCGGCATCCATCAAAATACGCGGCGCCATTCCCTGGCGCAGCAGTTCCAGAGCGCGGGCCGGGCGGACGTTGGTTTCCCCCGCGAGCACCACGATAGCATCGGATTTCTCCGGTTTGTCCACCACCAGAAAGCGCGCCGCCTGGCTGGCAAGCGCAACCAAAATGACAGCCAGGAGCACAACAATAAAAAGTCGTGAAAATCGCATCTGCAATGGATGTTACCGCAACCCGCAGGTTACTAGAGCGTTTCATAATGCGTTTCAGATCGGAGGTTCGTACCTCAGGGGCTAGAGCCCACATCTCTTCCATGCCCCAAACGGCACGGCTGAAGAGGCTGCGGAAAAAGTCGTTCCCGACCAGACAGTGCCACCTCAGCGGCTAAAGCCGACTCAGAACAAAGCAGTTACCGCAGCGCTGAAGCGCTGCGCCACCCAAAATCAAGCCCGAGATTGAGTTTTTCCGCAGCCTGTGAAGCCGTGCCCTACCCCAAGGCTCGCCGCGGCATGCTTGGATTAAGCGCAATGTCGAATGCTAGAATCATTTGCGGATATGAATACTCAACTTACCGCTTCTTCCCTCTTTACTGAGTTAAAGGGCCGCATCGACGCGCGCCAGGCTCGGGTCGGAATCATCGGCCTCGGTTACGTCGGATTGCCGCTGGCATTGCTTTACAGCGAGCAGAAATTTCCGGTCACCGGCTTCGACATCGATCAGCGCAAAATCGATACCCTCGCCAGCGGCGGGACTTACATCTTCCGCATTACTCCCGAGGAGATCGCTGCGGCGAAGTCGAACGGCTTCAAGGCCACGGCCGACTATTCACAGATCACCGCCATGGATGCGATCATCATCTGCGTCCCCACGCCGCTCAACGAATATCACGAGCCCGATCTCAGCTACATCACCAATACCGCCCACGCGGTTGCGCCCTATTTGCGCGCTGGTCAGATTGTCATCCTGGAGAGCACAACCTATCCCGGCACCACGGAAGAAGTCCTGGTTCCGATTCTTGAAAAGGAAAACAAGGGCAGCCTGAAAGTTTCCCGCAAGGGCGCAGCCGACGACAACAATCTCTGGGTCGCGTTTTCGCCTGAGCGCGAGGATCCCGGCAATACGCAAGTGGCTCGGCACGATATTCCGAAAGTGATTGGCGGAGTCGACCCCCAGGCTAGCGCAATCGCCGCCGCACTTTACGGGTCCATCTTTCGGCGTACTGTTCCGGTATCGTCGCCGGCGGCGGCGGAGATGACCAAGCTGCTCGAAAACATCTACCGCTGCGTCAACATTGCGCTGGTCAACGAACTCAAGATGCTCTGCCTGCGCATGGACCTCAACATCTGGGAGATAATCGACGCGGCCGCCACCAAGCCCTTCGGCTTTCATCCGTTTTATCCCGGGCCGGGCCTTGGCGGACACTGCATTCCGGTTGACCCGTTTTATCTTTCCTGGAAGGCGAAGGAATTCGATTTCCGAACGCGCTTCATCGAGCTGGCCGGCGAAATCAACGTGGCCATGCCCTACAACGTGATCGCCGCCACCATTTCCGCTCTCAATCGGCAGAAAAAGGCCATCAACGGATCCAAGGTTCTGGTTCTGGGCGTTGCCTACAAGAAAGATATTGACGACCTGCGCGAGTCGCCCGCGCTCACCATCATCGAGTTGCTGCAGAAAGAGGGCGCCGTGGTCAGCTACAACGATCCCTACTTCCCCTTCGTCGGCCGCGGCCGCAAGTACGACCTGCAGATGAAGTGTTCCTCGCTCGACAATCTCGGCCAGTACGATTGCGTGCTCATCGTTACGGATCACTCCGACTACGACTACAAGAAGATCGTCAACGAGGCTGAGCTGGTCGTAGACTCTCGCAACGCCACGCGCGGAATTAAGAACGACAAGATCGTGCACTGCTAACCAGCTATCAGCTCTCAGTTGTCAGTTGGAGCTCTTTCGGTACCGGATTTCGTGTCGAGCGGCCCCCGTCAGAACACTGAGCCGTGTGCTAGTATCGCGGTGAGCCGGGGCAGCGTCCCTACGGTGTGCCGATGAAGGATACGCTTGGAATTTTGCTTGCCGGAGGCGTCGGTGAACGCCTGTACCCGCTCACCCGCGACCGCGCCAAACCGGCCGTAACCTTCGGCGGCAACTACCGCATCATCGACATTACGCTTTCCAACTGCGTCAACTCTGGCCTGCGCCGCGTCTTTATCCTCACGCAATACAAGGCGTTGTCGCTGAACCGTCAGATTCGCGAGGGGTGGAACATTTTCGGGCGTGAAATCGGCGAGTTCATTGAAATCCTGCCGCCCATGCAGCGAGTCAGCGAGAACTGGTACATGGGGACGGCGGACGCGGTCTACCAGAACATTTATTCCATCGGAAGCGAGCAGCCCAAGTACGTGATCATCCTCTCCGGCGACCAGATTTACAAAATGAATTACGATCGCATGCTCAAGCAGCACAAGGAAGCGGGCGCCGACGTCACCGTGGCCACGCTAACCACCGACCCGTCCGAATGCCGCCATTTCGGCGTGGTCGACATCGACCGAGACCACCGCATTACCGGCTTCCTGGAAAAGCCGCAACAGACCGAGTTGCGATCGCCCTACGACCCAACGAAAATCTCGGCATCGATGGGCATCTATATTTTCAACACCGACGTGCTCATTCCGGTGCTGCTGAAAGATGCCGAGGATCCCGATTCCAGTCACGATTTCGGCAAGAATGTTCTGCCGCGGATGCTGGGGGACTACCGCGTCTTCGCGTTCAATTTTGTCGACGAGAACAAGAAAGAAGCGCTCTACTGGCGCGACGTGGGCACACTGGAAGCGTATTACGAAGCCAACATGGACCTGGTTTCGGTGTCGCCGGTCTTCAATCTTTACGATGAGCAATGGCCCATCCGCACCCACCAGCGCCAATATCCGCCAGCGAAATTCGTGTTTGCCGAACCTGGACGCATGGGCCACGCCCTCGATTCGCTGGTTTCTGCCGGCTGCATTATTTCCGGCGGCACGGTCCAGAATTGCGTGCTCTCGCCGGATGTGCGCGTCAACTCCTATACCGAAATCGAGAGCAGCATTCTGTTCTCGCACGTCAATGTGGGGCGCAGTTGCAGAATTCGCAAGGCCATTATCGACCGCGACGTACACATTCCCGAAGGAACCAGCATCGGCTACGATGTCGAGGCCGACCGCCAACAGTACTTTGTCACCGACAGCGGCATTACCATCGTGACGCGCGATTATTCCCTGTTCGAGAACCCGGTGGCCGTGGATTACTTCACGAGTGAGTAGAAAAGCAGGTCTTAGGTCTTAGGTCTTAGGTCTTGGACCTCGCACAGAAACCCGATACCCTTGAGATTTTCCTGACACCTGAGACCTAAGACCTGAGACCTTTTTTATGTCCCTTCGACGCCTTTTCAAGAAAGAAAAGCAGGAACGCCGCATCCTGCGACAGATCGAGCGTACGGGCGATCAACTCCAGCCCGAATATCATCGTGCGACGCCCGAGTGTCCGCACCCGGAGCGCTGGCGCATGTTCGATTCCATGACCGCCGAGGCCGAGGTGCTCGAGTTCCTGCGCACGGTGGTCACCACCATCAAGCCTGAACTGGTGGTGGAGACTGGAACCTTCAGCGGCGTCAGCACTCTCTGGATCGCCGAGGGATTGAAAGCTAATGGCCGCGGGCGCGTCATCAGCTGTGAGTTCGACCGGCAGATCTATGAGAACGCAATGGCGCGAATCCAGGCTTCCGGACTGGCCGAGTGGATCGACCTGCGCAACGAATCAAGTCTCGACATGAAAGTCGAGGGCACGATCGACCTCTTCTTCAGCGACAGCGATATGCCCATTCGAGACCAGGAGATTCGCCGTTTTCTGCCGCAGATCAATCCCTATGGCCTGATCCTGATGCACGACGCAAGTTCGCACTTGAAAATCGTCCGCGAGGCCGCACTCAAACTCGAACGAGATGGCCTGATCTCGGCCGTGCTCTTGCCTACCCCGCGCGGGATGGTGGTGGCACAGAAGCGGGAAGGGCGGAAGTAGGGACAGCCGCCCTCGGCTGTGCTTGTGTGTCCGCTGCTAATGCTTCGCCAGGTCTTCCGCCAGCAAATGCGCCTTCTCTGCCAGCGTGTTCGCTCTGCGCACATCACCATCCTTCAACGCTGAACGCGCACCTTCCATATAGTTGCGGATCTGCGCCACTGTTTCCTGCTGCCGCGCGTCCAGCGTGCGTCCCGCCAGCTGTTTCAGTTGGTCGTCGGATGAGGCCAGCCACTGCTCCGCATCCTGGCGCTGGCGAGTGGCTTCCGCGGGAGTCATGCCGGGCGCAATTTGCGCGGCGGGCTCGCTCGCTCCGCCTTCGCGAATCACAATCTTCCGCGGAGCGCCATCCGGCGCTGGCGCCGGCGGGCTGTGCTTGCGGTGTTTCGTGGTTCCGCTCACCGGCGCAGTGCTTACCGGACCAGCATTCGTTTTTTTCTTTGCCCCGCTCTCCGGCGCTTTTTTCGCAGCCGCCGGCGTGCTCTCTGCGGGAGCTTGCTTTGCTGGAGCCGCGGGCGGCGGCGGAGTTTGTCCAGCGGAATTCGCGGGGGTGGCCGCATCCTGCTGCCGAGAATCCATCCCCGCAGCCGGGAACGTCAGCCAAAGCACAACCGCGAGTCCACAGGCAAGTCGCATGACACGTTACCCAAAGGATTGTTTCCCAGCGTGGCTAAGAACGCAAGACGCTTGCAGCGCACCGAAAAAAAACGGAGGAAGCGCTTCCGCTTCCTCCGTTGTGTTCTAACCTGCCTTACTTACTGCTTCTTCGCTGGTTTCTTGGCACCCTTTGCCGCTGCAGCCTTCTTTGCAGCTGCGGCCTTCCTCTCGGATTCCCTGCCGCCGATCAGAGCCAATGAATCAGCAGCATTGAACGGGTACTGGCGCACTGACGTTTCGGTTTCGCCCTCAGTCTTCGCCTTCAAGGTGATGTCCACCCGGCGATTGCTCGCCCAGACGATTATCTTCATGTTGCGCAGGACCCTCGCCCGTTCCTCTTTGGTCAGTTCGGGGTTCTGCTCGACCGCCGACTTCACCTCGGCCGCAGTCAGGTTGTGCTGATCGCCGAAAGCTTTGGTTGCGAGACTGGCCTCGGGTACGCCATTCTCGATCAGCAAGCTTTTGACGCGCGCCACACGACGTTCGGAGAGTGCCTGGTTATAGGGCAGGGAGCCACGCACGTCGGCGTGTCCTTCGAGCGTCAAGTGAGCATCTGGTACGACCTCACGATATTTCTTGAAGTCGGTGGCCAGCGCTATCAGGGTTTCTTCCTGACTCTTAACCATGCCGGCGTTGGGTTCTTTCTCCGTCGGTTTGGCGGTCACGAAATACACGCTGTGCAGCGCCAGGCGTGCTTCCAGCACCTTGTCCACAACTGGCGCTGGCGGAGGTGGCGGGTTGTTTACGGTGACCGTGCTCGTAGCCGAGGCGGTCAAGCCGCGCGAGTCGGTACAGGTTGCATTCACCGTCGCCGGACCAGCGGAAGCGCCGGTGGTGGTGAAGGTCGCGGAATTGCCGCTGCCCATTACGCTGCCCGCGCTCGAGGTCCAGCCGCCAATTGCGACGGTAGCATTGTCAGGACTGGTGCAGGAGCAGGTGATGGACGAGGGCGTTCCGATCTCGACCGTTCCAGGATTTGCCGAGCAGGAAATCTGCGGCGGATTCAGCGGCTTCACGGTGAAGTTCGAAGTGCAGCTGGCTTCGCCGTTCTTCTTCTTCTTGGCATCTGACACGCGGGCCGTCGCCGTGTAGCTGCCGGGGGCCGCGCCATTGGTGTCGATGGTCGCGCCCGTATCTTTCCCATCGATCTTGCCCCCGCTGCTCGCCCACATGTAGGTGAGCGGGTGCTTGGGGTTGAAGTTGCTGGCGGCGACGGTAACGTGCAGCGGCTCACCGACCAGGACTTGGGTGCGGTCGATGGAGCAGGCCGCCGCTACCGGAACTTCAGGGGCTCCGCCAAAATTGAACACCAGACCGGTGGTCAGGCGGGCGCCGTTGAAGGTCGAACGGGCCAGCGAAGGCTCGATAGGGGGTACGACGCTGGAGAAGTTTTCGTGCGCGTACTGGTAATCGGCTTCAAAGAGGCGGAAGGTGAGCATCTTCGTGAGCTTGAGATCCATGCCGCCGCCGAGAAGCGCGGCGATACCATTACTGGATGGGACGCCTCTGGTCGAGAGGCGCTCGAATCCGAGCAGCGTGTGCACGAAGAAGCTTTCGTTCTCGCCGCGCCACGTGTACTTGGGTCCAACAAAGGCGGCGTCGATGCTGGCATAGCGGTTCCAGTCCCCGCCGTAAGTGCCTTCGAGAGCCAGGTTGCTGGTGAAGTTGTAGGCCAGACTGGTGCCAAAGCCCTGCGCGATCGAGGGCAGCTTGAACGGCAAGGGTCCCGTGGGCGGGGGGGTCTGGTCGGGAATGTTGCCTCCCGGGTTTAACCACTGATAGCCAACGAATAATTCCGCCTTAGGCGGCGTTTGATCCGACTGTGCGGTCAACAAAGCCGGCATCGCAATCAGAACGAGGGCCAGGACGAGCGCGAAACTCGCGCATCTCCGGTAAGTCAGGTGACTAGGTGACATTGAATTTCCTCCGAATCAAATCCACTACAAGTTATTTAATAGAACCGGAATCAGTAAAGCCTTATGGCACGCACGGATAGGCTGTACCTGGGAACACAGAATTCTACAGCAACCAGGCATTTTTGCAAAAGAAGAATCAGGATAACCATACTCACAGCTCTCGCGGGTCGCAAGTCCGTTTCCGCGGGTGGTTGCGCCGGATTGATCTCAAATTGATATTCCCGCGCTCCGGCCGGGTTGCGAGGCGGGGCGCTTCCCTGAATAATGCTGACTGGGCCTATGACACAGGAACGCGTACTGATTGTTGAAGACGAAGAAAACGAACGAACCGGGCTGGCCGAACTAGTCTCGGGATGGGGCTATCGCACCGACACGGCAGCCGACGGCGTCGAAGCTATGGAAAAGATTCCCGTCTTTGCTCCCGCCATCGTGATCACCGACGTGAAAATGCCACGCATGGGCGGCATGGAACTGGTGGAGCGGCTGGCCGACATGACGCAGTCGATCGCGGTGGTGATGGTGACGGCTCAGAAGGCGACGGATACTGCATTTCACGCGGGGCGACTGGGGGTTCAGGACTACATCGAGAAGCCCATCGACTTCCGGCGGCTGCGCTCCATCCTGACCAACATCGGGGAAATCCTGAATGCCCGCACCGAAAACGAATCGCTGCGCCGCCGCTTGCGCGATAAAGGAGCGCTCGGCCTGCTGGTCGGCGCGTCCCCTGAAATGCAGGCGATATTCCGGCTGATCGAGCAAGTGGCTCCGAGCACGGCCTCGGTGCTGATCACCGGGGCGAGCGGGACCGGCAAGGAATTGGTGGCGCGCACCATCCACGATTTGAGCCCTCGACGCAATAAACCTTTCGTCCCGATTAATTGTGCGGCCATCCCGGAAACGCTGATCGAGAGCGAGATTTTTGGCCACGAAAAAGGCTCATTCACGGGCGCACTGGAGCGCCGCACCGGCTGCTTCGAACTTGCCGAGGGCGGAACGTTATTGCTCGACGAGATTGGCGAGATGCCGGTGGGCACGCAGGCCAAGCTGCTGCGCGTGCTCGAAGACCATAAACTGCGGCGGCTCGGCAGCAAGGTCGAAACCTCGGTGGACGTGCGCGTGCTGGCCTCGACCAATAAAGTTCCCGACGACGCCGTGGCCAATGGAGAACTGCGCCAGGACCTTTATTACCGGCTCAACGTTTTCAACATTCATATGCCGGCGCTGCGCGAGCATAAAGAAGACATCCGAGAATTAGTGAAGAGCCTGCTCGCGGACATGAACCTGAAGCACGATCGCAAGGTAGCGGACGTGAGCGAGGCGGTGCTTAATATTTTCGAGACTTACTCGTGGCCGGGCAATGTGCGCGAGTTACGCAACACGCTGGAGCGCGCCGTCATCGTCTGCGAAAGCGGGCTGGTGGAAACCAAGCATTTGCCGCCGGGCTTTGGCCAGAGTGTGCGGCCGGTGGTGAATGATCCCGATGCTGTGCACCTCGGCGTGGGCACGACGGTTGGAGAAGCGGAGAAGCTGCTCATCCTGAAAACCCTGCAGGCGACCAATAACAACAAGACACGAGCCGCGGAGATACTCGGCATCAGCCTGAAGACGCTGCATAACAAGCTGAAAGAATACGGCCGGCCGCAGGATGCGGTGATGACGGCGGAGGAGTGAGAAAAACAGGTCTTAGGTCTTAGGTGTCAGGTCTCAGGTGTCAGCGAGCACCCTAATATTTTCCTAAGACCTTAAGACCTAACACCTGCCTTTCGATGACTCGCAAATTCATCATCGTGTTTGTGATCACCACGCTGTTCACGGCGCTGGTGTGTGGCTTTTCCTGGATTTATCTGTCGCAATTCCTGCGCCAGCGTTTGCTGTGGGCCGATGAGACCGCTTCCCAGCTCACCAATCAACTGGAGTACGCCGCATCCAAAGCGGTGCCGGACCTGACCAGCACACGGATTGACACCAACAATCCCAAGGCCATGCGCGCTGCCATTACCAATTACCTGCAGACCGACACCAACCTGAACGACATGCTGGAATCGGTGGTGGGGAATTCTCGCATCATCTACGATGCCGCCATCATTGATCCAAGTGGAGTCGCGATTCTCGACACCAATCCGGCGCTGAATGGCCAGCCGGTTCCAGAGCGCGCCTCTTTGAGCGTCTTGCGCGACGCGGGCTTCCGGCGCCAGTTGCGCCTGCTCTACGGCCCCGCCACCGTTTATGACGTGAGCATCGGGCTGGAGTTGGATGGACAGGCGTTTGGCGGGGTTCGGGTGGGCGTCTCGACGGTGTTTCTGCGCAACGAACTGACGCCGAAGTTGCAGCAGGCGGCGTTTTTTTCGGTGGTCGCAATTTTTTGCTCGCTGGTGCTGGGGGCGGTGGTTTCGAATGTCGCGCTGGGGCCGTTGAAGGCGATTGCCCGGAACCTGGACACTGCGAGCGCGGGCGATGAGTTGCCGGACGAGGAGACCAGCGCCGGCGATGAGGTTGGCCTGGTGTCGCTAAAGATCGCGCACCTGGGCCGCCAGATTCGCGACACCAACCAGATTTTTTCCGCGCTAAAAGACAACGTCGAACAGGTCATGACCAAGCTGCAGGACGGGCTCATGCTGTTCACGCGCGATTCGCGGGTGGTGCTGGTGAGCGCCTCGGCGGAAAAGTTTCTGGGACGTCCGCGGCGCGAGATTCTGGGACATACCGCCGAGGAAATTTTTTCCGATGGAACGGTTCTAGGCGCGGTGGTTCTGCCCGCCTTCCAGAAGCAGCAGCCGCTGGTGCAGTACGAATTCGACGCCGCCGATGGCCGGCGCGTTCAAGTGTCGCTCGACTTTATCCAGGAAAAAGGGACGCCGATTGGCGCCCTGCTCACCATGCGTGATGCCGAATCGGTGCGGCGCATCGAGGACGAGATTGAAATTTCGCGGCGCCTTTCCGCCAGCGGGCGGATGACTCGGGGCGTGGCGCACGAGGTCAAGAATCCCATCAACGCCATCGTGCTGCACTTGCAGTTGCTGCAAAACAAACTGCAGCAGGACGATCCCGAAACCCGCCGCCACATGGACATCATCGGAAACGAAATTCACCGCCTCGACCGCGTCGTGCAGATTCTGGTGGACTTCACCCGTCCGCGTGATTTGCGGCTAGAGGAGGTGGATCTGCGCAAGATTCTGGAGAGCGTATCGGTGCTGGCCGCGCCCGATGCCGCGCGGCACGGCGTGCGCGTGGTGCTGGAATTGCCCCGGGAAGATGACGCGCTGATGGTGCGGGTCGATTCCGATCTGATGAAGCAGGCGATCCTGAACCTGGTGCTGAACGGGGTGCAGTCCATGACCGCGGGAGGAACGCTGACTCTGGCGGCACACCGCGATGACGAAATGATTCTCGCCGAAGTGCGGGACCAGGGCTGCGGCATTCCGCCCGCAGCGCAGGAGAAAATTTTTGAACTCTACTTCACCACCAAGGGCGACAAGGGTGGGAGCGGAATCGGATTGGCGCAAACCTACCAGATCATGCAGTGGCACTATGGCTCGGTGGAATTCGAAACCATCGTCGGAACCGGCACGACGTTCCGTTTGCGGCTTCCCGCAGCGGTAGCAAAACCAGATCGCCGCGAAGAACTGACAGTCTGAGCCAGCGGAAGTCGCGGTGGAGGAACGAGCCAGAATGAGAACTTTACTGCTAGGCGCGGCGATCCTGGCATTCCTGGCGATCAGTTCTCAGCTACTGGTAAATTCTAGCGAACGGCCGGCAGGGCATGTTAGATACATAGGATTCGATCGCAACGACTACCCAGGCGACTCGAACTTGAAGATTCTCCGCGAGACCTTCTCTTATTCCGGTTATTGGCTAAACAATCCGCCGGGAGAGAAGACAAGTTCCTGGACTGGGAAGCGGAAGGCCCTCCAAGCTGCAGGGTTCGGCTTCCTGGTTCTCTTCAACGGGCGCACGTACGCGGAGATCAAATCGGCTGGGAACGCGGTGAAGTTGGGCGGTTCCGATGCTGCCGCGGCGGTCTCGGAGGCGCGTGCGGAAGGATTTCCATTACAGACCATCATCTTCCTCGACCAGGAACAAGGCGGACGCCTGCTTCCCGAACAGCGAGCCTATCTCCATGCCTGGGTCGATACTGTGAACTCCGCGCAATTTCTGGCAGGCGTGTACTGCTCGGGCATTGCTGCCAAGGAAAGTTCAGGCGTCTCCATAGTGACCGCGAACGATATCCGGAAAAATGCGCGTGGAAGACAAATAAAATATTGGGTCGTCAACGACTCATGCCCACCCTCCCCAGGATGCACATCCTCAAACAAGAATCTCCTGCCCGATTCCAGCGGTATCTCCTTTGCGGACGTCTGGCAATTTTCTCAGTCTCCCAAGCGACCTGACTTCGCAAGCGGCTGCTCCGCTAACTACTACAAAGATGGAAATTGTTATCCGCCTGGCATTGATCCCGCCCAACGATTACACGTGGACCTCGATGTTGCCACTTCAAGCGACCCTTCTCGCGGCAGAACCCGCGATTGACGCGAGAGACGTTGCACCGCGCACTATCTCAGTGATTGCCACTACCGCCGAGCCCAGCGTGCCGGTGGAGAGCCGGGTGTCCCCACCCGGCTAGACGGGCGAGACACCCGTCCCTCCACGGGATTAGTCATCACGCGCGGTACTACGGTCTATCCCTCGAAGAAACGATCCTACTTCCGAGGCTTGGACGTAGCCGGGCCCGCCTTCTGCACTTTCTGCTGCAATTGCTGCTGTTGCTGTTGGTGTTTTTGCTGCAACTGCTGCGTCTGTTGCTGGTGCCGCTGCTCGACCTGCTGTTTCTTCGCTTCATTGGCGTTCTGCTGCGCCAGTCGCTGGTGTTCCTGTTCCTGCTTCTGCTGAAGCTTGTCTCGGTCCTGATTCTGCTTCGCGATCATTTTGTCTTGCTGCTGCTGATACTTCTGGTCGAGCTTCGGGTTGCCGGTATTGGGAGCGGCTGGCCTTTCCACGGCTGGTAGTTCGTGAGGATGGACGGGGTTGCTGGGTCGCGGGCTGCCGCCGCGATTGACAGGAGTATAAGAGCCCCCTGCCTCTCGCGCGGGCACAACGTCGCGGCCGCTGAATTCTCCCGGCCGCGCCGTCGCCGCGATCGCCGGCCTGCCCATGTTCACCGATGCCCGCAACTGCGGGTTACCGCGGGCCGCCTGGATATGTTCCGTTTGCGCTGCTATCGGCCCAATGTGCCGCTCACGCGCCGCCGCCTCTTCTTCCGGCCGCGGACGCACGCCGATTCCACCTTCGCCGCCGTTGTAGCTGACTCGGTTCACCGTCTCGTGCACCACGGTCGTGTTGTAAACGTTGTGAATGACCTCGACGTTCACGTTGAGCACAGCACGGTTGTAGAAAAAGTGTCCGCCGTCCCAACGTCCGCCTTCAAAACCCAGACCGAAGTAGCCAAAGCCGTAGTTAATCCCGCCGTAGAAGCCCACGTGCGGGCCCCAGTAGCCGTCCCACCACCTATATCGGCCGCCTTCCCAACCCCAATATCCGGGAGTCCACAAGAAACCCACTTCCGGAGCCAGCACCCAGGTTCCCGGCACCCAATAATAATCGCCGATGTCGTCGTCGTAGGCCCAGTAGCCGGGCGTCCAGAGATAACCGTCGCCCGGACAAATGGGTTGTTCATAGACAGGAATCGGGGGCGGCGCGATAGTAACGAAGATGCCCACACCGGCGTGCGCCGAAGCTGCCGACATCGACAGTATAAACAGCGCGAATAACAGCGTACGAATAAATCGAACACGCATGGTGATTCCTCCGGCCCATCATCCCTCGTTTGCCCGGTGTTGCTCACGGCTGCGGGCTTCGTGGATTGAGAGGCAAGATTTCTTGCTGAGAACGTTCTTCCTTAATAGAAAGTCAACCGCGAGTCCAAAGCTTGACAGCAAAATCATACTGCATCATCAGTTCGCTTCCGCTCGCGCCCCAACTTCTCAAAGACCGGACCCGCTGCCAGGTAGAACACCACTCTACTGATTTTGTTCTGGCCGATCGGTTTTTCCCGAAACCCGCATTTTACCGATCCCTGCAAACTCGGGTTCACTGCAGGTCAACGGTCTGGGCGAGTCGGAAGCTGAGACGGCGATCTTTGCCGAGTACAATATCTTTATCTTTCTGCCCGGCGCCAGTAGCCGGACCGGCAGCCGAATTTCGTTCCTCGCGGGAACCGCCTTTGGCGAAGATGCTGGAGGTCTCGATCATGACCGGCCTGCCGCC